>Ga0209039_10000148_pt1 | contig 63618 bp, 46 predicted proteins | sample BogFormECP12_OM1_FD_188238 | JGI IMG/M metagenome (GOLD analysis project Ga0209039, IMG submission 188238) | Bog forest soil microbial communities from Calvert Island, British Columbia, Canada - ECP12_OM1 (SPAdes) (version 2) | ecosystem: Environmental > Aquatic > Freshwater > Wetlands > Bog ...
AAAGTGCTACCTGCCGGAAACCGTCCCGCTGGAGTGGCGCTTCCATTTCGAGGGACTGGACCGCGAACGGGCCCCCGTGAGCCTGCAGCGCAAGCAATAGGCGATTGACAGACGAAAGCATCTGTACCACATTGATTCGGAAGGGCTTGTGTTCGTGCGGGGATGCGCTTTCGCCTGCTGACAGATCCCAAAAGCACCCCCCAAAAAAATTAATGGCCCCGAGCTGGGTATCTCGGGGCCTGCACTCAGAGAGTTGGCGGTGGGAGGGGACTCACCGCCAGGGATGCTGTCTGTGTTGGTTTAATAGTAGCAGTTTAAGATCTGGTTGTCTAGTGATTTTTTGAAATTTTTTTTGCGGGGGTATTTCAACTCACTCCTTTGCGGGTATCGACGATAGTACTACTAGTTCCTTGGCCTCCATTCAACCGGAAAAAGTAAAAGGCCCCGAGCTGGGTAACTCGAGGCCTGCACTCAGAGGGGTTGGCGGTGGGAGGGGACTCACCGCCAGGGATGCTGTCTGTATTGGTCTGATAGTAGCAGTTTAAGGCCTTGTTGTCCAGAATTTTTGCAAAAAACTTCTGCCGCTCGGTTTGTGTGCCTTGGGGACCAGGTTAGCGCCTCCGGACTAACCAAAGACATCTTGAGCGCGGCGCTGCTCCATTGTAGTTTTGCGGATGGGAGGTGGCGCGTGGTGACCGAGACTCGCGAGGAACAGACGGCCGTCAACGAACAGCGGGAGCGGCGCACAAAACGGCGCTTTGAGATCGCTCAAGAACTGCGCTACAAGATGCTCTACGGCCAGCGCATCGCCGAAACCGGATCGGGGAAAACCCTGAACATATCGAGCGGCGGAGTGTGGTTCACCGCCGACAACATGCTCACCGTTGGCATGCCCATCGAGTTGTCGATGAGCTGGCCGGTTCTGCTCAACGACTCCTGCCCCATGAAGCTCATGATTTACGGTTGTGTCGTGCGGAGCAACGAAAAGGGGGCGGCCGTGGCCATCGAGCGCTACGAATTCCGCACCCAGGGTTCGCGGGCCTTCCAGCAGGCCGCCATACCGGCGCCGGTGGAGTTCCGCCTGCCAGCCTAGTCTAGAACCGCAGAATCCTCGCTGGCAGCGTTACCAGCGCCCACACCAGTGAAAGCGCGCCTTCGACGGCCATCCCCACCAGGCGGAACGGCAGCAGCAGCAGCCAAACCAGGGGGTACAGCACCAGCGCGATCAGGGCCAGCGGCCAGCACAGCACCAGTAGAATGCACCACAGGAGAAACTTCACCACGGCGAACCTCCGGAAAGCTATCAGCTTTCAGCTCTCAGCTTTCAGCTAAGGCCCCCGGACGGCGCGGTGTTGCTTTAGCTGAAAGCTGATAGCTGATAGCTGACCGCTGATAGCTTATTACGCAAACAACCAGATAATTGTTCGAGTCTGCTACGATGAGAATCTTATCCGATGTTGCGCTTTGAGACCGCCGGAGAGTCCCATGGCGAGTGCCTGGTGGCGACGATCGCAGGGCTTCCCGCCGGCATACCGATATCGCTGAAAGCCGTCAACCAGGAACTGTGGCGCCGCCAGCAGGGCTACGGCCGCGGCGGCCGCATGAAGATCGAGGAGGACCACGCCGAAATCGTGGCGGGCGTCCGCCATTCCCGCACCATCGGTTCGCCGGTGGCCCTCCTCATTCGCAATCGCGACTGGCTGAACTGGACCGAGGCGCTGCCGGTGGAAGACACCGAGGGCGCCGCCGGCCAGCGCAAGCCGGTGACGCGGCCGCGGCCGGGCCACGCCGACCTGGCGGGCGCCCTCAAGTACGATTTCCACGACGCGCGCTACATCCTCGAGCGCGCCAGCGCGCGCGAAACGGCGGCGCGCGTGGCCGTGGGCGCCCTGGCCAAGGCGCTGCTGGGGGAATTCGGCATCCAGGTGTTAAGCCACGTCATCGCCATCGGCCCCGTGCGCCTGGAGCGCGCGGCGGCGTGGAAAGAGATTGTCGCCCTCAGCCGCCAGCCGGAGGTGCTGCTCGGCTGCGTGGACCAGGAAACCGAAGTCCGCATGAAAGAAGCCGTCGACCAGGCGTATCGCACCGGCGATACCGTCGGCGGCGTTTTCGAGGTGGTGGCGCGCGGCGTCCCCGCGGGGCTGGGATCGCATGTAACGTGGGATTCGCGTCTGGATGGCCGCCTGGCGCAGGCCATCGTCTCCATTCAGGCCGTGAAGGGAGTCGAAATCGGCTTGGCGGCGGAGGGCGCGGCGAGCTTCGGATCGAAGGTGCAGGACACCATCCGCTACGATCGCCAGGAGCGCCGCTTTACCCGCGGCGCCAATCGCGCCGGTGGTCTCGAAGGCGGCATGACCAACGGCCAGGATATCGTCGTGCGCGGGATGCTCAAGCCCATTTCCACGCTGCGCCGTCCGCTGGAGTCGGTCGACCTGGCCACCCGCGACCCGGCCCTGGCCGCTTACGAGCGCTCCGACGTGTGCGTGGCGCCGGCCGCCGGCGTCATCGGGGAGGCCATGGTGGCGATTGTGCTGGCGCAGGCGTTCCTGGAGAAGTTCGGCGGCGACTCGCTGGGTGAAACACGGCGGAATTTCGAAGGCTACCTGCAACAGGTGAGGAGTTTCTGATTCTTATGATTTATCCCATCGTGAAGTTCGGCGACCCGGTGCTGGAGCGCGAGGCCCAAGAGGTCACCGAATTCGATACCCCGGAGCTGCACAAATTCCTGGAAGATATGTTCGAATCGATGTACGCCGCCAAAGGCGTGGGACTGGCCGCGCCGCAGATCGGCTTCTCCAAAAAGATCTCCGTCATCGACGTCTCCAACGGCGAGAATCCGGCCGACAAACTGGTTTTGATCAATCCCCAAATCGTGCGCGTCGAGGGCAAGCAGGAGGGCGAGGAGGGCTGCCTCAGCATCCCGGGATTTCGCGAGCAGGTGCGGCGGGCCAAGCGCGTCACGGTGCGCGCCAAGGACGCCCGCGGCGAGGAGTTCGAAAGGACCGGCGAAGACGTTCTGGCGCGCGCCTTCCTGCATGAAACCGACCACCTCAATGGCCGCCTCTACATTACCCACATCAGCGCGTTAAAGCGCGATCTGATGAAGCGCAAGATCAAGAAACTCCAACGTTCCGGGGAATGGGGCTGAGGCGCCGGATGCGCCTGGTCTTTTTGGGAACTCCGGCCTTCGCCGTGCCCACGCTCGAGCGCCTGGTGGAGTCCGGGCACCAAGTGCTGGCGGTGGTGACCCAGCCCGACCGGCCCAGCGGCCGCGGACAGCACCCGTCGCCGCCGCCCGTCAAAGAAGCCGCCGCGCGCCTGGGGCTCGAGGTCCGCCAGCCGGAGCGCGTGCGGCTGCCGGAAGCCGTCGAGTTCCTGCGGGCGCTCGAGGCGGAGGCCATGGTGGTGGTGGGCTACGGCCAGATCATTCCTCAGACGGTGATCGACCTGGCGCCGCTCGGAATCATCAACGTTCATGCGTCGCTGTTGCCGAAATACCGTGGGGCTGGACCCATTCAATGGGCCCTCCTCAACGGCGAGACGCGCACCGGCGTCACCACCATGCGCATCGATGCCGGCCTGGATACCGGCGACATGCTCTTGAAGAGGGAAACCGAGATCGGGCCGGACGAGAACGCCGTCGAACTCGGCCGGCGCCTGGCCGTATTGGGCGCGGATCTGCTGGTGGAAACGCTCGCCGGTCTGGCGGCAGGCGCCATCGTCCCCCAGAAGCAGGACGCATCCCAGGCCACCTACGCACGGTTGCTGAAGAAGGAAGACGGCGTCGTGGACTGGAACCTGCCCGCGCCAACGATACACAATCGCGTGCGCGGATTGCGGCCCTGGCCGGGGGCGTACACCACTTTCCGCGGGCAGGCTCTTCACATCTGGAAATCGCGTCCGGCGCCCTGGCCCCGACCCGCAGAAGCGGCGGGTGCCCCGCCCGGCCCCCGGCCCCCGACCCCAGGCCGCATCGTATCCGTCAAGCCGCTGATGGTAAGCTGCGGCTCCGGCGCCCTGGAACTTCTCGAGGTCCAGCTAGAGGGGCGCAAACGCATCTCCGCCGCCGATTTCGCCAACGGCCAGCGCCTGGCCGAAAATGAGGATATAGGAGGACCGCAGCTTTGAATTTGCCGCTCGGATACGCCTACGCCGCCACCTACGCCGGCATACGCCAGGTGGAAAAGGACGACTTGGCCTTGATCGTCACCGGGTTGCCGGCCAGCGCCGCCGCCGTGTTCACCCAGAACCGGGTCCAGGCCGCTCCGGTGAGGCTCTGCAGGCGTCATTTGAGGCTGTCGCGCGGCTTGGCGGGGGCCATCCTGGTAAACGCCGGCAACGCCAACTGCGCCACCCGCTCCGGCGACAAGGTGGCGCTGGCCACCTCCAAAGCCGCCGCCAGACTTCTGAAGCTGCCGGTCTCGCAGGTGCTGCCGGCCTCCACCGGCGTGATCGGGGTGGAACTCGATCCGCGGAAAATCATCGACGCTCTGCCGAAGCTCGTGAGCGGACTGAGCGTGGATCGCTTCGACGACGCGGCCCGCGCCATCATGACCACCGACCGCGTGCCCAAAACCGCGTTCGCCGATGCCAGCTTGCGGCGCGGCGTGGTGCGGATCGCGGGCATGACCAAAGGTGCGGGCATGATCCAGCCGCGCATGGCCACCACCCTGGGATTCGTCATGACCGACGCCTCCGTTCCACCGGCGCAACTGCGCGCCATGCTCAAGCGCGCCGTGGAGCGCAGCTACCACCGCCTTTCGGTGGACGGCGACACTTCCACCAACGACACGCTGGTGCTGCTGGCCAACGGCGCTTCCGGAGTGCGCCCCGATCCCCGCGAGCTTCCCACACTGGAAGAGCGGATCGCGCAGGTGATGGAGTCGCTGGCGCAGGCCATCGCGCGCGACGGCGAGGGTGCGCGTAAGTTCATTACCATCGTGGTTTCCGGAATCTCCCATAACGATGGCGCGGCGCGGATGGCGCGCGCCATCGCCAACTCGCCCCTGGTGAAGACCGCGGTGGCGGGATCCGATCCCAACTGGGGGCGCATCCTTTCCGCCGCGGGCAATGCGGAAGTCGCCTTCGATCCTTCGAAAACCGACGTCTACATGCAAGGCGTCATGGTGTGCCGCGGAGGCCTGGCCGCGCCATTCTCCGAGCCCGAGTTGAAGCGCAAGCTGGACGCCCCCGAGTGCCATATCCGGGTGACCGTCCGCGGCAAGGGCAAGGGCGCGGCGCGCTTCTGGACGTGCGACCTCACCGAGGGCTACATTGAGATCAACGCCAGCTACAGGACTTGAAATGACGCGCCGCGCTCTGCTCCTGGTTGCCTTCGCGGTCCGCCTCCGGGCCGATTCCGCGCAGCAGGTGTGGGATCTCCTTACGTCCATGGCCGCCGCTCTGAGCGCCGGCGATGCCGGCGCATTCCTGAACGCCTTCGATCCCGCCATGCCGGGATACGAGGGGCTCCGCGCCGGCGTGACGGCCCTTCTGCGCGAGGCCCAGGTGCAGTCGTCGATTGAGCTGGTGGAGGAACAGGGGGACGATGCCAGCCGCGCCGTGGAACTGGATTGGCTGGTTCATGTTGTGAATCGGCAGGATGGCGCGGTGGCGGAGCGGCGCCAGGAGCGCGTGAAGTGCCGCGTCGAAAAGTCCGGCAGGAAGTGGCGCGTCGCCTCGCTCGAGCCGCTCCAGTTCTTCGCCCCTCCGCGCCGCTAGCGGAGCCCCCCGCATCGGCCGCTATTGGGTCACGACTTCCCGCACCAGCACTAAGGAAACGTTCTTTGCCTGGGTGGGGACCTGGAACTTCGCGGTTGCGTTGGGCGCCAGATTGTCCACCTTGACGTCCACCGCTCCCACGTGCGAACCCGTCATATCGGTTAGGTTGAGGGCAATCTGCGCCGTATGAATCAGGCGGCCGGTGTTGTTCTTGACCGTGCCCACCACTTTCCCGCCGCCGTCATCCACGACATGCGCATCCAACACCTGCACGTCCTTGTTGACCTCGATCTGGATGGTCTTGTCGAGATTCGGCAAGAGCTGCGCCGCCAGCACCGCGGCCGACGGCTCGGGGGCCGGACCGGGTGCATTGGCGTCAAAGTAGTTGGTCAGCAAGAGCACGACGCCGGCCACCACAACGACGCACGGTATGGCGATTGCTACCGCGAGCTTCATCTTCTGGTCGAAGGTGCGATTGCTGAGGTACAGGGGGTCGGAGGGCGCCGGCCTGGAAAGCACGCGGTCCGCCAGACTTTGCAGCCAACCGAGGCCGAGCCACCGCTTACGCTTCACCTGCTCCCGGTGAGCGTCCGGCTTCAAGCCGGCAAAGACGACGGAATCGATAAACTGACGAAAACGCTTCGGCATAACCGGCCACCACAGCCGCTGTTATTATACCGTGCATAATCGCGCCGCGTAGTCCTTGGTTCATCGCGGGGCGCCGCTGGAATCGGCCAGCAATCCTTCCAGAGTGCGCAAGTTCTCCTGGCGGCCCATGACAATCAGGTAGTCGCCGCCCTCGACGGCGGTGTCGGCCGGCGGATTGAAGAGCATGTGACCGTCGCCCTTGCGGATGGCCATCACGATCACGCCCACATCGCGGCGGTATTGCATCTCCTTGATGGTCCTGGATACCACCTCGCTGGTTTCGGAAACGCGCACTTGCTCGATGGCGATATCCATGCCGATGTCTTTGGTGGTGAAGTCGAGAAACTGCACCACGTGCGGCCGCAGCAGGGATTGCGCCAGCCGGTGGCCGGCGATCGAGTAGGGAGCGAAGACGGCATCCGCGCCCGCGCGCCGCATCTTGGCTTCGGCGCCTTCCTCGGCCGCCCGCGCCGCCACGTATATGCGCGGATTGAGGCCTTTGGCGGAGAGCAGCACAAAGAGGTTGTCGGCGTCGGTGGCCAGGGCGGCCACCAGCCCGCGGGCCCGGTCGACGCCCGCCTGGCGCAGGGTTTCATCGCGGGTGGAATCGGCGGCCGTGGCGATCATGCCCGCCGCCGCGGCGCGTTCGACGCGTTCCGGGCTGATATCCACCACCACGAACGGGACGCCGGAATGTTGCAGTTCCGCGGCCGCGCCTCGCCCCACGCGCCCGTAGCCGCAGATGATGTAGTGGTCCTTCAACTTGTCGATCATGCGTTTAGTCCGCCGCTTGCCGATGACGTGGCCGAATTCCAGCTCGATGATGGTCTGGGTCATGGCGCCCATGGCGATGAAGATGGTGGTGACCCCGAAAAAGATGAGGAAAGAATTGAAGACCCGCCCCGCGTGCGAAAGCGGATGGATCTCGCTGTACCCCACCGTGGTCATGGTGATGAGGGTCATGTAGAAGGCGTCGAAAAGGGGGTAGCCATCGATCAGGGCGAACCCCGCCGTCCCGATCAGCAGTGTTGCCGCGATCGCCAGGCCAAGAAATACAAAACGGCGCGCCAGCCGGTTCATCGGTCGTCTGACCAAGTATAGCCCTTGTAGCGCCGGCGATCTGGTCGCCGGTGTTCTTCCCAATCCGGCGCGCGCCGCGACCGAAGCGAGCGGACGCGCAATTGGCCGGTAGTCTGATAAACTGAACAAGTATCATCCGCAACATCGAGGGCCGGTAGCTCAGGTGGTAGAGCATGTGCCTTTTAAGCACAGGGTCGCGGGTTCGAGTCCCGCCCGGCTCACCAGGTAAGCCCTGCCACAGTGCCCCGCAGTCGCGCGCAGAAGCCCGTGGCGCGGTTCTCGCGGCGTGGGGAATACACGCCAGAAGCCCCGATTTTGAATCTAGTTGCCCGTCCCGGCGAATCGGTTATAAAGCCAGCAGAAGGCCGCGCCGATGAGTACCCCGCTGACGAGTCCATAGACCAGACCGACCAAGCTCCCCAGATAGGTGACCGAGTACCCGATATACAAGGCCGACAGCGCGCTCAGGGTTTTCCCGAGGCCGCGCGAGACCTCCAGTAACGTGTACACGAAGAGCAGGAATCCCCACAAGATTCCCGTGGCGGCTGCAAAGGCTTTCAGTTTCATTTGGATGCTCCTTTCCTGATGCAATCCTGAAAAAAGCCCGTGAGGGACCGACTGCTATAAGATTGTTGCCTGGAGAGTTCACCCCAGGATTTCCGTCTTTCCCTCATGGCCGCTCTCGATTATACTCCCAGCGGCCCTAATTGAAGCCGTTTGTCCCTATTCTTTGCGACCCCGGCGGCCCAAAAACAGGCCGGTTCCATCGCTACCGCTAGTCGTCGAGTCTTCTGCGATGTTGGCTGTTTTCCGCATCGCTCAACCTGCCGCCCCCCGGCGCCCTTTCCGTCCTCAGCGGACGCGCGGCCCTCTTTCACAGATCCTCAAGCGCAGACCGGAAGGTCACGCACACGTCTCGATATTCCTTTACCTCGAATTTCGCGAAAATCCGGTCCCATTTTGCATTACTTCGGCAGGCCGGACACGAGCCGCACGTACAACGCTGATATGGTCTGAGCCGTCGAAGCGAGCCGGCGCGGGCCGCCCCACAAAACGTGGACGGTGGATTCTGCGCCGTTGTCCACATATTCCGTGGAAGCGGGGCGGCATGGCTTGCCGCACGAAACGCGCGGTATGCACTGGGCTTAGATCGCTGCATATTCACCCTTTGGCACGGCCCGGGCCGGCGAAACGCGGGTTTTACCACGCCGGCCCCAAGCGCACGAGCTTGAGTGTTGAACACTAGGCCGCAACCCGATAGTGCGCCTGTATCGCAGCGCGGAAAAGTGCCAGGGGTACCGCGAGAGGTCCAGTACTCTGATCGGGTCCATCCCGCCCCCTTGCGTTCGTCCCAGTTTCCCGCGCGGCCCCCAGCGCCCGGAAATGCGCGCAGAACGGCCACCAGGAAGCCACCCACCAGCGGGACCAGGCTGCCTGGTCCCGCTAGCAAGCCGCGGAAGAACGTCTCTAACTACCGCTGATTGAACCCGCGCCGATGAACAAGATGGAGGAAGCCAGCGCTACGAAGGCGAGTAGCAACAGGAACTCGATCCCGGCCTGGCGCCTTCCATTCTTCAACGGTTTCGTCAACCACCAGATCATTTCAGCTTTCCTTCCAGCAGATGCCTCTCCGCCGGTACAGTGATACTCTTTCACGAGCGTACCATGCCCTTCGACCATACCCAGGCGCGCCACGCCCGGGATACATCATTCCTTTTTGTTAGCGCTCGTTAGCCGGACCTTGGCCCATGGCCACCGCCAGCTCAGCCACAGTGTCCCCATCATCAAGTGTGGTAGTGTCTTGCCGATTGTTCTGGCGCTCTATCCAGGTCCGAAGCGTGTTCGCCATCATCATCTGGGCAGCCTGAGACCGGCGAGAGGCTCGCAGCCCAACACCTAATTCTATGGCGAAGGCGCCCAAGCCGGAAATTAGGATCACGAGCGGTGCAATAACCATGCAAGGAGTATGTCATCGCCCTAGCTCCCCAGCAAGGTCTGTCGGTACCGGTCGAGTCATTGTACTTTTGATGGTCAAGATACGTAGTCCCGCTAGTATTTTTCCCACATATTACTGGCGCGAGAATGGACACCGTATCCGATTTGCCGCCCGCTGCCAGCTCGACAAGCAAAACAATGGCCTCCGACGGTGGGCATCGGCCCGGTGCAATACGCGTCTGCCTGTTTAGAGACGCTAATTCGGGTACTTTTAGTACCTTTTTCCCATATCCGTCGTCATCCGGCCATCGCTAACCATTGTCCCTATTGTTTCGGCGTCGGACTGCTGAAAGAATGGTGACCGCGTGTTCACTTGAATGAATCCAGGGAACGCACCCAATACGGGTAAACTGGACATCTCGGGAGGCAACTGTTCATGACGGGCGATCAACTTCTTCAGGAAGCAATCGTTGATTCGGAGAAGCAGGATTCATGCACCGAAACGCGGCACTCGGTTGACGAAGCCGCCCAATTGCTTGCCGAGGGGCAGGACGTTGAGGCCCGCACGTCGGTAGAGAAGGTTCACGCGGTTACGGTCGCTGGTGTTCACTGGAAGAGGGCCCGTGTAACGAAGGTCAACGGTTCTATGGCAGAAGAAAGGATGGAACCAACGATCGTCTCGCGCAGTTCCGGCCTGCTGGCGCAATGCATCACAAATGCGGTGACTGAAGTCATCGAGGATCTGCATCTTAATTTTGGCGCACAGATGAAGGAGGTGGTCAGCTCCCTGGAGGACCGCCTCATGGATATCACGTTGCAGTTGAAGGCGTTGTCGTGTTTGCCCGAACGGGTGGAACAAATCGCGGAGGAAGAGACGGCTGGCTTGAGCGCCGCTCAGGAGCGGTGGGATCGCCTCTCTACCACGATCGCCTCGCTTCAGGAAGCCGATCACGCCCGGCGGGTCGAAACCGAACGATTCAGCCGGGATGTTTCCGGTGAGCTGGAGACGATCTCCGTGCGAGTAAATGCGCAAGAGGAACGCTTCGAGGCGTTGAACCGTCTGGTCCAGGATCTTTCGCTGAAGGTCATATCCGCCTCGGAACAAATCGATCGCCACATTGATTTACTTCGGTCGATGCAGGAGCGTAAGTCACAGAGAGTGGCCGCCTTGAATGAAGTGTTGGACGCGATTGCCAAGCTCAGAGAGCCAAAACCGCTTGCCGACGTGTCAGCATCCGCTTAAAAGGCGCATGGGAACCAGCAACGGCGAGGTAGCCGACGTTCGGTTCACCCCCTCGATATCGGGCCTCGCACCTGCGTCGGTCTCACTGACGTGGTCGATGCGCGGCTTGAGCGCCCACTGGCGAATCCCGCCGTTACTGCGTCACAATCTAGCCATGGGCAACCCTCTCTCCTATCTCCACGACCAGCTCGACGAGTGGCGCGCCGATGGCAGCTACCAGCGGCTGCGCGTGCTCGAATCGGAAAGCGCCGCGGAGTCGCGCTTCGACGGCAAACAGGTCGTCAACCTCGCCTCCAATAACTACCTCGGGCTGACCACCCATCCTAAGCTGCGGGAGGCCGCAGTCGAAGCCGTGCGCAAGTACGGCGTCGGCTCGGGCTCCGTCCGCACCATCTCCGGCACCATGCGCCTGCACATGGAGCTGGAAGAACGCATCGCCCGCTTCAAGAACGTGGAGGCGTGCGTGGTGTTTCAGTCGGGTTTCGCGGCCAACGCCGGCACGGTCGCGGCCCTCCTCGGGCCGGAAGACCACATCGTCTCCGATGAGCTGAACCACGCCAGCATCATCGATGGCTGCCGGCTCTCCAAGGCCCGGATTCACGTCTTCCCGCACAAGGACGCGGCGGCAGCCGAGAAGATCCTGGCGGAGATCGACTCTTTGACCGGGCGCAAATTGCTGATTTCCGACGGCGTCTTCTCCATGGATGGCGATATCGGCGCGCTGCCCGGCTTGGTCGAAGCTGCCGAAGCGCACGGCGCCATCATGATGGTGGACGACGCCCACGCCTCCGGGGTGCTGGGTCGCAACGGGCGCGGAACCATCGATCATTTCGGGTTGCACGGACGGGTCCAGGTGCAGGTGGGAACGCTTTCGAAAGCCATCGGGGTGCTCGGCGGGTACGTCTGCGGGAGCCGCGATCTGATCGAATTCCTGTACCACCGCGCGCGGCCATTTCTGTTTTCGACCTCCCACCCGCCGGCTGTGGCAGCCGCTTGCCTGGCGGCATTCGACGTTCTGGAACAGGAGCCGGAACGTATTCAGACTCTTTGGGATAACACCAAATACTTCAAGCAAGGGTTAATCTCTGCGGGCTTCCACACCGGGAGTAGCGAAACGCCGATCACTCCGGTCATTGTGGGCGAAGCCAAGCTGGCCCACGATCTCTCTCGCGCGTTGTTCGAAGGTGGCGTGCTGGCCACGGGCATCGGCTTCCCCACCGTGCCCAAGGGCAAGGCGCGGGTGCGCACCATCGTCACCGCCACCCACACCAAAGCGGAACTCGACCACGCGCTGGAAGTGTTCGGCAAGGTCGGGAAACGGCTCGGGATTCTGGTGTAGGTGGTGGCAGGTCCAGGACTTATCCCGCGCCGAATCATTGCGCAAACCCGTTGACATTCAATTGTCACCAATGACATAATTTGGTGCAACAACTGTTCGCTACTCTGGGAGGAGATCAATGAAAAAGATAATGAGTGTTTGCCTTTTGGCGGCCCTCTCTGTGGCCTGCCTCGCCGCCCAAGACGTTTTCGCCACCATCGGAGGAACCATCCTCGATCCCTCCGGCGCCGCCGTGCCCAATGCCAAGGTCACGGTCACCAATACGGACCGCAACCAGGTGATCCGCACCGTCACGTCCGACGTGAATGGGGTCTATTCGGCGCCGTTCCTTCCCATCGGCGCCTACTCCGTCAAGGTGGAAACCAGCGGTTTCAAGACCGAAACCCGCACCGGCATCGTGCTCAACGTCGCCGATGACCTGAAGATCAACATCTCGCTGCAAGTCGGCGCGGTCACCGACGCCATCGAAGTCAAAGAAGAAGTCACGCCGGTGGAAACCGGTACCGCCGCCGCGGCCACCACCATCGACGGCACCCAGGTGCGCGAACTTGCCCTCAATACCAGAAACTACGAAGCCCTGGTCGGGCTCATGCCCGGCGTCGCGATCAAGCCCAACCCGGTCGATGAGTTCTACATCGGCAACTCGGTGCCCTCCGGCCTCTCCGCGCAGACTCCGTACTATGTGAACGGCAACCGCTACTCCGCCAACAACTGGATGGTGGATGGCGCCGACAACCTGGACCGCGGCGCCAACCTCACCCTCATGACCTTCCCCAGCGTCGATTCCATTTCCGAGTTCAAGGTGGAGCGCAGCCTCTACTCCGCCGATACCGGCCGCGCCGGCGGCGGACAGATCAACGTGGTGACCAAGAACGGAACCAGCCAGTTCCACGGCAGCCTCTACGAGTTCTTCCGCAACGACAAACTGGCCGCCAACAACTGGAGCAACAATGCCAACTCCGTGCTGGTCAATGGCAAAGTGCAGGTCCCGCCGCTTCGCTGGAACGACTTCGGCGGCACCATCGGCGGACCGGTCCCGCTGCGCCGCCAAAGCAACGACAAGACGTTCTTCTTCTTCTCCGAGGAAGCCCGGCGCATCCACACCTACACCACCCTGAATCCTGTCCTACCCACCACCGGGATGCTGCAAGGCGCCTTCACGCAGCCGGTCTGCATTACAGTCGCCACCGGCGGCTGTCCCACCGGTTCCGCGCCCGTCACCCAGATTCCCGCCAACCTGATCAACGCGAATTCGGCGGCTTATATCAAGGACATCTTCGGCAAGCTTCCGCTCCTGGCCGGCAGCACCACGGCCGGATTCTTCCCCGTGCAGAACATTTTCAACAGCCGCCAGGAAGTGGTGCGCATCGATCAGAACTTCGGTCAGAAGTTCAGTCTCTGGGGGAAGTTCTCCAACGACGTCATTCCCACCGTGGAGCCCGGCGGCCTGTTCACCGGCTCCGCCATCCCCTACGTGGCCAACACCAACACCAATTCGCCGGGAAAGATCTTCGTGGTGCACGCCGTCAATTTGATTAGTCCCACACTGGTGAATGATGCTTCATTCAATTTCTCGCAGAGCAAGATCGTTTCCACGCCTCAGGGATGGATGTCCAAATCTCAAAGCTCCGACATCAACCCCGCCGAGCCGTTCCCCAATTCGCAGGGAGTGGTACCGGAACTGACGTTCACCGGTGGATCGTCGTTGGTCGGTTATGGTCCTTACAACGAGCGCAACCGCAACATCGCCTTTTCGGAAAACCTGACCTGGAGCAAGGGCCGTCACACCCTCAAGTTCGGCGGCATCCTGACCCGCTACAACAAGACCGAGAATGCCGCCAACCAGGAAGGCGCCTTCGGGTTTTCCAACACCGGCGCGCCCAGCGGCACCGCCAGCTTCAACCAGTCGTGGGCCAATTTCCTGTTGGGCAACGTAGCCAGTTTCAGCATGCCCTCCATGGACATCACCCCCAACCTGTCACAGTGGCAAATGGAAGCCTACGCGCAGGACGATTTCAAGGTCAGCCCCCGCCTGACGGTCTCCCTGGGGTTGCGTTGGTCCTTCTATGGCCAACCCACCGGTACCGACAACTTGCTGGATAACTTCGATCCCGGCGCGTACGTTGCGGCCAACGCCCCCAAGATCGATCCCACCACCGGCAATGTGGTCTCGGGTACCGGCAATAACTGGCAGACCAACGGCATCATTATTGCCGGCAAGAATTCACCCTTTGGCGACCATGTCAGCAACCAGGTGAAGAAGAATTTTGCGCCCCGTCTGGGCATCGCCTGGGACCCCTTCGGTGACGGCAAGACTGCCGTCCGCAGCGGCTTCGGGGTGTACTACGATTCCGCCGCCATCGGCCGCTATGAGACCAACGTGTTCGCCAATCCGCCCTATGTTCAGAGTGTGAGTATCTCCAACGCCTCGTTCTCGAACATTTCCGCCGGCACGGTGGGAGTGTCGGCCGCCCCCCTGGTGCTGGACGGCACGCAGATTCCCGCTCTGATTCCCTACACCATGAGCTGGAGCTTCGACGTCCAGCGCCAACTGCCCAAGAAGGTGGTCCTCGATGTCGGCTACTACGGTTCCAAAGCCACCCACTTGCAGGGCCTCGTCGATATCAACCAGGTGGCTCCCGGCGTGGCGCTGAACGCCGGTCTGCACACCGCCAATGGCAACACCGTCTTCACCACCACCGACGAGCCGCGCATCAACGCCGTGCGGCCGTACCTCGGTTTCAACGCCATCAATGTCCAGGAAACCGCGTTCGATTCCAATTACCACTCCCTCCAGGTGAACATCCGCAAGAGCTTCGGCGCCGCCGGCCAGTTCAATGCCGCCTACACTTGGTCCAAGAACCTCACCGACTCCGGAACGGACGCCACCGCCCCCCAGAGCAGCTTCAATTGGCACGAAGGCGAGTACGGGTTGGGTCCCGCCGACCGCACCCAGGTGCTCACGTTCAACTATGTGTACACCATACCGATCTTCGCCCACGGCCACGGGGTCGCGAACCAGGTTCTCGGCGGCTGGGAAGTCTCCGGTATCCCGACTTTTTATACCGGCGCGCCGTTCACCGTCACCACCTCCAGCGTCGATCCGGCCGGTCTCGGCCTGCTCGGTTCCAGCGCTTCCAGTTCGCGGCCCGACGAGGTCTGCAATCCTCAGGCCGGCGCGCCGCACCAGTATGTGGCCGTCTCCGGCTCGGGAAAGCCCACCTGGTTCAACACCGCCTGCTTCGTGCCGACGCCTCAGGGCGCGGTCCGGCCCGGCAACACCGGGCGTAACACGGTCCGCGGCCCTGGCTTTTTCGGTTGGGATGCCAGCCTGATGAAGAATTTCAACCTGTACAAAGAAGGCCGGGTGAAGTTTCAGCTTCGCGGCGAAGCGTTCAACGTGCTCAACTGGGTGAATCCCGGCGCCTTTGCCAGCGCCAACATCACCAGCGCCTCGTTCGGCCAAATATCGAGTTACCGCGCCGCCCGCCGCGTGCAGCTCGCCGCCAAGATCACGTTCTAAGCGTTATTGCCGGCAAACCGCTCTCTAACGTTCGCGGCTCCGATCCGAGCAGCGACCGTTAGGGAGCGGTTGCCGCTAGTGTGCCGCCACTTCCACCGGCATGAACGGGCTGATCAGATTGCTCTCGCCGTCGAAATCGAAATCCACCGTGCCCTCGATCTCGATCAGCGGGTTCTGCTCCACCTTGCCGCGCAGGTTCTCGCTCACCGCCAGCCGGCCCAGCTCCATGGTGTTGCGAATCCAAACGTAGGTGACCTCGTCCAGGTCGATCTTGCCCACCGTGGGGGCGATGCGCTCCAGGCACTCGCGGTCGGTGGGAAAGTGGATGGGCGTGCGAATCGCCGACGGCGTGTTGGCCGTCAGTGAATTAATCCAGGTGGGTTCCCAATCGATGCGGTCCACCAGCCGGTCCGTCACCACGTCCGCCATGCCCAGGCCGACGGCGCTGTTGTAAGTCAGCTCGCTCAGGTTGCGCACGAAAATGCGCTCGAACTTGGGCGTGTCCGGCCACGGGTTGTATTCGCACTGCACGCTGCGGTTGCACACCTTGGTGTCCATGCCGGCGCCGCTGATATTCTTGCCGATCTCGTCCATGACGAGGATGTCGGCGTCCACCGGGATCTTCCCCATCCACGTCTTCACCAGCGCCAGGTTCTCCTCCTCGCGCTGCTCCATCACCTCCACCGGCACGGCGTCCAGCTTGCCGGTGTGGTGGTTCGCGTCTTCCAGGATGGCCAGCCCGCCCAGGATCTTGCCGGACTTCAGCACCTGCCGCCCCACGCTGCGGATGACATGCTCCAGACCCAGCCGATAGGCGTAGGAATGATACCGCTGCGCGCCGTTGAACTTGCCTAGCCCGATGGCCATCATCTTGAACAGGCCGCTTTCGATCTTGCCCGCGAAATCCGTGTGCCACTTCACGCGGCCCACCAGCATGACGCCCGCGGATTCGTAGGCCATCCTGTCCATGAAGGCTTCGATGCCATCGGCGGTCTTGCCCAACGAGACTACCTCGAGCTGGCTGATCACCGGGCACCCCATGTTGGCCTCGGTGATCCCGTAGTGCGCCAGCACGTCCGCCTGCCCCTGGGCCGATGCCGCCCCATGGCTCCCCATGGCGGGGAAGAGGAACGGCCGCATCCCCTGGTCTTTCCAGTACCGGACCACGCCGCGGACGATGGTGGCGATGTTATGGATGCCGCGGCTGCCCACGCCGATAGCGACGCGCGCTCCGGGCTTCAAGCGCCCGGCAAAGCCGGAACCGGCCAACTGCTTTTGCACCTCGATTGCCACATCCGCGATGCGGCGGTCGGGGAACTTCTGACGCACAAGAACCAAGCGGGGAAATTGCATGATGTTCTTATTCTAACCCCTCAAAAATCGTAGCGCAGAGCGTCGGTGGTGCGCCGGCACAGCTCCCGGGCGTAATCCGTCCATACCCCCGTACCCCAGTAGCGGAAGCAACTGGTCTGCGACGTGAGCAGGTAGAACAGCGCGTTGCGGTATCTGGCCTCGGATTCCGGCACTCCCCGGGTCTTCTCCGCGAAAAGTGCGCTGGCCTGCTCGATGGGCCCCATCACCTGCGCATAGCCTTGCACCCACGAGAGGTTGTTCGTCCAACTTCCGCCTTCCATGTGGAAGCGGCCGTCTTCCTTGCGCAGATCTTCGATCGCCTTCTCCATGGCTTGCGGGCCTGCCGCTGCCGGGAAGCGTTCCCAAATGCGCTTCTGAAGCACCGGCTGGATAGCGGGGAGATCTTCCTCGCGCAACCCCAGCGTGGAGAGATACTCCAGGTATTCCGTGGCGTTTACGGGGGGCGTCGCCGATCCCGAAGCTTCGCGCATCACATCCATATACTTGGGCGGGAATTCGTTCATCATGACGCCGCCATTTTCGCCGTCCGCAATCTGCGTGACCAGGGGCGGAATCGACTTGCCGGCCACGTCCACCCGGCCCAGCCCCTTCGCCTCATAGTAGGGCTGCATCTGCCCCACCAGTTTGGTGTCGCTGCCCTGGGTCTTGACAATGGCGATGATGCTCAGCGTCTCGCCGCGGGAGTTCCGGGCGATGAGTTGGTGGGGGATGTGCGGACGGCGAATGCCGGAGCCGTCGGCAACCTGCTCCACCGTGTGCTCTTGCACCAGCACCCAGCGATATCCGCAATCTCGCAGGGTCCGAACGAACTCGTAGAACACGTCCGGATGATTGGGCAGAGCCATTTCCGGCGGTGAGAAGCCTCGCACGCGGCTTAACGCGTCCAAACCAAAGATAGCGGCGAAGTGATGCTGCCAGGCACGTACGTGGAGCCGGAAATCCTGCACCGGAGTGGAGGGCGCCACCGCGTGCCCCCAGGCCGTTCCCAGCCACTCCACCGACCGCCGGTACGCCAGGTCGAGCGTGATCTTCTTCAGGCCGTCGAACACGTCGTCGCAGCCCATGGCCCGCAACCCGTGCAGCAGGCAACCCGAGTAGTCCAGCATGACCCTGGGCTGCCGGCCTTCCCCCACCAGTTGAGGGATGAACTCGGCCATGCGTTTATAGCACCAATGGAACACCGGCGCGTTGTGGTTGTCGCCGATGCCCTGGTTGTCCATCATGTACTTGAGATTGCTGATGACGGCCGCCGTCCGCAGGTCCGCGCCGCCCGCGGGAATCAACGGCTGATGCATGTGAAGCGCGATGCTGAAGGCGCTCCGCATGCGTCCGAAGTCGATGCCCGATTCGGGCAGATAGATGGGGCCGGCGCGATTCGTGGCTTCTGCAATCGACTCTTCCGATCCGCAGATGTTTGGCAACCCCCCTACATATTCAGACAGCATCCCGTGACCCTCTACCTGCCATTGTCGCGCAAAAACCAGGGGACTGACGAATGTGTCCCAAGGCGCGCGTCTCCCTCGCCAAACACTGTGTAAGTGCGCCGCCGCGTGGACGCATCAGTCAGTCCCCAGGTTTTCGCCCTCATTCCCGCCGGTCCGTCACCATTTCGGTGGGGAAGCCGCCGCGCGCCATGGGCGCGTATGCCTCCTCCGCATATTGCTTGACCATCCGCCGCGCGCTGAACCGGGGCGTGACGGTGCGGATTGCTTCCCTTACGGACTTCATCCAGCGCCTGGGCACATCCTGCGCGTCGCGCTCGTAGAACGCGGGGACCACTTGTTCTTCGAGGATGCGATACAGCGCTTCGGCTTCCGCATCGTCCCCGGAAGAGGAGCCGGGGTCGATCATCCAGCCGTTGGACCCCGAGTAACCTTCCAGCCACCAACCGTCCGCGACGCTCAAGTGAAGTCCGCCGTTGAGCGACGCTTTCATGCCGCTGGTGCCGCAGGCTTCGAGCGGCTTCCTGGGATTGCTCAGCCACACGTCGCATCCCTGCACAAAATAGTGGGCCACGTGGAGGTCATAGTCTTCGACGAACGCGATGCGGCCGGCGAATTTCGGATCCATGGCGCGTGAATAGATGCGCTGTAACGGGTACTTGCCGGTTTCGTCGGCGGGGTGGGCCTTGCCGGCAAACAGAATCTGGACCGCGTGCCGGGGAGCATTGAGGATGCGCGCCAGCCGCTCCGCGTCGTGGAATATCAACTCCGGGCGCTTGTATTCCGTGAACCGCCGGGCAAATCCGATGGTCAGCGCGTCAGGGTCCAGCAAAGTTCCCTCCGCCAGGACTTGCATGGGACTGGCGCGTTCGTGCCTCCACGCATCGCGAGCGCGCTGGCGGACGAAGTCCAGCAGGTGACGCCGCAGCAGCCGCCGCACAGCCCACAGTTCTTCATCCGGAATCGAATCCAGGCGGTCCCAGAAGGCCGGGTCGTCGTGGTGTTCCTGCCAGTCGCTGCCCAGCCACCGCGTAAACATCTCCGCCATCGCCGGCGCGATCCAGGTTGGCACGTGGACTCCGTTGGTCACGGTTCGCACGGGCCGTTTCTCGTCGGGCACACCGGGCCAGAACGAAGCCCACATCTGGCTGGTGATGTCGCGGTGGCGGCGGCTTACGGCATTGATCGCGGCCGACCCGCGCAAGGCGACAGCCGTCATGTTGAACGAGTTGTTTTCGCCGTCGTGGCTTCCCAGCGCCAGAAACGTGTTCCGCCGCTCGCCCGCCGTTTCCCAGAAGCGCGCCAGTTGATTGTCCACCTGGTGAAACGGAAAAACATCGTGCCCCGCCGCCACCGGCGTATGCGTGGTGAAGACTGTCGTGGCGCGGATCTGCTTCAGCGCCATCAGGAAACTCTGGCCCTCCTGCACCAGTTCGCGGATGCGTTCCAGCACCACGAATGCCGTGTGGCCCTCGTTCAGGTGCCACACCGCGGGAGCGTAGCCCAGGGTTCGCAGCGCCCGCACCCCGCCCACACCAAGCACGATTTCCTGCCGCAGCCGCGCCTCGCGATCATTCACGTAGAGGCGGGAAGACAGCTCGCGGTCGAGCGGCGAGTTCTCCGGCACGTCGGTATCCAGCAGCAGCATCCGCACGCGGCCTATCCGCACCACCCAGACCGCAACCTGCACCATGCCGTGCCCCAGCGGAACCCCGATCAGAGACGGTCGCCCGTCCGCCATCGCGGCCCGCTCCACGGCCACATCGCTGTAACTCACGCGCCCGTACGATTCGATCTGCCAGCCCTCCGGAGAGATCTTCTGGTGGAAGTATCCCATGGGGTACATGAAGCCCACGCACACCAGCGGTATGCCGAGATTACTGGCTTCCTTGCAATGATCGCCCGCCAGAACCCCCAGCCCTCCCGCGTAGATGGGCAGCGACTGGTGCAGTGCGAACTCGGCCGAGAAGTACGCGATGGTCCGGTCGGCGAGCTCCGGGAACCGGCGCTGCCACCAGGCGTCGGCCGCACCGCCCACGCGGTCGAGCTGCTCGATGGCGGCATCGTATAGCGCCAGGAAGGATGCGTCGCCGGCCGCCCGCCGCAGGTGCTCCGGCGGCACGAGGTGGAGCATTCGGACGGGATTGTGCGCCGTCTGCACCCAGAGCGGATAATCCAGGCGGCGGAAAACTTCTCGAGCCCTGGAAATCCAACTCCATGCCAGGTCGAGGGCCAGATCGCCCAACCTTCCGATTCGCTCCGGAAGAATTACCTGGGAATCGGGACTCATGCGCTAACCCCCATACTGCTGTGGGGCAGACGATCGTTTTGTGTCGTCTGCCAACCTGTATGGAGTTGGCAGACCACAGAATGCGATGGTCTGCCCCACAGGCTGGAATCAGGCACGGTAAACCGCCAGCGTTTGCTCCGCAATCGCGTCCCAGGAGAAAGCGCTCTCAGCCGCCACCCGGCCATTCCGGCCCATCCACCGGGCCCATTCAAAATCTTTAAAAAGTGTTCCCAGGCCCCAGGCGATCGAGTCGGGGTGGGCATACACCTTAAGTCCGTTCACGTTGTGCCAGACAAATTCCTCCGGCCCCCCGTTCTTTGTGGATACCACGGGTTTGCCGGCGCTCCAGGATTCCAGGATGACGATGCCAAACGGTTCGTTGCGGCTCGGCACGCACACCACGTCGCACGCTTTGTAGAGATCGGCCAGGCTGCCGTTCGCCTGGAACCCGAGAAAACGCGTGGCATGTGCCACCCCCAATTGCCGGACCCGGTGCTCCGCCAGCCTGCGCATCTCTCCTTCTCCCGCAAAAACGAACTTGGCGTTGGAGTAGTATTTCAAAATGAACGGGATGGCTTCCACCAGCAGGTCGGGCCCCTTTTGGTACACCATGCGGCCGGCAAACAGCACGGTGGGATCTGTCGGACCGATGCCATACCTCCCTTTGACTTGCGCGGGCTCGAGCCACCCATCGTAGTTGTGCACGTTCACTCCATTGTAAACAACCGAGGTTTTCCAGTCCGGAACCTGGTACAGCCATTGCAGCTCGTGCTTCAGGGAGCATGACACCGCAATCACACGATCGGCCCAGTAAATGCCCGCCCGCTCCTGGAACCGCACTCGCTCCGACTGCCCGTTGCAGAAATGGTTCCCGCACCGGCCGTACTCCGTCGAGTGAACCGTCAGGATGGCGCGGCGGCGGCGTGCCTGCAAGATCCAGATCAGTGCGTTGGCGGCCAGCCAGTCGTGGGCGTGCACCACGTCGAAGGGTCCGCTGAAGTTCTCGGTTGCAATAACGTGGTGCACAAACGAGCGGCACATGTTGTTCACTTCGTCGACGAAGTTGGGATTCAGATCGAACGGGCAGCGGTGATAGTGCACCCCCTGAATCTGCTGATAATGCGGCTGCCCGTGGCCCATCCGCGTGAATACGTGAACTTCATGGCCGCGGCGCTCCAGAGCGGCGCCCAGCTCGGTAACATGCGCCGCGATGCCCCCCACGGGGATCGAATGCAGCGATTCCCAGCTCAGCAGTGCGATCTTCATATACGCAACACGTCGTTTGCCTGAGGGTTTTCGAGGACTTCTTCAGCGGCGTACGGTTTAGACGGACGTTGTCAGGGGAAACGTGCCCCCACTTAGAGTTTAGGCGAAAGCCGCGCCGTGCAAGCCTGTAAAGGGTGTAAAGAGCTCCTGAACTTGTGATGCGCGGCACGGAGTTCACCCCGCTTGGTGCCATTCCATACCCACCACCAAAGGATGGCAACCGTATTTGCGAACTACTCCGTGTCGGCGGCCCACTGCGATTCGAGCAGGCGCGAGTATTCGCCGGAGGCGTACAGGCTGAAGCGGCAATCCGCCGATGCCAGCGTGCGGTGCGGTTGGGAATCCATGTAGCAGCGGTACAGACCGTCCGCATAGCGGTGGTAGTTTCGCAGGAATTCCTCGGCCAGCGTGTCGAAGGCCGGAGGCTGGATGAACATGACGTTAAGCCCTATGGCGCGCGTGAAAATGGAACCGTAGTCCACCACGCCCCACCGCACCAGTTTTTGCTTCACCGTTTCCGGCGGGTCCCCGGTCAGCAGCGCGGCGAAACTCTGCGGGCGGATTTCGGCGCTCCACTCGGGTGCCCGCGCCCCACTTTCCATACACTGGTCGATCCACCGGAGCACGTCTTTACCCAGGAAGAACAGCATGCGGATCTCGGAATACCGGCCGGCCAGGAGCCGGCGCTTGAGGTCTTCCTGGTCCGACCCGTCGCCGGGAATCAGGCCGGACAGCATGAGGGCGGCCTTGGAGTTCTCCAGCAGGGCGGAGGGTGGAACCCGCTCGTTAAAAGGGTGAAGGATGAGCGGTGGCAGTTCCCACACACTTTCGCCCAGGGCCGTGATAGGAAGTGACATATTGCTCCAACTCCTTTATCGGCAGACGCCGCCAAAACTTGAAGCCGCTTTCCGAAAAACCGGCCCCTGGTAGTACTGGAATGACGAAGGATATCATGGTCGTCGCGCGGATCTACGGTCTAAACTGATACTTGGGTCTGGAACTATGCTGCGGGCTATGCGGGGAGTTTTCCGGGGGAGCGACCAGGGGCAGGACTTGGCGGACTACTGCCTCTTGACGGCGCTGATTGCGCTGATTGCGCTGGGGGTCTTCGTTCACATGTCTGGCGGAATCCAGGGAATGTGGTCCGGCGCCGGCACCACGCTGACGGCGGCGAATACCACCGCCGGCCCGGAGGGCAGCACCACCGGCGCAACCACGACCACCAGTCAGCCCGCGGGCCAGTGACGGCGCCCCTACGCCAAGTCCAATCCGAGGAAGCGCCGCGCGTTTTCGTAACAGATATCGCGAATCACGGGGCCGCTCAGCGAATCGTCGTCCGGGATTAAGCCCGCTTCGATGTCCTTGCCGAACAAATCGCACAGCAGCCGCCGGAAGTATTCGTGCCGCGGGTAGGACATGAACGAACGCGAATCCGTCAGCATGCCCACAAACCGTGAGATCAGGCCGCAACTGGAGAGCGCGTTCATCTGCCACTCCATGGCCTCTTTCTGATCCAGGAACCACCAGGCGGCGCCGAATTGGATCTTGCCCGAAATGGAACCGTCCTGGAAATTGCCGATCATGGTCGCGAGAACGTAGTTGTCGGCCGGGTTCAGATTGTAAAGCACCGTTTTGGGCAGAGCGTTTTCCTGGTCCAGGCGGTCCAGGTAGGCGCACAGCGCGTCGGCCTGCGGCCAGTCGCCGATGGAATCGAAGCCCACATCGGGACCAAGCTGGGCGAAGCGCCGCGTGTTGCCGTTGCGCCGCGCGCCCACGTGAAGCTGCTTGGTCCAGCCTTTCTCCGCGTCCAGATGCCCGAAAAACAGCATCATGTTGGCGGCGAAGCGGCCCTGCTCCTGGGGCGTGGCCGCGTGTCCGGCGCGCGCCTTGTCGAAAATCGCCGCCGCTTCCTGTTCCGTGCAGAAATCGGCGTACGCATGGTTCAGGCCATGGTCCGATAGCCGTCCGCCCATCTGGTGAAAGAAATCGTGCCGCTGGCGCAGCGCGTCCCGCAAATCGGCCAGCTTTCCGATACTGATGTTGCTGGCGGCCTGCAGGCGCGCCACCCAGGCGTTGAACATCTCGGGCAGGTGGACGTTGAGCGCTTTGTCCGGGCGGAAAGCGGGGAAGACCTTGGTTTCCAGGCCCGAAGCCGCGATGGCCTTGTGCGGCGCCAGGTCGTCGATGGGGTCGTCGGTGGTGCACACGGCTTTGACGCGGAACTTCCGAAGTATCCCATGCGCCCGAAATTCCTCCGTGGCCAGCAGCGCATTGGCGCGGTCCCATATGCGCGGAGCGCTCGATTCATTGAGCAGCTCGTCGATGCCGAAATAACGTTTCTGTTCCAGGTGCGTCCAGTGGTACAGCGGGTTGCGCAGCGTCTGCGGCACGGTGCGCGCCCAGGCCAGAAACTTCTCGTAAGGGGGCGCATCGCCGGTGCAGTAGCGCTCGTCGACGCCGTTGGACCGCATGGCCCGCCACTTGTAATGGTCGCCCTCGAGGGCGATTTCGAACAGGTTCCGGAACTGCCGGTTTTCGGCCACGTCCTTGGGCGGCAGGTGGCAATGGTAGTCGAGGATCGGTTGGCCTTCGGCATACTCGTGGTACAGCCGCCGGGCGGTCTTGGTGCCGAGCAGAAAATCTTCGTGGATGAATGGCATAAAGGCCCTAAATGCCGATTGAAGCACAAATCGGGCCTGTGGGGCAGACCATCGCCTTGTGTGGTCTGCCAACCCGCCCATTCACGCGAACATGGCGCCGGGCTGTTTCGTGATACAGTCACCTTCCGCACAAAATACCCCGCATCGGGTATTCTCGCCGCTGGGTGCTCTTCCTTAGAATCGTTTCATTGATGCCAAACGGGGATCTGTCTTTTGAGCAGCTCGAAAGGTTGCGCCAGTTCGATACCTGTACCATGTCCAACGCCATCGAGCGGTTGAACATCCGCCCGCGGAACGAGGGCTTTATCGCCGGCGAGGTGGCGTGCAGGTTTCCCCAACTGCCGCCCGTAATCGGATACGCGGTGACAGCCAGGATGCGGTCGTCCATGATGCCCATCAAGGGGCGTTGCTATTACGAACATCCCGACTTGTGGAGGTTCCTGGCCGGTGTTGCCGGCCCGCGCATACTGGTGATCCGGGATGCCGACGACCCACCCGGCGTGGGCGCGTTGTTCGGCGAAGCTTACGCGCGCATCTCACGCGCCTTGGGCGCGGTGGCTTGTGTGACCAACGGCGCCGTGCGGGATCTGCCGGGGATCCAGGCGCTCCGGTTTCAGGTGTTCGCCGGCGGCGTTTCGGTGTCCCATGCCTATGCCCACGTCATGGAATTCGGCGAGCCCGTGGAGATTGGCGGTTTGCAGATCTCTACCGGGGACCTTCTCCACGGCGATCTGCATGGGGTGCACACCATCCCCATCGAAGCCGCCCACGAACTGCCCGCCATCGCCGAGCAGGTGTTGCGCGAAGACCTGGAACTATTCGCCCTAACCGAAAGAAAGGACTTTTCCCTGAATATGCTCTCCGCCCGGCTCGAACAAGGAGGAGTCAAGAGACAATGAGACTGAAAACCTGGGGTCTGACGAATGTGTCCCAAGGCGCGCACCCGCCTCGCCTAACACCGTTTCGCCACGACGCCGCGTGGACGCATCCGTCAGACCCCGGGTTTTCCCCCGTGAACGCATCCGTCAGTCCCGGGGTTTTCTCGCTTGCCTTGGCCGCGCTCCCGGCGCTGCTGCTGTGCCTCGGCGCATGTTCCAGCACCCAGGTTGTGGGCGCCGCCGGAGACCAGCAGGAAGCGGTTACCACGGTTGGTGTCACGCCCGTCGTGCGAAAGGCGATTTCGAGACAGCTCACTGTCTCTTCGGAGTTGGTGCCCTTCCAGGAAATCGATGTCTATGCCAAGGAGTCGGGCTATGTGAAGGACCTCCTGGTGGACTACGGCTCGCGCGTACAAAAAGGGCAGTTGATGGCCGTGCTCGAAATTCCGGAATTGGAGATGCAGATACAACAGGACACCGCTGCCATCGCCAGTGCCGCCGAACGGGTGACTCACGCGCAACACGAGTTGGATCGCCTGGAGGCGCAACACCAGGTGGTTCATCTGCAAGCCGCGCGTTTGAGCGGCGTGGCCCAGACGCGCCCCGGCCTGGTGGCGCAACAGGAGATTGATGATGCTAAAGGCAAGGACCTGGCGCTGGAGGCACAGGTGGAAGGCGGCAAATCGGCCTATGAAACAGCCAAGAGCCAGTTGGATGAGGCCAAGGCGAAACAGCAACGCGACAAAGTGATGTTCGACTACGCCAGGATTACCGCTCCCTTCGCGGGCATCGTGACGCAACGGTTCGCCAACCAGGGAGCTCTGATGCAGGCCGGCACCAGCTCGAGCACGCAGGCCATGCCCTTGGTTCGGCTCTCCCAGGACGACTTGTTCCGCCTTGTCATTCCCGTGCCGGAGTCCTACGTAAAGTACATTCGCATCGGTGATCCTGTCCAAGTACGCGTCCCCTCGTTAGACAAGGTTGTCCCGGGCAAAGTCACTCGTTTCTCCGTGGACGTCACCGCCGATACCCGAACCATGCATACCGAAGTGGATGTGCTCAACCCGTCTCACGCCCTGATGCCGGGACTCTACGCCGAGGCCATTTTGACGCTGGAGCGGAGGAACTCCGCCCTCGTTGTGCCGCTTCAGGCGGTGAGCCAGTCGGGCGGTCAGGCCACCATCCTTCTGGTCGATCCCAACAACACGCTGCAGGAACGGAGGATTACGCTGGGCCTCGAGACCGCCGCCGATGCCGAAGTTCTGAGCGGCCTCAATGAAGGCGATCGCGTGGTGGTCAGTGATCGTAGCGGCTTGAAAGCCGGCTTGCATGTGAAGCCGCGTGAGACTGAGGTCCTACAGTCTGCCTGGTCGGAGTAGGCGCCCATGTCCCGGTTCTCCATTCGCAATCCCCACTTCGTCGTCGTGGTCTGCCTGGTTCTCCTGGTCATCGGAGCCACCAGTTTTGCCCGCATGCCCGTGGATCTCTTCCCCACCATCAATCTGCCTCAGGTGGTAGTGGCCACGTTTTACTCGGGCATGCCGCCGGAGGACATCGAAACCGATATCACCAACCCGTTGGAGCGCTTTTTTACCATGGCCAGCGGCATGGACCACATGGAGTCGCGCTCGCTGCTGGGCGTCAGCATCATCAAAGTCTACTTCCAGCCCGGCACCAATGCCGACGCCGACGTGACCCAACTTTCCAACCTCGCCCTGGCGGACCTGAAAAGGCTCCCTCCGGGCACCTTGCCGCCCGTGGTGCTCAAGTTCGATGCTTCCAGTCTGCCGGTGTGCCTGGTCACCTTGAAGGGCCAGGGTTTGGACGAAACCCAGATCCACGACATCGGACAATTCACCATCCGTAACCAGATCGCCGTGGTCCCGGGCGCCGTAATTCCACCTCCTTTCGGCGGCAAATACCGCCAGGTCATGGTGTATGTCGACCCATTCAAGCTCTTCTCGCGTCAGTTGAGCGTCATGGATGTGGTCGATGCCGTCAACAAGAACAACCTGATTCTCCCCGCCGGCGACGTGAAAATGGGGCCCTATGACTACTATGTCTATTCCAACAGCCTCGTGGATAAGGTCGACGAACTGAATAGCGTGCCCATCAAGACCGCCGGCTCGCGCTGGGTCTCCGTCTCGGATGTCGGAGAGGCCAAGGACTCCAACCAGATCCAGTACAACATCGTGCGCGTCGATGGGCAGCGCTCCGTCTATCTCCCCATCATGAAGCAGGGCGGCGACACCAATACCATCGCCGTCGTGGATGGCATCCGGGGTATGTTGGGAAAACTCTTCGACATTCCGAACCAGCTTCAAAGGGCCGTGGTTTTCGATCAGTCGGCCTTTGTCAAACAAGCTATCGACACGCTCATGCACGAAGGGCTGATCGGGCTTGTTCTCACCAGCGCCATGATCCTGATCTTCCTGGGCAGCCTGCGCGCCACGGTGGGCGTCTTCCTCTCCATCCCACTTTCCGTTCTGGCGACCTTTGTGGTGCTCTACCTTCTGGGTGGCACCATAAACACCATGATTCTGGGCGGGCTGGCGCTGGCGTTCTCGCGCATCATCGACAACTCCGTGATCTCGCTCGAGAACATCTACCGGCACCTGGAAATGGGCTCTGCCCCGGAGGTTGCCGCCGAGCGCGGAGGCGCCGAAGTCAGTCTCGCGGTGCTGGCCGCTACCTTGACCACGGTGGTGGTCTTCTTTCCGGTGACCTTCTTGTATGGCGTCAGCAAGTTCCTGTTCTCAGCTCTGGCGCTGGCGGTAGCCATTTCGCTATTTGCCTCGTACTTTGTGGCCATGACGGTGATCCCGCTGTTCTGTTCGAAGTACCTCAAGAGCGTGCACCAGCAATCCAAAGGGTTCCATGCCTGGTTCAACCGCGTCTTCAACCGGCTGCTCGATTTCTACGAGCGTTCCGTGCGCAGCGTGCTCAAGCGGCCCGCCCTTACAGTGGGGAGTTTGATGCTCCTGTTCGTAGCCAGCCTCGGCATTTATCCCCTGCTGGGGCTGGCCTTTTTTCCTCAGACTGACGCCGGGCAATTCACCATCAACCTCAAAGCGCCCACCGGTACCCGCATTGACGTCACCGAACAATACGTCGCCAGGGTGGAGGACCTCATCAAGCGCACGGTAGCCCCATCCGACTTCCACATGGTGGTCTCCAACATCGGAATTGTGCCCGACTTTTCGGCCCTATACACCACCAATGCGGGCCCCTACACGGCAACCATCCAAGTGGAACTCGACGAGTCTCACAAAACCAGCAGCTTCGAATACATGGACCGTGTCCGCCGCGCCATAGCCGCCAGTTACCCCAACCTGCGAACTTTCTTCTCCACCGGGTCCATGGTGGACGCCGTGCTCAATTCCGGCATGCCGGCGCCCATCGACGTCCAGGTTTCCGCCAGCGACCTGAACCGCACCTATAGCGTGGCCCAGGAATTGGCGGCCCGCTTCCGAGGCCTGCCCGGCGTTGGAGAGGTCTACATTCCGCAGGACATGAACTACCCGGCGATCCGGTTGGACGTGGACCGTATCCACGCCGCGGAGCTCGGATTGAGTCCCAAGGAAGTCGTCGACAACGTCATCACCGCCCTCAATTCCAACACCATGATCGCGCCCAACTACTGGGTGGATCACAAGACCGGCAACGATTACTTCCTCACCGTTCAGTACTATGAAAACGGCCGGCCGTCCATCCACAATGCCATAGACCTTACCAGTATCCCTCTGCGCGCGCCCAATCTCCCGAAACCCACCACTCTGGACGCGGTGGTGAAGCTCGAAAACACCCAGACGGCCACCCAGATTTCGCACTACCAGATCCAGCGCGTCATCGACGTCTACGTGACTCCCGCCGGCGAGGACCTGGGGAAGGTGTCCTCGGAAGTCAGCCGTCTCATCGGCGGTATGAAACTGCCCTCCGGCCTGCGCATCAATATCCGCGGCATGGTGGAGGGCATGAACCAATCCTTCAGCAGTTTCGCTAAAGGTCTGTCGCTCGCCGTGGTGCTGCTCTACTTGATTCTGGTGGCCCAGTTCCGCTCGTTCAAAGACCCGTTCCTCATCATGCTCGCCATCCCCATGGGATTCATTGGCGTGATGCTGGTGCTGCCGCTCACGCATACCACGCTCAACGTCATGTCCCTGATGGGCGTGCTCATGCTGGTGGGCATCGCGGCATCCAACAGCATTCTCATCGTCGAATTCGCTCATCGCCTGGAGGAACAGCAAATCCCCATGGAGGATGCCGTCATTAGTTCCTGCCGGGTTCGCTTGCGTCCCATCCTGATGACTTCGCTGGCCACCATCATCGGCATGGTGCCGATGGCCCTCAAGATGGGCACCGGCAGTGAGCAGTACGCTCCCCTGGCGCGGACACTGATCGGTGGCCTCACGTCATCGGTCTTGCTGACGGTCTTCATCGTTCCCGCGGCATATATGATCGTCCACCGGAGGAGTTAACATGCGGTATACACTCTTACTGGCACTAAGTACCGCCATTCTGGCACAGACGCCTGTCAAGCTCAACCTGCACGATGCCGAAGCGCTGGCACTGAAGAATCATCCACAGGTGCAGGCGGCGGAACACGTTGTCTCCGCCCTGACCCAACGGGTAGACGAAACTCGCGCGGCCTATTACCCAACTTTGTCCGGGGATGTCACCGGCTCCCAAGCCAATCCAAGGGCGCGCATCGGAGCGGGTTTCCTGTCGAACTCCAGCCTCTTCGACCGCCTCGGCCAAGGCATCACCCTCACTCAGTTGATTACGGATTCCGGACGCACGTCCAACCTGGTGGCCAGCTCGCGCCTCGAAGCCAGCGCCGCTGGGCAGACCGCTCAAGCCACCCGCTACGACGTCCTGGTGCGCGTCAATCGGGCCTACTTCGGCACCCTCCGTGCACAGGGATTGGTGAAGGTGGCGCAGCAAACGGTGGCGGCGCGCCAGTTGCTCGTGGACCAGGTAACCGCGCTCTTCAACAACAAGCTTCGCTCCGAATTGGATGTCAGCTTCGTGGATGTGAATCTGTCGCAGGCGAAGCTACTGCTGTTACAGACCCAGGATGAGGTGCAGGGCGCATTCGCCGAATTGACCCGCACGCTCGGTTCCGGGCAGCCGGTCACCTATCAACTGGAAGACGAGCCCCTTCCACCCAGCCCTCCAACTAATCCCGAGGATCTGGTGGCGCAAGCGCTCGCCAACCGCCCTGAGCTGGCCAGCTTGCAATTGAGCCGCGATGCCGCCTACCGCTTCGAGCGCGCTGAGAAGGATCTCTCCTATCCGACCGCCAGCCTGGTGGGCGTCGGAGGCTACATTCCATATATCAATCAGATTACGCTGCCCCGCGTGATTCCTTCCGAATACGAAGGTGTGGCCGTGAACATACAGATCCCCATCTTGAATGGAGGATTGTTCAAGGCTCGGCGCCAGGAAGCCCACTACCGGGCGCTCGAAGCCGACCAGCGCTTGCGGGACGAGACGGAAGCCATTGCGCGCGACGTGCGCACCGCCTGGGCCAGTTCCACCGTCGCCTACCAGCGCCTGGATGTGACAGCCCAACTGCTGCGCCAGGCCACTCTGGCGTTGGACTTGGCGCAGGGCCGCTATAACCTCGGCCTTTCCACCATTGTGGAACTCACACAGGCGCAGTTGAACGTGACTGCCGCAGAGATCGAAAACCTAAGCGCGAAATACGACTACCAGAGCCAGTACGCCACCCTGCAATACACCCTCGGAGCCTTGCGGTAGGGCATGCTTTAGCTTGCCCAGACCCTAGCTAATTACACCTTTTCGAATGGCATACAGTATCAACTCCGCCCCGCTGTGCAGGTTCAGCTTCTGAAAAATGTTACTCCTGTGAGTCTCCACGGTATACAGGCTCAAATTCAGAATGTTGGCCACGTCCTTGTTACTCTTACCCTCCGCCAGCAACTGCAGAATCTCGCGCTCCCGCGTCGTCAACAGATCGTAACTGTCTTCGACCGCGCGCTCTTTCATCTGCCGCACGTAATCTTCGACCAGCATCTTACTGATCGCTGGGCTGAAGAATGCCTTGCCTTCGCTGACGGCCTGGACTGCGCCGATCAGGTCGTTCTCAGCCGAGTCCTTCAGCAGGTAGGCGCGCGCGCCGGCCTTCAGCGCTTTCAGCACGTAGCCCTCGTCGGAATGCATGCTGAGAAACACGATGGCGGTCTGCGGCAGCTTGGCGCAGATCTGTCTGGCGGCCTCGATGCCGTTCAGAATGGGCATCGCCACATCCATGACGACCACGTCGGGCGTGAATTCTTCGGCCAGCGCCACAGCCTCGCGCCCGTTGGCGGCGTCCGCCACCACCTGGAAACCCGCGTGGCTTTCCAATAACAGCCGCAAACCCTTCCGCACAACCGTATGGTCGTCGGCCAGCACAATTCGAATCGGTTTCATACGGTCTCCTGCGGCTCCGGCAACGGCAGCATGATGCGCAACACGGCGCCATGCCCGGGTTTGGAATCCACTGCGAAGCTGCCGCCCAGGTGGCTGACTCTTTCCTCGATTCCCAGCAGCCCCATTCCGCGCTGTTGGGGGTCGAATCCCTTCCCGTCGTCCTCCACGGCGAGCAGCAGACGGCCTGGCTCCTGACGAACCGTGACGCTCACGTTGGAGGCCCCCGAATGTTGCACGCAGTTGTGCAGAGCTTCCTGGACGATGCGGTACACGCAGGTCTTGTGCTCCTCCGGAAGTTCTTCGGAGACCTGCTCGGCCGCCACCTTCACTCGCACCCCGTTGCGCCTGGAAACTTCGCGCGCCTGCCATTGCAGGGCGGGCACCAGGCCGAGATCGTCCAGCATCGAGGGCCGCAACAAGAGCGCCATGCTGCGCACCACGCCGATCGAGTTCTCCACCAGCTTCTTGATCCCGTCCGCCTTGGCCGCCACGGCGTCTGCGTCCTTGGCGCGAATCAGCGTGGAAAGATTGGCCATCTCCACCAGCACGCCGGTGAGGGCTTGGCCCACTTCGTCGTGCAGTTCGCGGGAAATGGATCGGCGCTCGTTTTCCTGGGCTTCCACCAGGCGCGCGGATAACTGTTTCAACTCCGCCCTGGCATTTGAAATCTCTTTATAATGGCGCGCTGTCCCGGCTTCCAGGCTCAGGATTTGTCGCATGCTGAAACCGGCCAGCAGGAGGCCCAGGAGAATCGTCAGCCCGATGGCGATCGTCACGCGGCGCCGGAACCGCGAAAAGAGATCTTCCACCCGAGCCTTGCCGCTATTCAACTGCGACTCGTTGATGGCGCCTATCTGGTCCGCGATCCCCAACACGGCCATGCGGCGCGGGAAGACTTCAGCTTGCAGGAAAGCATAACCGCCGTGTTGCCGCTGATCGGTGGTCCATCGAAATACCGGCTCCAGCACCGTCCAGTATGCGGCCAATTCCTGCGTCAGCACCTCGAACGGTTTGGCTTCCTGGGCATTCAACAGCGCCCGGTATTCCCGCAACGCCGCGTCCATGTCGCTGCGGGTTTCCCGCAGACTGTACCGGTGGCCTTCCGCTTTGCCGCTCTCCGGCTCGAGCAGATAGTCCCTTACATATGTCCCCGAGACGTACACATCCGCGCGGATCCGTTCCAGCACCCGTGTGCGCAGCAGGAAATCTTCGCGAATAGTGTTGTCCGACGCCTGAATCTGCTGCAAAGCCTGAAGGCCATCGAACCCCGCGAACGCCACCAGAAGAAGCAGCCCGCCGAAACCAGCCACCAGGACCAGCCGGCTGCTCATGACCGGGGCTTTGTCTCGGGGACCGCTCATGTCGGCTCTGCGCACGGTGGAACCGCTCTTATTCATCCTAGCGCCGGCGCAGGCGTCCGAGAAGAGTACGGTGCCGCCCGTGGCGGTCAGCAGGAAGTCCGCCTGCTCCAATCTCTCGGCGCGATTCATCCGGGACGCCCCGATTGGTGCTACACTCTTCGCCGTAGCAAGGCCAGAAATCGGGTTGCGCCTTGAAGCCGTTTGTTTGGCAATTCGCGGCAGTTGTGGTGCTGGGAGTGACGGCCTGCTGCGCCCAGACGCAACTTAGCGGTCCTCTTGCGTCGAAGAACATCCTGATCCTGCACGCGTATGAGTCTGGGATCCCGGCCTATGCGGAGATCGATGAGGGCATCCTCGCCGCTTTGCACAACGAGGGCGTGTCGCTCAGCAGCCTGTATTTCGAATTCCTGGACCTGCGCCGCTATCAGGATCCGGGTTATCGCGACCAAGTGGCGGCGCTCCTCCGCCTGAAGTACCAATCCAAGAAGATCGACCTGGTCATTGCGGTTGCGCCGCCCGCACTTTCGGTCGTGTTGGATGAGCGCTATAAACTGCTCGAAGGCGTGCCGGTGATCGCTGTCGCGGTCCAGGACGATCGGGTTCCCAGCACCAAGGAACACCCGCTCATTCTGATCACCGACTACCTGGACGTTCGCGGCACGGTAAAAGCGGCGCTGGACCTGCTGCCCGCAACGAAGCACATCCTCGTGGTCTCCGGTGTTTCGGAATATGACAAGCAGACTGCGCTGCAGGCCGCGCCGGCCATGAGGGAATGGGCAAACCGGCTGGACATTTCCTGGCTGAACAACCTCCCGCTGGACGAAATGCTGCGCGCGGTCTCCAAGGCGCCACCCCACAGCCTTGTTCTGTGTCTCGCCATGGCGGCGGATGTTGCCGGGCGTACGTATGTCCCCGCGGAAGTGGCCGAGGCCATTGGCCGGGTGTCGGCTGCCCCGGTTTTTGGGATCGCCGATACCCATGTCCGTTTGGGCCTTGTCGGCGGCTCCGTGAAGGACTATGCAGCGGAGGGCCGGGAGGCGGGGCGAGTTGCCGTGCGGATTCTGAAGGGCGACCTGGCGCTGTTGCCGGCGCCGCCTCCTGTCCGCACTCCCAATCTGCCGCTGTTCGACTGGCGGCAGATGAAGCGCTGGGGGTTGGACGAGACCAAGCTCCCGAAGGGCAGTGTTGTCGAAAACCGGCCCGTTACCATCTGGAGGCAACACCCTTGGTATGCGATCGGCACCGTTACTTTCGCCGTGCTGGAGTCCTTGCTGATCGGGGCGCTGTTGCTGGCGGTGCGCCGGCGGATGGCCGCGGAAGCGCAATTGCGGGGGCAACGCGACCAACTCGCGGCCGACATCGCCGAGCGCATACGGGTGCAAGAGGAATTGCGCCGCGCCCAGGCCCTGCTGCGCGCGGTACTCGATGGGGCGCCAGACCCCATATTCCTGAAAGACCGGGAATGCCGCATCGTAATGGCGAATCCCGCCATGCTGCGGGTCATCGGCAAACCAGCCGAACAGGTTCTGGGGAGGACCAACCGCGAATACCTCGACGATCCTGATGCGGGACGGGCGTTCCTGGAAAACGATCTGCGAGTCCTCGAGACTGGCGTGGCTCAAACGATGGAAGAAACCGTGCCTGGACCTGAAGGCCCCCGCGTTTTTCTATCGACCAAGTCCCCATACTTCGACGCTGAAGGGCGCATTGCCGGTGTCATCGGCGTGTCGAGGGACATCACCGCGCGCAAGCGGGCGGAGTCGGAGAGGGAGCGCCTGCAACTCCATCTCGCCCAGGCCCAGAAGATGGAGTCCATCGGTCGTCTGGCCGGGGGCGTCGCTCACGACTTCAACAACCTGCTGACCGTGATCAACGGGTACAGCCAACTGTTGCTGGGCGGCCTGAAGGCGGGCGGTCCGCTGCGGGACGGCTTGACAGAGATCCACAAGGCCGGAAATCGCGCCGCCGGTTTGACCCGGCAACTGCTGGCTTTCAGCCGCAAGCAGATCCTGCAACCGCGCGTGCTCGATGTAAACCGGGTGGTGGACGAGATGCGGCCGATGCTGGCGCGCTTGATGGGCGAAGACGTGGAGGTGTGCGTCCAATTGCAGGCGGAAGCCGCGACGATTTGCGCCGATCCGCATCAACTGGAGCAGGCGCTCATGAACCTGGCGGTGAACTCGCGGGACGCCATGCCGCGCGGCGGCAAGTTTACCATCGAGACGGGCTTGGTGGAGTGGGGCGAGAGCGACGCAAAATCGCGTTCGGGGGCGCAGGCGGGCCCCTACGTCGTGCTGGCGGTGAGCGACACCGGCGTGGGCATGACCGAAGAAACGCGCGGACACGTCTTCGAGCCGTTCTTCACCACCAAGGAAGTGGGTAAAGGGACCGGACTGGGGCTGTCGACGATCCATGGCCTCGTGGAGCAGAGCGGCGGCTACGTCGAGGTCGATAGCGAGCTGGGGCGCGGGGCGACTTTCAAAATCTATCTGCCCAGGGTGCAGGCCGCGGAGGCCGAGTCGGGAAAGCCCGAAGCCGTTGCAGCGATGGGGAGCAAGGAGACCGTGCTGGTGGTGGAGGACCAGCCGGAGGTCCGGGGATATGCGGCGGCCGCGCTGCGGGCTTACGGTTACCAGGTGATGCAGGCGGCGAGCGCCGACGAGGCGCTGCTGCTCTGGGAGCGGGAGAGCGCGCGCATCGCCCTGATATTGACCGACGTGGTGATGCCGGGCTTGAGCGGGAGGGATCTGGTGGATCGGCTGAAGAAACTCCGGCCTGGAATCAAAGTGCTGTTCATGTCGGGCTACACCGACGACACCGTGGTGCATCATGGGGTTCTGCGGAGGGAAGCGGAGTTCATCCAGAAGCCGTTCGGACCCGGCGAGTTGGCCGTGAAAGTTCGGGAGATGCTGGCTACAATGTAAGGCCATGCCCTTGCGCCATCGGTTGGAGCATTACTTCGAGTTCGAGAAACTCGGCGCCACCTGGAAGACTGAGGTTCTAGCGGGGTTCACCACCTTCATGACGATGGCCTACATCGTCTTCGTCAACCCCGCCATCCTGCACGAGACCGGCATGCCGCTGGCGGCGGTGACGGCGGCCACGTGCATCTCGGCCGCTGTCGGGAGCTGCCTCATGGGAGGCTTTGCCAAGTACCCCATCGCGCTGGCGCCGGGCATGGGGCTGAACGCCTACTTCACTTACACCGTGGTGAAAGGCATGGGAGTTCCATGGCAGGCGGCGCTGGGGGCGGTGTTCATTTCCGGCGTGGCGTTCCTTCTGCTGACCGCGCTGGGCGTGCGGCAGCTCATCATCTCCACCATTCCCTACGAACTGTACGCGGCGGTGGCGGCGGGCGTAGGGCTGTTCATCGCGCTGCTCGGTTTCCGCAACTCGGGGATCATCGTGCCCAACGCCGCCACCACCGTGACCCTCGGCAACCTGCAAGACAAGAGCACCGCGCTGGCCATTTTTGGGCTGCTGCTGATCGCCGTGCTGCTGGCGTGGCACGTGCGCGCGGCGATGTTGATCGGCATCCTGGCCACTACCGCCATCGGTCTGGCCACCGGCGTGGCGAAGTGGGCGCCGCACTCCTACCGATTGAGCGACCTCTCGGCCACGGCATTCAAGCTCGACCTGCCGGCGACCTTCCGTATCGGCTTCCTGGAAATCGTTTTTGTGTTCCTGTTCATCGACCTGTTCGACAACATTGGAACGCTGGTGGCGGTGGGCAAGCGCGCGAATCTGTTCGACAAGACGCACCAGATTCCGCGGGTCAACCGCATCCTGCTTTCCGACGCCACGGCCACCATCGTCGGCTCGCTCACCGGCACGTCCACCGTCGTGAGCTACATCGAGAGCGCGGCGGGAGTGGCTGCCGGCGGGCGCAGCGGCGTCACGGCCATCGTCACCGGCCTGCTGTTCATAGTGGCGCTGTTCGTGGCCCCGGTGGTGGGCGCCATCCCCGCCGCGGCCACCGCGCCGGCGCTGATCATCGTCGGCAGTTTGATGGTGGGAGTGGTGGCGGAGATTCAATGGCAGGACCCGGAAGTGGCCGTGCCCGCCTTCCTCACCATGATGGCGATCCCGCTGACGTTCAGCATCGCCAACGGCCTGGCCTTCGGGTTCACGGCCTACACGCTCATGAAGATCGCGCGCGGCAAGTTCCGCGAGGTGAACTGGTTCGTGTACGCGCTGACGGCCCTGTTCATCGTGCGGTTCGTGTATCTGTCGCGGTAGCGCGAGAAGAACTCACCGGCGACAAGATCGCCGGCGTTACAGGAATTTAATGTAACCCCTTGAGGGATTTAGGAATCCCACGTGTTGAATTCGTTGGAGGAATCATAATGATGCGGAAGATCGGGTGGTTAGCGGTTCTGTTGGCGGTGCCGGCCCTGGCGGACGCCGGAGATCCGCCGTCGCGCGTGGCGCGGCTGAGCTTTCAGAGCGGGACGGTGTCATTCCGACCGGGGACGGTCGAGGAGTGGACCACCGCCTCGCTGAACTATCCGCTCACCACCGGCGACCATCTCTGGGCCGATGCCGGCGCGCGGGTGGAGATGCACGTCGGGTCCACGGCCATTCGCATGGGTGGGCTGACGGCGCTGGCCATCCTCAACCTCGACGACCGGATGACGCAACTCAGCCTCACGCAAGGCGTGCTGGGAGTCCACTTGCGGTACCTGGGAGACCAGGAAGCTTTCGAAATCGACACGCCCAACGTGGCGGTCTCTCTGTTGCGGCCCGGCGACTACCGCATCGATGTCGATAGCGATGGCAACATCACCAACGTTGCGGTGCGGGGCGGGGAAGCCGCGGTCACCGGCGGCGGGGCGGCGTTCCCGGTGCACCCGGGCCAAGAGGCGCGCATCAGCGGCTTCGACACGGTGAGCCATGAAGTGGGCAGCGTGCTGCCTCCCACCAATTTCGACGACTGGTGCCAGGCGCGCGACCGGAGGGAAGACCAGTCGCAATCGGCGCGTTACGTTTCCCGCGAGACCATCGGCTATGAAGATTTGGACCAGTACGGCGCGTGGCGCGAGGTTCCGCCGTACGGCTGGGTGTGGACGCCAGCGGGAGTCGAGGCGGGATGGGCGCCCTACCGCTACGGCCACTGGGTCTGGGTAGATCCGTGGGGCTGGACGTGGATGGACGACGCGCCGTGGGGCTTTGCGCCATTCCACTACGGGCGGTGGGCGTACGCGGGCGCCGGTTGGGTGTGGGTGCCCGGCGCCATGGCAGCGCGCCCCGTGTACTCCCCGGCGCTGGTGGCCTTCGTGGGCGTCGGTGGCGTGGGAATGGCGGCCTGGTTCCCGCTGGGCCCAGGTGAAGTCTACCGGCCGGAACCCAGCGTGCGCTACGTAAACCAGGGCGTGGTGGGCGCGGTGACGGTGGTTCCGCGCGGGGTGTTCGTCGGCGCGCGGCCGGTAGCGCGGGCCGTGGTGATTGTGCCGCAGCGCGAGATATTGCAGGCGCAGGTGGTGGGGCGGACCGCGCCCCTGGCGCCGGTGCGGGAAAGCGTGCTGGCGCGCCGCGCGGGCGCCGCGGCGGCCCCGACGCCTCCGGCGGGGGTGGTGGACCGCGCCGTGTTCGCCAAGACCGCTCCGCCGGCTCCGCGGGTGTCGAGCGTTGAGAGCCTGCGCCCCGCGGGTGGCGCCCCGCGCCCGGTGGTGGTGCGCGGCCCGGGGGCTGGCGTGGCGCGTCCGCGCAACGACCGGCCGCCCGCCGCAGTCCAGACACCCGCGGCACGGCCCGCCGAGCAGCCGCGGACGGCGCCTCCTGCCCAGGTGCAGGAACGGAAGGCCGAGCAGCCAAAAGTCGAGAAGAAAGCAGTCAAGAAAACGGAGAAGAAGGAGGAGCGGAAATAGAACCGCTGAAGTGACAAATGAAAGCTATGCTTGCGATCGCTGTTACTTTGTGCGCTCCAGCATTGCTGCTGGCGCAAAACCAGAACTCACCTGCTTACCAGCGCCTCGTCAAAGAGGTAAGGCATGAGTTGGTGATGCTACCTTACCTCGGTGTGTTCGACAACCTCGAATACAAAGTGGACGGCCACACCGTCACCCTAATGGGACAGGTGACGCGTCCGACGCTGAAGAGCGACGCCGCGAGCGCCGTGAAAAGGATCGAAGGGGTGGAGAAGGTCGACAACCAGATCGAGGTGCTGCCTCTCTCGCCCGATGACGACCGCATACGCCGCGCCGTTTTCGTGGCCCTGGCGCGAAACCCGCAACTGGACCGGTATTTCATGCAGGCCATCGCGCCGGTTCGCATCATCGTGAAGAACGGCCAGGTCACGCTGGAGGGTGTAGTTGCCAGCCAGGCCGACTCCGACCTGGCCAACATCACCGCCAAGGGTGTGCCAGGCGCGTTCAGCGTGACAAATCATCTGCGGGTAGAGAAATAGCCGGCGCTACTGCGCTTTGGCCTTCTGACTGACCGGCGGCTCCTTGCCCGAGTGCACGGCGTAGAGCCGCCGGTGAGTCACTTTCATGGCGTCCACCAACTCGCGGTAGGGCCGGTCGGTGACGTCCACCAAGCCGATGTTGTAGTTCTCGCCGTCCATGCGGCCGGTGACGGATTCGTCGGCCCAGGTGAACCAGCTTGCGCCGATGAACGCCGGAAACGCCGCCGCCTGCTCGACGTAATATCGGTACGCCACGCCGCGCTCCTGCTGGTTGGCGGCCTGCACCAGACCGGCCGCGAGGCCCCGGCCGGGCGTGCCGATGTGGAACTCGCCGATCATGATGGGCAAGCCGGTCTGCTGGTAGATCTGCGTCAGCGTTTCCGGATTGATGGAATAGGCATAGACGTTCATGCTGTAGACATCGAAGCTGCGGGAGGCGCGGACGATCTCGGGCGCCGGAACGCCGCTCCCGAATCGCAAGCCGAGGTTCAGGTGATGCGGGTCGTGCTTGCGAACGGCCGCGTTGACCACATCGAGGAACTTCTCAAAGGCGCGGTAGACAAACTCCTTGCGGCGCTCGGGAGTATCGCCATCGGCGAGGAACGTCTTGGCTTCCCGCTGAATGGCGCTGGGCGGGCGTTCGAGAATGGTATCGACCACCAGCGACTCGCGCCCCGGCCAGGGAGGCTCGTTGCCGATGAAGTAACCCAACAGGTACGGATCGTCCTTGCGCGGCGCGCACTGTTCGGCGGCCACCTTATCGGCGATCTGGACGAACTCCGGCGCGTACACGTCCGGCATGCCCATGTAGCCGGTCTCGATGCCCCAGCCGCGCAGAAAAACGATGTAGGCTTTCTTGTGCGTGTCCCACAGCCGGGCGTCGCTCCAGTTGCCGATGGTGTTGAGGCCCCAGTCGCTCAGGCGCCGTATGGCGAGATCGACCCATTTCGTATCCCATTCCGCGCCGAATCGCCGGAGCAGGTTCCAGCCGCTGAAGCCACTGCCGGCGGGAGGCAGCGCGGCGTAGTAGCTCTCTCGGCCGGCGGTGCGCGTGTCGGAGCCGCCGCCGCGCATTCCATTGGAGCTGACGGAAAAGAAGAGATGCCCGTCGGGATCGACGAACCACCACTTGCCATCCACCTGCTCGACGCGGAAGAAGCCGGTGGCCTTGGCTTTGGTGTCCAGATAGCCGCCGTAGCGGCAGTAGTTGAAGTCGCCGGGACCGAGTTCCTTCTCCTCCTGCGCCCACTCGGTCTTCAACTGCGCGAGGCTCTTGATCTTGTCCGGCCAGTCGGCCAGAATCCACTGACCGAACTCATCCACCACCGGCTTGGGCTCGAGGATCTCCGAGCCGGGGTCGTCTTTGGCGAGCCGGACGGACCGGATCTGGAGCGTTGGTTTGCCGACCGGATTCTGCATGGTGAAGCCCAAGGCCTGGACCGCGCTCACCGGGCCGTAAGGGCCGCCCACGCCCATCCAGAACGAGTTGCGGAACTTGTTGCCCAACGACGCCAGGTCGTGGCCCTCGCGATCCGGCCGCTGGAAATACTTGAGTGGGATGGCGGCGCGGACCCAGGCGCCTCCGCCGTACAATTGCAGCCGCATGTTTCGCGGGCCGTCGGCGGTGTAGACCCGGAAGGCCATTCTTTGCGGGGAAGACGACTTCAATTCCAGGACCAGGTAGTCGTAGCCGGACCAGTCGGATGGCAGATCGGGGTTCAGTTCCTTCAGCGTCCACTTCTGCTCGGAGGTTTCGCCTTGGAAGACGGCCGGCTGCGTTTGCGCCGCGGTGGTGGCAAGAGCGGCGGTGAGAAATGCGAGCGATGCGACTAATGTGCGATACATGGCGGACCTCCAGGGGCCTTCCCTCAGTTCGGCTTCTGCGCGCGCTTGGCGGCGACGGATTTCACGACCTGCGCCTCCAGCACCTTTTGGTCCACGTCGGCGAGCTTCTTGATGTAGAGGCAGCCCTTGCCGGTGCTGTGCTTGCCGAGGTCGCTGGAATCCGCCACGCCGTAGAGAACGAATGCGGCCTTACGCGGCGAAAAAGCGATCAGCGGCGTATCGCCCTCGCGGCCGCTCTCGTACTTGTAGTGGTGGGTGCCGAAGCCGATGATCGAAGGACCCCACATCTTCGGCTTTTCGCCGGTGGCGCTCTCGATCAACTTGACGAGCGCCTTGGCGTCGGCGCGCTTGGTCTGGTCCGTTAGGGCATCGATAAACGCCGCAACACTCACTTTGGTCGGTTTGGTTTTGTTTTCCGCCATGGCTCACCCCTGCTGAGAAAACCAATTAGAATAGGATTTTATCACCTCATCCGAGCACAGGAGATGTTCACAATGTTCAAGACGATCTGCGCGTTCGGGCTGCTGGCTTGCGGCCTGGCGGCCGCCGCCGACGCCCCCGTTCCCACTTGCACGCTGGTGCCGGGTTGGACGCAGAAGGGCGAAGCCCGGAGCTATGTCGGCGACAACCTGTTCGAGTACATGGACGGCAACGCGGAAGGCTACCTGATTTATGGCTTCCAGAGCATGCACGGCGTCAATTGCGTCAAAGGCCCCGTGACACTGGTGATCGATATTTCCGATTTTGGCGAACCCGATCTCTCGTACGGCATGTTCACGGCTAACCGGGATCTGCGGCAACCCGAGGCGAAGCTCGGGGCGGGCGGCCAGATTGTGCCGCGGCGCGCCATATTCACGAAGGGGCAGTACTACGTCGAAATCGCGGCCGGGCCGGAAGGCGACCACACGGAGACGCTGAAGGCGTGGATGGCGGCGTTTGAGAAGATCGTGCCGGGCAGCACGTCTCCGCCGGTGGCGCTCTCGTGGTTTCCGGCTGACAAGCAGCAGACGCTGCGGCTGGTGCCGGAGAGCGTGCTGGGAATCCGGCTGCTGCGGCGCGGGTATGCCGCTCAGTACGATTACGGGAAGGCGTTTGTGGTGACGGAGGCAACCCCGGAGTCGGCCAGCGCGCTGCTGGTGAAACTGCGCGGTCGGTACACCGATACCACGGCGGCCAGCGTCGGCGACGAGGCTTTCCAGGCCAATGATAAGTACCTGGGAAGGCTGTGCTACTTCCGCAAGGGGAAGTACATCGCCGGGTACGCCAACGTGGCGGACGGGCAGGACCCGGTGGCGTTGTCCAAGGCGCTGGCGGCGAAACTGCCGTGAGGCCCTGTAGCGCGGGCACTCGTGCCTGCCGCGTCCCGACTCATCGGGACGCTCTTTGGGGCGTGTTCGGCAAGCGTCCCGATGAGTCGGGACGCGGCAGACTGAGAGTCTGCGCCACGAGAATTGGTCTGGCTTGCGCGGTGTTGGTGGTGTGCGTGAGCGCACAGCAAGCGCCCTGGCCGGATCCGGCGTTTCCGTTTGGCGCGGTGTATTTTCGGAAATCGAGCCCGCCGGAAAGCGATTGGGAACGCGACCACAAGACGGCGGCGCAGTTGGGGGTCAACGTATTCCGCCACTGGTTCATGTGGGCCTCCATCGAGAACTCGCCGGGGCAGTACGACTGGCGCGACTACGACCGCATGGTGGAACTGGAAGGCCAGAACCACATCAAGGTGGTCATCGCCGAACTCATCTCCGCCGGCGCGCCGGAATGGATGTGGGACAAGTACCCGCAGGCGCGCCACATTGCGAACGACGGTTCGGAGACCTATCCCGCCGTTAATTCCGGCAGCGCTACCAGCAGCGCGCCCCTCTGCCTGGATAACGAAGATATTCGCGCCCAGGCCGAGAAGTTCCTGACGGCGCTGGTGGTACGGTATCGCGACAACCCCGCCACTTTGGGCTACGACGTGTGGAACGAAGGCGGCGTGCAGCAATGCTTTTGCCCGGCGACCCAAGCGAAGTTTCGCGAGTGGCTGAAGGCCAAGTACGGCACCATCGAGGCCCTGGGGCGCGCCTGGCACCGTTACAGCTACGGAACTTGGGAAGCGGTGCACCCGCCGCACGGGACGGGCGGGTACCCGGACTCGCTCGACTGGCTGGCGTTTTGCCGCGACGACGCCATACGCCTGCTGCGCTGGCGCACGGACCTGATTCGCCGGCTCGATAAGCGAAATAAAATCACGGCGCACGGCACCGGCGCGCTCTCCGAGATTGAGTGGCGCACGGTGGCGGATGTGGATTCGTATGGCTACACGTGGGTGGCTTCGCGCCATGGCAACGATCCGTGGATGCAGTTTCAGGCGGTGGACCTGGTGCGCGGCGCCTCGCGCGGGAAGCCCTTCTGGCACGCCGAGGCCACGGGCGGGCCGCTGTGGATGCAGCCGCAGGTGGTGGGCCGGCCGCTCGAAGATGGCCGCAGCTCGGACGAGAAAGATGTCCGCGTATGGAGCCTGATCGATATGGCCGCCGGCGCCACCGGCATCCTGTTCACGCGCTGGCGTCCGCTGCTGGACGGCCCGCTATTCGGAGCCTTCGGTCCCATGGGGATGGACGGCTCGGTGACGCCGCAAGCGGAGATGGCCGGGCGGTTGGCGCGCTGGACCAACTCGCATACGGACATCTGGAAGTCGCGGCCGGTGAAGGGCGACGTGGGGATCGTGTTCGTGCAGGAGTCCGCGGATTTCAACTCCGTCCAGGGCGGCGGCGCGGGCGCCTACACTCAATCCGTCCAAGGAGCGTATCAGGCCTTCTTCGACTCGAATATCCAGGCGGATTTCGTGAGCATCGACGACATTGGGGAATACCCGATGATCTATCTGCCATTCCCGGAGATGCTCAAGAAAGCGACCGCGGAGAAGCTGCGCGAGTATGTGGCGAAGGGCGGCAAGCTGGTGAGCGAGGGTTGCCCCGGGTATTTCGGGGACGGCGGCACGGTGGGGACGGTGCAGCCGAATCTCGGGTTGGACCAGTTGTTCGGGGCCCGCGAGAGCTACGTGCAGTTCACTCCCGATCTGCTGACTAAGTTGACCCTGACGGTGCGGGACAAGGCGATTGGCGGACAATACTTCTTGCAGGAGTACAAACTGGCAACGGGCCAGGCCGTGGGGCAGTACGCCAACGGGCACATTGCCGCGGTCGAAAATACGAACGGCGCCGGCAGGACGCTCTTAATCGGCACGTTTCCTGGCGCGGCCTACTTCCGCGGCCACGCGCCGGCCACGCGCGAGTTCTTCGCTGGGCTGCTGGAGTGGGCGGGCGTTCCACAGCAGGTGAAGTCGAGCGACCCGGAAGTGAAGGCGCGGCTGCATCGCGGCGCGGGCGGCACGTATTTGTGGGTGGTCAATCCAACGCGGACGGCGCGGACGGTGAAGATTTCGCTGCCGGCGGCGTTCCAGCGGGCGGTGGAATTGTGGCAGGAATCGAGCGGCGCGGCGGTGAGCGGGAATACGGTGAGTGTTACGGTTGAGGATCGGAACGCCGCCGTGATTCGGCTAGAATAACGGTGTGTGTGGGGCAGGATTGCATCCTGCGCGGCGATTGAATCGCCGCGCAGGTTGCCAACCTGCCCCACAATAGGGAAGAGGGGGGACAGCATGAAGCGACGTGAATTCCTGACGGGGGCCCTAGGGGTTCCCATGATTGTTCCCCGCTCCGTCCTGGGCGCCGGCGTGACCCCGCCGAGCGATCGCCTCACCTTTGGCGCCATCGGCGTGGGGTCGCAGGGCGGCGGCAACATGCGGCAGTGGATGAACCACGACGACATACGGATGGTGGCCGTGTGCGACGTTCGGGCGGAATTCCGGCAGCAGGCCAAGGCCGCGGTGGATGCCAGGTACGGCGACAAGAGCTGCGCCACTTACAACGATTTCCGCGAACTGCTGGCGCGCAAAGACATCGACGCGGTGAACATCGCTCCGGGGGAACGGTGGCACGCGCTGATGGCCATCGAAGCGGCGCGCCAGGGCAAGCATATGTACTGCCAGAAGCCGATGGCCCTCACCATCGAAGAGGCCAAGGCGGTCCGCAGTGCCATTCGGCATTACGGGGTTACCTACCAGTTGGGCGCGCAGCAGCGGTCCTCGCAACTATTCCGGCATGCTGCCGAACTGGTTCGTAACGGCAGGATCGGACGGCTGCAGACGATTGCCATCGGCTCGGCGGGCGGCGGCCGTACGGCGCTGCCGCTGGGGCTGGGGTTCACGACGATGCCGGCTGAAAAGCCCGCCCCGGTGCCGGCCGGCGTGGATTGGGATCTCTGGCTTGGCCCATCGCCGTCGAAGCCGTACAGCGATTTGCGCATCACGCGCACGTGGATGTCGATCTACGACTACGGGCTGGGCGCGATCGGCGGCGAGTACGGGGTGCACGACGTGGACGCCGCGCAATGGGCCAACGACAGCGACGACACCACGCCGGTCAGCGTCGAGGGAAGCGGAGACGTGTACCACGATATCCGCGACACGCTCACCACCTACACCATCGAGTACCAATACGCCAACGGGGTGAAGATGCTGCTCATGGACCTGGTGACGGCCCGGAAGCGCTTCTGGCAATTCCAGTTTGGCGAAAGCGTGAAGGGTGTCAGCGTGGGATTGATCTTCTTAGGGACCGAAGGTTGGATCTGGGTGAGCCGCGTGGGCATGCGCACGCAGCCGGAATCCGTGGCGCGGACCGTGTTCGGCCCCAACGACAAGCGGGTGGTCTACAGCGACGACCACCAGCGAAACCTTCTGGACGCGATTCGGACCGGCAGCCCGCTGGCGTGCCCGGTGGAGGCCGGCGCTCACGATGAAATGATCTGCCAGATGGGCGACATCGCTTGCCGCCTGGGACGGAAGCTGAACTGGGACCCGGTGAAGGAAAAGTTCCAGGACGATGAGATGGCCAATCGCAAGATGTCGCGGGTGATGCGGAGTCCCTGGAGGCTTTAGAGAAACATGCGCGCTGTGTTAGTCACGATCATGGCTGGGGCCCTCATGGGCCCGGCGCTGGCCCAGGCGCCAAGCGGCAGCCCTCCACCGGGGACTGCGTCGGTGCGGCTGGAGGATTGGGGGCGGGTCGCGACGGCGGCCTCGCGAATCCTGGAGTGGAAGGTGGGAGTTCCGGCCACCGCGTTCCCCGGCCTGACGTTTTCCGAGGCGGCGGGCAAGGCCGATGCGCTCGGTGTGGCGTTCATTGAGGGCTTCAGCACGCAGGATCTCAGCCCGGAGATTCCCAAGAAGCTCGACTACCACCTGGCGCCGGGCGAGGTGAAGGCGGTGCAGGATCGGCTGCGCGCATTGAATCTCGGCATGCCGGTCTACTTCACGGCCGCGATTGGCCCGGACGAGAAATCCAGCCGGCAGTTGTTCGAGTTCGCGAAAGCGCTGAACGTGGAGACGATTGTCTCCGACCCCGCTCCGGAATCGCTGGCGGCCATCGACAAGCTGGCCAACGAATTCGGGGTCAATGTGGCCCTGGCGCACGGGAACCCGCGGAGTCTGCCGATCACGGTGGAAGGGCGCAGCAAGCGCATAGGAGTCTGCGCGGACCTCGGCAACTGGATGCGGGAGGGGATCAAGCCGCTGGACGGGCTGGCGCTGTTGAAAGACAGGCTGATGGCCGTGGACCTTAACGGCGTGGCCGGGCAGCCCGAGTTCTTCCGCGAGATGTACCGGCTGGGGCTGAAGCCATCGTTGATCGTGGTGGATTCGCTCGAAGGTTTCGAGAAAGCGTTGCAGCCGTTGATGGTGGAGCGCGTGGCCGAGATTGCGCGTACGGCGGCGATCCGCGGACCGGACCGTTTGACGCCGGAGGAGCGGCAGGCGATTGAGGCCGCTCTGCCGCGACAGGCTTCCGCTAAGCCCAAGAAGTCGCGAAAGCTGCTGGTGATGGATCTGAATGTCGCCTACCCGGGGCATCGTTCGATCCCCAATGAGAACTACGCGCTCGAAACCATGGGCAAGACCACGGGGGCTTACGAGGCGGTGTTCAACAACGATCTGGACAACCTCAAGTACGACAAGATCAAACAGTTCGACGCCGTGTTTCTGAACAACACGGTGGGGATGATCTTCCTGGACCCGGAGGTTCGCGCGGGCCTGAGCCGGTTTGTGCGCGAAGGCGGCGGGCTGGCGGGGAATCACGGGGTGAGCCACGCGTCGATGGATTGGCCGGAGTTCGGGGAGATGATCGGCACCTGGCACGGGATTCATCGGGAGAACACGGAGCTGGCGACCGTGAAAATCGACGATCCGAACAGTCCGCTTACCGCGGCATTCGGGGGCAGGGAATTCGAGTACCACGACGAGTTTTTCCGGTTTCCCTCAGGGCCGTATTCCCGCGACAAGCTGCACGTGCTGCTGAGCATGGACGTGGCCAAGACGGACATGAATCAAGGCCGGGCCTGCGCCCAGCCGTGCGTCCGGGCGGACAACGATTACGCGGTGAGCTGGATTCAGTCTTATGGCAGAGGGCGGACATTCTTCCTCACGTTGGGCCACAATCCGACGCTCTTTACAACGCCTGCGCTGGCCCGGTTTGTTCTGGCGGGGATTCAATTTATCCTGGGCGACCTGGAGGCCGACACCACGCCCAGCGCCAAATTGGCGGCACAGACCGAAATCGAACCCTTGCTGGCCAAGGTTGCGGTCTACGAGTACGGGGCCGACCCCGACGCAATCGTCGCCTTCAATGAATTGGTGGAGGATCTGCAAGGATCCGCGGGCCAGCGTCAGGTGCTGGAAACTCGCCTGCTGCAGTTTCTTCAATCGAACGCCACGCTAGCCGGGAAGGAGACGGTCTTCAAGGCGCTGGCCTTGATCGGCACTGCGGCGTCGATTCCGGTGCTGACCCCCATGCTGACGCGCGCGGAAACGGCGGAGATGGCGCGCTACGCGCTGGCGGCCATACCCGGCGCCGCGGTGGATGACGCGCTGCGAAAGAGCCTCGGCCAGGCCCCCAACGACCCGATCAAAATCGGAATTATCAACTCACTGGGACACCGCCAGGACGCGAAAGCGGTGCCGGCGCTGGCGGCCCTGGTGTCGTCCTCGAATCTCGAAGTGTCGGCAGCGGCGGCCGCGGCATTGGCGGGCATTGCGGACCGGCCCGCGCTCAACGCACTGGCCGTGGCCCGGACCAAGCTGAGTGGCGAGGCGCGGCAACCGGTGGCGGAAGCATATGTAACGTGCGCCGACCGATTTGGCGAGCGCGGCGAGAAAGCGGCTGCCATCGAGGTTTACAAGCAGATGATGGCGCCGGGCGAACGGCGCATGATTCGCGCGCGGGCGCTGACCGGTCTCACCGCGGCGGAGGGGAAGGACGCCACGCCGGCGCTCACCGCGGAAATGGAATCGCCGGACCCGGTATTGGAGGCCGTAGCGGTTCGGCTGCTGAACGGGCTCCCTGGTTCGGACATCACCAAGGTGATGGTGGCGGAGTTCCCTAAGGTTCCGGCATTCGGCCAGGCGCATCTGCTGACTGCCATGGCCGAGCGAGGCGATGCTGCCGCACGGCCGACCCTGTTGGCGGCGGTCAAGAGCAGCACGCCTGCGGTGCGCGCGGCTGCATTGGCGGCCATCGGCAAACTGGGGGACGAAGCCAGCGTGAAGGTGCTGGCGGAGGCAGCCGCGGCCGGCGAAGGTCTCGAGCAAAGCGCGGCCCGCCGGAGCCTGTACACGCTGCGAGGGCCCGGCGTCGAACGGGAGATCGTCGCGGAACTCGGGTCCGCCAGCGGCAAAGTCAAACTCGAATTGATTACGGCGGTGGGCGAACGCGTCGCCGTGAGTGCGGCGGACGCCTTGACCAGGGAGGCCCAAGGGACCGACCCGGACGTGCGCCGTGAGGCCCTGCGGGCATTGCGAAACGTCGGCGGCGCCGGGCAGACCGCGGGCTTGCTGGATCTGCTGCTGAAATCGTCGACGGCGGCGGAGCGCAGGGATGCGGCGCTGACGCTGGGCACGGTGCTCAGGAAAGCGCAGCCGGCGCCGATCGACGCTGTGATCTCGGCGTACAATAGCGCGTCCGCTCTGCAATCGCGCCTCAGCCTGCTGGATGTGATGGGACAGGTATCGAGCGTGCAGGCGCTTCCGTTGCTGCGCGAGACGATGAAGGACGCCAAAGCCGAGATCGCCCGGGGCGCCATCCTGGCGCTGACGTCGTGGAACGATTCGACGCCTCTGATGGACCTGCTCAACCTGGCGAAGAGTGTCTCGCGGAGCCTGCAAGCGGCCGGCGAAGCAATCGACAGCCAGTCAGCCCTGCCGCCCGGGTACGTGTCGCCCAACGGGGCAGGCCGAGGGGCACGCGGCGGCCGCGGAGGCCCTCCTACGAACAACCTCCAGGTGCTGGCATTGCGGGGCTGTCTCAGGCTGTTGGTGCTCGAATCGCAACGTACGCCTGCGGAGAGCGGCCGGTTGCTGAGCGAAGCCATGGCGGTGGCCACCCAAACCAACGAGAAGTTGAGCATTCTCTCGCTGCTGCCTTCCTTCCCCTCGAAAGAGTCGCTGGCCGTGGCGCAAGCGGCCGAGCGCGACCCAGCGGTAGCGAATGAAGCCAAGGTGGCCGTGGATCAGGTCACGGAGGCGTTGAAGCTCAAGTGACGGCGGGGTGAAGCGGCTTCGCGGGGCAGGGCGGAAACCCGAAGCCGGTAAAGACCGGCGCGCATCTTCCTAAACTGGAGGTCGCGAGTTCGAGTGCCGTCTCTCGCTCCATGTTTTCAATAAGTTAGCCTAACTTCGGCGGTCCACTCGTGGTGGCCCGTTGGCAGCCAGCGGGATGTTCGCTGTGGCCGGCCATGCCGGCTGCACCCAAAAACAGCAACGATGCAGCCGAGGCCCATGCCTTCACCAAGCAGGTCCTTCAGACGCTTTGGGCCGAACTCCGCGAGTTTGTACGGACCGTCAAGGGGAAGAGCGCCTGAATATGCCACATTCTGCAAACGCACCGGTAATGCTCTCATCCAAGCGATCGAGGCTTTCTTTGATAAGAGCATGATTTGAAAGGAGTAACGCAAAGCCAGTTGAATTTGCCCGGCCGAAACGCCGCTTGAAGTAATGGTCCCGAATGATTCCGATTTCACTTTATTGTTCTAATTGTCACCGAATCATAGTAAGATAGGGAAAAATCTGCTTAATCAATAGTAAGATCGGAGAGTTTTGCTTATGAGATACTTGGCGAAGAGTGGTGGCCGCTTGGATTGCGGGAAGTTTCGGTTTTTGATATGTCTGTCGATGAGTTTGGCTGCGGCCGCTCAAACTCCGGCTCCCACTGCAACTGTGAGTGATGGTTTCGCGGTGCAGGATCAAGTTCCTTGTATCCTTTCTCAGACCAAGTCCTATCAGATGCGCGGATTGGCCCCTCCTCCCGGAACGGATCTTGCCACATCAATCGCGCAGGCATCTGAGAATGCCGCGGCGTCAACGAGAGGCGACGATCCCACTGCCAAAGCTTCTGCAGCGGCTTTAAAGACCTACTCCACAAACGTCAGAAATCTTTCCGGATCGAGTCCCGGCGCTGTCCGAGGCGCTGTTTCACAGCTCCAACAGGAGGCAGTACTGACCGCGGTGTCATCGAACCAAGGTGCGAATGCGGACGCGGTCGCGAAAGCGGTAGCCAACCCGACGGACCAGGCCCTACAGGCTGGGTCGATTACTCAGCCCCCGAGGGACGTCTCCTGTTCCATGTCCATATTGCCGTGGGATGAAACTCACAAGGCGTTCGGCAGGGCAATCGCGGACATTTATCTTGCAATCCAGGTCATAGTGAGAAACCTGAACGCCGACAATGAGTTCCTAATTCACGACGCTGAATTCGCGGTAGACGCCAACAGCGCACAGCTCGCCAGATTTCAGATCGGCCATGAAAAGGAGATCGCGCGCGGCGTCCTCCAGTATGGCCAAGCTTACGACCGGCAGCACGTCTTTATCAATATTGCGCAGGGAGTCGGCACCATTATGGGCGCCATAGTTGGGTTACCTCAGCCAGCCATTGCTTCTCTGACGGGGGCATCAGGCGCATACCAGGCAGGCCTTTTGCCGGTTTTGCGCACAATCTTTCCCGACCTCAGCACGACCAATCTGAATGCTCTGAACGATCTCGGTTTTAGCGCGGCTAGCGCAAGCCGCGTTGTGGTGCCGAAGAGTGGCTCGGTTCCGTTCGTTATTTTCATACCGATCCGGCCTCTTGAACAGGCTTGCTGGCTTCAGCCCACGTACGATATCTACAAAGACACTTCCGCCCCTGGGGTTTGGACCGACGCCTGCCAACAGATCTGTACGGGCAGCAGTTGCGCGAATCAATCGCTGAATGAGATCCGGTTCAAACATTGGAGGCCTGTTCACCTGCAGGCTCTCGAGAAGCACGGCTATGCCTTGATTGCCGGCGTTCACATCAAGCCCACAGGGCAGCCCCCAACGTTAAAGTCGTTTGTCTGCGCCGCTCCGACGGATACATCGGGCGCCTACCTTCAGTACGGTCTCCCCGCATCCGGTTTGAGCTGTACTCTTACGGGTACCGACCTCGACACGCTTTCCTTGCTGCGGTTCCGGTCGCCGGCTGACAAGACGACGAATCTCGACGCGAAAGTTACGGTAAGCGGCGACAGTACCACGGCTACGGCGTTGCTTGCCGCGGCGGACGCGGCGAAGATCGCGCAACCAACCTATGAGCTATACGCTGTGGACACGTCCTCAAAGGAAACCGACCTCAATCGCAGCATTGCGTTCCGCCTGCCCCCTACCATCGAAAAGAATCAAAAGGTTACCGGAGCCGCGGGTGCCGCCGCCGTGCTCAAAGGTTCGAGTCTCTTTGGTATCAGCCAGGTTGTCTTCTATGACGCTACGGACGCAAAGGAGGTTGCCCGCGCCAACGTTTCTGTCCCTGGAACATCCAGCATCAGTTTCGCCATACCAGCAGGTCTGACGGCCGGCACCACTTACGCGATCAGACTCGTAATCGCCGATGGCGCGAACAGCGGTGCGGGGACGCTCTACCAGACCAAGACGACGGTGACGAACTAGCGCCACGCGCCACGCGAATGCTGTCGACATGCTCGCGTTATTCTTGCGTACTGGAGACGTAGTTCATCGCATGCGGCGTTATGATGAGAAATCCCTATGCGGAAGGTTCTCGCTTCATTCTCCCTGCTCGCCGCCGCCGCCGTGGCGCAGGATCTGTCGGGCGTCATCGATCTGCACGCGCACTGCGACCCGGACACTTCGGCGCGGGCGATTGACGCCATCGATCTGGCGAAGCTGGCGCGCGAGCGCGGCATGCGCGCCATCGTGCTGAAGAGTCATCAGGACCCCACCGCGTCTCTCGCCTACATCGTGCGCAAGGAGGTTCCGGGAATCGAAGTCTTCGGTGGAATTGCGCTGAACCGGACGGTTGGGGGCATCAACCTGGCCGCGGTGGATCACATGGCCGCGCTGAAGGGGCGTTGGGGGCGCATCGTGTGGATGCCCACCGCCGATGCCGAAAACCAGGTGCGCTACTACAAGCAGAACCGGCCGTCGGTCGCCATCGCGCGCGATGGCGCGCTGCTGCCGGAAGTGCGGGCGGTGATCGCCGCCATCGCCCGCCATAAGCTGGTGCTCGCTACCGGACACTCCTCGCCCGAGGAAGATCTGCTGCTGGTCGCCGAAGCGCGCCGCGCCGGGGTGCAGCAGATCGTGGTCACCCACCCCATGGTCCCGCCGGTGAACATGAGCATCGCGCAAATGAAAGAGGCGGCCGCCGCGGGCGCCTATCTGGAATTCACCTATCTCGGGCTGATTCCTCCGGTGAGGTCGACGATTGAAGATTACGCCGCCGCCATTCGCGCCGTGGGCGTCGAGCACTGCGTGCTGACAAGCGACCTCGGCCGCGCCGGCGACCCCCTCCACCCGGATGGCCTCCTGTTGTTCTTCCGCGCGCTGCTGAAGCAGGGGTTCAGCTAGGCGGATATCGACCGCATGTCGAAAACCAATCCGGCGTGCGTGTTGGGATTGTAGTCACACCAGGCCGAGTTCGCGCATGGCGTTGCCGCAGCCGGCCAGGTTCTCGATCTTCATCTCGGTGTAGGTGCGCGAGAGCAACACGCCCTGCGCCCCGGCCCGCATGGCGGCGACGACGGCTTCACGGACGTTTTCGGGAGTCGACTTACTCTTGCCGCCGGGCGTGGGCACGTCGATATCGATGCCGGGCCACATCTCGGTCTTCGTGCCGGCCACGTTGTCCAGGCCGCGCTTGGTCTCGCGGTAAACGTAATCGGCGGTGAACCCGGTCTCGGCGATTTTGTCGTACGGTCCTTCCTTGTAGTTCATGACGTTGTACTCGAATTGCAAGGACTCCGGGTCCGAGAGATCGCCGTACACGTTCTGGCTCATGCCGTGGATGTACGACTTCATGCGCGCGCCGGCGCTGTTGTAGTAGAGCACCGGCTTGATGTAGTCGGAATACTGGGCCATCCGCCGGTAATCCTCCTCGGCGCGGAAGAAGGGGTTGAAGGAGATGTTGTGCCAAATGTGCCAGCCGGCTTGAAGCCGCGGATTCACGGATTTGATGGTGTGGAAGATGCCGCGGTGAATGTCGTGGGTGCTTTCGGTCCACAGCTTCTGCCACTGGAGGATCTCGGGGTTGCGCAGCAGGATGCGCCAGAACGTCACGTAGTAGCCATCGATGGGGCGCTGGCCGGCGCGGCCGGCTTTGACGTACTGCTCGAGTTCCCGGAACCCGGTCTTGACGCGCTCCACATCGATGCCCTGCCGCTTTCCCTTGGCCACGCAGAACTCGCAGAAACAGGTGACACGGCCGGGATCGCTTCCGGTGCCGTCGTGATAGGCGCCCAGCGCGTTGCTCATGGGTCCTTGCTGCTCGACGCCCCATAGCACCCCGTCGATGTCGTAGGAGCGCGCGTAGTCCTCGTGGAGGCCCAGCACGAAGTTGCGGTAGTTCGGATTATTGGGGCAGGGGCCGGCCGGGTGGTCGCCCGCGACCTTGCCGTTGATGTCTCGCTCCCACAGCGCGTCATCGATAGGGTTGGGCGCGTGGTCCCTGGTGCTATGCGTTTGCGAAACCCAGCAGAAGGTCTTCATCCCGCGCTTCTTTGCGGCGGGTATGAGGCGCGCGAACACGTCCAGTTCGCGGATGCCGGGGGCCTGCACGTCTTCGGGCTTCAACACCGTGTCTTTGTAATACTGGGCGTGCATGGTGGTGAAGTTTCCGCCATGGAAGCGGGATTGGTCGGCCCGGCCGGGGTAATCCAGGGTCTTGACGAACAGGGTGTTGACGCACGCCTTGTCCTGTAGAAGGTCGAGCACCTGCTCGTAATCCGGCTTGGCAAAAGACGCCATCGGGATTTGAATCCCGACCATTTTCTTGGGGGCGGGTTTGGCAGCCTGCCCCAGAAGTGGCTGGGCCAAAGCCCCGGCAACCGCGGCCTGGACGAAAGTCCGGCGCTTCATGTCATGTTCCTGCATGGTGAGCCTCCCTAGTGCCGATTCTCCCAGAATCCCAGGCCGCTAGCGCGGTCCCATCAGCGCACGCACCTCCGCCTCCGTCAGGCTGCGCCACTTGCCAATCTGCAGGTCGCCGATGCGGATCGGCCCGATGGCCACGCGCACCAGTTTGAGCACCTTGCTGCCTACCGCATCGATCATCCGCCGCACCTGCCGGTTGCGCCCTTCGGTGATGGTCATCTCCAGAAAGGTGTGCTTGCCTCTGTCCCGCAAGCGCTTCACTTCGGCCGGCCGCGTGGGCCCATCGTTGAGTTCGATTCCACGGCGCAACTGCGCGATCTGCTCGTCGCTGAGCAGCGTCGCGGCCTTCAACTGGTAGGTTTTCGGCGCCTTGTGTTGGGGATTGGCGATGCGCTCCGCGAAGTCCGTGTCGTTGGTCATCAGCAGCAGGCCGCTGGTGTCCAGGTCCAGGCGTCCCACGGGCGATAGCCACATGCCAGCACCGCTGGTCAGATCGTAGACCGTGGGCCGGCCTTCCGGGTCCCGCCGGGTCGTCAGATACCCCTTCGGTTTGTAGAGCAGAATATAGGTCTTGGCTGCGGACCGCAGGGCCTTGCCGTCGAGCGTGATGCGGTCCTTTTTGGGGTCGACCCAGAGGTCAGGGTTCCGGATGATTCTTCCGTTGACAACCACCCGGCCTCCGCCAATCCACCCTCGTGCATCCGTCCGCGAGCCCAATCCCGCCTTGGAAAGCACTCTTTCTAAGGTCTTTAGCTGTCGTGCTCCGGCCGGTCTCCGCTTTTCCCGCATAGCGAAAGACAAATGTACGTAACAGTACTAATGTTACAATATCTGGAGAGGTAGCACCACGGGTACAGTGGTTCTAATTCGGGGCGCGCGCCAACTGCTCACTTTGCGCGGCCCGAAGGGACCCCGCCGCGGGGCGGCCTTGGACGATCTTGGCATCATCCACGACGGCTCGCTGCTGATTCGCGATGGCATCATCGAAGAGGTGGGTACGACCCGCCGCGTCGAGAACCTTGCGCTTGCGCGCGATGCCATGGAGATCAATGCGGCCGGGCGCGTGGTGATGCCCGGCTTCGTCGACTGCCACACTCATCTCGCCTTTCCGCCGTCGGGCGGTCCCGATACGGATGATCGGAGCGCCGTGCGGCTGGTTTGTTCCAGCACCCACCAAAGGCTGGAGGCGCGCGCACGCTCGCATGTCGAGGCCATGGCGCGGCACGGCACCACCACCGTAGAAGCCAAAACCGGCTGTGGCGGAGATGAGAGCGCCGAAATCAAAATACTTCGTGTCCTGTCGGCCTTGAAGCGCGACCCGCTGGACTTGGTCTCCACGTTCCTGCTGCACTTGCCGCCCGATGCCAGCGGTGACGAGGCCCGCACGCGAGCCATCGAAAGGGTCTCGGCGGAGTTGCTGCCCAAAGTGCGCCGCCGCCGCCTGGCGCGCTTCGCCGACCTGGTTTGGGAAGGCGGCGGCGTCGCCGCGGCGGGCTACACGCGCTATCTCGAACGCGTTCGCGCTCTGGGCTTCGATTGCAAGATCCATGCCGACGGGCGGTCTCCGGCCGCCGCCATCGCGGCGGCCGTGGCGCACCTGGCGGTGAGCATCGATCATCTGGAGCACGCCACAGCGGCCGACGTGGCGCCCCTTGGCGGCTCCCCCACCATGGTGACGCTGCTGCCCGCCGTTTCCTTCCACGACGGCGGCTGCCTGGCCCCCGCGCGCGCGCTGATCGATTGCGGCGTGGCGCTTGCGCTGGCCACCAACTTTAACCCGCACCACACCCCCACGTTGAGCATGCAAACCGTGGTCGCTCTGGCGTGTTTGCGAATGGGCTTGACCGCCGCCGAAGCCATCTCAGCCAGCACCATCAACGGCGCCCATGCCCTTGGTTGCGCCGACCGCGTGGGGTCGCTCGAACCCGGGAAATCGGCGGACCTGCTGCTTCTCGACGTCTCCGACTACCGCGAGGTGGCACGCCAGTTCGGCGCCAACGTGGTTCGTCTGACCATGAAGCGCGGCAAGCCGATCTACAAGGCTGGCGAAGTGGCGCGCCGGCCCCGTCCCCAACCTAGCCGGGACTGGTGCGACAATAGTGGCGTGAGGCTGCCGGACGGGTAGTCGCTCCCGGGGTGCCCTTTGGGCCCGGGGGAGGAAAGTCCGGTCTCCACAGGGCAGCGTGCCGGCTAACGGCCGGGGTCCGAGGAATCGGATACGGAAAGTGCCACAGAAAATATACCGCCTTGCCGCACGGCGAGGTAAGGGTGAAATGGTGCGGTAAGAGCGCACCGCGGCGGGAGCAATTCTGCCGGCAGGGCAAACCCCACGCGGAGCAAGACCAAATAGGGGAGGAGGGGCTGCCCGCCCCGCTTGACTTCCGGGTAGGTCGCTACAGCCGTACAGCAATGTGCGGCGCAGATGAATGACTACCGCCCGCAAGGGTACAGAAACCGGCTTATACTCCGGCAGCCCGCTTCCTTTAGAGCCAAGCCCGCCGGCGCACCGTGACTCTTGCATGGAACGCCAGCTCTCGAAATTTCCCGCAACTTTCTCCTTCGTTTCTCGTCTTGATCTGATATGACCGGCACTGGAGCGATCCTCTTGACACTTCTCGCGTCCGTTGCGGCTTTCGGCCAGCCCCCATCCGCACGGCCCGAATTCGAGGTGGCGTCGGTCAAGAAATCCGCCCCGGCTATGCCCGAACGATTCAACATTGGCGTGCATATCGATGGCGCGATGGTCAGGTGTAACTACCTTCCAATGAAGAGCTACATCCGAATGGCCTACCGCGTGAAAGATTATCAGGTCCTGGGCCCGGACTGGATGGCTACCGAAAACTTCGACATCGCCGCCAAGCTGCCGGACGGCGGCACGCGCAGTCAACTTCCGGAGATGATTCAATCGTTGCTCGCGGATCGGTTCAAGCTGGTGCTGCATCGCGACACGAAGGACCTTCCCGTCTACGCTCTCGTGGTGGGGAAGAATGGGGCGAAGTTGAAGGAGTCGGCTCCCGATCCGGATGCCGAAGCTGGCCCTGGCGCCAACGGGAGCGTGGATGTCGCCGTCACCGTCGGTCGTGGTGGCGGCACGGTCGACCTGGGCAAGGGTTCCTTCGTCAACTACGGGAGAGACCGCCTGGAAGCGAAAAAGGTGACACTGAGCGCTCTGGCGGAATGGTTGACGCGCCTCCTGGACCGGCCCGCGGTTGACATGACGGGTATTAGCGGAACCTACGACTTTTCGCTCGAATACTCGCTGGAGGAACTGCGCAATCTGCTGAGGTTCTCCACTGGCGGGGCCAGGGAGTTGCCGGCCGACATCCCCGACTTCGGCGCCTCCATCTTTGCCTCTCTCGAGGCGGTCGGCCTCAAGCTGGAGCCGCGAAAGGCTCCCATCGAGGTCGTCGTCGTGGATCGCATCGAGCGGACACCCACCGAGAACTGATCGGTTCTTGCCGCCGCAATTCTCCGCGCGGTGAGCGAGAATAGGGGTTTCGGAGTGACCGCCCTATGAAAGTCGTCGCTATCAACGGCAGCGCCCGCAAAGGCGGGAACACTGCCATTCTGCTCGGCTACGTCCTCGCCGAGTTGGCCAAGGAAGGCATTGAGACCGAACTGGTGGAACTGGCCGGCGCCGCCATCCACGGGTGTCTCGCCTGCCGCAAGTGTTCCACGCGAAAGGACCGCCGCTGCTCGCAGACCGGCGATATGGGCAACGTCTGTATCGACAAGATGGCCGCCGCGGACGGCATCCTGCTGGGCTCGCCCACCTATGTCACCGACGTCTCGCCGGAGATCAAAGCTCTTATAGACCGCGCCTGCCTGGTTGGCCGGGCCAACGGCGGCATGTTCCGCCGCAAGGTGGGCGCCGCCGTGGTGGCCGTGCGCCGGACCGGCGCCATCCACGCCCTCGACACGCTGAATCACTTCTTCGAGATCAATGAGATGATCATTCCGTGTTCATCCTACTGGAACATCGGCATCGGCCGCGATCCGGGCGAGGTCGAAAGGGACGAGGAAGGCATCCAGACCATGAAGACTCTGGGCCAGAACATGGCGTGGGTGATGAAGAAGGTGGGGGCCCGTGGCGCAGACTCTTAGTCTGCCGCGTCCCGACTCATCGGGACGCTCCTTGGTGCGCGTGCGGCAAGCGTCCCGATGAGTCGGGGGTGCCCTCTGGGCCCGGCAGGCACGAGTGCCTGCGCCACCTAGTGCGCCGCCACCTCAGCCTTCATCTCCGCGGCGCAGAGGATGGTCTCCATGGCGGCCTCGTAGCCGCGTCTGGTGTTGATCATCAGATCGTAGAGATTCGGGTTGCACCATTCCTGGTCGAAATACCGCCGGACACCGGCCGCGCGCAGACGGTCGTACTCGCGAATCACCGCCTCCAGATCGGGGGCGCCCTTGGGGCCTGCGCCGCGTCGTTCCGCGACGCGCTTCTTGCGGATCTCCATGGGCGCGTACAGAAAGACGTGAAAAACTTCCGGCCAAGCGTGCAGGATGCATTGGCCGCCGCGGCCTACCACCACGCAGTTGCCCATGCGGGCCGCCTCTTCGATGACCTTACGTCCCACCACCGCCATGGTCTCGGCATCGAACAGGTCGAATTGCTCGACGGTGATGGGCGCGTCCGGGCCGCCGCGCCAGAGGGCGTGCTTCACCAGCCGGTGCAACCATGGGTCGATGCGCTCGTCGTAGCGCTCCGCCACCGCGGGCGCCACGTTGGCCGCGTGCGCCACTGCGTTCAACAGGTCCCGGTCCAGCAGCCGCCACCTCAGCCGGTCTGCCAGCAGCCGCGCTACCATACCGCCGCCGCTCCCGTACTCCCGGGCAATCGTGATTGCGCGAACCATCGCTCCGCGCCTCCTACCCGAATGTTAACTCTTGAGGAGTTCCAGGAACAGCTCCGTGGCGCGATTGAATTTCTTGCGCTTGCGATGCACAATGCCCACCGGCCGGACGAGTTCCGGGGCGTGCAGCCGCACCGCCGCCAGCCGCCCCTGAGCGATCTCCGCCTGCATGGTGCGCGCCGGCAGAATGCTGATGCCCGATCCCAGCGCCACGGCTTCCTTGATGGTCTGGATGTTGTCGAAATGCATGACTAGGTTGATTTCGATTCCCTGCGCGCGCAGGAACCGGTCCAACTCCCGCCGGATCTTCAGATCCTCGTCGAACCCGATGAAGTCCAGCCCGTTCAGGTCGGCTGGGTACACCTCGGCGCGCGCCGCCAGGTGGTGAGAGGGCGGGACAGCCACCTGCATTTCTTCTTCGCGCCACGGAATCACGGCGATCTCACGGCCCGGTTCCGGGTAGCTCACCAGTCCCAGGTCCGCCGCGCCATCCAGCACGGCTTCGTAGATTTTTTCGGGGCGCATGTACTCGACGTGAAGCTGCGCGGCCGGGTAGCGCGCCGCAAACTCCTCCTGCAACCGGCTCAGTTCCGAGAGCCCGATGGAGTAAATGGACGCCACCCGAACGGCCCCTTGCGCGGCCCCTTTCAGGGATTCCAGCGCCAGCCCCAGCTCCTCTTCGCGGCGCAGCACATCGCGGCAGAATTCGTGGTATCGGTGGCCGGCGGGGGTCAATTCCAGGGGCCGCTTACTGCGGTCGAACAGGGTAACGCCCAGGCGACGTTCCACCTCCTGGACGTGCTGGCTAGCCGCGGATTGGCTCACACCGCAGTGCGCAGCTCCCTTGCTCATGCTGCGCGTGGCAGCTATCTCTTTGAAAAGGCGTAGCTCCCAGAATGCCATGAGAACATCATAGCATAAGGTGTACTAATTGTTGCAATCAATTCTTTTCATATTGCCTTATACTAAAAAGGCTGATACACTAGAAACCATAGCGACCGCTGTCTGAAGCAGCCAAGGGACCACCATGACTGATCTCCCTGTAAGTAACGGTCTACCCCCGGCGCAGGGCCTTTACGACCCGCGCCACGAGCACGACGCCTGCGGAATCGGCTTCGTTGCGAATCTCAAGGGCCAGAAGTCGCACGACATCATCCTCAAAGGCATTGAGGTTCTGATCAACTTGACGCACCGCGGCGCCTGCGGCTGCGATCCCCGAACTGGCGATGGCGCCGGCGTCCTGATCCAGATCCCCCATAAGTTCTTCGCGCGCGAGTGCGCCAGGCTCGGTTTCACTCTGCCGCCGGCCGGAGAGTACGGCGTCGGCATGACCTTCCTTCCCGTGGAGCCGCACGTCCGATTGCAGTGCGAAGGCATCATCGAGCGCATCGTCAGGGAAGAGGGTCTCACGGTGCTCGGCTGGCGGGACACTCCCATCGACGCGTCGGCCATTGGCCGCGTGGCGCGCGCTTCGCAGCCGTATATCCAGCAGATTTTCGTGGGGCGGGCGAGGGGCATGTCCGAAGACCAACTCGAACGCAAGCTCTACGTGGTGCGCAAACGCGCCGAGAGCGAGGTGGCCGCCTCCGACCTGCCCGATAAGGGTTTCTTCTATATTCCGTCGCTCTCCGCGCGCACCATTGTTTATAAAGGTCTGCTGCTGGCGCCGCAGATCGCCCACTTCTATCCCGAGCTGAGCGATCCCGATGTCGTCAGCGCCTTGTGCCTGGTGCACCAGCGTTTCTCCACCAACACCTTCCCCACCTGGCCGCTGGCGCACCCGTTTCGCTACGTGGCGCACAACGGAGAGATCAACACCCTGCGCGGCAACGTGAACTGGATGCACGCGCGCCAGTCGGTGCTGGCCTCACCGCTCTACGGCGGCGACATCAAGAAGCTGTTCCCCGTCATCCAGCCCGGCGGCAGCGACTCGGCCGCTTTCGACAACGCACTCGAACTGCTGGTGATGTCCGGCCGCGGCATTGCCCACGCCATGGCCATGCTGATTCCGGAAGCGTGGTCCAAGAATCCGCACATGAACCCGCAGAGGCGCGCCTTCTACGAGTACCACGCTTCTCTGATGGAGCCTTGGGACGGCCCGGCCGCCATGGCCTTCACCGACGGCCGCTCCATTGGCGCCACCCTTGATCGCAACGGCCTGCGGCCCGCCCGGTACCTGGTGACGCACGACGACCTGGTCATCATGGCCTCGGAGACCGGCGTGCTTCCGGTGGAACCCGAGAACGTCAAGCTCAAGGGCCGGCTGCAGCCGGGCAAGATGCTCCTGGTGGATACGGTGGAAGGGCGCATCATCTCCGACAGGGAACTGAAAGCCCGGCTCTACGGCCGCAATCCTTACCAGCTCTGGCTGAAGGAAAACCAGGTCACGCTCGAACAGCTTGCCGAGCCGCCGCGCGAGCATGGCACCGATCACGAAACCATCCTCAGTCGGCAGCGGGCCTTCGGCTACACCGACGAGGACATCAAGATGATCCTGGCTCCGATGGCCGCCAAGGGCGAGGAGCCCATCGGCTCCATGGGATCCGATACTCCCCTTGCTTGTCTATCGGATAAGCCACAACCTCTTTTCCATTACTTTAAGCAACTTTTCGCGCAGGTCACCAACCCGCCCATCGATCCCATCCGGGAGGAGATGGTGATGTCGCTCACCAGTTACATCGGCACCGAGCGCAACATCCTGGACGAGACCCCGCAGCACTGCCACACCCTCAAACTGCCGCAACCCATCCTGACCAACCGCGACCTGGAGAAACTGCGGCGGGTTTCGCAGGGCGATTTCCTGGCCACCACGCTGCCTATGTTCTTTTCGGTGGAGGAAGGCGCCAAGGGCCTGGAACGCGCGCTGACGCAACTCTGCCGACGCGCCTCCCTCGCCATCCAATCCGGCTACACCCTGCTGATCCTCTCCGACCGCGGCATCGACCCGGATAATGCGCCCATTCCCAGCCTGCTGGCGCTCACCGCGGTGCACAATCACCTGGTACGCGAGGAGACTCGCACCCAGGTGGCTCTCATCATCGAATCGGGCGAGCCGCGCGAGGTGATGCACTTCGCGCTGCTGATCGGCTACGGCGCCAGCGCCGTCAACCCCTACCTGGCCATCGAGACGCTTGAAGACCTGGTCAAGCGCGGCGACCTGGAGGTACCCTTCGAGAAGGCCGTCGAGAACTTCAAGAAGTCCATTAACAAAGGCCTGCTAAAGACTTTCTCTAAAATGGGGATATCGACTCTCCAAAGCTACCGGGGCGCGCAGGTCTTCGAAGCCATCGGCCTGAGCAAGAAGCTGGTGGAGAAGTACTTCACGGGAACCGCCTCGCGGATCGAAGGGGTGGATCTGGAAGTGCTTGCCCAGGAAGCCATCCTCAAGCACCAGCACGCCTTTCATCCGGTGGGCGATTCGGATACCGAACTGGCGGTGGGCGGCAATTATCAGTACCGCGCGCGCGGCGAATATCACCTGTTCAACCCGGAAACCATCGCCAAGCTGCAGCACGCCGTGCGGCAGGAGAGCTTCCAGACGTTCGAGGACTATACGAACCTGATCGACCGCCAGAACCGCCAGCTTGCGACGCTGCGCGGGCTGCTGGAGATCAAGACATCGGCGAATCCGGTACCGCTCGAAGAAGTGGAAACTGCCGTCGAGATCGTCAAGCGCTTCGCCACTGGCGCTATGTCGTTCGGCTCCATTTCGAAGGAAGCCCACGAGACGCTGGCCATCGCCATGAACCGAATCGGCGGCAAATCCAACACCGGCGAGGGCGGGGAAGACGAAGAGCGCTTCGGCACCGAGCGGCGCAGCGCGGTGA
>Ga0209039_10000150_pt1 | contig 63482 bp, 42 predicted proteins | sample BogFormECP12_OM1_FD_188238 | JGI IMG/M metagenome (GOLD analysis project Ga0209039, IMG submission 188238) | Bog forest soil microbial communities from Calvert Island, British Columbia, Canada - ECP12_OM1 (SPAdes) (version 2) | ecosystem: Environmental > Aquatic > Freshwater > Wetlands > Bog ...
GCGGCACTCCGGTGGGCCACAGGAGGCGAACAACGTCCGTGGCTTTTTCGCTGCCAAGCCCGGCGATCAGCGCCGGGGAATTCTGGCCGAGGTAACCGGAAGCGCCGGTGATTTCCCATTTCTGGTAGAGTTCGCCCGCGAAAACCTCGACTTTGGTGCCAATTCCGTTTTTATTGTCGTTCAGGCCCTTGAGGTCAATCTGCATCCAGTTGTTCTTGTTGGCGCCGATATTTTCGAGCAGGATGGGGGCGCCTCCCGCTTGCGTGACAATCAGGTCGGGGCTGCCATTGGCCCGCAAATCAGCCAGCGCGATGGCGGCGGGCTTGTCCAGTTTGACCTTATCGAGCTGCGTTTTCCTGGTGACATCGGCCCAGCCCACATCACCCAAATTCCGCAACAGACGTATTTCGCCGCCGCTGGCGGATTCGCCAACCGCCGCGAGGTCTACCCAACCATCATTGTCATAATCGAGAGCTGTGAGTCCCCATCCCCGTTTCCAGCCGAGATCAGGGAGTGGCACGCGTTCCAGTTTCTTGCCCGCGACATTGCGCCACAGGGTAAGTCCCGGCGCACCGGCGTGTGTAAATGCCAGATCCATCCAGCCATCCTTGTCGAAGTCAAAAGCGATGACACCGACGGCTGGCGGCAAACCCTCTTTCGCAAAATCGATCCCAGGGAGCGCGTTGAACTTGCCTTCGCGTGGATTCAGGAAGATGGCGGCGCCGTGCGCTCCGCCGGCGACCACAAAATCAATCGCGCGATCGTTGTTGAAGTCCGTCATGGCGACGCCGCCGCCCGTCGCATCCAAACCCATGCCAGACTCTTCGGAAACATCGGTGAAAGTGGAATTGCCGTTGTTGCGCCACAGCCGGTTTTTGGGAGTTTCGCCGCCGGGGGCCATAGTCAGGTAGAGATCCAGGTCGCCGTCGTGGTCGTAATCCACAAAAGTGGCGGCAACGCAGCCTTTTTCGCGGCGAATGCCAACTTTCTCGGTCACGTCCTGAAACTTGCCGTCACCCTCGTTGTGGAACAGACGCACGCCGCCCGCCTCGCAAACGGCAAGATCGGTATGTCCGTCACTGTCGAAGTCTCCGGCTGCGCAGCCGAGTCCCGCGCCGAGACCACCCAGACCGGTTTTCTCCGTCACATCTTCAAATTTGCCGTCGCCAAGATTACGCAGCAGGCGGCTCTTTCCCTCGCCCGCGCCAACCAGGAAAAGATCGGGCTTGCCGTCCCCGTCGTAATCCAGAAAGCACGCGCCAGTGCTGGGACCCAAGGCTGCGTCTGGAGTAACGCGCTTGGCCAAGGGCTCTTGCGTGTACTGCACAGGAATTTCCTTTGGCGCAGCGGTGGCGGTTCCGTGCACAAATTCCGCAAGAGAGAATTTTCCTTGGTCGCCGTAGCTGGCGCCAAATGGCGCGCCGAGATGCTCAGTAGTGATTTTCTGGAAGCGCTTCATGCTTTCACGAGCGGAATCGGCGTCACCCTTTCGCTGGTAGGCGCGAGCGAGTCCAAACTGCGCCGAGGCATGCAGGGGAGCCAGTGCCAGAGCCTTCTTGAAAGCGGCGATGGCTTCGTCGTAGCGCTGCAATTGCGCGTTCATGAATCCTTCAAAATAGTAAGCGTCGGGCTCATCGGGCACGATTTTCTCCACGTGCTCGAAAGCGGCGATGGCCTTTTCCTGGTCGCCCGCGTCTTTATAGGCAAGCCCCAGGTTGTACCAGGCGTAGGGATCCTGTGGAAGACTTGCGGAAGCCTCCTCGAGCGCGGCGCGGGCCTGCTCGATTTTCTGCTGGCCGAGGAATGAAATACCTAGATTCATTTTCGCCGCGGCGAAATGCGGGTCAACCGCCAGGGCTCGTTCAAAATATTTTTGCGCTTCGGCAGGTTTCTGCTGGTTCAGGTAGGCCACGCCGAGTGAATTCTGGCGCAAGGCCTCGGAGGAAATGCCCTTTGGAACGGCGGCACCCGGCTTCTGGCCCTCGGCGGATTGCGTCGCCTTCAGCCGCAAGACCGCCATGGAACCGGCAGCGAGCAATACGAGAAACACACTCGAAACAAGGAATCGATAGCGTGAACTGAAATGTGTGAAATCCATGAAGGAGTGTTCTTTCCGGACGCGCGATATTGGGTGAATCTGACCCCGCCCATTCTCCCTTCGATTGTCTTGGCTCCGCAGACGGTCGTCAACCGTTTTTATGCTGGTTTTCTGCGGCGGGCCGAGCTCACCCTTGACCAGAAAACCGCTGCGCTTTACCTTGCTGAAGGAGTCCCATGGCCGCTTTCAACTATTTCTCCATCGCTGAAACTCTCGAAAAATTCCGCCGAAAAGAAATTTCCCCGGTTGAGCTGATTACGTCGCACCTGGAGCGCGCCCAGTCTCTCCAGCCCAAGCTGAATGCATTCGTGCACCTGGACGCGGAATCCGCTCTGGCGCGGGCGCGACAGGCCGAAGCCGCGATCCAGCATGAAGAGCCCCTGCGAGCGCTGACGGGGATACCACTCACCGTCAAATCGTGCATCGATGTGGCCGGGTGGCCGTGCCCGGCGGGCTCGCTCTTGCGTAAAGACTATGTGCCGGCAAGCGACGCGACGCTGGTGGCGAGGCTGGAAGCCGCGGGCGCCATCCTTCTGGGAAATACCAATACGCCGGAATTCCTCATGGCCTATGAAACGGACAATCGCGTCACGGGCAAAACGTCAAATCCCTGGGATCTTTCCAAGTCCGCGGGTGGCTCCAGCGGCGGAGAAGCGGCGGCCATTGCCACTAGCTGTTCGATGGGCGGGGTCGGCAGCGATGGCGGCGGCTCGGTTCGCGCGCCTGCGCATTTTTGTGGGATCTGCGGACTGAAACCCACGCCGGGCCGCATTCCGGCCACGGGGCACTTTCCGCCAGGGGCGGGCGCTTTCTCGTGGATTGGCGTTGTGGGCCCAATGGCTCGTTCAGTCGCGGATCTCCGCGCGCTGTTCGAGGTGATGGCGGGCCCGGATGCGGGCGACGCACTCTCCGCGCCTGTGCCGTTGCGCCGCATCCACGCCGAGGAATTGCACGGCCTGCGTATCGGGATTATCGAGAACAAGGCTCTTGGCAACGCCACTCCTGAAACGCAAGCGGCGGTACACCGAGCGGGTCAACTCCTGAGTGAGCAGGGCTTCCGCGTCGAGCCGATTACGTTGCAGGGGCTCGAACGCGCAGTGGAGTTGTGGTGGTTCTTCTTCGGCCCGGTGATCGGCGATCTGATTCGCCACTCCACGAAGGGCCAGGAAGAATTATTGAGCCCGATGTTGCGCGAGTATCTGGCGATTACGGCGACGGAACCCGCGGTAAGCCTGGAAACTTTTGTGGCTGCGTGCACGAATCGCGATTTGGTGAGGACGGAAATCCTTCGCCAGATGAAAGATGTTCCCATCGTTCTCTCACCGGTTTCGTCGGCTCCTGCGTTCCCTCACGGTGCCGGCAATTACCGCGCGGGAGACGCCCACAACTACCGGGATACGATGCGCTGCTGCCAGTGGCTGAATCTGACAGGATTCCCAGGATTGTCTTTACCGATGGGAAAATCGCCCGAGGGATTACCGATTAACATCCAGTTGATCGGCCGGCCCCATGAAGAAGAACTGTTGCTCGCGGTTGGCGAATCTATCGAATGTGGCCGTGGGCCTTGGGAAGCGCCACCAGCTTTCCCGGCGTAACAAACCTGGGTGTTCCCTAGCTTCCACGGCGATTTAGGGCTTGACATCACCGAAATAATGCAGTATTAACTCGATTTAATAAGTGCATCCTGGTGCGATTTTGGTTTGGTCTAGTGGTTGGGGTTGTGTCGGATGAATGGCCAGGTTCCGGCGGGAAACTCAGGGGTACGACAGTAAGATACATCTCTGCGCCCTCACTTGTCCATTTACCTGAATAAAAATCTCGTGGAGGTGACATCGTGAAGGGACACTCTATTCCTTTCTTTGGATTGCGCGGCACGAGGGCGTTGTGGCAACTGGTAAGCGCCACGCTCGTGCTGCTCTGCATGCCGGTTCTCGCCGGCGCGCAAGGTGGCAGGGGCAGCATCAGCGGCACAGTTACCGATCCGAGCGGAGCCATTGTTGCCGGAGCCCAGGTAGAGCTGCTGAGCAAGGCAACCGGAGTGAAGCTGCACACAGTCACCTCCGGTGCGGGGTTGTATAGCTTTATCTCCCTGAACCCGGGGGCGTATCAGGTGACCGTGACCCAAACGGGGTTTGCCAAGATCGTACAGGACAATATTGCGGTCACTGTCGATCAGGTCACCGAGCTCAACCTCAGTTTGCACGTTGGCACGATTTCGGACACGGTTACGGTTACCGAGGGCGCCCAACTGGTCGAAGCCAGCAACTCGACGGTAGGCACGCTGATCCCGAGCGAGGCGATTGACCGGGTCCCCCTGCTGTATCGCAACGTTTACGACCTCATCCAATTGAGTCCGGGCGTGATTCCTGTCAATGGTTCGCCCAACTCCAGCGATTCGATGCAGTCGGTTCAGAACATCTCGAGCGGGCGCCCGGGTGTCGACGTCTCCGCGGACACCATCAACGGCTCCCTCGTCGGGTCCGTTTACTACATGCTGGACGGCAGCCCGCTGGGAATCGCAGAAAACAACTCCGCCGCAATCATTCCGGCCATGAATATTCCCGAGGACGGCATCGAAGAGGTTCGCGTGGAGACCCAGAACACGTCGGCTTCGTACCAGAGCGGCGGGGCGGGTGTTATCAGCCTGGTGAGCAAGTCCGGCGCCAACGCGTTGCATGGCGACGCTTTCGGCGTATTCCGGCCCGATGCTTTATCCTCAAACGACTCCTTCAACAAATTCAGTCAACTGTCAGCGGGCCAAAAGAACACGCCACCTGATTTCCATCGCTACCAAGGCGGCGGAGCGATCAGCGGACCCATCAAGAAAGACAAACTCTTCTTCTTCGGAGACTACGAGTACACGACCCAGGAGCAGTTCGAGGGCCTGAAGACGTACGCGGTCCCGACCTCCGCGGAAAGGACCGGCGACTTCTCGGCCCTTCTAAACAACGTTGATCCTAACACTGGTCTTCCCGCTCCTATCGTGATCTATGACCCAACGCAGCCGGAGGTCCCTTGCCCCCAAACTAACCCGCCGACTATCCCAAACCCCATGTGCCGCCAGCCCTTTCCCGGCAACATCATCACCAACCCGAATCCCATCGCACTGCTGTACCTGTCGAAGATGCCGAAGTGCAACTCCCCCAACCCGTCGACCTGCGATTCGGCGACCTCGGACTCCACCAACAATTACCAAGTGCCGGGCCTAGACCCGTTCACAGGACACCGCTTCGACATCCGTGTGGATTGGGTCGTGAGCGAAAAGCAGCGCATCTTCACGCGATTTTCCTATGACCGGTTGTCCTTCGCCACGGCCAACGTGTTCCCCAGCGGGTGGGACCTCGACTATGCCCAGAACCTGACCAACGGGCGCAATGTCCTGGTAGCCGACGATTTGACGCTGAGCAATTCCACGGTCCTGCAGTTGCGTTATTCCTTCACCCGTCACTACGAGAATCAAGGAGGCCCGCCGTCGTATTCGAGCATTGACATTACGAAGCTGGGCTTTCCTGCCTCATTGGCCGCGGAGCAGGTGATCAAACAACTCCCCTTCATCACTTTTGGCGATGTGGGTGGTGGAGTTGGCGGAACTGCCGACTACAACATTTTCCAGTATGCCAGCGAGAACAGTGATGTGAACGCCGAGATCACCAAGGTCTGGGGTAAGCATACGTTCTCCACGGGCTTCGAGTGGATGAAGCGATATCTCAACGTCGGCCAGCCTCCAGCGCCCGCCGGCTCGTACAACTTCGACATCAGTTCCACGGATCAGTCTGTTGCCAGTTCGGCAGGCGGCAGCGATTTCGCCTCGTTTCTCGTTGGCATGGGCAACACCAATTATCCCAATTTCACCAAGGACGTCTTCGCCGCCGAATCCAACCCATACTACGCAGCCTTCTTCGAAGACACGTATCACGCAATGAAGAGTCTGACCATTACCGCCGGTCTGCGCTGGGATATCTTCGGCGGGCGCAATGAACGTCACAACCGGCAGGAGTACTTTGATCCCAAGGCCACCAATACGTTTAACGGCGTCTCCTACACCGGCGCCGAGATTTTTGTCAACGGAAGCAATCGCTCGCCCTATGCGACCAACATGCACGATTTTGGCCCTCGCCTGGCCATTGCCTGGCAACCCATTGCCCGCTTTGTGGTGCGGGCCGGCGCAGGCTTCTACTACGGTCCAAGTACCGAGAACGTTGGGAGCGCCGGCCTCAACACCGATGGATTCTCTTCTCAAACGACTTGGCAGTCCACCTGCAATACCCCAAGCCCCAACGCTGGTATCGTAGGCAATACCGTCTTCAACGGTACTGCGGCGTGCGCGGGAGCGCCCGCGGGAAGCCCGCCGCTTGTTCCGGGTAACTTTACCGGCGACTATTCGCTCAGCAACCCCTTCCCCAATGGAGTAGTCCCGGTCTTCACCACGCCGCCAGCGGGTCTGGCCAATAATCTGGGAATCACTTTGAGCACTGTGCTGCATTCCCAGCGCACACCGACGACCTACAACTACAACTTTGGCCTGGAATATGAACTGCCCCACCAGGTCGTCGTGAGTGCCGCCTATGTCGGCAGCCGGGGACTCTTCCTGCCCTTCGGTACGGTGGATTTGAATCAGCTTGACTTGGCCACCATCGGGAAATATGGCGACGCGCTCTGCCAGTCGCAAGACCCAAGCTGCATGATACCTAACCAATGGCAGGCGATTATGCCCGCGACCAACTTTTGGTCCGATAAACCGACGGTACCCGAGTATTTTGCCCTTGAAAAATATCCCCAATTCTCCGGCGGGATTAACTCCGGCGTCGCAGTCCATGGCTATCCCGCTGGCGACTCCAGCTACAACTCCCTGCAAACCAAGGTGCAGAAGCGGCTGACCACACACTTCACCGCGTTGGCCTCCTTTACCTGGGGCAAGATCCTCACCGATGACGGGAATCCTCCTCTCGGCTTTGTAGGCACTCACAATGGCGGGGCGCAGGACTGGCGAGACCTCCGGATTGAGCATTCGATCAGCCCCCAGGACGTGAAGTACGTGTTCACCGGGCAGGTATCGTATGACTTGCCCATTGGCACAGGTCGAGCAGTGAATTTGAACGGGGTATCCAATGCCATTCTGGGCGGCTGGACCGTCAATGGCATCCTTTATCTCAGCACCGGCGTCCCTATCGCTTCGCCAGGATCAGGAACGCCGAACACGCCGCTAAGTCAGCGGGCTGATATGATCTGCGACCCATCAAAGGGCGCTCCGCACACGACAAGCAATTGGTTCAACATCAATTGTTTTGTTCAGCCAGGAACCGAAAGCGGTGGCAGTCCCAATCCATACATTGCAGGAACTGCCCCGGCCTATCTGGATAACGTTCGCACTCGGGGGGCCCGCAATTTAGACTTCTCCATGTATAAAACGTTCAAGCTCGGAGAAGTGAAAGCCCTGCGCTTCGATGCTTCTGCCTACAACGTGTCTAACTATTCGCAATGGGGATACCCGAGTGTGAACAGCGTTGTTGGCGTGCAATCGCAGGGTCTCCCCTTCGGGTTGATTCAAAACAACATCAACACTCCGCGCCAGTTCCAGTTCGGCGCTCGCTTCATCTTCTAATTACTCCGCTCAAGAACGCGGGGCGCGGCCCAGTCCGTGCCCCGCATTTTTTGTGCTGATTCTCGCAGCGCGAATTGCTCACGAGGCCTTCTCTGGTTCAAGCGGTGCTCTTCAAGGTACAATCCAGCTATGAAACGACGCACCTTTATTGAAAGCTCTCTTGCAACTGGTATTCTTGCTTCCCTCCCCGCCCGAGGCTTCGCCGCCACGCATCAAATTGAAAAGGTGGGCCTGCAGCTCTACACCGTCCGCGACGCCATGAAGAGCGACTTCGAGGGCACGGTCGCCAAAGTCGCCGCCGTCGGCTACAAAGAAGTCGAGTTCGCCGGCCTTTTCAACCATTCACCGAAGGACACGCGCGACATCCTGGACAAGAATGGGCTGACAGCGCCCTCCTCCCATGTGGGCTACGATGTCGTCGAGAAACAGTGGCCCGAAACGATTGAAGCCGCGAAGATTATCGGGCAGACCTACATCGTCTGTCCGGGCATTCCGGATGCTCAGCGCAAGCAGCCGGATGGCTACAAGCGCGTTGCGGAACTGTTCAATAAGGCCGGCGAAGCCTCGAGCAAGGCCGGCATCAAATTCGCCTACCACAATCACACCGGGGAATTTCAGCCCGATCCAGCGCTGGGTGGCAAGCGCCCATTTGATTTTCTGCTCGATTCCACAGACCCGAAATTCTGCAACATGGAGATGGACATTGGCTGGCTCTCCGTCACCGGCCAGGATCCCGTTTCCTATTTCAACCGCTACCCGGGCCGCTTCCCTTTGGTGCACGTCAAGGACATGAAGAAGCTCCCGAAGATTTCGGAAGGCACCGATGTGTCGAAGCTGCCCCATCAGGATAACGAAATTGCCGATGTGGGCTCTGGCGTCATCGACTGGAAAAGGATTTTCGCCAGCGCGGACGTGGCGGGGATTCAACATTACTTCGTGGAACACGATTCGCCGAAGGATGCTTTTGCCAGCATCACGAATAGCTACAACTATCTCTCCAAACTGCGCTTCTAGGCGCGGCAATAGTAGGTCAAATGAAACACAGGGGCAGCCTGTTTTCCGCCACGGGTGTTCGTGGTGCGTTTGCCGGGTAGTGCCGCGATTAGCCGGGCGCAGCAGTTGGAGCGGGTGCAGGGCTGACCGCCGATTCGCATTGCGAGAGAAGTGCCGCAATGTGAAGACGCGGAACTCCCTCGGCATGCGCGAGCGCCTGCTGTAGCAGGGGAACCGCTTCGGCCGATCGGCCTTCGCTGTACAGCAGCACCGCGAGGTTCGCCGCCGTTCCGTCGTTGGCGGGCTCAAGTTCCAGGGCGCGACGAAAGGCGCGTTCGGCGAGCGCGATCTGCACAACTCCCCAGTCATTCCACAGGCTGCTGCTTTCCTGTTTGGCGATGGCTTCCGCCAGAATTTGCATGGCCTCGGCCAGCCGCCCTTGTGCGTAGAGTTTTTCAACGGATTCCTGAAACGCTGATTTTGCCATGGGTATTTCTCCACTCGGTGGATTCGCCGCGCTGGGAAGGATGCAGGAATGAATCCGAGCCGATTCTTTACACGCGGCCTGTGGCAAGCCGAGAATTGCCAAATATTTGAGTGCATCTGGAGCGCCAGAACGCCAGGCGCCTGATTAGAATTTCTTCATGTGAAGGGGCCGCGATGTGCAGCCTTTGGCATCTATCCAGGACGTTGAAGCCCCGCGGCTTCCGCGGTTACGTCCGTGTACTTGAGTCCCGCCCCCGTATTGAAGAGCACGACGCGGTCCTCGGGCTTCAGGTAGCCGGTGCTTAGCAGATGGTCGTAGGCGGCCGTGGCGGTGGCTCCCTCGGGCGAGAGAAAGATGCCCTCGTTCCTGGCCCAATCTTTCAGCGAAGCAAGAATCTTCTCATCGGGGAAGGAAACAGCGACGTCGCGCGATTCGCGAAGAATGTCCAACATAATGTAATCGCCGTAAGGTTTTGGCACGCGCAGGCCGGACGCAAAGGTCGCAGCGTTCTGCCACATCTGGCTGGCCTTTTCGCCTTGTTCAAAGGCGCGCACAACAGGTGCGCAACCCGCTGACTGTACCGCAATCATGCGCGGCCGCTTGCCGGGACGCACCCAGCCGAGTTCTTCCAATTCACCGAAAGCTTTCCACATGCCGATCAAACCCACTCCGCCGCCCGTGGGATAGAAAACTGCCGCGGGATACTCCCAGCCAAGCTGTTCGACCAGTTCGTACCCCATAGTCTTTTTCCCTTCCACGCGAAAGGGTTCTTTCAGAGTGGAAATGTCGAACCAACCCTCCTGTTCCTTGCGTTCGGCAACCATGCGGCCGCAATCGGATATCAAGCCATCCACCAGCGTGATCTTCGCGCCATAGAGAACCGCTTCGACGTAATTCGCAAACGGCACATCTTTCGGCATGAAGATGTGGGCCTCAAGTCCGGCAGCAGCGGCATAGGCGGCGAGGGCACCTGCGGCATTTCCCGCGGAGGGCACCGCGAGTTTCGTCAATCCGTAATGGCGCGCCATGGTGACGCCGAGCGCCAGCCCTCTCGCCTTAAAACTTCCAGTGGGATTCGCGCCCTCTTCCTTTAGAAACACGTTCGGATAGCGGCGGCTGCGCAGCATGGGCGTCCAGCCTTCGCCCAAAGTGACAGGCTCAACATCGGGCAGGACGCAGCGGTAGCGCCACATGCCGGTCCATCCGGTTGGAGAGGTGGCCTTGGCAATCTGCTCGCGATTGGCAATCCCCTTCAGCGGCGCGAGGTCGTAGCGCACGTAAAGCGAGCCAGCGCATTTCGGGCAAACCGTCTGCGGCTTTTCCGCAGAAAGGGTTCCGTGGCATCGTGAACATTCCAGATGGCTGATGTTTGGCATGCCGTTACGATAGCAGCGGCTCAGTTCGCGCGGCAAGCCGCCATTTGCCACCGCAAATAACTTCTGTCCTCGCTCGCGCGCCTCAGGCTATGATGGCGCCACTCGCTCCTTAATGAATCCAGACCGAGGACGTGTCTTGGCGAACGCACAATCCACGAAGTATTCCCTGTTCTTGCCGGCAGGCTTGTTGCTCTTCGCGGCAGGTTCCCTGCTGCTTCTGATTTTGCCGGCGCACAACGCGCTCACCGTCGTGCGCTGGGCGGGATTGCTTTGTCTGGCGATTGCGGGAATCCGCAGGCGCTCGCTTACCTTCTGGATTTTTTTCGCCATGCTCGCGGGGCTTGAGATCGGACTCGATCGCCCGCAATTCGCGGTGCACTTGCGCCTGTTGAGCGATATTTTTCTGCGCTTGATCAAGGTAATCGTGGCGCCGCTGATTCTGGGCACGCTCGTTACGGGCATCGCGGGCCATGGCGATCTGAAAAAGGTTGGCCGCATCGGCTTGAAAAGCCTGATCTATTTCGAAGTGGTAACGACGATTGCGTTGTTCCTCGGGGTAGCCGCGATCAACCTCACGCGCGCGGGCGTGGGACTCGTCTTGCCGGCTGGGGCTGCGGAACAATCGCAAATGGCTGCTGCGCCTCTGAAGTGGGACGATTTTATTTTGCACATTTTCCCGGAAAATATTGTGAAGGCCATCGGCGACAACCAGATTCTTCAGGTCGCCGTGTTCGCGATTCTCTTTGGCATTGCGCTCACGCGTGTGCCAGAGAAATACCGGCAGCCCATGCTGAGCCTCGCGGAATCGTTGACGCGGACGATGTTCCGCTTCACCAATATCGTGATGTACTACGCGCCCATCGGTGTGGGCGCCGCGATGGCCTACACCGTCGGGCACATGGGAATGAGCGTGCTGCTGCCGCTGGCTAAATTGCTTTTCACGGCGTGGGGCGCGATGCTCATTTTCCTTTTGTTCGTCTTTTTGCCCATCCTGTTCCTGGCGCGCTTGCCTCTGGCGCGTTTTCTGAAAGCGGTTGCGGAGCCGGCCACGATCGCCTTTGCCACCAGCTCATCCGAAGCGGCGCTTCCTCGCGCGATGGAATCCATGGAAGAGTTTGGCGTGCCCCGGGAAATTGTCGCCTTCGTTATTCCCGCGGGTTACAGCTTCAATCTGTGTGGCTCGGCACTCTATCTGGCCATGGCATCCATTTTTGTGGCGCAGGCCGCGGGCATGCCCATGACCTGGACGCAGCAACTCTTCATGGTGTTCGCGCTGATGCTGACGAGCAAAGGAGTGGCAGGCGTGCCGCGCGCTACCCTTGTTGTACTGTTAGCAACCTCCGCGACCTTCCATCTCCCGACTGAGCCGATCTTCATCATTCTTGGCGTGGATGCGCTGATTGATATGGGGCGCACCGCCGTCAACGTCATCGGCAACTGCCTGGCCAGCGCCGTGATTGCTCGATGGGAGGGGGAGATGGATACATCCGTTCCGCACAAGCTGGAGACAATTTAAGCGCCCGCGGCGCCGTGGTTCTGTGTTCTTTGCGCTTGGCCTTCCGCGCCACACTTTTCGGCAAGTTCCCGCGCGGCACGCAGCGAAGCAACTACGTCACCAGTGGGAATAAATTCCATGGCGACGTATCGGGAATAGCCGAGCTGGCCGAGTTTCCGGTAGATATTCGAGAAATTGATTTCGCCGGTGCCCGGCTCGTGGCGCCCGGGAACATCCGCGATATGCACCAGGCCGAGCAGATCGATGTTTTTCTCCAGCTTGGCGATTAGGTTGCCCTCGGCAATCTGCTCGTGGAAAAAATCATAGAGCAGCATGGCGCGCGGATGGCCTGCCTCCCGCACAACCTGAAAGCCTTCGGCAACGGAAGTGAGAAAGTATTTTGGGTTTTCTTCGGGGTCGATGGTCTCAAGCAGTATCTCGACGCTCTGCGGGGCGGTGAGATCAGCAATGCGTTTCAGGCTTTCCACACAGTTGGCGTGCATCTGCTCGTGGGACAAGCCCGGAACGCGGTCACCGGTAAGAAGGATGAGGCGCGCGCACTCGAATTCCCCGAGAACAGGCAGCAGCGCGCGAATTTCCCTAAGCAACGCGTCGCGCTGCGCGGGATCGCAGAGACTGGACTGAATCCCGCTGGAGGCATCCACCACCATGCCAAGCTGGTGAAGTTGCCGGCGCGCGCGAAGAAACTCGTCCTTCGACCAGCCTTGCCACTCGCCTACGAGTTCGACGGCGTGGTACCCCGCATCCGCGACCTTCGCGAGGCGCTGCTCAAAAGGAAGCTTCGGCTCCACGGTCCAGAGCATCACGGAAAGAGGGAATGGTGCGGCGGAAGAAGGCGCATCGAAGAGGCGCTCTCCGCCTGAAAGAGCGGAAGGGCGCCCGACCGCAGCGCCCAATCCCGCAACAGTGCACGAGTTCACAAATTGCCGGCGATTCATCTCAGGCCTTGAGGAGCTCGTCACGAACATTCTTGAGGACATAGGCAGCGCGTTCGACGCCTACTTCCCCGCTCAGGATGGGATCTTCGTTTTCGATGCTCAGAATGCCGTCGTAACCGACGTCCATGTACGCCTGCACGACGGACTTCCAGAGCGACGCGCTGTGGCCATAGCCGACGGCGCGGAAGGCATCGGAAGCCATGGGAAGATCGCTGGACTTGAAGACAAAGTTGAGGATGCCGTATTTCGCGAGGTTTTCCGGGTAAAGAACGGTGTCTTTCATGTGCGCGTGGTAGATGATGCCCTGTTTGCCGAGGAAATGGATCACTTCGACGGGATCGCAACCCTGCCAGAAAAGATGGCTCAGGTCGCAATTGGCGCCAATTTCTTCACCGACCGCTTCGCGGAGACGCAACAACGTGCGCGGATTGTAAACGACGAAGTTGGGATGCATCTCGAAGGCCAGGCGATGAATCCCGTGATCACGCGCGAACTTGGCCGCTTCTTTCCAGTAAGGGATGACCTTTTCGTTCCACTGCCAGGTCAGCATTTCATCGTATTCGGGAGGCCAACGATACGTGATCCAGTTCGGCTGGGTGTCCGCGGGCGAACCGCCAGGACAGCCGGAGAATCCCACGATCACTTTCACGCCAATGCGTTCGGCAAGCAGCACGGTCTTCTTAAATATCTCTCTATCCGTCGCGGCGTGCTTGGCGTCTGGATGCACGGGATTCCCGTGGCAGCTCAGCGTGACGATAGGAAGTCCATGGTCCGCAAATTTCTTGGCCCACGCTTTAGCTTTCGCGGGATCGGCGACCAATTCATCAAGCGGGCATTGCCAGGAGTTTGGATAGCCTCCGGTGCCGATCTCCATGGCCTCGAGGCCTAGGGCGCTGACTTTGTCGAGCATGGCGTCGATAGAAAGCGTTTTGTAAACATCCGCATTGAACACGCCGATGGGGATTTTGCGTTTGTTTGTAGCACCAGCTTGGGGAACGCGCGGCGATTCCGCGGAGAGAGCAGAGGCCGTACCCGCCAATGGTGTTGTCATGGGCAGAGCAGCAGCAAGCAGGCCGGTACCACTGGTGGCAAGAAACTTTCGACGATCCAGGGTAAGTTCTGATTTCGGGGGCACAGGGCGCTTCTCGGACATTGGAGGACCTCCAGAGGGTCATGAAAGATGGGTAAAGAGAATTCCAGCCGCATTATACGCCGTGGGAAACCGCGAGGAGACACAAAAGTGCGGCCGGATCACTTCACTGGGCGAAGAGATTCGAGCGTCGGCACGGAAACCGCAACCGTAATAGCGCGCTCAGGAGGCATCTTGGAATTCTGCAGCGCATCAACGAGCATCTCGATGGCCTGGCCCGTATTGGGCGGAATATAAATGGTGGCGGCCAGAAGCCCGCTGCGCACCCAGGCTTGTCCCGTTTTCGGAAGACCATCGCAGCCGAGGCACGGAATGCCCAGCCAGCGTTCCCTCTCGATTTCCGTGGGCAGTTCCTGAAATGCTTTCCGCGCACCCATGGCCATGGAATCATCCTGGGCGGCAACCAGATCGATGTTGGTTTTCTGCGATGTGGTAAGTTTCAGCCAGGAACGAACCGCGCGTTGCGAACTTTCTTCGGTCCACTGACCCTTCAACATGATCAGGTGGATGTTGGCGGGCTTGGCCTCCTGCATACCCAGCGTGCGTTCCTTGGCCGCTGAGTTTTCCGAGGGCCCCTGAATGTAGAGGACGGAACCACCCCTGTGGAGGAGGGCGGCACACTGGCGCGCCTGGATGCGCCCGATTTCAACGTGGTCGGAAGTAACACAAAAAACCGGCGCCTTATTGGCCGCGCGCAACTCTGGAATGTAATTGGCGTCGCGATTGAGTACCGCCCAGCCGATTCCGGAACCCACCGCGGCACGCGCCACCTGCGGCAGTGCGGTGCCTCCAACCGGCTCAAAAACGATGCCATCCGGGCGATCTTCGGGAGCGGCCTGAATCGCCTTCAGGATTTGCGAACTTTGGTTGATGGCATCGTTGTCCGCGTAGACAATTTGCACATCCACGCCAAATTTTCGCGCGGCTTGCTCCGCGGACTGCGCCTGTTCGATCTGATAGTCGTTTTCGCTGGTCGTCAGGGAAACAAGGAATCTTAACTTGGGCATCGTGCCCCCAGGATTGTAATTCCGTTCCTACGATACACCCGGAGCAAGGAATATGCGCAGGAACCTTTGGCGTTGTGACATGACGGGAAACCCGCACTATCCGGGCACGGCGGCCGCGTGCAACCCCGTAAACGGCGGAACTCGGTTGGATCAGGACCGCAAGGCGCGCAGTGCCTCAAATGGCGGCACCGAAGTGGGGGCTACCAACACGCGCTCCGGCGGAATTTTCCCGTGCTGGTAGGCGTCGCAGAGCAATTCAATCGCCTGGCCCGCCAGCGGAGGCAGGTAGATCGTCGCCGCCAGGATGCCGCTGCGCACCCAAGACTGCCCGGTCTTCGGCAGTCCATCGCAACCCGTGAAGGGAAGACTCAACCAGCGATCACGCTCCGCTTCATTGGGAAGTTCCTGAAAGATCTTGCGTACTCCGATGGCCATGGCGTCATTCTGGGAGCCCACCAGATCAATATGGGCTTTCTGCGAGGTAGAAAGTTTCAGCCAGGAGCGCACCGCGCGCTGGGCGCTCTCTTCCGTCCATTGCCCTTTCAACGTAGTGAGATGAATGTTGGGTGGCTTCACTTCCATCATCCCCAGCAACCGTTCTTTGGCTACTGAATTCTCCGAAGGTCCCTGAATGTGAAGAACAGACCCACCGCTGGGGAGCAGCGCGGCGAATTGCCGCCCCTGAATGCGGCCCGTTTCCAGATGGTCCGAACTCAGCTCGAAGACGGGAGCCTTGCAGGTCCGGCGAAGTTCCGGGATGTAAGAAGCCTCGTGATTCATTACCACCCAACCCACGCCGGCAGTGGCAGCGGCCCGCGCGACTTGCGGCAATGCCGTGCCGCCCGCGGGTTCAAAGACGACGGCATCGGGGCGCTCCTCGGGAGCGGCCTGAATTGCCTTCAGAATTTGCGTGCTTTGATTGATCGCGTCGTTGTCCGCATAGACAATTCTCGCTTCAACACCCAGTTTGCTGGCTGCTTGAGTGGCGGAATGGGCTTGTTCGATCTGGTAGTCGTTGTCGTTGGTCATCAACGCTACAAGGACTCGGAGAGTGTTCATAGCCTGTCCCTATGCGGGCAGTAGACTCAGCATACTCCCGTGTATGGGAGGCAGCGGCAAAATGTAAAGCAAATGTTTCACGGCAGGAAACTAGCCACCGGCGGATACCTGTGGAAAATACGTGGAAATTCCACACTGGCTGCCTCAAGGCTACGAAATGGCTTGCCGGGACAGTCTGAGCAAAAGAACGCAAGGGCAAGCACGGAGTGGGGCAAATGCCACAATTCGACCTATAAGCAAAACTAAGGCTGGATATAAGTTCTTTCTTTACAGGGGTCTGGAAATCTGCACGCACGTCCGTTCTGGTACGCCCCTTGCATCCTTGAGTGTGGAGGCGACCTTCGTGGCGTCGCTATCGTACTGGTTTGTTCCCGCTCTCCTGTTTCCCCCGGAAATCCACAGCCCCGAACTATCCCCTAAATCCTTGTTTTCCTGCCGGATACACAGGTGTGTTGCACCCGGCCTGTTCTCTTCTCTGGCCCGCGGTTTGTGGCCAGCAGGGCTCTGCAAAGCGCAGCAACGCCGAGCGTATTGCGGGGAGGCGCTATGACCTGGCAAGAGGATTATCGCCGCAAAGTAATGCAGCCGAATGAAGCGGTTCAGTGTATCCAGTCCAACATGCGCGTCTATATTCATCCCGGATGCGCTGAACCCGAAACACTCGTGGAAGCTCTGATGGCCCGGGGACCTTTCGTTAAAAACGTCGAGATCGTGCACCTGTTGACCACCGGACGCGCGGATTACATTGCACCGCAGATGGAAGGCCATTTTCGGCATAACGCCATGTTCATCGGCGGCAATGTCCGCCAGGCCGTGAATGAGGGGCGCGCGGATTACACGCCCGTGTTTCTGAGCCAGGTCGAAGAGATGTTCGAGAACGGAGAGATGCCAATTGACGTGGCGCTGGTACAGGTATCGCCGCCGGACGCCCACGGCTTCTGCAGCTTTGGCGTGGGCGTGGAAGCAACGCTGAATGCCGCTCGCAACGCCAAGGTCGTCGTCGCACAGGTCAATGACCAGATGCCGCGCACATTTGGTGATTGCTTCATCCACGTGAACGAGATTGACGCGGTCGTGGAAGTGTCCAGGCCGTTGTGCGAATTGAAGCCCGCGGAAATTACGGAACTGCATCACCAGATCGGCCGGAACGTGGCCTCGTTGATCGAAGACGGCGCCACATTGCAACTGGGCATTGGCGCCATCCCCGATGCCGTGCTCCTCGAACTCAAGGATCACCGGGATCTGGGGGTGCACACGGAAATGCTGAGTGACCTGGCCATTCCGTTGATTGAATCGGGCGTGATCAATGGGAGCCGGAAGACCATCCACCCACGCAAGATCGTGTTAGGATTCGTGCTGGGTTCGAAAAAACTGTTCGATTACGTGAACAACAATCCGCAGTTTGAATTTCACCCCAGTAAGTACACCAACGACCCCTTTGTGATCTCTCAGAATTACAAGATGGTTGCGGTCAATTCCGGGTTGCAGGTGGACATTACGGGCCAGGTCTGTGCCGATTCCATTGGAAACCAGTTCTATAGCGGCATCGGCGGCCAGGTGGATTTCATCCGTGGAGCGTCGTTTTGCAAAGGCGGAAAGCCGATTATCGCCATGTCGGCGACGGCCAAAAACGGGACGCTCTCGCGGATCGTGCCGATGCTGAATCCCGGCGCGGGCGTGGTCACTTCGCGCGGTTCTGTCTGCTATCTGGTAACCGAATTCGGCGTGGCGTATCTGCACGGGCGCACCATCCGCCAGCGTGCCGAAGCTTTGATCGAAATTGCTCACCCGAAATTCCGGGAAGAGCTGTACGCATATTGCGAGAAGACGCGGTGGCTGCAACGCCCCGCGCTGCAGGAGAACTGACCCATGGCACAGGCACGAGGCAAAGTCACCATTGACACGGAAGAATGCAAAGGCTGCGGCGTTTGTGTGGACGCGTGCCCGCCCAAATGCTTGGAACTGCTGCCGGGATTGAATGCCTATGGCGTGCATCCGGCGCGCTACACGGGGGAAAAGTGCTCGGGTTGCGGCATCTGCTTCTATGTTTGCCCAGAGCCCGGAGCGATTACGGTGTACCGGCTGATCGTGCCCAAAGTGGCGCAGCCGCCGATGGAGGGGACCCATGCGGCAACTTTGTAAGGGCAATGTAGCAATAGTGAAAGGCGCTCTTCTGGCGGGCTGCCGTTCGTACTACGGTTACCCCATCACGCCGGCGAGTGAAATTGCCGAAGCGGCTGCCGAATATATGCCGCAGGTCGGCGGTACGTTTCTGCAGGCAGAGAGCGAAGTTGCGGCCATCAATATGGTTTATGGCGCCGCATCGGCGGGAAAGCGCGTGCTGACCGCGTCTTCCGGACCTGGCTTGAGCTTGATGCAGGAAGGCATTTCCTACCTGGCAGGCTCTGAACTTCCCTGCGTCATTGTGGATGTTGTGCGGGGCGGGCCGGGACTTGGCAACATCGCGCCGGAACAAAGTGACTATTTCGCGGTCGTGAAGGGGGGCGGGCACGGCAACTACAAGAACATCGTGGTGGCGCCCGCTTCCGTTCAGGAGATGGCCGACCTTACCAGGCTCGCCTTTGACCTGGCGGACCGTTACCGCAATCCCGCCGTGGTGCTCACCGACGGATTCATTGGCCAGATGATGGAACCCCTGGAACTCCAGGACGACGAGACCCCACCACCCGAGAAGTCCTGGGCTGTAAAAGGCACGCGCGAGACCCGCAAAAACCTCATCTCCTCCATCTATCTCGAACCCGACGAATTGGAAGCGCACGTCCGCAAGCTGGAGGCAAAGTACAAGAAAGCTGCGGAACTGGAAGCGCGGCACGAGTTGTATCGCGCGGAGGATCCGGAAGTCCTGCTGGTGGGCTACGGCATCACGTCGCGGGTGTTGCGGTCTGTGGTGGACATACTGCGCAAGGAAGGCATCCGCGCGGGGCTATTCCGCCCGATTACCGTGTGGCCCTTCCCCGCGGAGGCGTTGCGTCACGCGGCGCGCCGCGCGCAAATGGTGCTGGTTGTGGAAATGAGCACCGGCCAGATGGTCGAAGATGTTCGGCTGGCGCTGGATGGCAGAGTGGACGTCGAGTTCTACGGCCGGACGGGCGGTAACGTCCCGATGGCCGACGAAGTTTGCAAGGAATTGCTGGAACGCATGGGCATGACCGCGGACTGGGGCGTTTGAGCATTCTGAATCTGACGAGGTGACGCTGTGGATGAATACCAAGTGATCGAGTCGAAGTCACCGGTTTTTTATGACAAGTACGAGCGAAAATCGGAGTTGCAGCACCAGACACACTACTGCCCGGGATGCGGGCACGGCGTAGTGCACAAGCTGATCGCGGAAGCCATCGCGGACCTGGGCGTCCAGGACCGCGCTATCTTCGTCAGCCCGGTTGGCTGCTCCGTCTTCGCTTACTACTACTTCGATATGGGGAATGTGCAGGCCGCTCACGGGCGCACGCCTGCGGTGGCCACGGCGGTAAAGCGCTCGAATCCGGAGAGCATCGTAATCGGGTATCAGGGTGACGGCGACCTGGCGGCAATCGGCACAGCCGAAATCATTCACGCAGCCAATCGCGGCGAAAAAATCACCATCTTCTTTGTGAATAACGCCATTTACGGCATGACCGGCGGGCAGATGGCTCCGACTACGCTCGTAGGCCAGTCCAGCACCACTTCTCCCTGGGGGCGCCGCCCATCCAACGAAGGCTACCCGTTGCACATGTCCGAGCTGCTGGCCACACTGGAAGCGCCAGTTTATATCGAACGAGTAGCACTCTCCGATAATAAAAACATCATGAAAGCGCGGAAGGCCGTCCGCAAGGCATTGGAGCTGCAGCGCGATGGTGCGGGCTTCACCTTCATCGAGATTCTCTCACCCTGCCCAACCATCTGGAAGATGACGCCCCAGGAATCGCGCAAGTGGATCGAGGAAAAGATGCTGCCGGTCTTCCCGCTGGGTGTCTACCGCGATCGCAAGCTCCCGCCAGTGGCGGACGCCGTAACACAAACCACGGTGACAAAGCTTCTCGGCCTGGACCAGCCGCAGGAAGAGGTGACGCGTCCAATGGCAGCAAAGGATTCTTACCCGGATCTGACTGTGAAGATTGCGGGCTTCGGCGGGCAGGGCGTGCTCCTCCTGGGGCAAATCCTGGCGGAAATGGGCATGCGCGAAGGGCGCGAAGTAAGTTGGCTGCCGTCCTACGGACCGGAGATGCGCAGCGGAAGCGCCCACTGCCATGTATGCCTCTCCCATGAACGCGTTGGCTCGCCCGTGATCGAGCATCCCGATGTACTCATCGCGATGAACGAGCTTTCTTTGCATAAGTTCACGAAGATGGTGGGCCCGCATGGCGCCATCCTTTACAACAGCGATAAGCTGCCTGCTGATTTCGCCCCGGCCGAGGCCAAGATCTACTGCGTGCCTGCTTCGGAAATTGCCGACGGGCTCGGCACAACCAAGGCTACCAACATGGTCATGCTCGGCGCTCTGCTGGAATTGAGCCACGCGCTGCCGCGGGAAACGGCTGCTGCCGTTCTAAAAGCCAAAGTGCACAACGCGAAACTTCTGGAAGTTGACGGCCAGGCCATCGACGCCGGGATGGCCTGCCTTCGCAAACAACTCGCGCCTCCTGCAGACGCGCGCGCACACGATGGGGAGTTGGCACCCTGCTCCTAACTAGGAATCGATGCAATGCAATCACGAAGAGGGGCCAATCAGGCCTCTTTTCCCTTTTTCTGCCCGCCAAGCCGCGGGAAATCGCGCCCAAGAACACCACCGCCCACTGAAGAGCACTCTCGTTCCGCCCATCTGTTTGCTGGCGGTGCTTCCCGAAAGAGGCACCGCAGAAACATTGACGAGAGTGCTCAGCAGTGGGCAGCCGACATTACTAAGTAGACCCACTTCGTCGCGTAGACCACGCACTCTCCCTGATCCACCATTCCCTCCGCAGTGACGGCTAGCACGCTTCTATGTGACGTGCTGAACATCCCGCCTGTACTGTCCTTGGGAATGGGGGTACACGGAGATCGGGATTCACATGCAGCAAGGAGCCAAGCAACGCGCTCGCATCGAATGATCGCCGATAGTAATCGCTAACCAGGCGACGGCGGATTGGAGGTAGGGTTCTTGTATAGCAGCAGAAGCAACTCGGCGAGGGTCCTAATCCCGGGATGATGGCTCACCTGTAACCTATGGCCTTTGCGGCCTGCGCGGCCTGCAATTTTGCGTGGAGGGCGGTAGACTAGGGGAACGCCCAGTGTGTCCGCCGGTGGCATGGAAACGGAAGAGTGCTCCTTCCCTGCCGGATTCGGACGGAACGTTGTAGCTCCGCCCGTTGGACAAAGTGAGGGTAGTTCCATGAATGCGACGAAACGAATCTTGGTAACCGGTGCGGGAGGATTCATCGGGCATCATCTGGTGAAACGCTTGCGCGCGGACGGTCATTGGGTCCGCGGCGTGGACATCAAGGTGCCGGAATACGAAGCAAGCGGGGCCAACGAATTCCTGCTCCGCGATCTGCGCGAATATGAAAACTGCGCCGTGGCGGTGAGCGGCGGAATCGATCAGGTTTACAACCTCGCCGCGGATATGGGCGGCATCGGCTTCATCACTGCGTTCCACGCCGATGTGGCGCACAACAACACGCTCATCAACGTGCACATGCTGGAAGCAGCGCGGCAGGCCCGCGTTTCGCGATTCTTGTTTTCATCTTCGGCGTGTGTTTATGCGCAGTCCAAGCAGACCGACGCGGACGTGACGCCGCTGCGCGAAGAGGACGCATATCCCGCGGAACCCGAGGCCGGCTACGGCTGGGAGAAGCTGTACACCGAGGAGCTTTGCAAATACTACCGCGAGGATCACAAGCTGGACACGCGCATGGTGCGCTTCCACAACGTCTACGGGCCCCTGGGCACCTACGACGGCGGGCGCGAAAAAGCTCCCGCGGCGATCTCTCGCAAGGTGGCGCTGGCCGAAAACGGCGGCACCATTGATATCTGGGGCGACGGCAAACAGACGCGCTCGTTCATGTACATCGACGACTGCGTGGAAGGGCTGCTGCGCATCATGGCCTCGGATTTTCTGCAGGCGCTGAATCTCGGCAACGACCACCTGGTGACCATCGACGAACTGGTGGACCTGACCAGCCGCATCGCCGGCAAGACGCTGAAGAAAACGCACGACCTCTCGAAACCCCAGGGCGTGCGCGGCCGCAACAGCGACAACAGCCTGGCGCGGCGCGTCCTCGGCTGGGAACCAACCTTCCCCCTTGAACAAGGACTGGCCATCACGTATCCGTGGATTGAAAGCGAGCTCGTCAAGACCGGCAGGCTGCGCGCGCCAAAAGCCGTTCACGCCGACTGAAACGCCCGCGTGATCTCTGGTCGTTCTCCATCCATTGCAGCCGGGATTGACTCTCTGCGCGCGGGTTATTCCACAAGCTGAAGATTCAAGGCGATCCGCACGCCATTGACGAGCACCTGGCCTTTGTCAATCAACGCCTGGTTGGTTATTTCATTGTTGACGAATTGCCGCGCCAGATTCGCCGGCAGTATGAACTCGATCGCTTCCGAGCGCTCCCGGGAACTCGATCCGGAAGTCAGCGGATTAACAACGGAGAAATCGTACACGGCGACGGCGTTGTCGTCCGGCACCTTGTCCAGAATGTCCTTCAGTTTGGGCGCAAGAAAAAGGTCGAAGGTCTGCGCCGCGCGTTTATAGATGGAAGATTTCTCAATATCGAAACGCAAATTATTGCGCAGCGTCATCTGCAGGGCTAGCTGTTTGCTGATAATCACGAAAGCCGGCGGGTCGTAATCCACAAACTGAAATTTGGCCTGCCCCTCCTTGGAGAGAGCGTCGAGTTGCGCCTGGTACTGCGCCTGCAAGCGATCCACATCCGCTTGCGTCGCGACTGGCTTTGCTTGAGAAAGGTCCGGCTTGGCCGCCGCGCTCAGGGCAGATTCGGAAGCGGTTCCTGCTACGGCCAACGGATTGGGATTTGTGTGATTCAAGCGGCTGAGAGTTGTGGAAGAGCTCGCCGTGGAAGAAGAAGCGATCTTCGACGGTTTCGTGCGGGGCAATGCCGAAGCGGCGTAGGGATCCTTTTCCAACAGCGATAATCCGAATTCCTGCCCACCCAGAAATATCAGGGACTTGTTGAGGACATCCTGGCGCTCCGTGTCGTTGGTAGCCTGCGCCAGTACGAACGCGTCCGCGCGATCCACCACAATGACCAGGAGTTCCTTGCCCTCGTAGTCGTAGCTCTTCTCGGCCGCGCGAGTGTGGTAAGACACCTCAAAGCCGATGGCGTCGCACCCAACGTCCGGCGGGATGCTTTGCGTGACCGTCTGCAGAATGGGAAGCAGAACATCCTGAAAGGTGCGGGCGGCGCGCTCATTGCGCGTGAATTGTGTCGCGCTATACGCCGCTTCGTAATTGCCGGTGATCTTCAGGACCGTGCGATCGCGAAACGTCACGAATTCCAGCCCGCGCGAATCCGTTTCCGCCTGTTTGGACGGCTCAATCCCCACGTACCGGCTCAAAAAGAACGGAAAAGGAAAATGCATCCTGTTGATAGCCTGATTGAGGCTCTTGAGCTGCGGGAAATACTCCTTCTCCAGCGCCTTCAGGTCCGGATTCAATATTTCATTCGGATTGACCTGGGCGGAGATCTTCGATGCGCTCGCCAGAACGAGCGCGGTGGTCAAAAGAAAAAAAAGCACACGGGTTGCCGTGATCGGGCGCATCCATCTCATCTTGGAATTTTATCATCCACTATTTCGTGGTGTATTGCGAACCCTGGCGCCCGGGCTTCTGGTAGGGCGGCTGGGCAATTGCTCTCGTGAACGCGATGACTTCCTTGATTTCGCCGGCGGTAAGCGTTTTTCCGTAGGGCGGCATCATCGCGGATTTGCCCAGCGCGCTTCCGCCGAGCGTGATGATGTTCTGCATGAACTCATCGCTTTCCCCGTTCAACTTCTCGCCGTCGTTCAGAAGCGGCGGCACGGGTGTAAGGTTGCTGCGGTTGGAAGGTCCCGCGGGCGAGGCATCGGCGTGGCACCACACGCAATACTGGTAGAAGATGCGCTTGCCTTGGGATTCCTGATAGCCGAGATTGGCCAGCTTCGTACTATCATTCCAATCCGTTTCCGTGTCGTAAGCGCCAAAAGCTTCCACGGGCTTCACGGCCTCCGCGCCCTTCTTACAGGCGGAAAGCGAAAACGCGGCAAGGAGAATCGGCAGGGCCAGCAACATTTTGGATTTCATCGCCCGGCTCCCTGCCCCGCGGGGTGCGCGTTCGCGGCGCCCGTTGAAGTTTGCGATTTAATCCCGGCCTTCAGCGTCATCAAGTACGCCGTCAACGCGCGGATTTCGTCTTCTGTAAAATTCCGCCGCGGCTCGATCGTGTCCGGCTGGAGCGCTTGCGGATTTCGCAGCCACGCTTCGGTCCAGGCGGGCGTCAGCCAGTTCCCCGCGTTGTTCAAGTTTGGCCCGACGTACCCGCCGGTGCCCCCGATGGTGTGGCAGGACTGGCACTGGTACTTCACTTCGTAGAGTTGCTTGCCCATGCTGGCCAGCGCCGGAGTGAACTGCCGTGCATCCACGCTTTCAGGATTTACGTCCGGCTTCTGCACCGCCAGCGCAAGATATTCCGCGACGATGTTCACTTCCTTATCCGCCATATTGAATTGCGGCATGCGCAAAATCAGCGTTGGCCGGATGGTCTGCGGGTTCTTCAGGAAGTCCACAATCCATTTCCGCTGGGCCCGGCTGCCTTCATAGGAAAGATCCGGGGCCAAAGTGCCGCCATAACCGTTGAAGCGATGGCACGCGTAACATTTGTAACGCTCGTAGACTTCCGCGAAATCGCCGACGGCCCGGTAGGAGGCTTCCACTTTAGGCACGGTGAGGTGTTGCAGCGCGCTCGTAGGCTTCGGCCCCGTCTGGCTGAGCAACGCCGTCGTCACCGCGTCCAGGTCCGCCGCATTCCAGGCGTATTGCGGCATGCGCGAAGCCGGGTTCACCGAAACAGGATCCTGTAGCTTGGCCTGTATGTAGGAAAGCAGGTTGTGGGTGATCTTCGCCTTGCCGAACTCCAGCTCGGAGGCATTCTTTGCGCCCAGCGCCGTGAGGTCCGGGCCAAAATCCTTCTGCGGCGTCACGCCCGCAATGCTGTGGCAACTGGCGCATCCCTTTTCGAGGAACAGGCGCCTGCCGTTCTTGATGTCGTCTTCGCTCGCGGCCTCCAGCTTGGGCACCGTGGTGAGCAAGTCCGAATCCGTCAGCTTGTTCATGACGTATTGCGAAACCTTGTAGAGGTCTTCGTCGCTCCACCCGTAGCGTGGCATGTTGTTGTGCGCCAGGTAGCCTTGCGGATTGCGCAACCAGGAGACCAGCCACTGCTCGTTGACCTTGCTGCCCACTTTGGTGAGCTCGGGCCCGATGTCTCCGCCGATCAACTTTGTTTCCCCCGCGCGGGTCACGGCCAGCGAATGGCAGGTCGTGCACATCATCTGGCGGAAGCGCAGTTCGCCTTGCGGCAACAAATCAGGATTCTTGCTCCACGCTGCCACAACGGCAGGATTGATCTTGTAACTTTCCAGCGGCTTGGCTTTTTGCGCGCCCAGGAAGGCGGTGAGCGCGACTATCTCCTCATCTTTCAAGCGGAATTTCGGCATGCGGGTTTCGTCTTCGTTCTCAATGCCGTTTACGAGGACGTTGCCGTCCTTATCCAGAACCGTGCGCGGCTCCTTCAGCCACTTGTAGATCCACTCGCGCGATACTTTGTAACCCACGCCGGAAAGTTCCGGGCCCAGCATCGGGCGCTCCAAATCGTTCAGCTTATGGCAAGCCTGGCAGTTCAAGCGCGAGAGCAATTCCCTGCCCCGCGTGAGTTGCGGCGTCTCATTCAAATCCCCGTGATGGCAACTCCCGCACGAAGCTTGCAGGTAGCGCGCCGGAAGAATGGGTTGCTCCCACGCCAGTGTGGTCTCATGCGCTTCGGCAAGTTCCGTGGCGGGCCCTTGTCCGCGATGGCAAATCGTGCAGCCCCACTCACGCACATTGTGCGGAATCGGCGGGTGCGCCCGGAAAGGCTGCGGCACCGAAGCATCCGCAAGCGAAGGTTGTGTCATGCCCTGGTGGCACGTGGTGCAACGATCCACCACGTTCATTCCGGGCATCCACACCTGATCGATGTTGGGACTGTAGTCGGCCAATAATTTCTTGGTATCCGGACGGCCTTGCGCAAAACGCACGAAGGAGCGCTTGTACTTCTTCCACTCCGCGCGGAAATCTTTGACGGGCGAAATCGCCAGCACCAGGACGCAGATTACCGTCGCCACCGCAAAGGTGAGCCGCATCCGGTACGTCAGCTTGCCCATGTCTTCAGCCGGCATGTGTCCCCCAAGGCCACACCCAGGACCAGCCCGGGCCGCGGAAAAATGTCCCGACAACAGTCAGGCAAAGCGCGGTGGCGATGAACCACGTCATCACCCACCAGGAGAGCGGCTTCGTCCTCAAGTTCCCCAACCACCCTGTGGACGCCTTCGAGTAGTACGAAGCCACCAGCAGCGCGGCAACGAGCACCGTGGGCACGATAATGGTCCACGCATCAAAGATGGCGAGCACGATCAGCAATCCCAGCGTCACGCCTACTACAATCGCGAAGCGCTTCGACGCCTTTTCTCCCCACAGCGGCTTCCCTTCCACGTTGACGTGGAAATACGGAATCACGATTAACGCGATCAGAATGAGTGTCGGGATCAGAATGCCCGCAACGAATGGCGGGAAGAAGTGCAGCAATTCCTGCAGGCCAAGAAAGTACCACGGTGCCTTCGCCGGATTGGGCGTCAACAGCGGATTCGCCAACTGCTCCAAAGGCGCATCCCAGAAGAGCGCGAGCACCACCATGGCAATGATCAGCACCTCAAATACGATGGCTTCCCGCACCAGCAGGTGCGGATAGGTCATGAGTTCTGGGCCGCGCTCATCTTTGACCTTCGCGGAAGTGTTCCGCGTGATGAATACGATTCTTCGCGGCTCTTTCTTTGCGTCGGAACTGAATCCCGGTTCGATTTTAGTTTTTTCCATCATCGTCTTTTGACCGCACCGTCAACCCGCCATCCTTTTGCACGCGCCAGAAATGCACGCCGATGAAAAGGAAAGCCAGCAACGGGAGAATGACTACGTGAAGCACATAAAAGCGCAACAGGGCGTTTTCACCCACGATATTTCCGCCCAAAGCCACGAACCGCACCTTGCTGCCGATAATGGGCATCGCCGAAATGATGTTGGTCCCGACCGTAACTGCCCAAAAAGCCAATTGATCCCATGGCAGCAGATAGCCGGTATAGCTCAGGAACAGCGTGAGCAACAGGAGCACCACGCCGATAACCCAGTTGAACTCGTGTGGCGGTTTGTAACCACCGCGATAAAAGACGTGGAACATATGGCAAAACACCAGCAGCACCATCAGGTGCGCGCCGATGCGGTGCATGTTGCGCAGAAAAACGCCATTCGACACGACGAACCGCAGGTCCTTCATGTCCCGGTAAGCGTTTGGCGCGGCAGGATGGTAATAAAACATCAAAAGGAAGCCAGTAATCACCAGGATCAGGAAGAGCAGGAAGGAGAGCGAACCCAGATAGTAGGCCGCGCGCACGCGCAGCGACTTTTCGCGGACCTTGACCGGCAGCCAGTGCAGGAACAGATTGCCAAAGACGGCCACGCTGCGCGTCCGGTTCGTAATCGCGGGGCCCCGGCGGAAGATGGACTTCCAGACGCGGGTAGCCCGCAAATTCTCCACAGCAGTTTGAAAAGAGGTCGCCATGTTTTTCCTCAGACCTTCAGGACCTGGTCGGCTTTAATGACCTGGAGCTTGTCCACGAGCAACTCACCGTCCGCGGTCAGCGTCACCGAAAAATGCGGCAATGGGCGCGGCGCGGGGCCTTCGATTTTCTTGCCGCTGGGCTCAAATTTGCTCCCGTGGCATGGGCAGGCGATCATGTTGGCTTCCGGCTTCCACTGCGTCACGCAACCCAAATGCGTGCAGACGGCGGAAACGGCGTAGAACCCGTCGCCCATGCGCACGATGTACACCTGCTGGTCCTGCAAGAATGTGACGGAATTCGTCGGATAAAGATCAGGGTTACCGGCACGGAATGTTGTGGAAGGTTCGAACAACACGTTGGGCGAAAAATATTGATACGTGAGCGCCACCCCGCCGAGGCCTGCGATGCCCAGCGCCCCAATGGTGATTTCGCTGAGAAACTCCCGCCGAGTCACTTCCTTGGGGCCCGGCGAAGTTTGCGCGTGATCCGGCGCGGTGGTTTCTTTGGTGTCACTCATGGTCGTAGCACAATCTCCTCGACAGGGATAATGCTGGGGTCCTCTTCAAATACCTCGAAAGCTTCCATCGAAATCGTGTGCGCCGGACAGCGTTCCGCGCAGAGCCCGCAACGGATGCAGATCGTTTCGTCCTTGACCATCACGGAGCCTTCCAACTCGTTGAGTTCCTCTGGCGCGACATGCTGCAGATCGAAGGAGCGCAGTTCCTGTTCCTTGCTCAGGCGTTCCTTATCTTCTTCTGTAAACGCAAAATTCTTCAGGGGCACGAGCGAGAGGCAATTCTCCGGGCAAACGTCCACGCAACCGCCGCACAGAATGCACTCGGTGCCGGTGGCTTCCGTGCCCTCGAAAATTGTGTTGATCCAGCAGCGCAGGCAGCGGCTGGCTTCGCTGCGTGCCTGAGCTTCGGTGTAGCCCGTTTCCACTTCCGCAACGCCGGTGCGCCGGTCGATGGGAAGCACGGGCACGTTTAGACGCGAGTATTCGTCGTAGTGCGCCGCCATCTCGTGATGATCGAGCACCGTCACCTGTACGTAGCGCGACTTCGGCTGCCATTCCGACCCGCGCAGAAACTTGTCAATCTCAACAGCAGCCTTCTTACCATCAGCCACGGCGTTGATAATCAGGCGCGGCCCAAAGGCGATATCTCCCGCGGCGAAAATGCCGGGCGCGGTGGTCATCAGCGTTTCCGGATTGATTTTGAGTGTGCCCTGCCGCGTGGTTTCCACGCCGTCGGCGGGCGTCAGGAACGAAACGTCGGATGACTGGCCAATGGCGAGGATCACGGTATCGCAGGGGATCACGAATTCCGTGCCCGTCTCGAACTTGGGATTGAAGCGTTTGTTCTCGTCGAAGACGGAGAGACAGCGCGTCACTTCCAGTCCCGTTAGCCTTCCATTCTGGCCGATGAACTGTTTCGGGCCGAGCGAAGGAACCAGTTTCATCCCTTCCAGCACGCCTTCTTCGATCTCTTCTTCTGCCGCAGGCATTTCGGCGCGCGATTCCAGGCACACAAGTTGCACTTCGCGCGCACCCATGCGCAACGCCGCCCGCGAAACGTCCATGAACTCCTTCATCGCGACGTCCATTTCGCTGGAAGTCAGTTCATTTGGCAGGCCTTCCCCGGCCATCTTCTGCTGTTCGCGCATCGCCGAACGCGCCACGTCAATCGCCACGTTGCCGCCGCCAATCACCACGACTTTCTTCCCCACTTCAAAGCGGTAACCCAGGTTGACGTTGAGGAGAAAATCGATGCCCTTGACTACCCCGTCCAGTTCGTGCCCCGGCAAATTCAGTTCGCGGCTGCGGTGCAAGCCAAACGCCATCAACACGGCCTTGTAACCCTGTCGCCGCAAATCTTCCAGCGAAAAATCGCGGCCCAGCCGCATGCTCAATTTCAGTTCCGGCCCCAGATCCAGGATTTCGCGGATCTGCGCCTGCAGGACATCGCGGGGCAGGCGATATTCCGGTATGCCCAGGTGCATCATGCCGCCCGGCACCGCCGCCGCCTCAAAAACCGTCACCGGATAGCCAAGCAGCGCCAGATCGTGCGCCGCGGACATTCCCGCCGGGCCCGATCCGATGACAGCAACTTTTTCCGCATTCTTTGGGCGCGCCGTGTTGGAGAAGACATCAATCGGATTTCGCGATTCCGGCCCGTGCCGCTCCGTCACAAATCGTTTCAGAGCGCGGATGGAAATCGGCAGGTCAAACTGTCCGCGGCGGCATGCCGGCTCGCAGGGATGGCCGCAGACGCGGCCGCAAATAGACGCAAAAGGATTGGGCATCCGGGCGTAGCGATAGGCATCTTCGTATTTTCCCTCGGCAATCAGCGACACATAGCGTCCGGCCTGGGTATGCACGGGACACGCCTGCATGCAGGGAAAATTCGATTCCAGCCACGCCAAATCGACCAGCTTTGTTCGCGTCGTCAAGCGCTTCGCCTTGGATGCCCTGTTCCTATTTTCTTCGCTTCTTTACTTCTTTACCGTGAGGTCGGCGGTCGCTCCGCTCGCGGTCACTTCCACCGCCAGCGTGGTTGGCTTCCCGTCTTCGCTCCACGTCTTCAACGTGTACTTCCCGGCCGGCACGTTCTTGATTTCATAGTTGCCGCTCTTGTCCGTCACCGCGAAATACGGCGTGGACACGACAATCACGTAGCCGTTCATTTCCGGGTGCACGTTGCACAGCAACGAAGCCACGCCCAGATCATTAAACTGGAAGCTCTTCTTTTCGCCCTTCGGCCAGGTGCCCAGGTTATGAGCGAGCTTCTTGTTCCCGCTGACGCTGGGCCAATAGACGTTGTGGCCAACGGGGTCGCTGTTCAGGAAGTCCACGGTGGTTCCCTGAAGCACAACCGTCACGTGGGGAGCAAATGCCATCTTGGCCTGATCAATCAGGGGATGTTGCGCCGGCGTATCGAACTTCTTGTCGGAAATCGCATCCACATAGACCGCGATGTTTTCCGCGGACTTGATTCCCTGCACGCTGACTTTGCCCTTGATTTCGCCCGCCAGGCTCGCGCCCGCCAGGAGTAGTGCTGCACCGCATACCGCGACTGCTTGAACTGCCAATGAACGTAGCCTCATCGTTTCCCTCTCATTTCCTTGGAATTTTCCCGAGATTCTGGTTGGTTTAGCCGGCCCCGACTAGAAGACGTAGTCTATGCCAGTTACGAACGTATTGGGGCGGTAAAAAACGGTATTTCCGCTGACGTCGGTGATTGGAATTTCCGAGCGACGCTGGTATTCTCCAACGATCTTGATGTTCGCTCTCACGAGAATTTGAAAGCCCGGGCTGAACGTATTCCGCGTCCGGTTCCGAAATGCGCCATTAGCGAAATCCGTGGGCGAGTTGACAAAGTCGTATCGCATCGTGCCGATCAGCCAGGGATAGAACCAGTAGTTTGCCCCCACGAATCCGCCCGTGTAGGTGATGGCGGGCGCCTTCGCAAGCGTCGCCGGGTCGCCTTCCACTACCACGTGATTGTCGTCGTGGCCCACCATTCCCAACCCGAACAACTCCAGATGACGGTACTTGAAGCGGAGGTCCGCTCCCGCCCGATAGAAAGACTCATCAAAGCTTCCGCCTGGGTATGGCGGGGGCGTCACACCGATGTTCTGCACGTTGGTACCTTCATAGAAGAAGCCGCCGATACGGATTGAGGTGTGGTCCCGCGGACCGGTGGGTCCGGCTGCCTGTATCCCATGACGGCTTTCCGGGTCCCTTTCCAGGTTGAACTTCTGTGCCACTCGGATGTAAACATCCTTCGTGTTGCGCATGGCTGGGCCGTCGTTGTTCCCGTTGACGATGGCCACGGACCAACTGAAGTTCCCGTCATTGGGATAGCCCCCAAACTCGATTGCCCGCTGCGGAGCGCCCAAGGTAAAAGGATTGGAGGTTGTGCCATTAATACCGGCGACGTTCACTTGATCATAAACATCATAGTCGGAAAGATAAATCGTCCGCGCCTGTGTAAAGGGCAGATCGAGCTCGAATTGCCCAAACCGAACGTTAAGCGAATCCTTCGGCAAGTGGAAGAAGCGGCTTAGATCGTTGTATTTCAGGTAGCCGTCACCCAGTCCACCGTTCGCTCCCGCTCCCCCGGTAGAGATGTCATCATCAATCCAGAAGGAAAGATTCGGGCCAAAACTCCCTGCGCTGATGATCGTGAATGTGTTTGGCGCGAACAGGTCCGTCCGGGGAAGGTAGCTGGAAGTCTGATTCACGCCGCTCGGCTGCTTTGCATTCCAGTTGAAGTTTCCTGAATAGCGGAAGGCGATGGGCAGTGTGCCCGGAATTTCCCCGGGATAGACGGCCTCTGGAAACGCTTCCTTCTGCGCTTTCGAACCCAGTAGGACGGGATCCTGCTTCACAAAAGTCTCATCATCTTTTGGAAACTTGAAACCGTTCTTCTTGAACGCCTCGCCGAAGTCATTTAACTCCGGGTAGTTGTTGTGGCACGTCGTGCAAGACGTTTGATACTTGCGGGAAAACGCAGGTATGGCATTGGACTTCGGCGCCGACGCCAAAACCATCCAGATCACGGCCCCCGCCATGATCACTCCCGTCAATACCCCCGCCCCCACCTTCTCCCTCGTGCGATCCATGAGCACCCTTCCTCAAAGTAATTTGTGTAGCAAGCTAGAAAATCTGAAAATGGAACCGGAATGGCCCTGTGCTGTGGGTTCCTAAGATGGACGATGGTATCACACAGGCGCCGTGACCAGAGTCACGTCCGGATGTGACATGCGTCACAATGGCTTGCCACCCCCTGCTCCTCGTGCTTCCGTCACGGCGGGAGGAGAAGAGCCTGTAATTCCTAACCACTCTTTAATCAATATAATACGGATAAGTCGGGGAACTACTCTTAGCAGCAATCTGGAGTGGGGCCCCTGCATTGCGGCAAATGATCAGCTTCCACCGAACGCCGCTTTGCGCGTGATTTCGCGGAGGCACGGAATGCGCGCGAGTCTTCTCGAAATAATCAGGCGAATTGTTTAGTTCGCACGTCTGCGGCGCGCTGCGAGCAGGGCCAGCCCGCTGCCAAGCAGCAGCAAAGTTCCCGGCTCCGGCGTGGCAATCGGTGGCGTCACATTCACGTCGAACAATGCAGTATTTGAGCTGACGTTATTTCCGTTCGGATCCGAGCCGAAAATATAATACGAGTTGGACAGGTAAGAACCCACCGCAATACTAGGGTCAAGCACAATTTGGAACAGGTCAATCAACCCGGAGTTCGCGCCCGCCGCCAGCGTAAGCGGCACACTCGGATTCGTGTAAAACAAATCGTTGAACGTGATGGGGGAGACTCCGCTCAATCCGTCACCATCCAGAGAGAGTGTGTCCGTTGCGGAGGTGTTCGTAATCGTTCCGAAGACATCGATGGTGGTCGTCCCCTGAACCACGGTAAATGACGTTTGTGACAAAGTTACGTCGAACGAGTCCGCGCGCACAACGGGCACCGACAGCAGCAACAACGCTCCCGCCAGCAACAGTGCCATGCTGAATTTGCGATTCATCATTCAATCTCCCCTATGTGTAAGACACGCTGCGGAGGACAGTGCTGAGTGTAACGAGGGGAGTACCTTACCCGAATACGAGCCAATTTTCTAGCCTTTTCTTTAGGTTTTAACATTCGCCCGGCGCCCGCATTTCCACTTCGCTACGCCGCAGGGAGCCGGCAGTTCAGCAGGGCCAGAAAAACGCCGGAAGAGTGAAGTACTTTGCACTGCGGCATTGGAATGCACTTCGGCCATCCGTCTAACCTACTGATAGGGATAGCTGATACGGGAGCATGCTTTGGAGGCGGCAAGATCGCCGCTTTTGGCCGGTCTTCTGGAATCCAACTTCAGATTAGAACTCGTCCTGTGAGTAGCAGAACCCGCTCTCGCCACTACCCTTCTGCCTAGGACGGGTACGGATACATTGCCTGGGCGATGCTCATTCCCAGCACTTCTATCTTGGAGAGGTCCGCTGTGCCCACGCCTGCCTGTTCCGCAAGCAGCAAATGATTGTCGCAAGTCTGGAATGGTGCCGTGCCGCGCGTCGCTTGCGGATCGGAATAGCCCATCACGGCGACGCCCACCGCGTCGGTGGAGATGGAATTCAGTCCAACAATCATCACCCCGGGCGTCACAAACGCCGCCGTCGGCGCCCAGGGACCTTCGCCGCCGCTCATGGACGTGATTCCGTCGATGATGGCGATGTGCACAGGGCGCGCTCCATTGATATCCGCGACGACTCGCGGAATCCGCCAACCTGGGTCCGACGTCGGAGTGACGTCGCTGCGCGCTCCCGGAGGCGCATCTCCGTTCCAGCCGGCTGTGCCGACGCCGTTGACAAGGCCGTGGAGCCGTCCGCGATAACCAACTGCGTTTTCATTTCCCGTGTCTGTCCCGTCGGTGCCATAAATTGCATTGGGCGTCGACCCAAAGACGCACTTCGAGGAAAGCGTCACGCCCGCGGTCAAATGCTGCTTCAGCTTGGCCATCGAGATGAACACGTCCGTGTCCTTGAAGCAATGATTGAGATCAAAATAGCTAAACATATAACCGCCACCCGGGACATTTAGTTGGGGGTACAAAGTGCCGCTTCCCAGGTTGCGTGTGTTCTCGAGTACAACATAACCAACCGGACCAACCGCCATCAACGTGGGCACGTCCCACTGCGCTGCCGTGAGGATGTCGCTAAGAGGGGTAAGAAAACCCACCGAATCCACGAAACGGACCATAGTGGCGCCATTCTGATAAAGCAAGGTAGCCAGCGCGATGGCCGTGGCGCCATGCGTGATGTACGATTCGCCGGGAGGCTTGCCAAACTGATCATCAAAATTCCCAGCGTTTGTCAGGTTGATTTTCACTGTCACGGTCTTCCCATTGACTAGCGATCCGATGCCGCCGAGCAGGCTGAACGCTTGCGCCATGGCAGGCTGCAAGCTCGCTCCGTAATCCGTGGCCGCCACAATCGCGACCTTGGACTGGGTCACAGGTGGAGGAGGAGGTGTGTAGGTGCCCCCCCCGGAGCTGCCACAGCCCTCCGTAAGAAGCAGTGGCGTGCCTGCGGCCACCCCTAGCCCCAGGCGAAGAAACGATCTCCGCGTACACTCGGATTGTTTTGTCATGGCGCACTTCCTCCCGGTGACACTCTTGCGGAAGAGATCGTGAAGGAGCGAGGGAAACTCGTTTGATTATATGCGATTTGCATGACTTACCTGTGACCACCATCACTTACTGCGCACAATTCAAAAAAGGGTGCGCGCTTCGGCTGAAGCAACTGCTTTCGCGATTCCTGTGCAACTCGAAGGGATTCCGCTCGAAAGCAGGGGTTAACCTCTGAACAGATGCATGGACCACAGCGAAGTGGCGCGCCCGGGGCGATTCGAACGCCCGACCTCTTGCTTCGTAGGCAAGTACAGAAACGCTAAGTAGTTGGTTCGTCTAGCATTTTCCTATGTCATGCATCATGGTTTTGCACGGTGTTCGTCAGTGTTTGTTCCCAAGTTCTTGGGGTGAACCCATAGGATGGCACAGTTTTTGGGGCACAGTTCGGTGTCGAGGTGTCCTCCGATTGGAGATCGTTGCTCTACGGTCAGCGTCCCGCGAGACACCGCAGGTTTGGAAAGCATCCCGACTTGGCCTTTCCCTGCACGGCGTTGAGCAGATTTTCTGTGGTTGAGTCGGGCCGGATAAGGGATCGGTGGGAAAGCCAAGAAAACGCTGAGGCGCTCTGGGACTACAGACTCATGTCAGTCCGGAGAAAGATCGGAATGACCCGCATTATGTCATGGATTCCAAGAATTCCAAGGTCTTCAGCATGCCTTACTGGTGGCACTCTCTGGTCCTCTCCAAACGCTCCCCAAGGTCATTGAACTTCGGATTCCCACCATTCCTACTTAGGCGTTTGCGCTGGGCGGCGACTGCTGCCGCATCGCATTGAAACTGGTCAGGCTACTCAAGTGTTTGTCGTGGTAGACCGCCATGCGTGATTCACATTGCGGATTTGCCGCGAGCTATTCGAAGCGGTACGCCGTGTAGGTGCGTGGCATCTGCATAACCTCGAAAACAGTGGTGTTGCCGTCCACGTAGCCGTGCAACTCGATACCAGATTGCAGGTTGAAGAGTCTGGCCAATGGCTTCTTGATAATGATGTTGTAGCGGACTCTGCCGGGCTGATACGAGCGAGTGACGAACGTGTTGTTGTCATAGGTGAACAGGCAGATCTTGCTGGGGCTGTCCAGGTACACGGGAATTTCCTGCATCAGATCGCGCCGGATTTGCGAGAGAACTTCCTGGGGAAGCTGATAAAGATCGCTTTCATTCTCCGGTATTGTGAGAATAAAGAACTTGCCCTTGTCCAGGCCGCGCACCTGCAGAAGAACGGGGTAGCGGCTGTCGTCCTTGTAGATGGATTGAATGATCTCCTCGGTGTCCACCAACCCGTAGGCAAGCTGCGGAAGGACGATATCGCTTTGAGAGTAGTAGTCATTGGTTGGCTCGTCGTCCATCACGCGCCGGAACGTAAACCTGTTGGCGATCACGTTGCGGCCGGTGTATTCCACGTCTGCCACGCGATCAATGCCTTTGCCTTGTAGAGCCTTCAGGAGGCCGGACGTAATCACTACGGTCTTGCCGGCGTTGAGGTGGTTCCAGATTTTTTCCACGATCTTGGAATCGTACTTGGCATGTTCGGTCAGCAGGATGGTGTCACGATCGTCCGGGAATTCGGGGTAGAGATCCATGGGAATACCGATCATCCCGATGTAGTTGTGGAGGTACATTTCGCCGGAAGAATTGTAGGGCTTGTAGCTGGCAACGCCGTATGGATTGCCCAGCTTGCCGAGGAATGAATCCAGCTTATCGTAGCTATCGCCGGCCACGGCGGAAAGGATGCTGGTGAGTTTGGCGGAGCCGTTGGCTTGCGGTAGGGATTCGAGCAGATATCCCCAGGACCAGATGGTGATCTCCTTCGGCTTGGCAAACAGCGTGTCCTCGAGCTGCTCCGCGAAACGGTTGAGAGTCTGGCGATCCCCCGGATCGACCCAGCCACCGCCCATCTTGCCGGGTTTGATGTGCTCGAAGTAGCGCATCAGGCCGTAGCTCTGATACGGCTGGAGATGCTGAACCGTGTTCTCCGCGTCCCTGGTCTCGGTGCCGGCATAGATCATATCGAAGACCTTCGGCTGAGCCTCCAGGTTGTAACCGGAGAACTGGTATTGCTCGTACCAGTTTGGCGGCTTGAAGATGAGGTTGATCTTCGGGTTGACGCTCTTGGCGTTTTTCACCACCAAGCTTTCGCCCACTTCTTTCATTGCCTCCAGGCGGTATTCCGTCCACCCCCGGTCCCCTCTGGCTTGCTGGCTCAGCTCTGTGCGGCAGTTGTACATGAACAAGTCGTCGAAAATGAGTTCGTCGAAGATGCCGGCGGAGAAGGCCACCAACTTCCGGAAGCGCTCGCGATGCGCGGGATCGGCCCAGCAGAAGGACCGGATGCGATCGCCAGGCACACCGAGATAGGCCATCATGCCACCGGAAGTCTTGATTCCCTTGCTCTCAAAGAACTGCTTGATCTTGCGTATGTCTGCTTCGCCAATCTCCTGGTCGTCACGGTAGGTTTCCAGCCAGACTTTGTTGAACTTGATGGATGCATGGATCAGGTCGAAGCTATCCCCCATGAACTTCGGGTCGGCCGCCATATGCCGCATGTCCTGTATTGGAATGTAGATGGCGCTGTTGAAGTTCTGGTAGCGTTCCTGGGCCTCGGCAGGTGCAGCGGTGATTGACAGGAGACCAAATACAGTTACCACGCAGATAACCAAAGAAAACCGCAATCGAAGATTCATATATCGCCTCTGGAGCGAAAGATTAACGCAAAATAAAAGGTCGCACGTTTTAAAGCAGCAGCAAGGAGCACCCTCAGAATGAGGCCAAGGATGCTCTAGCGTTTGATTACTTCCACCCGCGTGCTATCCGGCCCGGTCCAAGCTTCCGCTCCTTCATGGGTAAACTTGGCAGTTGCGTCAACCCAGTGCAGGTGGGTGATGGAGCCTGCGCCTTTTTCGTAGGCATAGGATGTACCGTCGTCGGAGAATAGCGTGAAGTTTGCATCCGCGCCGGGATAGACGCGAACCACTTCAATGGCCTGCGATTGATGCGTGCTTTCGACGGGCACGCCCATCGGGATGATCGAACCTGCCCGCACGAAGAGCGGGATGGTGTCAATGGGCGCGGTCACGGTAATGGTCTGGCCGCCTTTTACCCGCTCATTGGTCCAGTAGTTGAACCAGTCCGCGCCAGCCGGCAAGTAGACCTGGCGGCTGGTGGCACCTTGTTCGGTGACCGGAGCGACAAGGAAGGCTGGACCGAACATGTACTCGTCGCGCAGGTCGGCGACCTTGGGGTCGTTGGGGAAATCCAGCGGAAGGGCGCGCAGGAAGGGCGCGCCGGTGAGCCAGGTCTGGTACCCGAGCGAGTAAATATAGGGCATGAGCTGGTAGCGCAGGCGCAGATACTTTTCCAGAATTGGCTCGGCCTGGCTACCGTAGGACCAGACTTCGTTGGCAGGGCGGCTGCCGTGAGCGCGGAAGATGGGCAGGAACGTGGCGTACTCAAACCACCGTGTGTACAGCTCTGGGTAATCGTCGTAGCCGCCAACGTTTGCGCGGGCATCCGATGGGTCCAGCAGCGGTGTGTGGGCCGGGTGATGTTCCGCAGGAAGATACTGCCATCCGCCGGTGTCATTGGACCAATACGTTATCCCAGAGGCAGCAAAATCCAGCCCGGTGGGAATCTGGCGCTTGAACGTGTCCCAGGTAGGAAAAATGTCGGAAGACCAGAAGATGGCGCCGTTACGCTGCGCGCCCAAGTAGGCATCACGGGAGAGGATCAGAGCGCGGCGCCCCGGCTCGTCCTTGCGGAAGCCGTCGTAGAGAGCTTTGGTGTGGAAGAGTGGATAGACGTTGAAGAATTGAGTGCCGGGCCCGATGTGGAAGTAGGCGCCGTTAGGGGGCAAGTCGGGTTCGGTCTCATCGGCCCAGAGGGAGTCGAAGCCCTTGCTGAGGATATTGTCGCGGATGGTATTCCAATACCATGCGGCGGCCTCGGGATTGGTGGTGTCAATGTCGGACCCCGCACGGTCATAAGGCAGTCCGTCGATCGGCGTGCCGTCAGCGAGATGAATCAGCCAGCCTTTCTGGCGTAGCTCGGCGTAGTAGCGATCCTCGGGCACAAACCGTGGCCATACGCTGATCATGGTTTCAAAGCCCATCTCGTGGAGTTGCTTGTTCATCGCCGACGGGTCGGGCCAGAATTTGGGGTCCAGGTCCATCTGCCCCATCTTGGTGTAGTAAAACCAGTCCACGACCATCACGTCGGCTGGCAAATGGCGATCACGATAGCCGTGGGCAACGTCCAGAACTTCCTTCTGGCTCGCGTAGCGCTGCTTGCACTGGATGTAGCCGTAAGCGGCTTTGGGCAGAAGAGGCGTGGGGCCGGTGAGCAGGCGATAGCCCGCGTAGATCTCGTCTGTAGTGGAGCCGGCGATCACGAAGAACGAGACGCGGTCGCCCACCTGGGAGGTCCAGCGTGTCTGCTCGTTGAAGCCCGGCTCGATGATGGTTTTCGAAGGATTGTCCCACAGCAGCCCGTATCCTTTGTTGGTCACCAGGAACGGCACACAGAAGCTGGGGGCGGCTGGAGCGGTGTAATCTGCCCAGCAACGAACTGGATGGCCGCGATGATCGAGGAATCCCTCGTGATTCTGGCCCAGGCCGTAATAGTGCTCATCATCCGGCGAGGCAAACGTCGCGCCCACGACGTAGAACTCCGGGTCTGTGGGACGGCGGTCGCGGGCCACGTCTGCCGTGCCGTCCTTGTGGTTAGGCAGGGACTGGGACCAGTCGGTGAGTTCCAGCAGCGTCTTGCCCTCGGGCGTACGCAGCGTAATGTGCGCGCCCGGAGTGGAGCCGTTAAAGTACTTGCTGATATCGATCTGCGTTTGGACTGGCGGCTTGCTGGGGGGAAGATCCCGATCGACTGTAGCCACCATCCGGGCCGACCGATAAACATCCGCCGACGCAGTCTGGCTGGCACTCCAACCTGAGGCTGCGGGTGCGGCGACCAAGCCGTACCCCGGCGGAGCCAGCGCCGACTCGCGCTTCAGACTCAGCGTTACACGCAGGATGTTGGGCGCATAGGGCTCGAGAACGATGGTCTGACCCTCGCGTGCAAGGATAACTTTAGCCTCTTGAGCATGGAGAATCGCACCGAAAAGCAGGGTTGCGGCCACATACAGAAGTATGCAGCCCCGGCGAATGGATGACATTTTTGATCCTCTTATTTATAACGGCACTCAGGCCGCAGCCCAAGCGTAGCATGGGCTGGAAGAGACCTAGCGGAAACGCAGTTCCGGCCACGCGTTCATTTCAGGTTGCGAGGGAAAAGGAGAAGTGATGGAGCGGGTGTCGTCAAAAGAACGACACGCCGCTTTCCACCACTTCTTCCCAGGGTGCACCGAGTTTAGAAAGTGGCGCGCAGGTGCAGTTGGAAACTGCGCGCAGGAAATTGATTCGTCGCTTTTCCAAACGTGCCAGAGGATAGATCCCCTGTCACTCCGGTAAGATTGCTGCGGTTGAACAAGTTAAAGACCTCGCCTCTTGCCTCCATTTTCAACTTCTCTCCCCAGAACCAGGGAGCCGAGAAGCTTTTCGAGACGGTGAAGTCGACGTTGTTATACCCCTCATTGTCGTAAGTGTTTCGACCGAGAGTCCCTTCGGCTCCCAGAGCTGGTGTTGGAAAGGCAGAGGGAAGAAACAGCCCATTTAAGAAATCCTGCTTTTTCTTACCGCTCAGGTGTGCGCCGAAAGTCGGTACTCCCGGCACATCATAGTTGCTTCCGTCCGCGTTGTAGTCGCCCCCGGCATTGCTGGTGATTATGCTTCCGGGAATGAAGACATTATTGATGTTGTAACAATCACCAGCCGGCAAAGTTCCCACGGCTGGATTTCCGGCGCAAACCGGCGCAAAACCCGCGCTCGTGTAGACGGAGAACGGCAACCCCGATTGCAGTATCCATATACCGCTGAACTGCCATCCGCCCAGAAGATTTCTCATCAAGGCAGTGTCGTAATGGCTCGGAGTTAGCCAAGTGCCAGAGAACGAGAATTGCTGCCGGATGTCAAAGTCGGACCGGCCACGCTGGAACGCCAAATTGCCGTTCTCGATAATTGGACCATCCTGAGACGCTTGGTATGTGGCGTTTCCACCACTCAAGGAAGCCGACGTGCTCAGAGTATCCAGCGCCTTCCCGTAGGTGTAGATGGTGCGGAATGTCACTCCATGGGAGAAGCGCTGCGTTAGCGTTGCGGTTCCATAGTTGCCGATGGAATTGCCTTCGGAAGTGGCGTATTTAATTCCGCTAAAGTATGGATTGAGGCGGTTCAGGCTGCCATTGTTTTGGATCAAGTCCCCGGAAAAGCGATTAAGGTCCTGGTTGAATATCGGCAGGTGATGAGCTGCTGTCGCAGAGTAGTTCAGCTCAAAAAGGAGGTCCTTTCGCAATTGCTGCTGCACGCTCAGGGTCCATGCCAGAACCTGAGTCATTTTGTAGTTGGGAGAGTATCCACCGAGACCCGAGCGCGAGAGCACACCATTGACATAGAGTGCCCCAGTCGTGGGATCAATCGTGGCATTGTTGGTGGGTAACACGGGGCAGGAGAGAGTGAAGCCTTGGGGAGGCTGGCAAAGCTGGAAGTTTATCGTATCCCCCGACCTCACGTCCTGGCCCGGAAAGTAAAAGTTCGGCAGGTTCACTGCTAGGAGGTCTGTCATGTGCAGGTACGGAGGTTGATCGGAGAACATGCCGAAGCCGCCTCGCACTGCGGTCTTGCCCGTACCGAAAACATCGTAGGCGAACCCAACGCGCGGAGTCAGGCCCCAGACGTTGTGGTTCAGCACATTATCATTTGGCCTTAGCCCGACGATCCCGCTGGCGATCTGGTCATTCAGGCTCGCGCCCTGTCCTAACGTGAAATTAGTCAACGGCGGGCTGAGAATGGAAAACAGATTGGTCATTTGATCGTAGCGGAGACCCAGGTTCAAGGTTAATCTCGGCATGACCTTCCAGTCGTCCTGGAGAAAAAACCCCGAATAGAGTTCACGGTATTGCCGCTCATAGGGCGCTTCCTGGTGCGTTACAAGGCTGACCGGAGTACCCGACGAGGTGAGAGCCTCGTCCTGGACAAAGTCGAGCAAACTGTTGAAGTTGTACGTGGGGCGATCGAAGGCACCACCTTGGGCATCGTTCTCGCGGATATTCAACTGCTCAAAGCCAAACTTGAGCGTGTGCGTTTTCACTGTTGCGGTCATGACATCACGCCAGCCGACCGTTGTTTGGGTAAAGTTCCCTGGTCCCCAGTTTCCGAATCCCTGTAATCCAGTGACGTTGACGTTCGGTATTTGGAACGCAGGGCTGGCCCCGTTCTGGCCATAGGGGCGAATGATATTCGCGCCTGCTTCATTCAGGAGGCGAGGGGAGAATGTGTGTGTCCAATCGACGTTGACAAATTGTGAATGGTTTGTGCCGGGAGCGTTGAACGCAGGCCGCGCACTTACGCTGACCGAAGTGTCGTAGGTTCGAATCGCATCCACGTAGAAGCGATCATTCTTGCCCAGATAGTAGTCCACCCGGAAACTCCACTGGTATCCGTTCTTCTGCGCCGTGTTCGAGTAGTCCACATTGCCTATCGCGTCCAAAGAGCCAAGTATCGGGGTGCCAGAGAGGTCGACGGGTGGTGAAAAGTGACTGGTGGCCTCTAGCTGGCTTACTGTCTTCACGCCGGGGCTGCTAGCGGTTGCGTAGGCCAGGGGCGGAGCCAGCGTAAGGGCCTTATATGCCACGGTGTTGGGCTCATTGGTCTTGACCCAATTGTAGAAATCCTGCGTCTCAACCGGGGCCGAGCCGGAGGTGGTTTGACTGGAGCGAAGCACGTCGATGGCGGCAAACCAAAACAGCTTATTCTTGATAACCGCCCCCCCCATCGCGCCGCTGATCTCGTTGCGCTTACGTGGCGCAAGCGTCGCTGGATCAAAATGTGTGCGCGCAGTCAGCGAATCATTCGTGAAATAGTAGTCGATGCTCCCATGGTACTGGTTGGAGCCTGAGATGGTAAAAACGTCGACCGTCGCGCCGCCATTTCTTCCTTTTTGGGCATCGAAATCGTTCGTTTTGACCTCCATGGTTTGCACGATTGCAGGATTGGGAGAGATGGAAGTGCCACCGCCACGGGACGGCGTGTTGGTCTGCGCACCGTCTATCTGGTATCCATTTTGTTCTTGGCGCAGCCCCGCCGCATTGATGTTGATGGCGTACTCATTAGTATAGTTGTCCCCTGCGGTGACTCCAGTCCCAGTAATTCCCGGCGTCAGAGCCGTCAAGCCGTAGACGTTCTGGCCTGTGAGCGGCACCTCCTGCAAGATGGTTTCCGGAACGATTGATCCAGTTACCGCTGAAAGCAGATTGACTGACACCTCCGAAGCGGAAACAGTGACCTCGGTGGTTGCTGATGCGACCTGCAGCACTGGAGCAATCGTTTGAATCACGCCGACCTCGACAACAAGATCCTTCTGCTCCCAAGTCTTAAAGCCGGTCATCTGAATCTGCACTTTGTAAGTAGATGCGGCTATGCTGTCGATTCGGAAATAGCCAGCGTCGCTGGTTGTAATACTTCTTTCCACCCCAAGCCGGGTGTCCGTGACGGTGACCTTTGCTCCGGCGATCAGAGCGCCGGATTGGTCCTTTACCGTGCCATCAATTCCGCTTAGGAATTGTGCAAACGCTGCCGACCCTCCCAAGGTGAACAGGAGGACTATGAGAATCCAAACTCTTGCTGCATATTTCATGCCGGTCATGAAGTCTCCTTTGAAAATCTTGCGAGCGGTTCATCCGGGGCAACGATAAACCTGCCCCCCGTTCTCCCGGGAATTCGATTGGCTTTTGCGAATCTGGCGGGTCCTGCATCCTCTTGGCATGCAAGCATTGATCCCACCCACCGGGGAGGAAATGTAGGCTCAGTAGTATGAAATAACAAGTAATGTACAGTGTCTTACAGTAACGGAGTCTCGATTCCGTCTTTCTCCACAGTTTTGTCACCACTCCGAGAAATCAAACGCAGTCCCACCTCTCGGCTTGGAAACGAGGTAGCCTAATCATTACAAACAACTTGGACCGAGCTAATGCTCTACAGCGCCGGAGTTGGTCCGCTTGACAATGTTGCGACCAAATTTCGTACAATACGTCCCGCTCTCGGGGGAGCGCGACCCAGTAAACGGCTTTGAACGCCAGCCGGTCGCGGCGATCAAGTGGCATTCGCACGACACCTATCTGTATTTTGGATGGCGCATGAGGCATAGTCCTTGGTTCGCCGAACGATCCGGGGAGCGTGTCAGTTTTGCCACGTTCGATTCGCGCAGTTATTCGAATCTTGCCAGTAGATGCCCAGCTTGCTTGCGCCTATACTCTGCGCAACAGGGAGCGGGGGGAGGTCGATGAAAGCATCCGGCGAATCAGCAGGCGATCAGAGTGCGTCTTCCCGCCCCCTTACCTTGGAGGACGAGAGGAAGCAACAAATAGCTCGCGAGCTCGATAACATCCTGGAAAGCCGTTTCTTCCGAAATGCAGGGCGTTGCAAGCAATTCCTCAGCTACGTCGTCCAGTACAAGCTCGACGGACATTCTGAGCCCCTGAAAGAGCGCACCATCGGTGTTGAAGTCTTCGAGCGCCCCCATGACTACGCCACCGGAGACGATCCGGTGGTTCGAGTCCAGGCTGGAGAAGTGCGCCGAAGACTCGAGCAGTACTATCAGGCGACCCCTACTGAGTCACCTATCCACATTGAGCTTCCCATCGGCTCATACTCCCCGTTGTTTCGGGAGTCTTCGACTGTAACACCTTCGCATACGGCACCTTTTTATCCCACTTCGCCGGAATCGGAGGCGCACCGTCCGAATCGTCGTAGCAGGCTATGGGCAATTGCGGTGATCTGTTCAGTTTTGGCGGCAGGTACTGGAATTGCGATTCTGGCGCTTCGGCACCCAGCAAGCCAAGGGTCAGCCATGGACCAGTTTTGGAAGCCCGTCTTTGCAACGCCACAAGCAGTGTTGATTTGCTTAGCCGCGCCTGTGGTCTACAGGCCAACTGATGCTCTGTACAAGAAGTACGCTCTCACCCACCCCGGCACATTCCAAACTGAAGTGGATAAAACAAATAACGTGCTTCCTTTGGATCCGCATCAAACCATCCTATGGAGTGACTTGTGGAACTTCTCCGACTATGGAGTTGTACGTGGAGACGTTTACGCTGCCGTAGCCGTCTCTGCTCTACTTGGCAAGATCGGCAAGCCCAGCCAAGTGCGAATCGGAACGAATTACTCTTTCGAGGATCTCCGGAATTCTCCCGCGGTTGTGGTGGGCGCGTTCAATAACAGGTGGACGATGCATATCACATCGAGCTTGCGTTTCGTGTTCATTGAGCAGGATGGGCGATTCATGATCCGAGAGCAAACCAAGGGCGGCCAAGTATGGGAACAGCATATCGACAAGAAGGGGGAAGTGACCGACGATACTGCGATTGTCACCCGCTTGCTGGATTCGAAGACCGGACAGTTCACCATCACCGTGGCAGGCATCGGACAAAAAGGCACGCAAGCGGCCGGTGAATTTGTGTCAAATCCGGAATTCCTGGAACAAGGACTTCGGAGCGTTCCCGCGGACTGGCAAAAGAAAAATTTGGAAATAGTCCTACAAACCACGGTGACGGATACAGTTCCGGGCCCTCCCCGCGTCGTCGCAGCCTACTCCTGGTAGCCTAGGCCGTTCATGTCAGCATCGCGCCGCGAGCCCCACTTCGTGCCGGCTAGGTAACCACTCATCCCGCCATCATCCGTTCCGACTTGCCATCAGGAGTATCATGATGCGAGCAATTTTCATGAGGTCACAATCGGGACAATGAAGACAGGACGGCGCAAATTCCTTCATATTTCTTTGGGGGCGCTTGCTGGAACCTTCGCGCGAAAATGTGCTGCTCAGGGCATGGGGGGCCGGCAAGCAACCGCTCAGAAAAAGCCCACGGGATCCGGCCGCCCGTTTGACGCATATTTTACCGACGTTGCTGCTTCGGCGGGATTGATTGCCCCGGTGATTTACGGTGGTGCTGATCACAAGGAATACATCATCGAAGCGAACGGATGCGGCTGCGCATTTGTTGACTATGACAGCGACGGCTGGATCGATATTTTCCTGCTTAGCGGAACCAGGCTGGATGGCGCTCCGACCGGAGCATTTAATCGTCTCTACAAGAACAATCGGGACGGGACGTTCACAGATGTCACCGTGCAAGCGGGACTGGAAGCGGTTGGCTGGGCAAACGCTGTGTGTATCGGTGATTACAACAACGATGGCTATGAGGATCTGTTCTGTACCTACTTTGGCCAGAATAGGCTCTACCGCAACCTTGGGAACGGCACGTTCAAAGATGTCACCAAAGAAGCTGGCCTGGTGGATTCCGAGGTGAGATGGGGCGCGGGATGTTCCTTCCTCGATTACAACCGCGATGGCCACCTGGATCTGTTCGTCTCCAATTACCTGAAATTCGACTTTGAGCACGTTCCCCGGCCCGGAGCGAATGTGAACTGCAATTGGAAAGGTATTCCGGTCAACTGTGGTCCAAAGGGCTTGCCCTTCGGCCGGCATTCCCTTTACAGAAATAATGGAGATGGGACTTTCACCGATGTCAGCATTGAGGCAGGTCTTGCGAAACAGTGGCCCAGCTACGGAATGACCGTCGTGTCGGCCGACTTCAACGAGGACGGTTGGCCGGATATATATGTCGCGTGCGACTCGACCCCGAGCCTCCTATTCATAAATCAGCACGACGGGACATTCAAGGAGGAGGGGATAGAGCGTGGCGTGGCTCTGAGTAATGACGGGGCTGAAGAAGCGGGAATGGGAGTGGGGATCGGCGACTACGATCTGGACGGCCATTTGGATATCTTCAAAACCCACTTCATCGATGACACGGACGTGCTGTATCACAACGATGGCACGGGCACTTTTGACGACCGGACTCTGCAGGCGAAAATCGGCGTGGAGACTCGCTTCGCCAGTTGGGGAGCCGGGATTTTCGATCTCGACAACGATGGCTGGCCGGACATCTTTTTTGTAACTGGAAGTGTGTACCCCGAGGTCGAGAAACAACTCCCGCAAAATCCCAATAAGTCTCCTCGCATTCTCTTCAGAAACCTGGGCAACGGAACCTTTGAGGAGATTGCCGATGCCGGTCCCGGTGTTACGACTCCGCACTCTAGCCGTGGCTGTGTATTTGGCGATTTCGATAATGATGGCGATCTGGACATCCTGATCCTGAATATGAACGAGCCTCCTTCCCTGCTGCGAAACGACTTGAAAGGAAAACACCACTGGCTGAAAGTGAAGCTTGTCGGCACAAAGTCAAACCGCAGCGCCATTGGCGCCCGTGTGTTGGCCCGGTACGCAGGCCGGACCCAGGCGCAGGCGGTCCTAAGCCAGTCAAGCTTTTATTCGTGCAACGACACTCGGCTTCATTTTGGTCTTGGACAAGCGACGACTGCGGATCTGGTGATTTACTGGCCGAGCGGTTTGATGGAAAAGTATCCAGCGGTCAAATGCGATCAGCTCATTACCATTCGAGAAACCAATGGGATCATTCCCAATCTCGGCTGGGCGCGCTCCTAAAACCAACGATCCAGGTATTTCTGCAGTTTGCCGTAGTCTTTTTCGCGCAGCCATTCATGGGAGCCGGTTTGCTGCAAACCCAGGACAGCAAGCTGGGCGAGGAATGGCTTGAACATCTGGTTCGGCTTTGGATAAGTGATGCCCAAGGTGCGGGAAATGAATCCGTCGGGCTGCTGGCGGTTGAAAAAGACCTCCAGATTGGAAAAGTCGAATCTGCTGACGCCATAGTAAGAAAGATAGACATTCTCGAAGTAGAGGTCCCAATCGTAGAACTCTCCGTAGGCGTAACCGGTGAGGAGTTTTTCCTTGGACTGCGGGAAATCGTGCAATCCCTTCGTGCTGATATCACTGTTGAGCTGGAAGAGCCGGTCACGGAGAGCTTGAGAATGCGTTGGGCTGGAGGCTTTCGAGTTCTGCGCATTGGCGGCTGGGGAGTTGGATTGCGGAAGAACTGCCGGGCCAAGGAGGAGCGACGCCAGAACCGCAGCGCTAGCCGGGATGAGGAACAACATTCGCCAGGAATGGACCTTTGGCGTTTCGGGTCTCATCTGGAACTCCCTTCACAATGCCGATCCACTCGCATTGTACCGCTCCAGAGCCCGCTGGGAGGCTTCTCACCGCAGATATTTGACATCCATTCTTTTGACCGATTTATACTTCGTTCTGGAGTTGAGGAACCGTTCAGCGCTATGGCTCTTAGCCTTTACGCATGAGGATTGACACTTCTATGTTTCATACCGGACGCGTGGTGTTTTTGATCCTGGGGGCAGTTCTCGTTGCGCAAGGGCAACAACCCAAAGTATCCACTGCGTCGATTGAATCTTTGATTCGTTCTCAGGACTACGACCGGGCTTTGCAGCTCACGAAATCCGCTCTGCACGACACGCCCAACGACTTCCGGCTTTGGACGTTGCAGGGGATTGTGCTTTCGATCCAGGGGAGCCACCAGGAGGCCTTGCATGCCTTTGACAAGGCACTAAGCCTCTCTCCGAACTACCCAGCAGCCCTGAAAGGCAAAGTACAGCTCCTCTATCAGACACAGGATCAGCGAGCCATCCCGCTCCTCGAGAGGATTTTGAAGGCGGACCCAAAAGATGAGACCGCGCATGAAATGCTCGCAATCTTTGAAGGCAAACAAGGAAATTGCCAATCCGCGAATTTACACTTTCTTCTCAGTTCGGAAGTGATCGCGAAGCATCCCTATTCGCTGGAAGTATATGGCTATTGTCTCGAGCAAACGAAGCAGCCTCAAAAAGCCATCGCCGTATTTGAGCAGCTCGCTGCGTTACTTCCGGAAAGCACTTATCCAAAGTACGATCTCGCGGTCGTCCTGGTCGAAACGAAGCAGAAGGACGCCGCCCTCAAAGTACTTGAGCCTTTACTCACCGCGGACCAGTCAGACCCGGATCTCTTGAGCCTGGCATCCGAGGCATACGAAGCTACGGGCGACACTCCCAAAGCAGTGTCTCTTCTACGGCAGGCGATCGTTCTGAACCCGGCGAATGCGAACTACTACAATTCCTTTGCTGTACTTTGTCTCGATCACGAATCCTATCAAGTAGGGATTGACATGATAAATGCGGGGATGCACCGCATTTCCGATGACCCGTCCTTATATCTCTCGCGCGGGTTGCTTTATGCACAGCTTGCGAAGTATGAAGAGGCGGAGGCGGATTTCAAAACGGCCGAGCGTCTTGATTCAACGCAGACGCTAAGCTCTTATGCGATGGACCTCGCGGAATTAGAGAAGAGCCATCCCGACAAAGCCTTAGCGGAGGTGCGTTCGCAGTTGAAGGCTCATCCCGACAGCCCATTACATCACTACCTGCTCGCCAAGTTGCTTGAAAAAGCTGAATCCGACAAGCCTGGTACCGCATCCAGGGAAGCAATCAGTTCCGCCCAGATGGCCGTGAAACTAAAGCCAGATTTCGTGGAAGCAAGGGACCTTCTTGCCAGCTTGTATTTGGCTTCCGGCCAGTACCGCCTGGCCATTGAACAATGCCAGCATGCTCTGCAATACGCTCCCTCTGACCAGAGCGCGATGTATCATCTGATCGTGGCCTTGCGGCACTCCGGCCAGAGTGGAGATCGCGAGAAGATGCAGGCACTGGTAAAGCGTCTCGAAGAATCACAGGAAGCGTCACGGCAGCGGGATAGCGACAGGAAAAGATTCAAGCTAGTGGAGCAACAACCCGTGCCTGTTGACTGACCCACGCCCACGCGATGTTTGTAGGAACATCGCGGTCCAGTGGACACAACGGAGGTCACTTGGTTTGGTTGGTCTTCTGTAATTTCCACATGGCGCGCTATGTTGCGATTGGCTACATGTCACTTATGAGGGCGAGCAAGCACGAAGGAGTTGCGGATTCCCCACTGATGGCTGGCGGTGCTTCCATGAATCCGGAAATGAGGGTAACGTGAAGACGAAGCAGTTGTCGGCGACCGTTCTGTTTTTACTCTGCGCGAGTGTAGCCTCTGGCCAGCGGTATCAATACCCGTTTCAAAACCCTAATCTGCCAATCGAATTGCGAGTGGAGAATATCCTCTCGCTCATGACCATGGAGGAGAAAATCGCGGCACTCAGCACCGATCCGAGCGTGCCGCGCCTCGGCATCACCGGCTCCTCGCATCTTGAAGGTCTGCATGGTGTGGCCCTTGGCGGGCCAGGAAATTGGGAGGGGCGCGGGCTTCAGCCACTACCCACGACGCAGTTTCCGCAGGCGGTTGGGTTAGCGGAGACATGGGATACGGATCTAATCCGCCAGGCCGCTGCAGTCGAAGGCTACGAAGCGCGTTACATCTTCAACACGGATACGCAATTCATGGTGTGGCGAGAGCAAAAGCATCGCAGGGCTGGGATTGTGATGCGAGCGCCCAATGCCGATCTTGCACGCGATCCTCGATGGGGCAGAAGCGAAGAGTCGTACGGAGAGGACCCGTATCTGACGGGAACAATGGCAACGGCTTTTGTCAAAGGGTTGCAAGGAGACGATCCGAAATACTGGCTGACGGCTTCCCTGATGAAGCACTTTCTGGCAAACAGCAACGAGGACGGCCGCGGTGGCTCGTCTTCGAATTTCGATGAGCGGCTGTTGCGCGAGTACTACTCCGTTCCATTCCGTATGGGCGTCATCGATGGCGGGTCCCGGGCTTATATGGTGGCATACAATGCGTACAACGGCATTCCCATGACGGCCCAGCCAATACTGAAGAGTATGACGATTTTCGAGTGGGGACTCGATGGAATCATCTGCACCGATGCGGGCGCGCTGACAAATATGGTGACGCAGCACAAGTATTTTCCCGACATCGGCGTGGCCTCAGCAGGAGCGATTCACGCGGGCATCAATCAGTTTCTAGACCGCTACAGCGACGGTGTGCACGCGGCGCTCGACAAAAGACTTTTGAACGCAGCGGAGATCGACGAAAACCTGCGCGGAATCTACCGCGTGATGATTCGGTTGGGGCTGCTCGATCCGCCAGAAATGGTGGCTTACACGAAGATCAAGGGTGATGCGCCTGCCTGGGACAATAAACAGCACAAAGAGTTGGCAAGAAAGGTGACCCAGGAATCCATCGTGCTGCTCAAGAACACGGAACAGTTCTTGCCCTTGGATAAGAACAGATTGAAGTCCGTTGCCGTGATTGGACCGTATGCGGATCTGGTGGCACTTGATTGGTACAGCGGAACACCTCCGTACACCGTGAGCGCGCTTGAGGGAATCAAGAAGAAGCTTGGCAGCGGCGTGCAAGTGAGCTTTGCGCATGACAACACGGATGACGCGGCGGTGAAGATCGCACGCGACGCCGATGCGGCCATAGTGGTGGTCGGCAACCATCCCACGTGCAATGCAGGGTGGGCAAAGTGTCCATTGCCGAGTGACGGCAAGGAAGCCATTGACCGCAAGTCCATCACGCTCGAGCAGGAAGAACTCGTGAAGCAAGTCTTTGCGGTGAATCCGCACACGGCCGTGGTGCTAATCGCCAGTTTTCCGTTTGCGATCCAGTGGACCGAGGAGCATGTTCCTGCAATCCTCCACATGGCCCACAACAGCCAGGAAGAGGGTAATGCCTTGGCCGACGCGCTGTTTGGTGACTACAACCCGGGCGGAAGACTGGTGACCACGTGGCCGATGTCGCTGGAGCAACTGCCGCCGATGATGGACTATGACATCCGCCATGGCCGGACGTACATGTACTTCAAGGAGAAGCCGCTGTATGTGTTTGGGTATGGGCTGAGTTACACAACGTTTCAATATTCGAATTTGCGGTCGAGCAGCGAACGAATCAGCGAACGAGGGGAAATTGAAGTCAGCGTGGATGTGCGGAACACCGGCTCGAGGGCCGGAGATGAAGTCGTCCAGATGTACGTGGCACATCAAGCGTCGAAGGTCGAACGGCCATTAGAAGAGCTGAAGGGCTACAAGCGGATCAGGCTGGAGCCTGGGCACAAGACAACCGTGCGACTTCCGTTGAGAGCGCGGGATCTGGCCTTTTGGAACGTGGCCAAGGGCGCATGGGACGTCGAGGCAGACCAGGTTAGCGTGATGATCGGAAGTTCATCGGCGGACATCAAGGTGAAGAAAATAGTTACTGTAGAGCAATCCCTTCCTTGAGCCTGCCGCGTCAATCGCTTGGCCACACCCACGGGACGCTCTTGCATGTCCAGGGAACTCCCCTAAAGGTCGCACAGGCCCAACTTGGGCATTCAGACTTGGCAACGACTCTCCAGGTGTATACACACGCCAGCGTGATTGCGCAGCGTGAGGCTGTGAACATCCTTGAGGGGCAATTGTTCCCAAGTGTTCCCAAAAACGTCGTAAAAAGTGGCAGAACAGAAGAGGCGGCTTCGCCAATTAATTGATTTTTCAAGATTAAGTGGCGCGCCCAGGGAGATTCGAACTCCCGACCTCTTGCTCCGGAGGCAAGCGCTCTATCCAGCTGAGCTACGGGCGCGCCGGTGAACTACCTTTCTAAGTTTAGCCTGTCCTTTTGCGCCGCGCCAGTGGCCTCACGCAACGTGCCGCGGCCAGTCAGCGCAATGCCCTGCTGCACTATCCTTTCGATCGGACCTTGATATCGTGGGCCAGTTTCTCGATCTCTTCCGCTTTCTTGATCAGATTCAGCGATAGCACCTTCGTCGAATCCGTCTTGTCAGCCTCCGCTTTCAGCTCCGTGGCCAGCTCATAGAGCTTCTCGACCTTCTTATGCAGATCCTTTTCGTTCTCTTCCATCATGTGTTTTTCCGCCGAGGGCTGGCTGGGGTCTGTCGGCAGCGGCGCCCCCGCGGTCATCGCGGGCGGCAAGGGATTCGGATTCTGGCCCAGCGCCAGGGTCCCAGCCAACCCTGTCGCCGCCCCTGCGGAGAGCAACTCTCCCAAAAACAAGCGTCGCGTCTTCATTGCAGTTCCTCCTGCCTCCGCCACCCTCTCCGCACACGCCCCACTGCATCACATCCCTACCAATGCTATACTCCACCTCCGACAATACTTATGTCCAGTCTGCTGACGCATCTTCCGGAATTCACGCTCGCTCACCTGCTGCACCTCATCCTCATCTTTGTCGTTGCCCTTATCCTGAACCGGCTCTTGCGCGTCGCCACCAACCTGATCGTCAAGCCGGCTGCTTCACAAACTCGCGCCGCTCAAGCCAGGGAGCAACAAACCCGCACGCTTTCCGGGGTCGTTTACAGCACGGGTAGCAAGATTGTCTGGGCCGTGGCGCTGCTCACCGCCGCGCAGGAAATCGGCATCAACGTCTTTCCCGTGGCCGCGCTCGCTGGCCTGGCTACCCTTGCTCTTGGCCTTGGCGCTCAAAATTTCATTCGCGACATCATTACCGGCTTTTACATCATCATCGAGGACCAGTTCGTCGTCGGCGATACAATCCAGGTTGGCGACACGCAGGGCCGCGTCGAGCATCTTTCCCTGCGCCGCACCGTTCTCCGCGATTCGCGCGGGGCCCTGGTGACCCTCTCCAATGGCGAAATCCGTACTCTCGCCAACCTCAGCCGCGATTGGTCGCAAGCCTTCGTTGACGTAGCCGTCTCTCCAAACCTGCCCCAGGAAAAGCTGCTGCAGCTTCTCGATGCAGCCGCAGCCGCCTTGCGCAGCGATCCAGCGTGGTCCCAGGCCCTCGTGGATGGGCCGCGCCTCCTTGGCCTGCAATCTTTCGACCAATCGGCCTCCACCGTGCGCCTCCAGGTGCGCACTGCGCCCTCCCGGCATGAGGATGTAGCCCGCGAGTTGCGCCGCCGCATCCAATTGGAGTTCCAGCGGCAGGGCATCCCCCTGTACAATGTCCAGCGCGTCGAGTTGGTGCATCCTGCCTCTTCGCAGGATTCCCCGCCGCCGGCTCACTCCGCATGAAATAAAGGAGAACTTTGATGGCTCAGATCACCTATGACGAAGTGAACCTCATGCTCCGGCTCTACGATCTCCGCCGCGAACCCCGGCTGCGCGAAGCGCGCGCGTGGTTCGTCGAGCATTTCCACGCTGCCACCCCGGAAGAGCTGATGCAGAGATATCCGCAGGGCAGCCAGGAAAACACGTATATCCGCATGGTCATAAGCTACTGGGATATGGTCGCCAGCATCGTCAACCGTGGCATGATCAACGACGAACTCTTTTTCGAAAGCAATGGAGAGATCTGGGTGGTATGGGACCGCATGCGCTCGATCGTGCCCACCTGGCGCGCTGCCTTCAAAAACCCGTTGCTCTTTGCCGCCATTGAAGAGGCTTGCGCAAGGCTCGAAGCCTGGCGCGAACGGCGCGCCCCGGGTTCCACCTCTGCCATGCGCCAGATGATGGAGGGGAGCCGCATCAAGACCAAATGACCTGCGGCTCCGCGAGGCCTTTCCCTGACTACTTTTGAAAAATCAGGACCGGGCTTTCCGCTCGCGCCGTTCCACTCTCCTGGGCCAGCATTCCGGGCTTCGCCAGGCGCACGCAATTCCGCCCAGATTCTTTCGCATCGTACAGCGCCATGTCCGACGCGTGCAGGATGTCGTCGGCATCGCGATTGGGAAAATCAGTGGAGAGTGCCACCCCCACGCTGATCGTAACCTGCAGCGACTTCGTTGCCAGCACAATGGGCTTCGTTGCCACGGTGTTCCGAAGATTTTCCGCCCGCGCCACCGCGCTCGCAGGATCGCACTTGTTCAGCACCACCAGAAATTCTTCTCCCCCATAGCGCCCCACCATGTCATACGACCGTACCGACGTATGCAGCCGCCGCGCCACTTCCCGCAATACATCATCCCCCGCGGCATGCCCGTGCTGATCGTTCACCGCTTTGAAGTGATCGATATCGCACATCATCACCGCGCTGGTGCACTTTTCTCGCCGCGAGCGAGCCAACTCCCGCGACAGCAGTTCCATGATCACACCGCGGTTCCATAGCGACGTTAGAACATCATGGGTGGCCTGAAATCTCATTCCCTCCCGCGCCTCCACCAGATGATCCTCCAGTTCCAGGATGCGCTGCCCCGCGCGCAGTCTGGCTTTTAATTCATCGGCGTCGTAGGGCTTTGTCAGATAGTCGTCCGCGCCAGACTCAAGCCCCTGCACGATATCCTGCTTCGTTTCGCGCGAGGACAACAGAATCAGATACGTGTAGGCATGTTCCTTACGCCGGCGTACTTCCCGGCACACTTCGATGCCATCTCTTCCCGGCATAATCCAATCCAATAGCGCCAGCCGCGGCGGATCCTCTTTGCTTAGTTCCGCCAGCGCGCGGCAGCCGTCCTCCACGGCCATCACTTCATAGCCGGCCCGCTGCAGCGTTCTTTGCAAAAGCGTCCGGGAAAGCGAATCATCTTCCGCTACCAGAATTTTCATGCGCCTACCTCCGCCAGATGCGTTTCTACCTCCGGCATGATTTCTGCCAGGGAGTGCTCCAGTTGCTCCAGAAGCGCCTCTGCTTCACCCTGTGCACCGAGCCTCGCGGCCGTCTCCAAAGCCGCGGCTGTTTCCGCCGCGACATTCATTGACAGGTTTCTCAACATGCCTTTCAGGGTATGCCCGGCACGCGACAATTCCGCCAGGTCTTTTCGCGCCAGGGCTTCGCGTGCTTTCAGCAGGTTCGCTTGACTGTCATCGCGGAATATCTGCAGGAGTTCCCGGAAAAAGTCCTTGTCGCCTTCCAGCCGCTCCAGCAATTCCTTCACGTTCCACTCGGTTTCGGAACACGCGCTCGGGATCGGTGACTCTCCATCCGCTTCCGCCGTTGCGCTTTGCGCCGTCACTCGATCGATCTCCTTACGCAGCACTTCCCGCCGTATCGGTTTTGTTACATAGCCGTCCATACCTGCCTCCAAGCACCGTTGTTCGTCCTGCGCCGCCGCATGCGCGGTCAGCGCCAGGATGGGCACGTGCCGCCCTGATTGCTCTTCGCTCTCTCGGATTTTGCGCGTTGCCTCCAGGCCGCCCATCAAGGGCATTTGCAAGTCCATCAGGACCAAGTCAAACCGGGCCGCGCGCAACGCTTCACATGCCTCCGCACCATTACTCACCAACTCCACTTGGTGCCCCATCTTTTCCAGCAACCGCACCGCCAGCTTCTGATTCACCACGTTGTCTTCCACCAGCAGAATCTGGCAATGTCTCCCCGCTGCGTCCATCTGTTGCTCGTTGCTCCGCCGGGTCTCCGGCTCTCCAGGGATCAAGGCGGCGCGCAAGCTTTCCCACAGCACTCGCCGGCGTAGCGGTTTGCCCAGTTGACGCAATATCCCGCACCCTGCGGCGCGTGGATCCTCCAACATCGCTGGCGCGGAGGACATCATGAGAATCGCGGTGGCTTCCCGGGGAGCATAGACGCGGATTTCTCTTGCCACTTCGTATCCATCGGCCCCGCGCAGGTTTTGGTTGAGCAACACGGCCCGGTAGTTCTGATTCTTCTCTCTCTGGCTGGCCAGCAATCCGCGGGCTTCCTCCGCGCTTCCAGCCACTTCCACGTCCAGGCCCCAGCGCGTCATCAGCCATATCAGCAAATCCTGGTCCTCTTTCCTTTCTTCCACGACCAGGATCTTCACTCGCGGCAACTTGCCCTGTTCACTATTCCCTCGTTCGCCCTCTGCCGCCGTTTTCAGCTTTATCGTAAAGAAGAAACGGCTCCCTTTCCCCTCCGTGCTTTCCACCTCTATCTCGCCGCCCATCATGCGTACTAACTTCGCGGATATGGATAATCCCAGCCCTGTCCCCCCAAATTGCCGCGTGACGGAAGCATCCGACTGCTGAAATGCCTCGAAAATCTTGCTCTGGCTTTCCGGCGGAATCCCCACGCCTGTATCCCGGACCTCGAAGCGTATCTCGGCCGTTTCTTCCCGGCAGTTGAGGCACTCGATCCCGAGAGACACTTCTCCTTCCTCCGTAAACTTCACTGCATTGCCCAGCAGGTTGATCAGAATCTGCCGCAATCGGGTGGGATCGCCTTGCACTAATTCGGGCAAATCGCCACTTACCCGCCACCCCAGTTCCACACCCTTCTGCTGCGCGCGCATGGTCACCGGTTGCAGGGCGTTCTCCACACAGTCAAGTACCGCAAACGGCACGCTTTCCAGTTCCGCTTTGCCCGTCTCGATCTTGGAAAAATCCAGTACATCCTCGATGATCTCCAGCAGCGATTCCGCGCAACCCTTCACCATGTCGAGGTATTCATGTTGCTGCGGGTTCAGCGGAGTTTCCAACGTCAACTCCGTCATCCCCAGAATCCCGTTCATCGGCGTTCGAATTTCGTGGCTCATGTTCGCCAGAAACTGGCTCTTCGCTTCATTCGCTAATTCCGCGGCCTGTTTCGCTTCCAGCAGGCGCTGTTCGGCCAACCGCCGTTTCGTGATGTCTTCAATCACACCTACGAATCCCACCAGGCTCCCGTCCGGTCCATGCAACGCCCGCGATCCCCAATAAACCCAGTTGGTATTTCCATCCGGGGTCAGTAACCGCGTTTCGTCCTGCAGTTCAATTCCCATTTCCGCTGCGGATTTCCATAGACGTTCTATCTGCTTCCGCTCTTCCGGGTGCACCGCTTCCAGCCAGCCATAGCCGAGTGCCGACTCCGCCGCGCGGCCGGTCATCTCGCTCCATCTCTGGTTCACGAATACCCAGCGTCCTTCGCGGTCGGCACGGAAGATGCCGATGGGGGCCGCGGAACTCAGCAACCGGAACAACTCTTCACTTTCGCGAATGGATCTTTCCGCTTCTACCCGTTTCGAGATATCCACATAGATCGCCAGATACCCTTTTCGCCCCCCGCCCAACTGCAAGAGGGCGCCGAATCCTTCCACGTCAATCTCCTTTCCGTCTTTCCTTTTTCGTTTCAACGTGCGGTGTACAACACGCCCGGCGCTGATCAGTTTGTCCATGGAGACCCCGGTCTCCCGCATTGCCGGAGTGAGCAGAAGTTCATTCAGGGACTTTCCGGCAAGCTCCTCTTCCGTGTAACCAAACATTTTCCGAAAGGCGGGATTGCTGAGGATGATGCGGTCATCCGTCTCGGCGACAATCCCCACGGGCGCTGCCTCATTCAATGCCCGGAAAAGTTCATCGCTCTCTTTCAAAAGTAATTGGGCGCGTTGCCGCTCCGCGATCTCCTGTTCCAGCGCCATGGTGCGTTCGCCAACGCGCGCTTCCAGCAGATCGCGCCCCTCGCGGAGTTCCTGGTCCCGGCTTTCGATCACCGCCAGCATGTGGTCGAACGCGCCCCCGAGTTGCCTGAGTTCTGGCCCCCTCAGAGATGGCGCCCGCAGCGCATAGTTTTTTTCTTCCGCAACGCGTCTCGCGACTTCCGAAAGCTGCCGGATCGGCCCAATGATCGATCTCTGCTGGATCAGCGTCAGGAAATACACCAATATCAGCGTTGCCACAAGCACTGGCATCGCCAGCAGTGCCGTATGCCATCTCTCTTCTCTCAGGTCGCTTAGCCCCGCCTCCAGGTACAGTTTCCCGATCTCGTGGCCCTCCAGGCGGACTGAACGGACCAGCCCTAAACTATCTGCGGACCAGTAAATGCCTTCCCCCCTCCTTTCCACTTCCTTGACTGCCCCCGTTCCGTAATCGCCGCGCTTGTACTCGGTAAACACATTTCCGTTGGGCAGGAACAACACTCCCCTGCGGATGTTCTTCCTCGTTTGCAGCGCCTGCAACACCCGCGCACCCTCCGCGCTGTCGTCAAACACCAGGGCCGCCGCGCTGTTTGTTCCCAAGAGGTCCGCCGCAGATTGCAGCTCTTCCACTTTGTGTTCGCGGGCCAGATGTTCGTTGTAGGCAAGTCCCAGCAGCGCCGAGAACATCAACCCAACGCTGCTGCTGACCATCGTCAACAGCACCAAACGCCGCCTCAATGAGATGTTCCGCCACGCTTTCATGCTTAACCGCCCGGCGTGCTGTGTTCCGTGACAACACGTTTCGCCATTGCCAGTAGCCGCGCGTCCACCTTCAAGTTCGCGCTGCGGGCCGCCACCAGGTTCACTTCCATCCGCAGCCTGTCGTGTTCAAAACTGAGTTCCACCATGCCGCCGGCTTCCAGAAAACCACTGGTCTCGCCCACGGTTAGCACACTTTTCCCCGCCAAACATTCCAGGATCTTCCCGTAGCGCTTCGCCTCTGACTGGCTGAGAAACACCATCTCGCAACCATCCAATTCCTGCTCTTTGCTAACCAGGCGCAATTCGATCTTTCGCCCGCCAACCGTGACTTTCCCGACTTCCTGGGCCAGCCGTATGCCGAACCTGTAGACTCCCAGGGTGCACAGATGAAATGCAGTCTTGCTCGTGTTCGCAGCGCTCGCGGGCCACTCCACAAAACTCGGGATCTTTCCCATGTATGCCGCTTTCATTTGGTATTCCAGCGAGAGGTCCTGGCCGAGCTCCTCGCTGGGGAACAGCAGCGCCGTGCACACTGCCAGCGCCAATCGGGCCAGCCTCTTTCCCCTCGCCCGGCTCAAGCCTCGGCTCGTTTCCTTCTTAGCCCCCATGACCTTCCTTCATCTTCCGGCCGCTTCGCCTTTCCAGACGGACTACACCCCTCCCCAAACTCCTTGTTCAATGTGCAAGGCACACACCATATCAACGGCCAAAAAGTCATTTACTTGAAGGAAATACACGACTTGTGGGGTTAGATATTTCTAGGGATGGAAAGAAGTATCGTTCCGGAACACTTCCACGCTTTCCGATTCACTTCCGGGCAGAATTTACCACCACGGAATTCTTGTAATTCTCTCAAGATCCGAAACTAAAGCACGCTGGTCAGCTAGGCCGAACTGTTTCGGTGAAGATAGTGAATTGCGGAAAGACTCGCCAGGCGCTCGGCGGCGCTTTCCGGCGTGATGTCGCGCTGGGGCGTCGCCAGCATTTCGTAGCCGACCATGAACTTGCGCACCGTCGCTGAACGCAACAGGGGCGGATAGTAATGGGCATGAAAATGACACTCGGGGTGTCCCAAGCCATCGCTTGGCCGCTGATGAAATCCCATCGAGTAGGGAAACGATGTCTCGAACAGATTGTCGTAGCGGATGGTGGTCTTCTGAAGAATATCGGCCAGGAGATCGCGCTCGTTTGACGAAAGTTCGTGCATGGTTCCCACATGGCGCTTGCTAAGCAGCAGAGTTTCAAACGGCCACACCGCCCAATAGGGGACAACCAAGGCAAAGCACTCATTCTGGCAAACGACGCGCTCGTTTTTGCTGAGTTCCAGCTTGAGATAGTCGCACAGGAGACAAGATTGCTTTTCGCTGCTGTACGCCTCGAACGCGGAGCTTTCCCTGCTCGGGAGGTTGGGCAGTGTGGCGTTCACCCAAATTTGGCAATGCGGGTGCGGATTGCTGGCTCCCATAAGCGCGCCACGATTCTCGAAGATCTGAATATGACGAACCCAGGGAATCGCTTCCAACTGTTGAAACTGTTCGGCCCACACGTCAATGACCTGGCGGATTTCGCCATGGGACATAATTGGAATGGTCAGGTCGTGCCGCGGGGAAAAACAGACGACGCGGCAAATCCCCGCTTCGGACTTGGCGATCAGGAGATCCGCTTCATTGGCCTCGACCGGGCGAGTGTCGGGAAGCAAAGCCGCGAAATCATTGTCGAAAGCGAATGTGGAGGCGTACTGCGGGTTGCGAATGCCGCCGGCGCGTTCATTCCCGGGGCAAAGGTAGCAAGCCGGATCATACGCAACAGAATTTGCCGCCGCGTCCTTGTCGACCCTGCCGAGCCACGGCCGCTGCGTTCGATGCGGGGAAACCAATACCCATTCTCGAATCAGCGGGTTAAACCGGCGGTGCGGGCTCTGCGCAAACTCAGAATGACTCATGCAACTCCTCGTAGGCGTTCAGTCATCCTGAACGCTGGTTTCATTCGCTCCCAGCCCGGCTTTCTTAGCGCCTTGTGAGGGATCATGACGTAGATGTTGGGCCAGTTGCTCGATTGCTACTCTCGAAGCGATTGTACCGAAATCGTTCCTAAAGTGTCTGTCGCATTTGTTGCTCCCTTCGCTTCAGCATTTCTTCTTGCCACGCGCAGGTAATTCTTAGGCAATCCGCCTGCTGCGGGGATACCCAAGAAATGCGCCTAGAACTTTTGCTTTAGGTGTATAAACTTGTTCGGGGGCAATTTCTCAAGAGGGGGATTGCCCTCACTTATGCTCCCCTGGGGACGCTCCTCCCCGCTCGCTGCACGAGCCAGTGTCCGGTTTTTCGCTCTCAAGGAGCTTCACTCTTATGGCTTCGATAACTGCAAGCCGTCGCCCCGCCGTGCTGAGCGCCCTCAATCATCTCGATGGGGGCCGCGTACCGATCGACTTTGGCAGCACGGCGGTCACGGGCATTCACGCGAGTTGCGTGGCGGCATTGCGCGAACATTACGGCCTCGAGAAGCATCCCGTGAAGATTCACGAACCCTTCCAGATGCTGGGCCTGGTGGAAGAGGATCTGCAGAACGCCATGGGCATTGACGTCACGGGGGTCTTCGCGCGCAAAACCATGTTCGGGTTCCCCATCGACGCAGGTTGGAAGCCCTGGACGTTCAACGGTCTCGAGGTGCTGGTTCCGCAAGACTTCAACGTCACGTTTGGCCCCAATGGCGACACGCTGATCTACCCGGTGGGCGACATGTCCGTGCCTCCGAGCGGTCGCATGCCACAGGGCGGCTACTTCTTCGATGCGATCATCCGCCAGAAGCCCATCGAAGAAAGCAAGCTTAATCCTGAGGACAACATGGAGGAGTTTACGCCGGTCTCCGAGCAGGATATCTCCTGGCTCGCCAAATCCGCGAAGGCCGCGCGCGCAACCGGCCGCGCCGTGCTGGCCGGCTTTGGCGGCACGGCACTCGGCGACATTGCCCTGGTGCCCGCCCCGTTCCTGAAGGACCCCAAGGGAATCCGCGACGTCGCCGAATGGTACATGTCCACGCGCAGCCGCCGCGGCTATATCCATAAGATCTTCGAGCATCAGTGCGAGGTGGCCATCGGCAATCTGCAGCGGATTCATGCCGCAGTGGGCGACGATGTGGACGCCGTTTTCACTTGCGGAACAGATCTCGGCACGCAGACCTCCGCGTTCTGTTCCGTTCCCACGTTTCGTGAACTGTACTTCCCCTATTACAAGCGGCTCAATGATTGGATTCACCGCAATACGAAGTGGAAAGTCTTTAAGCACTCCTGCGGATCCGTCGAGCGATTCGTGGATTCCTTCATCGAGTGCGGGATTGATATCCTGAATCCCGTGCAGTGCTCGGCAACCGGAATGGACGCCGAGCATTTGAAGGAGCGCTACGGCAGCCGGATCGTCTTCTGGGGCGGCGGCGTGGACACGCAAAAGGTTCTGCCGTTCGGCACGCCCGCGGAGATTCGCGAGCAGGTCCTGAGGCGTTGTGAAATATTCTCAAGGCATGGCGGTTTTGTGTTTTGTTCGATTCACAATGTGCAGGCGCGCACGCCCGTGGAAAATATCGTGGCGATGATCAACGCCGTACACGAGTTCAATGGTGTCCCTGCCGGCAGCCATTGAATGCAGGCAAGCGTTGCCGGAAACGAAAGGAGTTCGAGAAACGGCCATGAAAGACTTATCCAAACTTTACGAAGCGATCCTGAACGGTGACAACGCCACGGCTTCGGAGGTCACGATAGCCGCGCTCGCCGCGGGCACGGATCCCGGCGCCATGGTGACGGACTACATGATCCCGGCCATGGACGAGGTGGGCCGCCGCTTCGAGAGTGAAGAGTACTTCGTCCCGGATCTGCTGCTCTCCGGCAGGGCCATGAAAGCGGCCCTCGATCATCTCCGGCCGTTGTTGGCCGCCACCGGCGCGCAGCCGGCAGGGCGCGTGGTGATCGGCACCGTCAAAGGCGACCTGCATGACATCGGCAAGAACCTGGTCGCGGCGATGCTGGAAGGCGGCGGATTTGAAGTGACGGATCTCGGCACGGACGTCGCTCCGGAAAAGTTTGTCGAAGCCATCGCGGCGAAGCACGCCAATCTCGTGTGCTTGTCCGCCTTGTTGACGGTGACGATGCCGGCCATGCGCACCACGGTTGAAGCTCTCAAAAGCGCCGGTGTCCGCGATCGCGTCAAGGTGATGATTGGCGGCGCTCCGGTCACGGCGCAGTATGCCCGCGAGATCGGCGCCGACGGCTACAGCGAAAA
>Ga0209039_10000151_pt1 | contig 63461 bp, 48 predicted proteins | sample BogFormECP12_OM1_FD_188238 | JGI IMG/M metagenome (GOLD analysis project Ga0209039, IMG submission 188238) | Bog forest soil microbial communities from Calvert Island, British Columbia, Canada - ECP12_OM1 (SPAdes) (version 2) | ecosystem: Environmental > Aquatic > Freshwater > Wetlands > Bog ...
CTGCTGGAAGGAATATGGCACCGGTGTTGCCGGCGATCTTCTGGTGCATCTCGTCAGCGGTATGAACTACATGCTTGGCTGGAACGAACCGCCAACCAAGGTGATGTCCATCGGCGGCATTCTCCGCTTCAATGATGGACGCAACATGCCTGACGTGCAGGCCACGCTGTATGAGTACGGGAAGATCCCCGTATATCTCCGCCTGAATCTGGGTTGCGAGACGCCGGAGGTTTATCGCTTCCAGGGCTCGAAGGGAATTCTGGAAGTGACGGAGTTCACCATTACTCACTATCCGCAGACGGGGGAGGATTCGGCGCCCAGTTATTATGCCTTCAGTTTCCCCCACGACCTGCGGGAAGCATATATGAAACAGTGGCACGAACAGCACGATCCCGCTCCCGGAAAGGAACCCCTGACCGAAGGCTTCAACTACAAAGGCGATTCGTGGGATGACTTGCGGCCGCACCTCTGGAATTTCTTCCAGGCGGTGCGCATACGGAAACCAGTGACTGAAGATGTGGTATTCGGGCACAACGCGGCGTTGGCGTGCCACATGTCCAATGAATCGTATTTCCGGAAGAGCGCGGTGACGTGGGACGCCACTTCCGGTCAGATCAAGAGCTGATCCTCGCGGGAATTCGCGGCTTGGATTTCTCGAAAAGGGGGCTGAGGCTCAGTCCCCTTTTTTATTTGGCGCGATGAAATTCGACGTAGTCGCGGCCGTGATACAGGCGGTATTTGCCGACCTCGGCGGTGGTGAGGACTTGCAGCGGCACAGGGTGCTTGATCCCTTTGTCATTCGTGGAGGTGACCTGGAACAAATCGTTGGATCCCAGATCCATGACCACGAACTTGTTCCCTTCGAGGAATCCGAAACCATAGGCGCCGGGCTTCAGAGTTTGTCCGCCAACTTCCAGCGTGACCTCATTGATAAGATAGCCCTGATACTTTTCACGAAGACCGGTGGAATAACCGGAACTGTCCACCAGAGTCGCAAGAACTAAGAATCCGTCGGCGTAACGCACGCCGCCCGTGTTGCGGAGTTGCGTGGTGGCAGTCTGCCCACGGAAGAATACCTTCTCCGGCAAAATCTTGGGAGTAATGTCCGCCGCCTTTAGCACGGCTTCTTTGGCAGGAGCAGCTTCCATCGGCTTCTGGGCCTGGGCATAGGCCATGCCGGATACGATCAGCAGCAAACTGGCGAACAACAAAAGGGCGAGGCGTACCTTCATGAGATTCTCCTCCAGTATCGAATGGATTGCGTGGAACACTGGATGGATTGTACATCTTTTTCAGGGATGCCAGTGCAAACCGCCTCGGACGCCAGGAGACAGGGTGGGCCAAATCCTAGCGAAGCGGAACGGTAACAACTCAGGCAGTTTCAGCAAGCCGGACGTGCAATGGGCCTTGCACTGGCTGAGCTAAAGAAGATGAGCATTGCCAATGGAGCGGCAATGGAAAGGGAGCAGAATGTAGAATCAACCGTGATGTGAACGCTGGCGCCAAATCTGACGCCACGTCAACAAAGCGGCAAGACCACAGCCCGCCAACACAGGAAACAACGGCACACCCTTCGATACCAGGAGATACGAAGCGAAAAAGCAGGCCGCGAGAAAGAACTGCCATTTGTATTTCATTTCCAAACCATATACATCCAGGAGATGCCCAAGAGCAACAACAGAAATGCAATCGCAGGCGCCCTTAGCGATTGCGTCCAACGCGGCCGTGCTAGGCCCTTGCGTCTGAGCCGCCGGACTTCTGAGAGTTGATGGCGGGCAAGCGCCATTTCCCACTCATTTTGGGCCAGGTTGAGCGCCGCGGTGGTTTCCTCCTCCGCACGGTCAATGATCCGCAGGCGGAAGAGCAGTTCGGAGTACTTGAGCTGGGCGAAGAAATTTTCCGGCGCGATGCGCCGGGCCTCCTCCAGCGCGTCCATCGACCGGTAAACGTCGTAGTTCATGGCGTGTGCAATGCCAAGGCAAGCGCGCATATCCGCGTTCTCCGGATTCAGCGCACAAGCTTCCGTGAGCGAAGCGATGAATTCCGTCAACTCCTCCAGCGGAACCGCATGGGGGTCCCGCCAGGGAAGTGCCGGCAAGCGGCTCGGCCGCAAACGGCTAGCGAGCCCCTCAGTCCTGATTTGAATTGCTGTTGTCATGGTAGCCATTTGCATGCGCTCCTCAAGCTTAGGACTTCAGTTCGAATTCCGGATAGGCCAGCGCGCCCATCTCCGGAAGGTCAAGGCCTTCCAACTCTGATTTGGCGGAAGTGCGTTGCCCAACCAGCAAATCGACGACGAAGGCGAAGATGAAGCTGAGCGTGAACACGAAACCCACTAGCGTAGCCACACCGATCAATTGCGCCACCAGTTGGCTCGCGTCGCCGTAGAACAGCCCGGTCACCGAACCGTTCACGCCATTCCATGCACCGCCGTAGTTGCTTTTCCCGTCGGCAAACAGACCGACTGAAATAACACCCCAGATGCCGCAGGTCCCGTGCACGGAGACCGCGCCTACCGGGTCGTCTACTCGCAGAACGCGTTCGACAAAGGCCACGGAGAGACATACCAGAACGCCCGCGACCAGCCCGATGATCACTGCGCCTACTGGATTGACAAACCCCGAAGGGGCAGTTATCGCCACCAGCCCGGCCAGGAATCCGTTGCCCGTCATCGAGGCATCCGGCTTCTTATACATGAGCCACATGTACAGCATGGCGCTTATCATTCCTGTGGCGCTCGCCAGCATGGTGTTCACGGCGATTGAGCCGATGCGCAGGTTGCCGCTACCCGAAGCACCGAGGGTCGAGCCGGGGTTGAAGCCGAACCAGCCGAAGGCCAGGATCAGGCAGCCGGTGATGACCAGCACGATATCGTGGGCCAGTATGACTTGCGGTCTGCCCGCACGAGAGAACTTGCCGATTCGCGGGCCGAGAATCATGGCAATGGCTAAAGCACTGAGGCCGCCCACGGCGTGCACCACGCCCGATCCGGCGAAATCGCAATACCCCTTGCCGAGCCCAAAATTGGCGCCGAGATTCGCGAGCCACCCACCGCCCCAAGCCCAGTTCGCATAAAGCGGATAGGTGAACGCCGCGAAGAGAAACGAGGTCACGATAAAGGCGGAGAACTTCCATCGCTCGACGGCCGCGCCCGTGGGTATTGTTGCCCCGGTGTCCATGAACACCATCTGGAATAGGAACAGCACCATCACGCCCACGTCGTAGGTTCCCTTATGCATGAGGAACAGCCCATGTTGCCCGAACAGTCCGAAGGGCTTGCCGAAAATCGTTGCGGTGAATTCCGCGCTGAGCGGAGCGGTGCCACCTAAATTGGCGACAGCGCCCACGCCGCCCATCTGGATGGCGAAACCAATAAGCCAATATGCAAACATTCCGATGCCATACACGCCCATATTCATCATCATGGTGTGATTGGCATTCTTGGCGCGGGCCAGACCGGACTCCAGCAGCGCAAAACCCAACTGCATAAACATAACCAGGTAGCCGGTAATCAGCGTCCAGACAAAATTGACGGCGATTTTGTTTTGCCCGACTTGGTTTGCCAGATCGCCAATCGTCAGACCTTTTTTAGGGTCACTCACCGTGACGTCGCCTGCATTACCGGTGAGCGACCCGTCCGGATCGCCTTTGGCGCGCGCGTCTGCCGACGGCACTGGCGTACCCGCCAAGTCAGCATCCAGAATCGGTTTCGGCGCTGGCGACGGTGGTACTGCAGCCGTTGCGGCAGGAGCCGTTGCCGGGGCGGCAGCGGGCGCCTGTGCAAGAGCTAGCGGCGCGATACAGAACACCGCGAACAACACCAGGAGCAGTCTCTTCGTCGAGTTTTTCATCCTTGCCCTCACCCCTTTTTCCAAATTGCGTTCTTGAGATAGGCCTTGTTGAGCACACCCATAATTCCGAACAGGCTCACCGCCAGTCCGACGAGCACCATCGCCAGCCGCCCACCCACAGAGGAGGTTATGCCCAGACTGAGCACACTGATCACAAATCCCAAAAGCGTCAGAAGTATTCCGACAAGAATCATGGCTCGTTTTCCTCAATTCTCCGCTTGTTCAAGCGGCTTAATTTTTCGAAATATGGCAATTGATCCGGCCAGCAAGGCTGCGGCAACCAGGTAGAGAAGAACACTTCCTGCGTAAATTGCCCCGGCCAGAGCCGTAAAGGCAAGCAAAAAGACCGTGACCCCAACTGCCTGTGTGGGATTTGCTCCCATTGCGTTTTCCCTCCCTATTTGAAATCAAGACCACACACCAACACGTACAAGAACCGCAGCAAACGTACAGCTACCGCTTGGGCCCGAAAAATCCGACGAAGCCAAGAGCGACCGTGTCCTCACTCTTGCTGGAGGCTGGATTGATGCCTCGGTCGAAAAATGGCTGGTTCGACCAGTCATGGCGGTACTCGAGGCGCGCGAGAAATCCCGCCAACATCTTGTATTCGCCGGTGAGGGTGATTTCCTTCAAATCCTGCGCCTTGCCGGTCGAGAAACCCTCGCAGTCCTTGAACCACTCGATGCGCGGAGTGAAGGACCACTTGCTGGTTGGCTGAAAGTGCAAAGCGCCGGCAATGCCGTACCAGTTGTCAGTGGTTTCCGTGGTGATGCCCGGGCTGCCTTCGGTACCTGAAATGATCAGGGGGCTGGTGTTCTGACCGTAATCATAGTTGAGACAAGCGTTGAACTTGGTGCTGGGCGTTAACAGCAGCACGCTGTCGATTAGTTGGCGCCACCCGGTGTTCGTGCCCGGATTTTCCGGGCCGCCATAATACGTGTTGGTCCAGGCAAACTTGGTGTAGGTGATAGACTCCGTAAGTCCCAAAGTTTTGCCGCTATTGCTGTCCTCGGTGTTATTCCAGCCGTTTATCAACTGAACTCCGCCAGTGAAGTGCTTGCCGATGGGCAAGGAGGTGCGAATCCCAAAGTGATAATACGGAATGGCCCAGGCAAACAGCAGGGAACGCGAGTAGTTCCAATTGGAATTAGTTTCGATCACTTCCGCGCCGGCGCTGGTCACAAATTGCCCGAGGTCAATCTCAAAGCCTTTGAGCGCCGCGGGCTTCAAACTTACATAAGCCTGCTCGATGTTGCGGAGGATGCCCGGCGCATCGTTCGGTTCGCTCGCATGAATGACATCGAACGCGCGGCCGAAGCCGAAGTCCACCTGGAAGCCTACCGGGTCCGCCGTGTGAGACATGCTGAGCTTCGCCATGTTCAGGCTGAACTGGTTGGCCTTCGTATCAAAGTTGTAAAGCTGGTTGGTCATGGAGGCGGGATGATTGGCGTTGAAGTCGAAATAGCCATCCACCAAACCGCTGAAATCAATGGGGCCAATAGACCAGGTCGGAGGCGAAGCCTCGGGGGTTGCTGCAGGAGCGGCGTTCTGCGCCGAGGGCGCAGCGGCGGGAGTAGCCGGAGTCGGGGTAGCGGCTGGCGCTTGGCTTTGCGCCGAAGCCGGCGGCGCCGCTGCCGACGGGTTAGAGCGTGCCTCTAATTCCTCCACACGCTTCTCCAACTGGTCAATGCGATCCAGCAACATGCGCTCGCGAATATCCTCCGTCGTCCGAGCGATCCGAATTTCGGCATTCGTTGACTGAGTGGTATTCGACTGCGGACTCATAGGCGGCGTAGGCGACGCCTGAGTACCCGGAGATGTGCCAGGTGCAGGCTGCTCTGTGGGGGGAGAACTCGTCTGGGCAAGGGCGGGCACGCCCAGCAGTGACGCTAGTAAGATGCAACAGCAGAAGGAGCGAAGGTGCATCTAGTGTCCATTTCTTCCCCACATCTTGAGGGGCTTGAATCCAAGGGCCTGAAAAAACTGCTGAACGGTGCTTGGCGGAGAAATGTAGCGGCGAAGCTTTGGGAATGCCAACGCAAACTTTCTATTATCGAAATCGATAATTTGTGATTGGCGTAGCGCACAAGTAAGCGCATTATCTCTGCCACGAAGCTTGCCGGTTCCCAGGCGCGGGTGCGCCTTCCAGAAGCAAGGAACTTTCGACCGAGAGGGGAAATGCATGAAGAAAATTGAAGCAATCATTCAGCCGTCGCGGTTTGAGTCCGTGAAAGAGGCCCTGCGGGAAATTGGAATAGAGGGAATCACAGTATCGGAAGTACGGGGACACGGCAGGCAAAAGGGCCACACCGAAACGTATCGCGGGCGGGAGTATTCCGTGGACCTGTTGCCAAAGGTAAAGCTCGAATTGGCTTTGCCCGAAGCGCAAACGGCGCAGGTCATCAATGCCATCCTGCAGGCCGCGAAGACCGGAAAGATCGGCGACGGCAAGATTTTCATATCCACGCTGGATGACGCCATCCGCATCCGGAATGGGGAACACGGAGAAGGCGCGCTCTGACGGGCAGCCCCGTCTGAAATGGTGAACGGTCATGTGCATCCAGGTTTTCGGGTGCAGCCTCCCGAGCGCAAGGGATCCCGCGAATGGTTGCGGAGCGCGAATAAACTGAGCGGGGCGGATTTTAAGTAGAAATGTGGAAGAGGTCCGCAAACTGGCCAGAGTAGTTCTTGAGTAACGCGGCTGAGTTTCTTGGATAGGGTACGCCCCGCCCGCTCATTTGATTTCCATTTAGTCATTTCCATCTGCTAATTCCAAGCGAGCACTTGGCCCAGTTGAAGGTGCCTCTATCTTCTGAGAGGCCTGCCGTAAATTATTTCTGGCTTGGATTGACAGGTAACCTGCCCCGCATGTATCAATTGAAAGCGTCTGCCCTGCCCCGAATGCTTTTCAATGCCTTAGCGCTATTACCGCAACACCTTCGAGCGGGGATGGATGCTCAGCGAAAGCTCCGGAGAAGTCTCCATGCGCCGCCCGCATTTCCTTTTGGCCCAGATCGCTGTCGTAACCGTGACACTTTTCCTCGTCTCACTGGCCTTGGCAGCAACACCCCTGACGATCAGTAATTTACGGTGTGAATACAAGTCCAATCCTGTCGGCATTGATATTCTGCAGCCCCGGTTCAGTTGGGAACTGGTTTCCTCGGAACGCGGCACGCTGCAGACGGCCTACCAGATCCGCCTGGCTACCTCCGAAGAAAATCTGGCTAAGAACAAGCTGCTCTGGGATTCCGGCAAGCTAGCCTCGGATGCTTCCATCCATGTTGTCTACCAGGGACCTGCGCTCGAAACCGGCCGCCGCTACTACTGGCAGGTTCGCGCCACGGATAACCTGGGCCGCACTTCGGATTGGAGCGCTCCCGCTTTCTGGGAAATGGGTCTGCTCCACGATTCGGATTGGCAAGCGCGCTGGATCAGCCCCAATCTTCAGGAAGACACCTCGAAACCAAGTCCCGTGCCGCTGCTCCGCCATGAGTTTCAGGTGAAGAAAGACGTTGTCAGCGCCCGCCTGTACGCATCGGCCATGGGACTCTATCAACTCGAACTCAATGGTAAGCGAGTCGGCGATCAATACTTCACGCCCGGCTGGACCGCTTACGATTTTCGCTATCAATATCAGACCTACGACATCACGCCGGATTTGAAGACTGGCGTGAACTGCCTGGGTGCCTTGTTGGGGGACGGATGGTTCCGCGGCAATCTGACTTGGGATGATCGCCGGAATTCGTATGGCACGCGGCTGGGATTGCTGGCACAGCTCGTCATTATCTATAAGGACGGCAAGAAGCAAATCGTTGGCACGGACGAAACCTGGAAGGCGGCGACGGGCCCCATCTTGCTCTCGGACATCTACGATGGCGAGACGTATGACGCACGCTTGGAGCGCGCTGGCTGGAGCACTCCCGGCTACGACGACAAAGATTGGAAGGACGTGACGCTGCTCGATTCCCCGAAGGCCAAGCTGGTTGCTCCCGCCGGCCCGCCCGTGCGCGAAATCCAGGAACTCAAACCTATCAAGATACTGAGAACTCCGGCTGGCGATACAGTCATTGACATGGGGCAGAACATGGTCGGCTGGGTGCGCTTTCATGTGACCGCGCCCGCAGGTACAACGATTATTCTGAGACACGCCGAGGTTTTGGACAGCGCTGGCAATTTGTACACAGAAAATCTTCGTTCCGCGAAGGAAACCATTCGCTATACCACTAAGGGCCAGGGCATCGAAAGTTTTGAACCCCACTTCACTTTTCAGGGATTCCGTTATGTGGCGGTGAGCGGCTGGCCCGGCGAGCCTGCACTCGATGACTTCACCGGCGTGGTGGTCCATTCCGCGATTCAACCCTCCAGTACCTTTGAAGCTTCCAATGAGTTGTTGAATCAGCTTCAACACAACATTATCTGGGGGCAAAAAGGAAATTTCCTCGACGTTCCCACGGATTGCCCGCAGCGGGACGAGCGCCTGGGTTGGACTGGAGACGCCGAGGTCTTTGCCCGCACCGCTTCCTTCAATCACGATACCGCCGCGTTTTATACCAAATGGCTCAAGGATCTCGCCCTCGATCAAGAGGATGACGGTACGGTTCCGCACGTGATTCCCAATGTGCTGTCGCATCGCACACGCAAGGGAGAGTCCGGTTCGGCTGGTTGGGCCGACGTTTCGACTGTCGTGCCATGGACGATGTATCTCTCCTTCGGGGATCGCCGCATTCTGGAAGAGCAGTACCCGAGCATGAAGGCCTGGGTGGAATACATGCGGCGTGAAGCGGGCGAGCGCTACATCTGGAGCAGCGGCTTCAGCTATGGTGATTGGCTGGCCTTCGCCACCACTAGATCCGATTATCCAGGAGCAACAACGGACAAGGACTTGATCCAGACGGCGTATTTCGCGCGGTCCACGGCTCTGCTTCAGCAAACTGCGCAAATCCTCGGCAAAACGGAGGACGCGTCCACCTACGCGGCTTTGCTGGGAAAAATCAAAGCCGCATTTCAAAAGGAATTCGTCACGCCAAATGGCCGCCTTTCCTCCAACACGCAGACAGCTTATGCGCTTGCTCTGGCTTTTGACCTTTTGCCCGAATCTCAACGGAAAATCGCCGCGGAGCGCCTGGCACAAGACGTCCGCAAATTTGGTCATCTCACCACGGGATTCCTCGGCACGCCGCTGCTTTGTCAGGTTCTCAGCGACTACGGCTACCTCGATGAAGCCTACATGCTGCTGAATCGCAAGGAGTATCCGTCATGGTTGTACCCCGTCACCAAGGGCGCAACGACCATTTGGGAGCGCTGGGACGGCATCAAGCCCGATGGCTCCTTCCAGGACAAAGGCATGAACTCCTTCAATCATTATGCCTACGGCGCCATCGGCGAATGGATGTATCGCGTTCCGGCCGGAATCGATATTGACCCGCTACAACCCGGCTACAAGCACATTCTGATCCAGCCGCGGCCCGGCGGCGGGCTAACGTTTGTGAAGGCGTCCGTGCACAGCATGTACGGCCAGGTCGCCAGCGCGTGGGAGATCAAAGACGGCACATTCACGCTGCGCGTGGAAATCCCTGCCAATACGACGGCCACGGTGCGACTGCCTAAAGCGAAACTCGAGCAGGTCACCGAAAACGGAGCATCGCTCCAAGCGAGCCGCGGCGTTTCCCACGCGCTGCAATTGGGAGACGCCGTTACTGCGGAGCTGGGCTCCGGCGTCTATGTCTTTGAGTCGAAGTATTAGGAGCAGTGATCAGGGCGAATGGATTTGGACTTGATCCGTCTAGCGGCCGTTCCGGTTGTTACGAGCGCTGACTTTCCGTCCTGCAGAAGGCCTACCAGGAAAATACCATCGGACACGCGCAGTAATGGCGGCCGGATGCAGCCTCGCTCTGCGCTGAGTCCGCTTGGCGCTGTCGACTACAATCAGTAATTCGCAGGTAAGTGCAAATAGGAAGTGGTCGGGGCGAGTGGATTTGAACTTGAGCTGCCTTACGGGCGTCCGAGCCCGCAGGCGAAATCCTGAGCGTAGCGAAGGACCTCTCCCTCATTCGTTCTTCCCGATCGTATTCTCATCTCCGTAAAACAATCTAAAGCATTGAATCGGCGTCGGATAACCGTGCAACTTCCTCCCTTATTATTCGAGCTACATAGCGGGCTACGGCGTGGTATTCACGCGAATATCCCAAAAGGAAGGCAGAAGGCGTTGGAAGCCAGCTAAATAGTGTGCTCCTCGTTGACTTGTGTTTGGGTGCAGCCTAACATCCGTCGAGAGAATTCCAGGAACAAGGCTTGAGCAGTGAGAGTTGGCCATGATTCCAACGAAGTGGGACCGGATAAAAGCGCTGTTCGGGGTCAAGTTGCGTGAGGAATCCAGGCAGGCAAGTCGGGCCGCCGAACGTGCGCAAGAGGCTAGCAGCCAGTCGGAAACGCAGACCAACGGACCGATGGCAGCGGGCCAAAGTACGGTTGACTCCCTGGGAATTTCGCGTCTGCCCACGCTTGATAATCCTCCGCCGCGTAAAGCTCCTCACTCCTTAACCTTCGGGCAAATCGTTGCTGGACGCTTCGAGATTCTCCGCTTCATAAACAGTGGCGGAATGGGAGAAGTTTATGAGGCGTGGGACTCGGACTTGCGAGAAAGGATTGCCCTCAAGACAATTCGACCTGAGGTCGCATCCAGTCCCTCTGTTATTGAGCGCTTCAAGCGGGAAGTAAAGCAGGCGCGAGTCATCTCTCAAGTGAACGTTTGCCGCGTCTATGAAGTGTTCTCCCACACACAGGACTCGGGAGATCGGCTCTGGTTTCTCACTATGGAACTGCTTGAAGGGCCGACGCTGTTGGAGCGACTGCGGTGGCAGGGCCCCGTTCCTGTCAAAGTGGCGCTCGATTTGGTCGAGCAGATGGTCGCCGGTCTGGCTGCCGCACACGACCTCGGCATCGTCCATCGGGACTTCAAGAGCAGCAATGTGATGCTGGTCAATGCAGGGGTGGGCAGAACTCGCGTGGTGATCACCGATTTCGGTCTGGCGCTTAATGTTCTGACGGAACGACACGGCAGCCTGGAATCCACCGGAGGAGGCACGCCGCAGTACATGGCCCCGGAACAGGAGCTGGATGGCCAGGTTGGGCTGGCTGCGGACCAGTATGCCCTCGGCGTCGTCATCTGTGAAATGCTTACAGGCCAGCGTCCCTCTCGCCCTGATAGCATGGGAAGAGTACGCTTGCCGCCCGCCCATATTAGCCCTCGATGGGAACCTGTGATTAGCCGCTGCCTGCAGTTCCGTCCCGAAGATCGCTTCAAAAATGTCCGCGATGTGATTTCTACGCTAAAACCTGAAATACGGTCAAGAAGGACTTGGATCGCAGCGGCTGCGGCTGCGCTGGCCGCAGTGATCGTTGGCGTTGTGCTATTGAGGGTAGGCGCTGGTGGGATGCGGGTGGAGGGAGTGTCGCAACTCACGCCTGCAACGGACCTCTCGCGCCGTCCAAGTCTGTCCCGCGATGGCAAGTTCGTGGCTTACAGCTCGGACCGGGCCGAAGCTGGCAACCTCGACATTTGGGTGCAAGATCTCCCCACAGGAATGCCGGTCCGGATTACGACTGATCCGGCCGCAGACGAAGACGCCAGCATCGCACCAGACGGGAGCGCTGTGGTCTTCCGGTCCGAACGGAACGGCGGCGGGATCTATCTCGCCAAAGTGCCAGGGGGAAGTGAGCGGTTACTCGTTCCTGGCGGCAGGGATCCGCGGTTTTCACCTGACGGCGGCAGTATTGTTTATTGGGTGGGTGATCGGGACGAAACGGTCGCTTCGGGGCGATTATTTCTTTTGTCCCTTGCAGGTGGTTCATCCGTGCGCCTCGTCCAGGATTTCGTGGACGCCAGGTTTCCGGTGTGGAGTCCCGACGGCCAATATATCCTCTTCATGGGTTGTCGGATGGGAAATCAGCCGTTGCCAATGTGTTCCGAATGGTGGGTGACAAGCCTAGACCAAACGAGGGTCCAGAACACGGGCGGTTTGGCGCTCTTGCGCAAGGAGCAGATACTGCCAATGGACGTAGGCGGCTGGTATCGCAACGCGATACTGTTCAGCGGCAGGCGGGGAGCCACGACAAGTCTCTGGGAACTTCCCATATTCGAGGCCAACCTGCGGGCGTCTGGCAAACCTCAACAGTTAACCGCGGGAGATGCCAGGGAGGTTGATGCTTCGCTTGCCGATAACGGAACCATAGCCTTCGAGCATTTTACAGGCGCACTCCACATCTGGTGTATCGCCCATGCGTCCAACCCTAAAATAGCCGTAGTGAGTAAGGTAACTCAGGACGCGGCGGTTGATATTTCTCCGAACATTTCTTCTAACGGGCATTGGCTGGCTTTCTCGAGGGGCCTTGGAAACCGGCGGGATATTTGGATCAAGGATATGCGGTACGGGACCGAATCGCTATTCTTCACCTCAGGCGTGGACAAGCTCTCGCCGGTCGTTGACGACTCGGGAGAAACAATTGCCTTCGAGGAACGCGCTGTGGACGGCGCATCAGTGTTCGCGTTGACCCGTGGGCAACCGGCGAAGAAACTCTGTACAGGATGCAGCAATCCGACGGGATGGTTCAACGGAGATCGGGAAGTATTTTACAGGGAGGGGATGCCTTCTAAGATCAGAATGGTGGACTCCAAAACAGGAGAGGCAAAAACCGTGCTGCAGGCCGACGGCACTTCCCTGGACGACGCCTCCTGGTCTCCCCAGAATCAGTATTTGCTCTTCACCTCTTCCAAAGACGGCAACACGAAACAGGTATTCGCCGTTTTGTTTCCAAAATCAACGCAAGCGATTAGCGGTGCCTGGATTCCAATTACCAGTGAATCGGAATTCAGCGACAGACCGCGATGGTCTGGCGACGGGAAGACAGTTTTCTATCTCTCGACGCGCGACGGCTTCTCCTGCGTTTGGGGACAACACTTCGATATCGAATCCGGGAGGGTTATAGCAAAGCCGTTTGCCGTGTTGCACTATCACAACCCGCGGTTTTCTCCCGCCAGAGTGGTGTCGCGTTCTTTCAACCTCTCCGTCTCGGGTGACTCGATCTATCTCAACGTGGGAGAAACAAATTCCAGCATCTGGACCGGAGTTCTGAAACGCAGAAATTTCTTTTCACTCTTTGAACGGTTCCGGTAATTGTAATCGCCAAATCGATCATGTATATTGCCCGCAAAAGGAGTCTGGTATGAAGAAAAAATCAAAGGCCAAGGTACCCAAGAAAAGAGGTCGACGACCACCAGTCAAGATCCGGATAGAAGTTGTAAGAGGCACTGAACGCACATTCGAAGCTGTTGAGTTGGCAATCAAGGAGAAGCTAGCTGCCTATCCTACGGATCTCTTCCGCAACAATCAGACGGTAATAATCCAGATCCAGGAAGAAGGAGGACACAACGGCCCAGGGACGAAGGCGACTTAATAGCCTGAAGAAACAAGATGGACATCTGCCTAGTCACTGCGCCGACGGTTGCGGAGTTTACTGACCCTGCGGAGAGCACCAGCGAGGCGGTCGAACAGGCGGCTTCCGAGCCCCAGCTCGGGATTTTGAGCCTTGCTGCCGTACTGGAGGCGCGTGCGGACGTTCCGCGCGTTGTAAACCTCAATCGCGCATATCTCGGCTATTCAGACTCCGTTGGTGAGCCTCGGCCTTCAGAGTTCGCTGAATTCGCCGCGCGGGCCATCGCCACAAACAACGCCTCTATTTACGGCTTCTCCTCAATCTGCAGCAGCTATCCTCTAACCATACGCATTGCCAAAATACTGAAGGGGCTTCGCCCAGACTCAACAATTCTGTTCGGCGGACCGCAGGCTTCCGTCGTCGACATGCAAACGCTCGCGGCGTTTCCGTTCGTGGATCTCGTGTTGCGTGGCGAGGCAGAGCGCACTTTGCCGCAGTTGCTCGACCAACTGGGAGGTGAACGTCGGCTCGGCCAGGTCCCTGGACTGACCTATCGTCTAAGTTCGCATCCACACCGAAACGCTAATGCAAGTGTGATCGAGGACCTGGACGCGCTTCCCTCGCCTGCCTATCACCTGACCGGTGAGTTGCGCGGCGCCAACAAGGCCACACTGGAATTAGGGCGCGGCTGCCCGTTCGCATGCACGTTTTGTTCGACCAACGACTTCTTTCGCCGCAATTTCCGCCTTCGTTCGCCGGAGCGGGTGTTGCGCGAAATGAGAATGATTGCGGCGGCCTATTCCATTCGCGAATTTGAGCTCGTCCACGACATGTTCACGGTCGACCTCCGGCGGGTGGCAGCCTTCTGTGAAGCCATGATCGCCTCAGGCGAGAAGTTTACCTGGTCTTGCAGCGCTCGCACGGATCGCATCAATGAGGAGCTGCTCGATCTTATGGCCCGGGCCGGGTGCCGCGGGATCTTTTTTGGTGTCGAGGCTGGCTCACGAAAGATGCAAAAGATCATCGACAAGCATCTCGATCCCGAACGCGCCGAGGAAGTCATCGATGCCACCGAGCGGGCGGGCATCCGCAGCACAGTATCCCTCATCACTGGCTTTCCTGAGGAGACCTGGGAGGATCTCCGACAGACCATTCGTGTTTTCATGCACTCAGTGCGTTGCCCAAAGTCGCAGCCGCAGCTGAACCTTCTTGCGCCTCTGGCCGAGACCCCGCTTTATTCCAAGCACAGGAACGAATTGCTCCTCGAAGAACTCTGCTCCGGCATGTCACATCAGGGCCGAAGCAACAGCGACGAAGATATACAACTCATTCGCAACTATCCTGAGATCTTCCCGAACTTCTATGCTATTCCGACTCCGCACCTGGACCGTAGCAGCCTTCTCGAACTCCGGGAGTTTGCGTTAATGGGGGCGGCGCGTTTTCGCTGGCTCCTCACCGCTATCGATCAGAATACCGCCGGAATGCTGGATTTCTTTTTGCAGTGGCGAAACTTCAGGCGCCAGAAACGGCCGGAACTCGCTGGATTCGAACTCCGACACTACTATCGGACCGACACCTTTCAATGGGACTTTCTGTCATTTGTACGATCACATGAAGCAGGCAGCGCCCAAGCTGTCGAAGCGTTGCTGGATTACGAGGATACCGTGAGATGCGCGACCTTGGCAGCGGACTCGCGGACGAATCCCGCCAGCAACCTGGTGGCGCCTGGAACCACACTGCGGCGGAGCGACAGACCCCTCAGGAAAAAGCGTGTAAGCGTGATCGAGCTCAACTGCGACATTCAGCGCCTCGTTGATGCCCTGAAAGTTCGAAGTAAACCCGTCTGGGAGCGCGGCGCGCACTTCTATGTCACGCGCGAGGTGTCAGCAGGCATCGACCGTTTGGATCGGGTGTCAGACTGGATGGCCCGCCTTCTCCGGCTTTGCAACGGGCGGCGGAGGATCGATGAAATTGTACTTCGATTGTCGGCCAATCTGCCCGAAGTCGAGGAGCCTTTACGCAATTATGCATGTGTGCGACTACTCTCCGGGGCGCAAGCCCAAAACCTGATCGATATATATCGAAGTGCATCTGCCACCGAAAACAAACGCGATCGCGTCGCATCGCAGCGGAACCATTCCGGCGCCCTGGCGCTGTAGTCAATACAGAACTTCTGGATAAAAGTGATGTCGCTTGAGAGCGAGACGGCCAAATTACCGATCGCGGCGGCGTTGCTGGGTCACAAATATCGGAATTTAGAGCGAGCTGTTGAAGCGCCATCCTGGTCTCTTCAATTCTTTGGGGCGAGACACCCCTTCGGGACTAACTTCAATACTTAGCATTCATTTCAATCCTTGCGCTCCCGCAAATCTGGAGAGTACCTTGGTGTAAAAGTTCGTCCATTTCTGGGCGGGTATTTCACCAGTCCACTTTAATGCCCCCGGAGTCGCCGGAGGCAGTGGTGTTGGCGGCGATTGGCCCAGCAGTATTCTGTGGATCAGGCGATCAACGAGGCTGCCTTTGTCGCGGGTAGAGATGAGAATGGCATTATACTTCGCAGAGGAGGCCCAATGAAAAAGTTCAGGCTTCTGATGTTGACGATGTTGGCCGCGACTGCGTCTCTGGCAAACACGCGGGAGTGGAAAACCGCGAGCGTAGTAGATGCTTCGGAAACCGACGTTTCGGGGGAACTGCGGGGCAAAAGAAACATCATGCACTACACCATTGAGACCGACGATATGATTTATTTTGTCGACTATACCTACAAACCGGGCCAGCACAGCAATAGTCGCGCACCGGATATTGCGGTAAATGTGTTAACGAAAATTGCCATCGAGGGGAAACGCGCGTACATTCTCGACGTCGCTGGTAAAGAAGTGAAGCTGCATGTCGTTAAGAAGACTACAAAGAAGTAGTACCGTCCAAGTTCCTGCGAGTGAGACTCTTTGCCGGAACGCCGCTCCAGGACCGTGACACATGTCCATTCCCGATAACCTTCCCAGCCTCACGCTAAACGACTTCGAGAAACGCTTCGGAGATCGTCACCTGCTTCATGGCATCGTGGAGAAGTGGGCGCGGGAGAAGCCTTCCGCCATCGCCCTCGTTGACGCGGATCGCAAACAGGAAGTCTCCTGGGCCGCCTTCGATCGCATGGCGACCGGCCTCGCCCTTCGCTTGCTGGAATGCGGTTTCCGCAAGGGTGAATGCTTCGCCACGCTTCTGCCGCTCCTCAGCGAGCATGTTTTCCTCGAGTACGCCTGTTTCAAAATCGGCGTCATCTTCGTGCCGCTCGATCTGCGCCTGCTCGCCGCGGAAGTGTTGCGCAGCCTCGCTCTTGTGAACGCGAAAGGCTTTGCCTTCACCAAAGTTCCAGGTGGCATTGACCCAGTCGCTCTCGCGAACGAGATCCGTTCGTGCACGGCGCTCCGAATGCTCTTGCAGTTTTCTCCCGCCGAAGAGTGCGTGGAGGGCGCCATGCCGGCCGCCTCCCTGCTCCAGGATGCCATGCGCCTGTGCGATCCGGTTTCCACTGACGCTCAAGCAAAGGACTTGGCCGCAAGCTACAACGCAGCCAGGCAATCCGTGAGCGAGAATGAAGGAGCGCTGGTCATCTTCACCACGGGTTCCACGGGCTCGCCGAAGCCCGCCTTGCTTTCCCACCGCAATATTTCCTGCCAGGCCATGTGCATCAGCCAGGCGCTGCTCCGCAGCGACAAGGGCCTCATCACACTGGTCAACCTGCCAGCAAGCCATGTGGGCTGTCAGACGGAGCTGCTGGCAGGTACACTCTTTGAAGGCGGGACGGCAGTGCTTTTGCCCGTTTTCGATCCTTTGCGCTCCTTGGAGGCGGTCGAAGAACACAAGATCACCGTCATGGGGCAAATCCCGGCGATGTTCCAGTTTGAGTGGAGGCTCAAGGACTACGATTCCTTCGACCTCTCCAGCCTCGAACTCGTCGCTTACGGAGGGCAGCAGGTTTCGGCGCCGTTCATCGAAAAGATGGCCACCATGGCGCCATCGGTCGGAACCGGTCTGGGTCTTACCGAAACCGCGGGTTTCTGCACTTATATCCGCCGCGAGCAAGCGCGCGCTGGGGAGTGTGTCTTCAACCTCGGCTGGGCCATGCCCGTTTATCCCATGACCATCCGCCATCCCATGCGTGCCGACGGCTCTGCCGGAGACGAACTGCCCGACGGCGAGCCCGGCGACGTGTGCTTCTCCGGCCCTCAGACTTTCCTTGGCTACATCAACGATCCCGCCTCCACGGCCGCCACTGTTTCCAAGGATGGCTATCTCTACACCGGAGATATCGGCTTCCGCGATGCTGGCGGCCTGCATCTCGTCGGCCGTGCCAAGTGGATCATCAAGCCCGGTGGTTACCAAGTGTTCCCGGGAGACGTCGAAAACCACTTCTGTGCGCTCGATCAAGTCGCCTCGTGCGCGGCGGTCGGCGTCGAGCACGCCGTCATCTCCGAGGCCATCATCGCCTTCGTGGAAAAGAAACCCGGCGCCGAACTCACCATGCAGATGCTCGAGAAGCATGCGCGCAGCCTGGCTTCTTACATGCGGCCGCGCCATTACGTCTTGCTGGACGCCGGCAAGATGCCCTTGAACCGCGCGTCCAAGGCCAACTATTTGGCGCTACAGGACCTTGCCAGAAGCAAAGTCGAAGCGCTCAGGTCCAACGGGCTCTGGGACCGCACCGACGAATAAGGACGTGCGTGTTCGTGCTACTTGAGTATTCCTGGCTCAGTGGGCTTGCTGCTTAGGAATATTTAGCAGGCCGTCACACAACGTAGCCGCTATGGACCACAACTCCTGTAAAAACGGTCCCTGTTAATTATATCTATAACCATCAAACGGAGCTGTTGCGCACATCCGAAAGCGCTGACAGAGCGAAAGAACTGGTTAGCCTGTAGCTCACCCCTTTTAGGGGTGAGGGTTTTCGTAGCGCGGGAGGGATTAGCTTCTAGCTACGAAAAGCCTCAGGCCTCGAAGGCCTGAGCTACAGGGAATGGAATTGTGACGCAACCCTTTTAGGGGTGAGGGTTTTCATGGTGCTGATGGCGGTCCCCAGAATCACCACGGAGCTATCGGCGTTCCATTGACGATTTTGTCTGCCGACAGGTGCTCTGAGTCCCGGCTGTCCTTCAACAAGACCGTCGTTACCCGTTAGGGTGCACCCCATGCTCAAAAGTGAAAGACTACGCCGGCGGAGACACGGGCTTGATTTTGGGTGTTGCTGCCGAGGCGTGTGATCAAGTAATCGAGTTGGATAGGGCGAATCCAGAGATGAGGGACGAGTTTGAGGTCAATGCCCGCGCCGAAACTGGTGGCAAAGGCGGAGTCGGTGCTGGAGGCGATGGCAGTGTAGGTTCCACTAACAGGGATGGCGAAAGAGCCGGGGATGACGGACTGATGGGTGCCACCAAAGAGAACGTGGGCGAAGGGGGAGACGCGCGAGGGCAAGGAGATTTCCGGCCCAAAGAGATAGGTGTACTGGTGAGCGCGGCTGGGATAGCCACTGATGGCCGAGCCGTAATGGCCGCTGAAATCAGCGGCGATACCAAGGAAGGGAAGAAAACGATAGGTGGCGGAGAGCTCCCAGCCGTTGAGGTTTTGCCGGTTGGTGACAAAAGATGGGATAGACGGCGGGGGACAGAAGACTGGTCCCACGCAGGTGACGATTTCCTCAGCAACGGTGACGGGAGGTCGGAGATAGGAATAGCCGCCGAAAACGACAAATTTGTCTTGAGCGGAAAGAGAGGAAGGGGCAAGGGCCAGCAATACAAGTTCAAGGAGAACCGAGGTGAATCGGAGCATGAGGTTACCTCCTAAAGATGATGTCCAGGATTCTTGATTATGTGATGCTGGGCCGAAAAGAGATGTTGTCCTGAGATGGGGTGGAACAGCCGAGCTTCAACAAGTACAGTTTTCAAGGTCTTTCGCCGGTTCCGCGAAGCCGTGCTGCAACGCAGCAATGCACGGCAGATCATTGATTACTGGATGGAGCATTCAAACGCAAGCATCGTAGATCGCTATGGCCAGCAATTGGTGGAGGATGTCGAATACCGGCAGGAACAGGTCAAGAAGGTCGGACTGGGTTCGAGCTGCTGCCATGTTTGTTTGGGCTAAGTTGGCTACAAATTGTGGAAAACCCAGCAGCCGCCTAAAGGTGTAACCCGATAAGAATAAGGAAGGAAGTGGTCGGGGCGAGTGGATTTGAACCACCGACCTCCTGGTCCCGAACCAGGAACCAAATCAATCTAAGTCGCTGTCCTGGCGTCAGTTACGGTCTTTCGGGCGGCTCTCTGTTAGACAAGTTGGACAAGTTTTCAACTTGCATAAGCCTATTGTCTCTTCCGGGAGCCTCGCGCGCGGGCCGTCTCTTAGCCTCCGCAGATTTTGGTAGCTAACAGCAGCGGACTGGATAGCTTCGGTCCGGAGGCAGAGGTTTTATCGCTACAACGGCTTAGCAAATTTCCCCGTTTCATAGCCTGGTGTTCGGAATCAATAGGTTACGTTCGGATGAGATGGCTCATTTTTGTGCGAAGTGCCCCTGTTTGGGAGCCATTGTGCAGCTATTGTGCAATTCCCTGGAGCGAACTGCACAGCAATACTTCCTCCCCCGAATTCCGATTGTGGACGTAATGCTAGACCCAAGTCTCCCCCTTGCCGCCTGATCACCGACGTATGGTCAGCCAGGAAGACAAGATCCGTTTGATTCATGAGCACCGCACGGCTCTAGTCAACCGCATGTTCGATGAGCTCCGCCGTAAGTCGCCGAGTTCGTCCACCGTGCAGCTCGCGGATGACAGAGTGGCTACTGCCAAACTCACCCTCTCCGCCATACCTTTAGAATCAGCGGGTTAGAGGCTTCCTAAATTCAAATCCATAAAATCTTTGGAATCGAGTAGCCACGAGGAAATTTCTAAGGCTCAACCCGATGGACGGCGGAGAGTCTCGTTTGCGACCGGACGCGGACGGGTAAACTCCCACGTTGTTGTTGCTCGTGGTTCGCTTTTGTGTTTGAATCAGCGCATACACCGCAGGAGTTCTCGGCAATAAAGGCGCGGTTACACTGGCCACTTGGGTTGCGGCCATCGCTCCTAACCCCACGCCAAGACGGAGTCAGTTCAGGTGGCATCGTGCTTCCAAAACGACTCTGACGGGTCTCCCAAGTTTGTGAACAGACGGACGGGTGTCGGCAGGAATTCGCCAGTCACACGTGGCAGGCCGGGAAAGGGGCAGAGATGAGCGCTGGGTATGTCCACGTCAAGGTTGGAGGCACGCCGCTAGTTGACACGGCGTTGGATGCTGTCACCGTCACACAAGAACTGAACAATCACTGGTGGTGCCGCATTGAATGCCGGCACACCGGGGATCAGCGCCTTCTTGGAAATACAGTTGCAGGGGCGGGCACGAACTACAACGTCGAGGATTGGCTGGGCAAGGACCTTCAGATTGTGTCCTACGATCAGTTCTTCACGGAGCACGTGCTGTTCGACGGGTTCGTGCTGGAGGTAGAACTCGAGTATCAACTTCATGGAAGCTATCGTGCGCAAGTGACCGGCGTCAGCAAATCCTACAAGATGGATCTCACACCACGGCACGCCTACTACCTTGAGAAATCGCTGTCCTCGATCGCACAACTGCTTGCTGACAACACGCAACTCGATTGTGCCGTCACCTGCAAGGACCGCCGCGCGCTGAACTATGTCCAGTGGGGCGAATCGGACTTTCAGTTTTTGCGGCGCTTGGTGGACGATCATCAATGCTGGATGCGCCCTAGCGAAAAAGGCATCGAAATCTTCGACAGCTTCCAACCTGGGACGCGCGTAACGTGGCGCGGCGAGAGCGGGGAAAACGGACTTCTGAGCTTTTCGGTCAAGGGCAAGCTGGCGCAGCCTTCCTTCAACGGCGCGCACTACAACCCGCACCTCATGATGAGCAAGATCTATAAGGAAGTGCAGACAGACCCGGAATTTTTTGGATCGGTCGAGCCACTTGTGGAGGCGGTCAAGAAGGCGTCGAAAGAGACGCTCCCACCTGGATATCTGCAAGATCGCAGTCGCGCCGTGACCTTGGACGATTACGAACAAGAATTGAAGATGGAGAGTGTTCGGTCCATCGGCGGAAGCGTGAGCGGCAGAGGGACGAGCCGCAATCGGGAAATCCGGCCGGGGAATATGCTGGAAATATCCGGAGTGCTGGACGCGCGCGGAAGCTATGGCGTGACCAGGGTCGTGCATACATGGACACCAAAGGGCTATCACAACGAATTCACCTGCACGCCCTGGAAAAACTACATGGACCCGGTGTTGCCCGCGCCTAAGCCCTGGACCGGCGTGGTGCCTGCGCGCGTCGTGGAGCACAACGATCCGAAAAAGATGGGACGCATCAAGGTGCAGTACTTCTGGCAAGAAGGCGGCCCCGCACATTGGGCGCGCATGCTGACGCCGCACGCCGGAGGCGACCGCGGATTCATGTTCATGCCGGAGAAGGGCGATGAGGTCGCCGTAGCGTTTGAGGAGGGCGATCCGGAACGCCCGGTGATCCTGGGTGCGCTGTGGAACGGAGTGGATACCGCGCCGCGCCAGGGCTTTTGGGGCAACGAGGATATCGAGGCCAATGACGTGAAGCGGATTGTGACGAAGAGCGGCAACCGCATCCAGATGGTGGACAAGAAGGGCAAGGAATCCATTGTTCTAGCGACTCCGGGCTCCATCCGTGTGGCACTCATCAATAATGCAGCCGAGACCGGACGGGAGACTCTGCTGCTGGAGAGCAGCGCCGGAGACATCATTTTCAATGCACCCAACGGGCGTGTGCATTTCTGCTGCAAGCAATTTTCGAGGGAGGTTGGCGGGAGCTCTGAGCCGTCGCCGGCGCCACCGAAAACCTCTAAGAGTGGGTGAAGAGGAGGAGGAACAGCTATGTCCATATTCGGCGGGCAATCCGACGCAAAAACAGAAATGGGTACGCAAGTCGGGCAGTCCGATTTTTCGCTCAAAACCAATTATCACGGCTCGGCGACTCTTGATACCTCGATCACATCGGCATCCTGGCTCCCGGGCACTACGGGTGTCGACTGTAAACTCGTCGATGGCGACCGCTGGCAGAAAATCACCGGGAAGATGACGCAAGACGTTGACGGAGATAAGACTTCCACCTATGGCGGAGCCTTCACAGAAACCTACACAGGCGATGTGAAAAGAACCATGCACGGGGTAGTCGAAGAGAATTACTGGGGCGCCGGAGGAAACACGAGAGACTACTACACCCATTTGGATGAGCATTTCTGGCTGGGTCATAAGCAGCAGAATGAAGTCGAAGAGATTGAGATTCGCAAGTATAAGATGGAAATTATCGACATTTTTTCATTTGAATGCAATCCAATGAAATTCGAGATCTTAGGGCTCGGAGTCACCGTAGAAGTTGCCGGAGAAGTTAGCGTCTCCCCGGGGCTTCAATTGGAGGCGGGTACATTTGGCATGGATTTCCACGGCGTTGCCCTGGAATCGGCACTTAAGAAGAGCGAGTACGGGATCCTGAAGGATGAGGCCAAGGCTCTGGAAAGCAAGATCGCCGCACTGGAGTTTGAGGTTGGCGAGCTAGATGTCGACAACCGTGCGTTCAGTCTGGTTGAAATGGTCCTTGGGCAGGGTTTTCTAGCACCATGACCATGATAGCGGGAATGAATCGGCGGTGGAACATGGCATCGGCAAACATTTCGCAACCCGGAACTGAAAAACGGCAGCGACTCGCGCCAGCCGACCAAGAGGCTCTCCAACCGTGGCGGCGTGCTACCGAGTTGACGCGCTGCTCCTTGTACTGGATTGGCGTTCAGAAATTTCCGGTTCCCAACGGGCAGCGAGCCTGGCTCCTCAAGTTCGTAGCGCGGCTCGCGGAGCACTTGCAGCAAACAGCAGGCCTTCGACACGAGCTTTTCCTGCAGGCAAGAGCGCTCAGTCGTTCGCTTAGGGACACTTTTGTGAACAAGTCGATGGATTGGATGCCGATGACCGGCCTGAGCCGGGCGCCCAACGCCCCAATGCCATCTCCGCCCAGCGCGGTTGATATCAAGGCGTTGCAGGAGGGAAAAAAGAAATTCGACGCGAATGAATACATGCCGGGCTATAGCTACTGGCTCCTGGACGACTCATTTCAGGTTCAGATGGAAGCTCTGTTCGGCGGAGGAGCAACGACCGTCCTGTTTCTAAAGCCGGATGCAAAGGCGCAGCCGCCAAAATTGGCGTTTCCCAAGGAACTCTTCCAGAATCCAATGTTCGCCGGGGCGGATCCAAATAGCGCGATTCCGCTGCCCAGCTTTGTGCGTGAAAATCCGCTAATGCGCCAACTGAACGTGGAGGCTAAGATCAACGCCGCATTCAAGCTGCAGGATGAATTCCTCGCTAAAAGCAAAACGATCTTCGGAGCCGGGTTGGAGGGCAGCCCGGGTTTCCTAGGTTTCGCATTTATCGTCCCCAGCTTGGAATCGAAGGACTTTTTTCAGCAACCCGAACAGGATGTGAAGAAGTGGTTCGAGCTGTTCGACGTGTATCTGCACGAGAGCACAGCGGATCAAGGCATCTTGCTTGCCGCACGCGAGGACATCGACGGTGCGCTAATCGAGATCATTCAGAAGATGAAAGAGGAAGGCTTGGAGTACCCGAACGGATAAGACCATGATGGAAACTTCGACGGAATCCGGCCGCAAATCCCTGCAATTGAGCGTCGTTCGCGCAGACACGCCTTACCAAACCGTCTTCCTGAAAACGAAATTCCCTACCGCGCCGGAGGATCTCCCCGTTGTGAGTGGGTTCGTGAGCAGGTTGATCGCCGCCGCTTGCCAGGGGCGCAAGATGAACCTGGAAACCTTCGTACAATGCCCTCCACTTTCCGAGGTTCAGCAAATGCCTCGCATGACGGATCACGCACGGGAGTGGCAGCCGATCATGGGCTTGGGCATCTGGCCAGATCGCGAGCCTCCCACGTCATTGACGAAGGCAGATTTCCTGAAGTTGCTTCCCGGACAACGGCCGCGGATTGACAAATATAAACTCTGTCGAATCTCGGCTCCCGGCAAAGCACGCGAGCAAGCCTGGACAAGCCTTCTGGGAACGGGGGCGCTCCTCGTTATCCTAACGACGGACGACTCGGACACCTTCCTGAAAAAAACGAAAGACGCGCTGCTGCCGCCGATTAAGGACGAGGCGTTCCGCCACGCTTCGTTTTACGTGCCACTGGTCGAGTGCAAGTCTTTCGAGTCCGCAAGCCCGGAACAGCTGCGGGCGTGGTTTTGCGGCACATCACTGTATATCCGGGAGAGCACGGAGGATGGCGGAATTCTGATTGTTTCGCAGGACCCGCTAAGGCCAGTCCTGGAAAGTCTTGGTGCCAAGCCCACTGACGGCTCGCAGGCGGAGTGGCAGGTGCCCTGTTAAATTGCTCGAGGCCAGGAAGAATCCCAACTAACTAGTTTTCTTGATTGGCGAAAAGACCAGCCGGAGCGTGCAGCCTTCAGCCAAACGCAGGCGTGCCCCCTTCTTCAGAAGTACCGGCTGCCTCGGGTGAATCCGCCGCCCGTTGAGGAACGTGCCGTTGGCGCTGTCGCAATCCAAAACGTACAACCTGTCTTCGTGTTGGCGAACTTCGCAGTGAAACGCCGATACGCTGCGCAGCGGATCCGAGATGACCACTTCGTTGTGGTTGGCGCCTTCCTGCGCGACGGCACCTAGGTGAAGTACTTCCTGATTGATCAAGTAGCGTTTGCCCTTCTCTGGGCCATCGATGATCTCGAGATACGGTTGTTTTGGCCCGCGCTGGCGAAGGAAAATTAGTACGACACCGACGAGGACCAGAATGCCCAAGGCAATCACCGCAACGATTTTTATGAGCCGTAGCGTCTCCTGCCGCGCGATTAGCCCATCCAGGCCCTGCACTTCCGGGTCGCTGGGGTCAATCTTCTTGGCGATGTTCAGGTGAGACCTTGCGGCACGAATGTCGTAGGAGAGGAACGCGGTCTCCGCCTGTTGCAGCGCTTCGCGCTTAACGGCTTCGTTCTGCTGGGACAGCGTCAGTTCCTGCTGTTGCTTTTGCTGCCGCTGCGACTGTTGCGCTTGCAGCGCGTCCAGTTTGTCCTGGGCGTCTTTTCGGCCATTGTAGGCCACCATGTTATTCGGATCGAGTTCGAGGATTCGACTGTAGAGCGTTACCTGCTCCTGCGGATCGCTGGAGTGGACCGCACGGTCAATGAGATCGGCGATCTCTTTCTGGTGAATACCGGCGGCAGCAGTTCCGGGCGCACCACCCGGAATCGCTTCGGGCGCAGGCGTTCCTGCGGTGACACCGGCTCGCGAAAGACCAATGGCGCGTATATCGTTGAAATCCAGGCTGCTGTGGTCATCGGCCGAGAGCAAACTGATCGTACCCGCGCCATTGCGCGACTGGAGCAGAGCATCGGGACCTTCGGTCCGCGTATCTTCGAAGTCGGAAACGGGGAAGCCATTTACCCACACCGAGATGTGGTGGCTGCGGACGACAAGAGTCTCGAAAAAGTAGCGATCGTCATCGCTCACCACGCGGCGCGCCGGTTGAATGCCAAAGAGACCGCCACTCCCGTAGTGGGAGGGCTTGTCGCGGTCCTTACCGGGGAATGTGTTGTCGACCTGGACTCTGTAGCCCGTGGAGAAGTCACCTTGCTGTCCGCGAAAAAGCACACCGCCTTGAGGATGACGTCCCTTGCCATTCGCTCGAATCGCGAGCTGCAAGATGAAATCATCATATAGCGAACCGTTTTCGAGCTGACTGGGTCCTTTCTTTACGTGAATCGCGCCGTTTTCGACTGCCCAGTCCGGCCCGCTTTGACCCATAAGCATCGAACTGATCTTGCCGCGCTTCTCGGCATTCGCGCCGGTTGGATTGACGATCTTCCAGCCAAACAGATTTTGACCATTGAAAATGGGCTGGAGACTGAGCGGCTTGAGTTGGATGTTGCGGAACTCTACGGGATTCCCCTTTACAAATTGCAGGGCAATGGCACCCAGCTTGCTCCTGTGTGCGTTCCCGTCTACAGCCTGCGTTCCATCCAGCTTCACGCGAAAATGATCCCCGGTCACTTCGACCTCAAACGTGTGCCATGCGCCGGGAGCGGCTTGAGCCTTGGCTGCCTTCAGGTAGCCTGCCAGACTCCCCGTTGGGAAACTTGTGTCACGGTTGTTGATCTGCAGTTTGTAGCCCGAGCCAGCGGGATTGCCCTTCGTGTCGGAACGCAAAATGATGCCGCTTTCACCTTCGGTGTGAAGGCGAAAATCGCAATGCAGGATGAAATCAGCGAAGACGGTATTTGTCCGCAGATAACCGCTATCGCCAGAATCTGCTGTAATCGTGTCGTTTACAACCCGCCACTGGCCGCCACCCCCGCTCGTCCAGCCAAAAAGCGTTTTCCCGTCGAATAATTGGATCCAGCCGCCCTGCGCATCGATCGTCGCCCGGCTGGTGTCTCCTGCAAAGAGAAACGATGCCGCGATGAGTATCACGCAGCCGAGTATGGTTACGCCTCGCCATGTACCCTGACCGAAGAACCGGAAAATGCGATACCTATGCAACGGAAACACGGGCTTCCTCCACGGAAAAGATCAATCCTTCGTTCGGATCGTAGGAAATTCGCAACGTTTGCTTTGCCGCCACGTCTCCCGCAAGAATGGCCGTGGCCAACGGCGCGAGAACCAACTGCTGCATGGTTCTCCCCACAGGCCTTGCGCCATAGGCGGGATCGTAGGATTCCTTCGCCAGGTAGGCCAACGCTTCAGGCGTAACCTCAAGTGCAATCGTGCGCTCCTCTTCGAGTTTTTTCCGGAGTTGGGCGATTTGCGCACTGACGATGCGCTCGAGCTGCACTTGCGTCAGCGAATTGAACGCGACGACCTGCGAGATGCGGTTGTAGAGCTCAGGCCGCAAGCTGGCCTTTACGACTTCCATGATAATTTCCTTGCGCTTCTCCAGGTCCTCGGTGGCCTCCATTGCTTCGCGGACACCCAGATTGGATGTGAATAGAACCATGGTGTCGGAGAAATCGCAGAATCTGCCCTTGGCGTCTGTAAGGCGCCCTTCATCAAGCACGCCGAGCAGAAGATCCAAAATCTCCGGGTGGCCCTTTTCCACCTCGTCGAAGAGCACGATGGAATACGGGGATCGCCTCACTTGCTCAGTCAGAAAACCGCCTTCGTCCGAGCCGACCAGGCCGGGCCGCGAGCCGATCAATCCGGCGGTCGATGACTTGTCCTTGTACTCGCCCATGTCAATGCGAATCAAAGCGTGCTCATCGTCAAATAGAGCCTCTGCAAGCGCCTTTGCCAGCTCTGTTTTTCCAACTCCGGTAGGTCCGACGAACAGAAACGAATTAGGTTTACGGCCTACCTGGAGATCGGCACGCATGCGTCGTGCTGCCTCGGAAACCGCATGGATAGCGTCATCCTGTCCAAAGACGCGTGCCCCGATGCGCTCCTCGAGTTTGAGCAGCCTCTCTTTTTCGCTCTCGAGCATGCGTTGTATGGGTACCCCGGCGCGTTCTGCCACAACCTCCGCGACATGTTCCGCAAGAACCTCCTCCGGAACCATTCTTGTATCGGCAGTGAAGAGGGCGAGCTTCTTCTCCTGGTCCTCGCGCTGCTGTTCGAGGTATTTCAAGGACCCGTAACGGATTTCCGCGGCCTTGGTGACATCACCACGTCCCTCGGCGGCTTTGAGCTGGACGTTTTGCTCCTGAAAGGCTTGCCTGGTCTTCTGCAGGGACTCAGAAGTATCGCGCTGCTCCTTCCATCGCGCGACAAGGTCTCCCACTTTCGGCTTGAGCTCCGCAATCTCCTTTCGCAGTGCCTCCAGGACCAGCTTCTGGCTCGCGGACCGGCCTTCCTCCAGGCTCTTCAACTCTGCTTCTTTGCGAAGCAGCAGCCGCTCCTGTTGGTCCACAGCGTTGGGCTTTGACTCTTTCTGCATGCGAAGGCGCGCTGCGGCTTCGTCAATGATGTCGATGGCCTTGTCAGGAAGAAAGCGGTTACGGATATACCGTCGCGAAAGCTTAATCGCGGCTTGCAGCGATTCGTCGGAGAGCTTTACACCGTGGAAAGCTTCATAGCGGTCACGAACCCCGCGAAGGATCACCAGCATCGTTTCTTCCGTTGGCTCCTTCACGACTACCACTTCGAACCGCCGGGCCAGGGCGCCATCCTTCTCGATCCGTTCACGGTACTCATCAAATGTCGTTGCGCCGACGCAGCGAAGTTCGCCGCGCGCAAGAGCAGGCTTCAAGATGTTCGCGGCATCCATGCCGCCTTCACTGCCCCCCGCGCCAACCAGGGTGTGAATTTCGTCCAGGAAGAGGATGATTTCTCCTTTGCGTGCACGAACTTCCTCCACCACTCCTTTGACACGCTCTTCGAATTCACCGCGGTACTTCGCGCCCGCGACCATCGACGTGAGGTCGAGAGCAATCACTTTGCATTTCTTAAGAGAGTCCGGAACGTCTCCTGCAGCAATCCGCAAGGCCAATCCTTCCGCAACGGCCGTCTTCCCGGTTCCGGGATCACCCACAAGAACGGGATTGTTTTTGGTTTTTCGCAGCAGTGTTTGGATGACGCGGCGGACCTCTTCGTCGCGGCCAATGACCGGCATCAGTTCACCTGCCGCGGCAGCAGCGGTCAGATCACGGCCGAAGCGTTCTAGCGCTTTGCCGCCGGTCTTCGGCCCTGAGGGCGCTGTCTTTTCGCCGAGCGTTTCTCCCGCCGCCGCCCGCGTTTCCGCGGCTTTCTCGACCGTTCCCTGCGTGAGACCAGCAGCCTTCAGTTCCTGCTTCAGCGATGGATCGCTGTATTCAATCGCCGCAAGCAGAAAGTCCACCGGTTCCGCCATTTCAGCGCCGCGGGCCGCCATCTTGAGAAACGCTTTCTCGATTAGATCGCGCAGCGAGCGTGAGGCCACCGGGCGTTTGCCCGGTTCCAGTTTTTGGTTCCTCTCGACTTTGTTCAGTTTGGCAGTAAGGCCGTCCAGAAGCGCGCTTGTCGCCATCCCAGCGCGCTCCAAGGTGCTGGTACACGCACTATCCGCGTCCAGCAAAACGTACAGCATGTGCAGCGGAGTAATCTGCGCCTGCTGGCGCTGTTCTGCCAAGAGCCGGGCCCGTTCAAGCGCTTCTTCCATCCCGCTGGAGAGCTTGTCCAAATCGATCGCCATTTTTGTTACTCCAATCGCCTGCGCCGTTGGGGGGAAGTACCCGTTTGCAGGGGAGAATTGGGCGGATTCTGTTCATCCCACGGTGCTGGCTTCTTCGCTTCGCCCGGCACTTGTCGATCGCGTTCCGGAGAGAGTGCCGGAACAGCATCTTCCTCGCGCACCGGTCGCGGCTGAAGTGGCTGCGCCTCCCTTTCTTCTAGTTTGCTGGCATAGAACCGGTGACGTACAAAGAGCAGGGCGGTGTGGATGGGGTGGTGGGCCTGCACCGTCACGCGGAGGTCCATGATCGTCGGTACGTCCGGAGCTTCGAAATCAAATTCGAAGTTGCGCTGATCGGAGAATTTCGCCTCGGTGGTCAAAATGATGGGGGTGCGCTTGAAACCGGAGCCTTCGTTCAAGCGGATTTCGGCCGTGAGGCGACTGCCTTTCTCGAAGGACGCATCCGGCTCGCTAACGAGAATGAGGCGGTACTTGTCGCGACCCTCGAGCCGGAGCTGGCTGAACGTCAGGGTCAGTTCATCTGCCAAACCCTGCACACGGGAGGGTTTAGCGGCAAGCTTGTAGAGAACCTTCCCTCCACGATCGAAGACGAAGTTCATGGCCTCCAATGCGGCACTCAGGCGAAAATCAACGTACTTTCCTTCGAGCGCTCGCTCCAGGCGGCTCTGCGCAGCGAGCGATTGCAGTACCGAGCGAACTTCGACACGGAGATCTTCGTCGACGCGCCGCTTGCCCGTGGTCTGAAGGATTCTCTTCTGTTGTTCAAGAAGGGGGATGAACTCCGTCTCGCCAGTCTCCTTCAACATTTCAAAGTACTGCCGCGCCGCCGGCGTCAAATCCAAGTAGATGGCCGCTCCGTAGATGAACCGGCGCAAGTGAGAAAAGAAATTCTGCGGAGACTGTACAGGATCGAGGATTTCGTAGAGGCATTCCTGGACAGCCGCTACCATGCGGCTCACAAAACTCATAGTCTCGATGTCCAGGTCTGTTTCAATTCCGCGCTCGCGGAACAGGACAATGAACTCCTGCATTGCGCGGTAGAGCTCGGTGTAACGCTCCGCGAGCGAAGTCACTGCCTCCACGATCTTGCGCCACACTGCTGTCAACTCGCTGTAGCTCACCAGCGAAGTGCATGCAGGAATGTATTGGGAATCCTTCTCGTAACTCACGCCGTACGGAGGCCGTTTGATCCGTGCGACGGAAATGCTATAGGGAGCGCTGTCTGCGGGAATTTGCAGTTGCAGCCGGTACGCAGGCCGCCGGCTTGTTTTCATTTGTGGATTGAATTCATCGGCCGGCCCCTCCGTAACATCTTTCTCGTGCGGGTCGCAGACGATGTAGACGGGTGTTTCAGCAACGCCTTCGAGCGTGGCCTTGGGGAACTTCGCATGGATCGGGTGCTCGGGATCCACGTCGATGATGCAACCGGCCGGCGTTATCCCACGGCATTGCGTGACCGAGATCCGTATGCCCTCCTCCCCCTGTTCAACCACCACAATCGGATCATGACGGACGGCTCCCCGTTCATCCTCGGGCAGCCGCGGCCCTCCGCCGACCAATCCATACGAGTTGGTTGCATAGCGCAAAATCCATAGCAGGCTCGAATCGAAATACCGTTCCTGGCGAACGAAATGGTCCGGGGTGAGCAACATCCCGTGTTCCCAATTGACCGAGTTCAGGTCAAGATCGTGGATCTTCATGGAGTCCCCCTGAGTATTTCGACTTTCCCTGCCACGCCGGCACATCGGAGCATTTTGCTGACGTGTCCGTCTCCGGCGCACGAATGCCCCGCCCCAAATGGGAATTGATCCCCAACCTGGCATTTTCCTTTTCAAATCCCAATCGTGGCGCCCGCGCAGGATCGAGGACAGACCAAGACACGCGATGTTTCTGGTAGCAAGGCATGCACAGGTGGAGCGCGGCCGCAAGCAATCTGGAATGTTCTTCCTCCTGAAACAGGTAATAGGTGTGCAACGGCACTGGTCCGATCATCAGGACCAAACATTCCAGGTCCTCGACTCGCCCCCCTGCCACAGCATCGACGCCCAGGCGGCTTGCCCTACCGCCGAGTAGCGAAACGTCGTCATCAGCCAGAAAACTGTACGACCGCTGCTCACGAGTCTCCTGCAACGGCAGACCAAGCAACAAGTGCAGCGTGAGGTGTATTCCTTTTTTCTTACCCGCCAAACGATGCAGATTTGGCAGAAGCGCGGCGAGCTTGTAACGGCAGCGCGGCGGCCAGTCTTCCGGATTTAAACCGAACAGCGAAATCCAGCGCGAACACGCATCCGTGCGATCCGGGCGAAGATCCAGGAGCCTCTCGCCGGCACGAATCCATCGTGCAGTCTTTTGCAGGGGGTCGTCGAAAAGTTCAAAAATCTCTTTCGTTCCGAGCTCGGCATCGCCCCCGCGGTCCCACATTCCAACGGGTAAGGAATGGAAAAGCCCCAAGCCGGCAATATGGAGCACGATGCTTGTGTCCGGCCCGAGCGGATCCCCGGCTGCCGGAAACTGCTCAACCACCCAAAAGGGTTGCCAGCCACGGCCGGCCATGCGGATGGTGATTCTCGCAGGAGATATGTCCAACTCCGATAGCACGTCGAGCGCCGAATCCACAGTGTGATGGAAGCTGTGCGAGGAGTCGCAGAAATCCGGCATGCGCTGTGTAGCTTCGTCCATCATTTTCGGTCCAGCACAATCTTGAGCCGCGTGTCGTACAAAAGCCGCTCTTCCAGATGGATTTTGAGTTCATCGAGTAGTAAGCGCAGTTCCTGGTCCGGGTCGACAAAATCATCGTTGGCAACTGACAATCGCACTTGTTGCACTCGCCGCAGGCCCTGGTTCGTTCGCTCAACTCCAGAAGAGGTATCCACCACTTGAATGCGGCGGTCGAACGCTCGCACGGCGCCCAGCAGGTCTGCCCGCGTCACCACGCGATCCCTTGATAGCAGCGCCTCCGCGAAGCGCGTCTGCGTTTCCTGCAGATTTTCGCCGTCCGTTCCACCCGCTGCAGACGTCACGCTATTGACCCGCGTTGTGCGCAGGCCGGTCTTTTTCAAAAACGAATGGATCTGGCCTGCGCTGACGCGGTTTCCCACAGAACCACGCGTGACCCAGAGTCGCAGGTTGACCGAGGAATCGGCGTGGCCGTCCGCGTGACGCGCAGGCCGCAAATGAATACACCCGTTCCGGATCGAATAACGTCCTGCTCCAAGATCGGACGACGGAGCCAACTCGGGAAGGTACGCGGTGCCCCTTTCTCCGGAAATCGAAAGCGGCGCGACCAGGTGATGCGGTGTCCCGGCTTCACGGCTCACCGGAATCGAAGTGCCGTGCGTTGCGAAATGGACCGTTGCGTTCACACATTCGACATTGGACGCGCTAACGGCATGTAGTGAGACCCCCGTGATCGCTGTGTGCAGATTCCGGATCTGGCGCGGCAACGATATGCGCACCCACGCACACTTTCTTGCGTTCAGTTGGGCCACCGTTTCGCCAAGCAGTTTTCTCAGCGCGCCTTCCATGGCCAGGGGAATTCCGCTGGTAAAACGCCGTGAAGGGGGCACAATCGGAAATACAAACACGCGTCCTGCGTAGAAACCATCGGGAAGAACGGCTACCTCTCCTGGGTGTATCTGGTCGGAATCCGAAGTTGATTCCGGCAACAGCCATTCAAGCAATCGCACGCCCGCATTTCCCCGGCGCGGCCGGAGAATGCCTGAGCTCCCAAATTCACCTTCCGCTCCGGTGAGACACCATGTTTCGTCCAGCAACGCGGCTTGCAGCAGCGCTGCGTCAGGATTGAGTTCGAAAAAGAAACCATGCTGGCTCAGATGCCCCGCTCCCAGATTGTCGATGGCCAGGTAAATGGCAGGATTGGGACCCAAGTTCACGCGAACTGGATCCAGTGAAGAGCGCGACTGAAATGCCTCGGGGAGTTCAATGCCGGAGACCAGCTGCAGCAGGCCATCCTGGTAAGTGGCTCCCAGGCATATGCAAGCCTTTGAAACCTGCAAGGAAACATTGGTGGAGAACGTAAGGCGTTCCCCGCTCTGCGTCTGCCCCAACATTTCCGTTCCCGCTTCCACCACTTGTGTTTCGCCGTCGGGAAAGAAGCGCACGACAGTCTGTGCGGGCCGCGCTCTTCTTCCCTCAATGTCCAGCCCGGCGATCAATTCGTCTAACAGCGAAATTTGTCGCCGATCAAATTCGATGTACTGGGCTTCCAATTGGCCCGCGATGGTGCGGAAAAGGACTGCGAGCATGGGATCGGTCACTTCCGAAGTGACACCGTAGTCCTTCAGTCGGCGCGCGAAATCGTCCCGCAATTTCTTGTAGATTTCGCCAGCCGTTGCTTTTGAGGAACCCATAAAGTCAGCCTTGGACAAGACGCACGGAATGTGCTTGTCCCCCTTCGGATGCGGAAACAATCCTCAATACGTAAGTGCTGGTTTCCGCCTGCGTTTGCGATTCTCTTACGATCTCCTGCACGCGATACTCAAGAATGCCGAGATCCTGCAGCGAGAGGTTAAGTTCTTGGATGGCTTGCGAGGGAAGCTCGGTTTGTGCCCGCGCCTCCTCAAAGAACTCGCGCAGGCCGAAGTGGCGGCTGCCAATCCAGCTCCCGTGCGGTGTTCTCGCCATGACGCTGACCAGCGATACGATCGCATCCACTTTGGGGCAGCGTCTCAGGAACCCACCTTCCAGACGTAGTGGGAATGCCAGGAACGACATGGGCTTGACGCACTCCGCTAATTGCTCATCTTGATTTCTTTGAAGTTCTGCTGATTCAAAACTGGTTCCAACTCCAAATAGAGGAGGTGGTTGACCTGTGGGCCACGTTCTTGCGAACTCATGATTGGATTGCTCGTCTCGAAGCGGCTGATCCAACCCTTGAAGTTGTAGCTGCAAAGGGCATCTTGCTTGGACTCGTCCTTCCAAAACTCAATCTTGATGTCCTTCACCTTCTCACGCGTCACAACATTGCTAAGCTCAAATAGCTTTCTCAGCGTTGCGTGCGACATGTTCGTGTCGTCGTGGAAATCGACCCACACCCGGATTGCTGTGGTCAGGCTGCCCATCTCAGGCATTCCCGCATGATCTTTCGTGGTGCTGAATGACACGGATGTGGAAATCGCGTCAAACTTACTGCCATCAATCGTAACTGTACTGCGGAACTGTGATGCCATATCTGCCCCCATTTCTTCGGGATTTAGTGCTGACCGCAGTCCGGCCCGCGCTCTGCTTGTAGCCAAGCACCCCCAGCCGGGCCGGATGTAGCTGCCATCAGCTGGATTGCGTTCCCTGTATGCCCATTACCTCCCGGACAACACTGCACCTAAGGCATGAAAAGAACGGGCACACCACTTCTCAACTGCACAGTTTTCAGGCGTTCTCCTCTCCTTGCTTCTTGAATTCGGGAACATCAATCTTCAGGACGAATGTTTCCGCGGGCCCGGTCGGTGCGACGCTGAGCGTAATGTCGCAGATTCCCTGCATGCGCTTACTCGAGTCCTTGTCCACGAATAACTCGTAGCCCGTGATGGTACCTTGCTCTACCTGTTCGTCCAGAAGATGCTTCAGCGGCTTTTCAATGGATTCATCCATGAAGTCGCGCGTCAATACCTGCCCAGCGACCTGCAGGAGATAGTGCCGGCAACACCGCTCCAGGAACCGCACAATCCGGTAAGAAGTGAAAAACTTCAGGACGCCACTGGGATCTTCAGCCTGCGTTCGACACCCAAAGAAACAAAGATGATTGTCCGCGTCGCGTATTATGGGAACGAGCTGCCGTTCCATGCTCAAGTGTTCCATCTCTCCAATCAGCGGTTCTATCCTGGCCTTCTCGCTTCCCGCAATCTGCCCGAAGCGTGAACCCACTGGCCCCTGTGCAAGGCCTTGGCCCTCATCGCTGCGGGCAATGGCGCCGGCAAAGACGAGCGACGGCGGTCCGTAAAGATCATCGCCGCCATCAATGTTCTTCTCGAACCAGTGCTTCGGCCGCAGCTGCAAATAGCCCATCGTCACCACATCCGAAGCGGCGCGTTCCTCCGGGCGCTTCATGAACTCGTACTTGCCGCCCGGAAGGAAATTACGCTCCACGTTTTTGAACGACTTCTCGTCATCAATGTCCGTGATCAGCAACATTCCCCAGCTCGTGGCAACATCCTCCAACTTCTCCCGCACCGTTTGTGGAATGTAGCCGGGCACGATCAGATTGCAGATGTCGTCCCGAAAGTTGAAATTGTCGTTGCGCTTTCGGCAGAAGTTCTCGATCGCCGCGACACTCATGCTGAAGGCGTCCTTCATGGCTTTCGGGTCGGCGTTGAGAACGTACAGCTCCACCGGTTTGCGCACTTTCCCGTCCGCCACCTTGCTGTTTTCAAAAAACATCGCAACCTGGCGGTAAGTGCGCTCCAAAGGCCGAATCTGCTCGAAGATCTGCGCCAGAACGGAGTCTCGGATCGCCTCAGCCTTGTCAATTTGCCCTTGGAGCTTCTTCACCGTGGTTTCGTAGGCGTCGCTCGCAGAGAGAACTTTCTCGAAATCGGTGAGCTGACTGAGGAACTCCGAGGCGGATTGAGCCGTAAAAATGGCGTCCAGGCTTCTCGTTTCATCCGTGAAGCCCGGGTGTAGGTCTGCAAAAATCTCTTGTAGTAGATCCTTGGCCGCAGTCTTGCCGAGTATCTGGGCTGTTGTTTTTACCGCCGTTGCCGTTTCGTCCGCCATTAGCTCTTACCTCCTTTGCCGGCCACCTTCTCCAATTCCGATCTCAAACGCCCGAGGGCCTCGATAATTTCTTTCCGCTGCTCCGGGTTGCCCCAGGCACGACGCACGGTGGGCAGCTTCCAGCGGTCTTTCAACCGATAGACCAGGTCAATGCTCGATTTGAGGTCAGCGAGGTCATTCCGCAAGTACTCGACCACGCCGTCCGGGGTTCGAGTCTCCTGACGCTTTTGCAGGTTTTCCGGGTCAAAATCCTTCAGGCTCCGGAACGCCACATCGACACAAAACTCCGTCTCTTCCGGACCGGCGTTGCCTTTGAACGAGAGTTTGGGCTTGAACTTCTCGAAACTATCCAGCAACGACTCCACCTTCGCGGGATCCTCGTTCTCGGCGCCCGCCTCCTTCCCTGCCCGGTCCAGCGTCATGGGCATTACGGCGGCGGCGGTTGAAGTCGGCACCTTCCGAACCGATGCGGATATCCCTTTTCGAATCACTTTGATTACTGGCATCGCTTTGCTCCTTTGGCGCGTTCTGCAAAACCACCCAGACTCGGGACGTGTTATTTCCGATGATCCGGTTTGGGAGGCGCATGGCGTTCCAGGCGCCTTGCTGTCTCCCGCCGAGATTCAGCAACACCTCCGCGCCCTCTCTCGAAACCTGCCGGAGTCGCACCACCCCCGGGCAGGCTTGCATGCTGCGCGGTCGCCCCTTCTCCCCAACGAGCACGATCACTTTCTGATATCACGCCTTCATATCCCTGACTCCAAATCAACGGCGGAACCCAAAACCAGAGAACCAGAAGCGCGGCACCCCACGCGGCAAAAACCAGTAGCGGCCGGAAAACTCTCATCCAAAATGTCTTGCTACTCTCGAAGCTGGACCGCAGCAGCACTTGACCTTCCCGTGCATCGCACCGTCCGTCGAACACGGGTTGGCCGACCTCCGGGGCAGTCCACGTGATCTCGTCGCTGTTGAGTTGTTCCTCAGTTGGCAACTTCATCTGCAAGCGCAAATGTATCGTTCTCGCTGCAAGAGACGCACGGTCCGGCCACGGAGAAGAAAATGTCGCCAGGATGTCTTTTGTTTCAACGGTAGGGGCAGGATGCTTGAATACGCGCATCAATTCCTCTGCGTCGGTGATCATGGTGAACTTGCTGCTGATCTGCGACAGCGAATCCTGGTTCACTTCTTTGGGACTGCCAATTCCTACCGCAATTACCCGGATGTCAGAATTGTCCCGAACTTTCTGTACAACCACGCGCAGTCCTGCTGGTCCGCTCAACAGGTCATGGTCGTCGCCGCGGGATTCCTGCACATCGTTATCGCCATCTGTAAGGAGAAACAGGAAAGCCTCATGAGCGCCCGGCAGTGTTTTGATCTGCTCGCGAAGTACGTCAGTCCCGACGTCCACCGCGGAATAAAGCGCCGTGTTGTTGTGTGGTTTGGGCTCAGCTAAGGTATCCACTTCGCTCTGCGCATCGCCGCGGGAAGTGGCAAACCGAGCGGAACGAAGTGCCTTCACAACTCCGTGGCTTTCGAATCCAACGACCGCTACGCGGTCCGCGCCATTTTCGAAATCCTGGAGAAAACGGGAAATCGCTGCTTTCGCGGCATGAAAACGGGTTTCGCCGTTCGGGAGCTGCCGGTTCATACTGCCGCTGGTGTCAATCAGAAAGAGCGTCAGACGCGTCACTGCCGGAGCCGATGTCTCGGACGGCAAACTTACCAAGAAAGGCTTGACCGTCCGGTCACCCAAGTCGACGGTCAAGCTGGAAGCCATCTGCGACGGCGTGAGAACTGGAATGCGCGCGGGTGTTCCGTCTGGCGCGAGCGCACTGAATCCGATACGGAAACAAGGAACGCTTGTCACCGGTTCACAGTCCAGCAGCTTCATGTCTTGCGTGAATTTTAGTCTGGAGGCCGGCGAGTCCTGTGCTGACGCAAAGCTCACCATCAGCGCCGCACATACGATGCCGCTGAAGATTCGCGCGGTGATCGCCACGGTCGTCGAGCAAAACTGCCCGCATTTCCGCTCAGAGTTCACATCTCGCTCGAACTTTCTCTACCTGGACCCTGCCAGGGGCCTGGAAACGAATCTCAGTGCGGTACGCCCGATCAGGATGTCATCGGCATCCCGCAGTTCCTGACTCGCGGCTACTGTCTTGCCACGAACCCGCAAGACGTATTTCCCTAGCCCCGTCTGCCCAGAAGTCTCCGGGTGTCGCGCAATGTAGAAACGCCCCTGCCGGCCAAACAGAATGGCGTGCCTGGCAGCGATCGCCTGATCAGGAATAAAGATCTCATTTTCGGCTGAAAGCGCCGTGACCTGTGGCCCAGAGCTTTGGCTGCCAATCACGTAGGACTTGGCCTGCTCCAGCTCCCAGCCTGACTCATGCAATTTGCTTTGTGCGCGCCCGTCACCGCTGCTTACAAATTCAAGACCACCCTGAAGCAACAAGATGGGAGCCATGGCCATGCCGCAAGATATCCCTGCGCTGGCGAACATGAAAGCCAGGGCATGCGCAAAATCGGGCAAGATTCGTCCGAATCCAGCGAACAACAAACCACCGATTGCGCCTCCCGCCAGACCGCCGACAAATGCGTAGGGGCCACGGAAGCGATCCCGCTTTACCCAAAGAAGCCCCAAACCAAGACCGATGACGGAGCCGCCAAGAATCCAAGCGAGCACTCGTGTGGTAAGTGGCGCCTCATCCGCGAGATTCAGTGTGATCGGAATCTGGATCGCACCCGCCACAATGCCACTCAGAACCCCTATGCCAGCCCCGGCGAAGACCCACCTTGTGGACTCAGGATTGCTCGAAAGACGCTCGCTATAGCCGGCGCTCAAGGCGCCAAGGACAGCCCCGAGGATGCCAAGCGACACTACGTCCACCAACCAGGCTGTTTGTTGTTGAAGCAGGAATGGGTTTATCAGTTCGAGCAGCCCCCACGAACACAGGCCCGCGGTCGCACCAATCAATGTCGTGGAGTACAAGCTCCTAGAGAGGCCCATGGCTCGAGCGGCCGGGACGCCCGTAAATACCTATTTTGAAATGACCTAGGTGACCTGAGATGCTCGGCTCGCTGTCCGCATGGTACTCGGCAGGTCATGGCTTGTCAAGCGGTTGGGGCAGACATATACTCACCGGTATAGTGGGACGCTCACGACCACCCCAGGTTCCATGCCAGACAATTCCAGGCTTGCGAAAACGGTTTTCCATCAGGAGCGAATGCACAACCTCCACGCTGTCTTGGTGGGTGCTGGGGCGCTGGGTAACCAGGTCTTCCAGACTCTCGGGCTCCTTGGTACCGGACGAATCACGGTCGTGGACCCCGACGTCGTTGACCCAACTAACCTGACTCGCTCTGTCCTTTTTCGCTGTCAGGATTTGCTGGGTCGCAATAAAGCTGAAGCATTGGCCGAGGTCGGGCGGACACTCTTCCCTGCATCTGAGATCATCCCCATCCCTCGGGAAATCGCTGACGTGGGATTCCATGACATTTCTCTGGCGGACATGATCTTCTCTTGCGTGGACTGCGACCTCTCGCGCCTCGAGATCGCGTACATTTCCACAAAACTGGATCTTCCCGTTGTTGATGCGGCTCTTGGGACACAGAACTACTCGCACGGCCGCGTTACTTTCTTTGCAGGCAAGACTGCCGCGTGCTTCGGATGCCGGTTGACGTCGCAGAAACGTGGCCAGCTCCTTACTGCCTGGGACGCGGAGGCTCACTCATGTGCCGCCGACGCTCTCCCGGCCCCTGACCGGGTGTTTCCGAGTACACCTACTATGGCCGCTGTCGTTGGCGCTATACAGGTCGAATTTGGGCTTCGGTCGTTGATTGCTCGTCGGCGGGGAGGACCGCGCCAATCCACTTCGATCGAAATCACGATTGATGAACCCATGCGCCTTGACAAAATTCAGGTGCCCCTCAGCGGTGGATGCCCATTTCACGATTGGCACGGAGCACTTATCGGCAGTCCCGGCCTGCCCACGCAAACGACGGTCGCCCGTTTATTGGAATCAGCCCGACAAACCAATGCTCCTCGTTCGGCCCTGGTTCTCGATTGGCCGCTCTGCACTGTGGCGAAATGTCTCGATTGCGGGCATTCCTGGCACCCGATGTTGCGAATCGCTTTGATTCGCAAAAAAGGCGCTTGTCCGGCCTGCCAATCGCACAGAATTGCTGATCAACAATCCGTCCGGACTTTGGCGTACGGCGGACCCTGGGCAAGTTTCACGCTCGCCCAGTTGGGTCTGCCGGAACGTCATCTCCATTCGGTAGAATTTCTCTCTGGTGCCCAATGAAGCTGCCCTTGTGGACCGTATTTGTGTTCTGCGGCGTCTTGCTGTTGTTCGTTCAGCTTGCTGCTGCATTTGCGCCTGTGATCGTCGCAGTGCTGGTTGCAGTTGCGATCGGGTTTCTTGTTTTTCTCTTGCCTGGCTTCTTTCTCGCGAGAGTCGAAGCGTGGTGGCCTTCCATCGCGCTCGCCCTGTGTGCCAGTCTTGGAGGCACGCTGCTGCGGCTTATGAGCAAACGGCCCGCCTCTCCCTGGATTGCACTCGCTCCCGCGTTCGCGCTGCTCACGTCCGCCGGTATCGCAACATACCAGCGGCATTATGCGAAGCGATGCGGGCTCTGCAATCGGTGGCTTGCCGGTAATCTGGCCTTGGAGTGCCCCCGCTGCGGCCTGACTGTCTGCGATCAGATCTGCTGGGATTTCGACCATTATCGCTGCCGTCTGTGTGAAACCAATCGTGTGCCCATCTTCACGCCGGACGCCCGTTGGTGGGACAAACAATTCGGCCCTCGCGTTGAATATGGCCGCTGTCAGGTCTGTCTGACCCCGGCCGCGGAAGCGAACCTGCGCGCTTGTGGCAAGTGCGGTCGCGCCGAATGCACCGCCTGCTGGGACTACGGGAACGGCCAATGTATCCATTGCGGCTGGGTGGTTTCGGACGTGCCTGAAAAACTGAAGATGTATGTTTCAGCGCCTGCGCAGGTTCCGGCCGGTTCTTCCCGCAGTGCCGCTCGCGACTGAGCGCTGAAACAGGAGGTCACCATGCCCAAGTATCAGATGTACTTCGAGACCGTAAAAGGCGAGACCCACTATAACGTCGATATTGATGATTCCGAAGCCCTCGATAGCGTGGTCAGTGAAATCCTATCCGAGCTGCGAGAACGAGGCGACGTCCTGCTCGGCGACGGCGAACCACAAGTGATCTGGAACGGCGAGTCACTCGATTTTGCTCGTCCCTTGTCCGAACAAGGCGTGCGTCCCAACGATATTCTTCGCATCTCCCTCATTGCCTTGAACGGGTAGAGGGGAAGAGCGTTCTGTGGCGGCCAGGGTTCGCGATCGCCGGATTGAGAACGAGTGGGCGCTTCTGTCCGACGCGCAACGCCGCCACCCTGCATTACTCGAAGTCCTCGGGAAACAGTCCGGCCCTGATGGCGATTCTTTCATCGTTCTAATTCACGGAACTTCCGGCCTTTCTTTGCTCGAAGGGTGCAAAGCTCTGATCTCCTCACATCGGGTGGAAATTCGATTCCCGCGTTTCTTCCCTTACGTGCCGATGGAAGCAACACTTCAGCGCCCGGTATTTCATCCCAACGTGGACCCCAGGAACGGTTTCGTCTGTCTGTGGAGCCGTTTCGCCGTTGAAGACACCGTTGTTACGGCACTCCAACAACTCCAGAAGGTGATTGCGTGGGAACTGATCAACCAAGACCCGCGACACGTCATCCAGCCAACCGCCGTCGAATGGTACAACGACCCATCGCGCGAATACTCTTTACCTCTGCCCTATACCCCCATCGCCAGCTCAGACTCTCTTACCAGTGAGCACCCTTCCCCGCCCCGTGTCCGCCGATCCAGGCTCTCTCAATAATTGTTGAATGGCCACACCATCTCGTCTTTGCTGATTGGTGGCAGTTCATGTTCATGATCATAAGCACTGGTCGCTCATTCGGCAGTTGGGGATGCACGGATTTGAAAAGTCCCCAGTGACCGAATTCCTGCTGCCGTCCTAAGCCTTCCTAAGACATCAACGCAAAATCCGAGTAGCAGATTTCCCATTGTTGATGGCGAAACCTCAATTTGATGCCCCCGCCACCTCTTTCTTTGTTGACAACAAACAGGGTTAAGTCTTACCAATAGCGATGGAGATTTCTTAGGCTAGGTGGGTTCGAATCCCACCCTCTCTGCCACTCTCTCGTTAAATTTTTTTCCAAATCCAAAAACGACGGTTCCCTAGACCGTTGGAGGCCCCACGTCGTTTCCGACGGATTCGCAACGGTTTACAACACCGTTGTGGCTACGAAAGGGTACTCCACGGCGGTACCAACTCGAGATCTGTGCCTTATTAAGGTAGCAATCACAGTTCCTGCGAACCATGGATTCTCGACTACGCGAGCCGGTTCACGGCTATTCGAACTTTCGGATGGTGACCTTGCCAATGAAGCGTTTCCGGTTTCTTGCGGCGGCTTGCAAGGTCACAAGGTTGTGGATGATGGACAAGTTCTTCAAATTGGCGAGGACTTCCGTCTGACCCTTACCAGGAGGTCCTTTGCTCTTTCGTTGCTTGCAAATTATTGAATTTAAAAGAAGTGGTCGGGGCGAGTGGATTTGAACCACCGACCTCCTGGTCCCGAACCAGGCGCTCTAGCCAGGCTGAGCCACGCCCCGACGCTGGCGCAGGAAAGGCAGGGGCCTTCCCGCCCAGATAGTAAGAATAGCACAAGAGGGAGCGGCAGCCCAACGCGGGGCGGAAAATGGGGAACTGCTGTTGAAAAAGCAGGGGCACTCGGAAAAGGGAACGCCGGAGGGCGGCGAGGAGGCCCTCCGGCGGGAGGAAGCAGCGAAGTTTTCGGTGAATGCAGCTAGAATTCGTAGCGCAAGGCAAACTGCATGACACGAGCATTAGTCAACAGCCCCGAGTAGTTGCCGAAGGTGCTGGAATTGGTTAATCGAAAGGTTCACACTCTGGACATCAAACCGAGTGAGGTTCAGCGCGTTGAAGACGTCCCAACGAAATTGCAGTGTGTGAGACTCCTTGTAGGGCATCTTCCAGCGCTTACTGAGCCCCAGGTCAAGTCCTGCAAATCCGTCTCCGCGAAGAGTATTGCGGGAATCGACCTGGCCCGTAAAATCCGGCTGGTACGAGGCCAAGGCCGCACTCACAGCGCTGGCATTCCCGAAGATGTTGACGCTGCCATCGGGATTCTTAAGCACACGTTGCATGCACCGTTTTAGTCCGCGATGTAATTTTGAAGAGGCGGGACCCCCCGGAGACTCATCCGTCGAGAGTATCCGGCCAGAAAAAACCCACACGAACCTGGAGTTGCCCGGGCGCCCTCGTTTCACCACGGACTTGCTTTAGAGTTGCCGAAATTCTTTGCCAAATTGCGTCTGGTGTCAAGGCGAGTTCCGTGACTGGGCAGGAGCGGTATTACAAATAGTTGGGCCGCTGGGAATCGCTCCTCCAGGATGCAAAAAGTCTGCCACGTCTGCCCCCCCCCGCGCGGCGATTCCTGCTCGCCCGGCAAGCTGTTCAGGCCTTGCCGAAGTGCAGCAAACGCGCCTGCGTGATTGCGGAGTTCGCCCGGATGGGCTCCAGAATTGATGCGGATACTTCGCCATCCAGCCGCACCAGGGAGACGGCTTCGGCTCCCCGGGCAGCTTCGCGGCGCCCAAGCGCAAAGGTGGCAATGTTTACGCCATGTTTCCCCAGCGTCGTCCCGATATAGCCGATCACCCCGGGTTCGTCGTGGTTCCGAAGGTACAGCACCGTGCCTTCCAATTGGGCTTCCAGAGGGATTCCATCAATGTTGATGACGCGCGGCGAACCATCATGAAGCACGGTGCCCTCCGCGCTGAACCCCACCGCGCCTTCCTTCTCCGGCACAGCCGCCACTTCCAGGGTGTGAGGAAAACCGTGTTCCCGCCGTCGCGTTTCTTCTTCGACGGTCAGTCCACGGGCTGCCGCCACGCGTCCAGCATTTATGACGTTCACCTTCTCATCGAGAACGGCGTTCAATAGCCCCGCGAGGACAGCGCTGCGCAAGAGGTGCGTCCCAATTTCCGAAAGTTCGCCGGCATAGCGAATCCGTATCCGCGCTGGCCGCGTGGCCGCCGCCTGGGAAACCAGCGAGCCCAGCCGTTCCGCAAGCGCAAGGTACGGCCGTATGCGGCGATATTGCTCCGGCGAAAGTGCTGGCAAGTTTACCGCGTTGCGGATCACGCCTTCCGCCAGGTAGTCCCGCACCTGCACGGCAACCTGTATCCCCAGTTCCTCCTGCGCTTCCGCGGTCGAGCCCGCCACGTGCGGCGTGCAAATCACGTTTGGCAAACCAATCAGCGGGGAATTTTTCGGCGGCTCTTCGACGAATACGTCCAGCGCGGCGCCCGCCACTTGCCCGCTCTTCAGGGCGGCCGCCAGGTCCGCTTCGTTGATCAGTTCGCCGCGCGCCGCGTTTACAATCCGCACGCCTCTTTTCATCTGCGCGATGGTGGCGGCGTTGATCATGTTCTGCGTCTGCGGGCTGACTGCGGTGTGCAAGGAAATGAAATCGCTCTCCGCCAGCAGCTTCTCCAGCGGCATTAGCTCCACCGACAGTTCCCTGGCTGCAGCCTCGCTGATGTACGGATCGCAAGCCACCCTCCGCATGTCGAACGCAGCCGCGCGCCTGGCCACCTCGCTGCCGATGCGCCCCAAGCCGATCAACCCCAGAGTTTTTCCGCGTACCTCGGCGCCCGATGAGGACTTCTCCCATCTCCCTTCGCGCAGCGCCGCGTCGAACTTTGGTACTTGGCGCACCAGGGCCAGCAGCAACGCGAACGTATGCTCGGCCACGCTGACGGAACTTCCCCCGGGCGTGCTCATCACCAGGACGCCGCGCCTGGTGGCTTCGTCCAGGTCAATGTTATCCACACCGACTCCCGCACGCCCCACCACGCGAAGATGCGGAGCCTTCTGCAGCAGTTCCGGCGTCACGCGCGTGGCGCTGCGCACGATCAGGGCATCGGCATCTCCCAGTTCGCCCAGGAGCGTGTCCTTTGTCGTGAGCACGATGTTCCAGCCGGTCTGCCTCAGCAGCTCCACTCCGTGTTCGCTGATCTTGTCCGCCACGATGACTTTCATGATTCCTCATTTCGAGTAGGAGCCGCGGCGCACTCCCCAGCGGTCTCCTCCCAGCATAGAAAACTTATCAAAGTACTGTGCGGCTCGCCGCGTGTCAATCGAAGCAGCCTAGAGAAATGTAAATGTCGGGTATATGTGTCTGTTATAGTTCGGAAGGGGGAGCTGCCATGAGCCTTTCCGAAACGATCCAGAAGGATATTGTCACCGCCATGAAGGCCAAGGATGAGCTGCGCCTCAGCGTCCTGCGCATGGTGAAATCCGCGCTGCAATTAAAGGAAGTGGAAAAGCGGCGCGCGCTGGACGACGCGGAATCCATTCAGTTGCTGCAGACGCTGGTCAAGCAGCGCAAAGAGTCCATCGAGCAGTTCACCAAAGGCGGCCGCCAAGACCTTGTCGACAAGGAGACCCGGGAGCTTGCCGTCGTCGAAAGCTATCTCCCCGCCGGCGCTTCCCAAACCGAAATGGATGCCGCCGTCAGCAAAGCCATTGCCGATACGAAAGCGACTTCCATCAAGCAGATGGGCGCCGTGGTCAAAGCCGCAAAAGAAATCCTGACCGGGAAGACGATTGACGGCAAAGCGTTGAGCGATCACGTCCGCGAACGTCTTTCCAAGCTCGGTTGACGCCGTTTCGCATTTGTAGCGGCCGCCTTTTTGCCCTGAGCGAAGCGAAGGGCTGAGGCGGGCGCCTTTGCCCGTAAGGGACTCCGAAATTCGCGCCGTGTCCGATAAATCCATGCCGCTGCTGGAACAAATCCCCGTTCGTTACACCGAAGAAGACGCTGGCTACGTCAGCGTTCGCCCGGTGGTGAAGCAGGTATTCCGCCTGCACGAACTCGCGGATCTGGTCGTGAGCATTGCGGGCAAGGACCCTGCGCGTGTGCAACAAATCTTCCGGAGTGGCACCGCGGTCTATCACGGCTACCGCTATTGGTGGGATGGCATTGCGGCGGAACCTTCGGACATCGCAGCGCTCCTCGTTTCCTTTCCCGATGATGATCCTTCCCGCTCGTTCGAGCCATCCAAAGCAACTGCGGCACTCTTCGAGATAGGCGGCGGGACACAATGCCATGTAGTCGAAATTCTTCGAGAGGAGGCCTTGCAAAAGAAATTTCTGGGAAAACTCTCGCCCTGGCAGGTGCTTCTGCGGAGCGCCGCCAGTCATACTGCCCGCTACGAGAAATATTCCCATGCGCGGCGCGCCGATCTCTTCCGCATTTCCCCGCCCTACGGCCAGGCGCAGCAGCTTGTCGCCGCCCTTCTCGAAGCTGCCCCGCGCAGCCTCCGCCACCGTTGGAGCACTCTCCACCCGCCGGCGGCCATCACGTTTGTTTGCCCGCGAAGGTAGGCCCATTGCGCCCGGTCCACTCGCCGATATTACGGCCGGCGCAGTCCGCACTTTGTTACGATTAGTTGTGACGGGCAGCAGCTATGGCGTCCGTATGCGTACGGAAAGGAATTTATGAAACTAATTGGCCTACAGTTCGCGCTCTTGCTATTTCTGGTTGGCTTCTATGTGGACGGTGGCGTTCCCAAAGACTACAAGGGCAAACCTTTTCAAGATTCCACTTATTCGGCGGGCCCGCAGAGTATTCCGGGCCGTCTACAAGCCGCCCTGTACGACTTGGGTGGGGAAGGAATTGCCTATCACGACGTGGACGCGATCAACCACGGCAGCGGCGAACTGAATTATAAACCGGGACACTGCGAGGCAGGTGTGCCTGCTTACGTCTGCCACTTTCGCGAAAACGAGGGTGTGGACATCTCCTACGTGAAGAAAAACTTAGACCTGAACCACGCCAACGGGGTCGCGCCGGAATGGCAGCAGTTGTACATTGGCTGGACGGAAGATGGCGAGTGGACCAACTACACGGTGGAAGTGAAGAAGGCCGGAACCTACCGCATCGTCGCCATGTATTCCAATCTCGGGCAGACGATCCAGTTTTCACTGAATGACAAGCCCGCCGCCGATTGCACGCTTCCCGTCGACACCCCAAAGCAGTTTCCGGTGCCAAACTCCCCGGATTGGCTCGTCTGGCACATCTGGAACAAGGCCGATTGCGGAGAAATCACTTTTCCTGAGGCGGGGCGGCAGCTCCTGACCCTGCATTACAGGCAGGGCAACAACCTTGCGTATTTCGACTTCGTGCCCGCAGGTGAAAAGGCCCCAGGCGCAGGCGTTGCGAGCGTTGCTCCCGCTTCCCCGGGGAGGTGACTCGGCGGTTGGCGCGGCCAGAATTGTATTGATGGTTTTGAGTGCGGGCACCGCTGTCGAGGCTGCGAACCCGCGTTACATGATCGCGGTTGGCGGTGCGGGCTCGTCCGGACGCCCGGCGTTGGCCAGCGGCACCCGTATCATCACGCACGGCGGGTGGCGCAGACGTAGAGTCCTAAGACAAATTGGGGTGCCGCACCCTTGCGGTTTTCAAGGGTGCGGGCCTTTTGCGCCCGCCGTTTTCTGGAGGGCGGGTTTAGAGTCAACTTCTTTGCCACTCCCGGCCGCGATTACTTTCGTGCATCCTCGCTAAACCCAGTGAACTTGCGAAGCCTTCAGTTTCCCTTCGGCTTCAGCACGGCTGTATTGCGTTCGTCGGATGCGATGATGCGATAGAACATCTTCAGTTGAGGTAACTTTTCCACGGGCACGCTCAATTCCTTGAGCTCGATGGAGCGCCTATAGATCAGCTCGCCATCTTTCACTTCACACTTGCTGTGATAGCTGCCGAAAGAGTACGCCGCATCGGCAGGAGCGGGCAGATCGTCCACCTCGTATCCCGCGGGGATTTTGATCGCGAACGTATCCACACTGGCCATCGGTCCGGAGAATTCCACAGGATACTTGCGAGGTTCCTTCTTCTCCAGAATGTCGCTGGACCAGTTTCCAATAACGCGCGGGCGGACGAGGAGGAGATTGCCGGCAGTCTTCGCGTAGTTGTCGGCGATAAAAGAATAGATGTATTGAAACGGCTGATCGTGGACATCGAGGTTGCCCACGGTCGCTTTGGTGATTTGGAACGTGCCTAGCGAATGAGACAGGAGCGACTCAACGGGTTTAATTTTGTCCGCTTCCTTGGTTGCCGCCCGCAGCGCATAACGTTGCCTCGCCGCGGCGTCTCCCTGACTAATCTCGGTGACGTCGCCACTCAAAGTGCCTTCTGGAGAGAGCTGCAACTTGGCCATTCGTCGGCTGCCGCTTGAGGATGGCGCAAGCTGTGGAAGTTTGATCAATTCTCCCCCATCCTCGGTGACAAGCAGCCCGTAATTAGCCTGCAGTTCACCCTCCAATTGCCCGAACGGTGTCACTTCGCTGGTCGGATCGAAAATCAGAATCCTCCCCAGCGTCGGATGGGTATACACGGATTCCAAGGATGAATCTCTCAAATCATCGGGCAAGCGAATCCCCAGAATCATGTGGTTAAAGTAGTTGTATGGCGGCATCTCGGGGCTCACAGCTCCCCGAACGGCGTACACGGCAATGTAATACGAGTCCACGCCCGCTTCCTTGAGCATTGTGCTCAGCAGCGTTGCTTTGTCTTTACAATCACCGTAATGATGACTATAAATCTCTCCCGCCGGATGCGGTTGCCAGCCCCCGATCCCCAATTCAATCGCCACGTAGCGAATATCCCGCTGGACGTAGTTCGCCAGGGCTTGCATCTTCGCGAGTGTGGTCGTCTTGCCGGCTGTCAACTCCGCCACCTTTTGCTTGATTTCGGGTGAAGCATCCCTCCTGCCCTGCGCGAGAGTGTAAGTCCACTTCCCCTCATCCGCCCAGCTCATAAAACCCTTCCTGGAACCATCGGGCGGAATCAGGGAAACGATCATCTGTCCGGCCATCCCATACCACGGCGGCATTTCCTCTTGGTAGCGGATCCCTTTAACATCGTTCACCACCCAGTGCCACTGGCCATTCCCGTTTGAAATCGGCTTGGCTTCCGGCGCATTGACCCACACTGCTTTATACTCCCAGCCTGCCGGAAGTTGCAGCGTGTAGTGGGCTTCGCGCACGGGCACAGATGATTGGAACATCCACCGGTCTTGAAGGATGTAGGGATACTCCTCCTGTTCTATCTCGTAGCCCACAATGTTTCCCGGCTCTGGCTCGGGGATTGTCAGAACTTTCGCCCGAAGATCACTTACAAGTTCGCCGTTTGCCACGCCCGGCGCGGAGGTTTCCAGGGCATCCTTATCCCTGACTTCGAAGTCCTTGCCCTGCGCCGGAATACACCAGCCGTGCATATTCAGAACTTTCGCCTTGGAGCTGGAATAGGCCACGGCCGTGGCATATCGTCTGCCACCGGGACGCAGAATCTTGTACACCTCTCTTATCAGCCGTTTGTTCTTGCCATTTCCCTGAACGGTCAACACTTCCTCAGAATAAAGGAGCACTGCCTCGGTCTTCTCATCATGCTCGGGGAGAGAAACACTTGTCAGGGCGTGCATCCACGCTGGTGCCTCCGAGGAAGCCCGGGCGCTACTCCCACAGACAGCAACAATAACCGCAGTCGACGCGATTCCCACCAGTACGTGTAACCGCGGCGCGTGACTCCTATTTGGCTGCACTGTTCGCTCCCGGCTGGAGAACCACCTGTTGTTCATCTCCAGACCTGACCTTCTGATAGAAATCCCGCAGGGCTGGGTAAAAGGAAGATTGCAACAACACGATGTCGCTTCGCAGTGTGCGGGTCACTTGAAGTGCATTCTCCTTCTTTTCCGCCTGAATCCGGTATTCCGCCGCCTTTGCATCCCAGTGAACCTCTGTTGGAAGGCTGCCTACTTTCCACCCCGCGGGAAGGGTGATTTTGGTTTGGTCTTCCGTCTGAAACATGTACGAAAAATAAATGGCATGCGTGCGCTGGGTGTGCTCAAACACATGTTTCTGCGCCCCTGCAAACAACCCCAGTGGAAGTACAACGTGCCTCCCTGCCGAACTCGCCCAGCCGGGAATCTTCACGTCATATTCCGCCACGAGCTTTTCGTCGGAGCTGTCCCAATCCGGTTTGTTCTTCAATTCCACCTCGGCGGTCGCTGGAATCACATCCTTCAATACATTTTCCAGATACTCCTTGCGTTGCGTATCGTCGCCGAATCTCTGACCCAAACGTTTGTCCAACGCTTCCAGCCCGGTGTAGGTCACCTTTACCTGGCCTTCCAATCCTCCTTCTTCGTTCAGTTTCAAGTCCGCCTGCCTCACGACTTTGCAGGTGGAACTCTCCGGAATCTCCGTCTGAATCCAGGTTCCGGCTTGCTTATCGAGGCGCAATCCTGCAACTCCGGTCTCTGGCCAAGACATCAGCCCATAGGGTGCAAATTTTGTGGCCGGATCCAGATACAGATCTTTTCCCTCGGATTTCACCAAAACCGTATCCGCATCCAGTTGCGCGGTGTTCATGCGTTTTTGGTTGAAAAAATATTCACTCCTCCCGGAAAGACGAACATAGTACGCTTCAAACCCAGCCGCCCGTACCATCGCAAGAAACAGCAGATTGACGTCGTGCCCGGAGCCCACCCCTTTCTTCCAGACGTCCTCCACATTCTCGTTCGGCTTGATCTTCTCGTCTCTTGCCCTGTCTTGTCTCCTCTCGAAATCGAGGTTCTTCACCTGCTGGCATCGCGCATAGATTTTCCTTAGTTTCGTATCCGCGGAATCCGAGGGCGAGATAATCTGCGAAACTGCCTGCTCCATCGCTTTGCGCCGGTCGACAAATTTCTCCGTCTGCTTATTCTGCTTCTCCCCGTACTTTTTCCAGAAATGGAGCGGGTCGCTTTCGAATCCGTCCTCGCTGTACACAAAATTCACAAGGAACTTCAGCTCGTTTTCCGGCGGCATGTGGTCTTCTTCTTGAAACGCCGGCACATTCACGGCCGTCATGCGAATGATCTGGTCGGGTCCTTCCTTCGGGGGATCTGTGCCCGGCGGCAAACCGGCCGGCCAGTTCCATTGCACGGCATATTTCTCGTAGGGCTTCAACGAGAAGACCGCCTTTTTCGTGAACAGGTCCTCACTCACCATCCATTTGGAACGGAAGATATAGTAGTCTTCAAAATCATAGGTGTAGTGATACTCGATAATGCTCCCGACCTGCACGTCGGGCATCGCAAACGTCTTCGCCAGGTATTTCTGCGTCTTTGACTTGACAATCGTGTTTTCCAGAATCTTGCCTTCAAAATTCACGGTGCTGCCGTCCGCATGAATGGTCCGCGCCTGAATGCCGCTGATCCCCGTGACCGCCCGCGAATACGGAATCTCGACGTTGGCGTATTTCCGCCCTTCCTCCGTTAGAATCTTGATTCGGACATAGTTGAATTCCGTGTGCCTCGTCCGTCCAGCGTCGCCCCGGTCCACCTGGCGGTAGAGGTAGATCGCCGGTGCGCCTGGCGCCAGCGGCTCGCTGGTCATCTTCAGTTCGGCGGGATCGATGGGCTGCCATTCGTCACCGGCTCGCGTGCTGGCAGAAAATAGGATCGAACAGAGTAGAACGAAAAGAAGGGAAACACACTTGCGTCGTATGGCCAAGGCAGGCCTCCACCGGGCACACGGGCCCGTACACAACCGCAGTTTAGCTTTTAGACACCATGCCTGTGCTTCGAGTTTTGGACCAAATTCCGCCACTCGCTACCTGTTCACCAGCTAAGTACGGTATTAGCCTGCACGATAACTACGCGTTGCTCTGATGTCAAGAGAACTGCCAGTCACAGATTGTGGCCGAAAGAAGGTCTTTGCCTCGCGCGCGCCCTGCGGCATGATGCAGCCGCACAGAGTTCAACAAGTTTCCTCGTCCACCAGTTTCCGGGAGGATGTGCGAAGCGGCCATCCATGGGATTCGCCGGAACCGGCGCGTACCGAAACGCTTGCGGACCGGCATCACATGATCGCGGTTGGCGGTGCCGGCTCGTCCGGACTCCCAGCGTTGGCCAGCGGCACCAGGATCATAACAGCCACGAGCACTGCCAAAGCAATCAAGGGAGCAACCGCCGAGTCTCCCATGGCCAGATGAGCCAAACTTGAGTCTGCATGTGGATCATGCGCGAGCCTCTGTGCGATGACTGCGGCCACACCCAGCCCACAGAGAGCCTCTCCGGCGATCAATCCCGATGCCGTGAGGACCCCGGCGTTGTCCACACGCGCTTTCTGCGCGTCATTAAGGTTGCGCTTGTCGCGCAGGCGATCGGTTGCCCAGCGAATCACGCCGCCCACGAAGATAGCGAACGTGGTTCCCAGCGGCAGATACATGCCAACCGAAAACAGCATCACGCTCTTCACTTCGATCAGGATCATGACGATACCGAGCAGCATCCCCACAATGATCAACGGCCATGCCATGTCGCCGCCGACAATACCTTTGGATAACATCGCCATGAGCCCGGCCTGGGGCGCCGATAGAGCCGGGCTTCCGAAGTGATACGCCTTATCGAGCACGGACAGGGGAAAAAAGAGCACCAGCGAGGCCACCATGACTCCGAGTAGATCACCGATCTGCATCTTGGACGGTGTTCCCCCAAGAATGTATCCCACCTTGAGGTCCTGAAGCATCTCGCCGGCAACGGCCGAAGAAACGCAAACCACCGCGGCCACTCCCAGGACCGCAGCAACGCCGCCTGCGCCGGAAACTCCAAGAGCGACCATCAGAAGCGCGGCGATCACCAGGGTACAGAGGGTGAGTCCGGATACCGGATTATTCGATGAGCCGATCATTCCAACCAGATTCCCCGACACGGCCGCAAAGAAGAATCCGATGACGATCATGACACCGGCGGCAACCAGTGCACCGGTCAGGACCTTGGAAGCAGAGAAGTTCCCTGCGCTGGCTATGAAGTAGTGATAAAGCAAAACCATGGCCACGAACACGACGCCGATTCCCGCGAACACTCCTTTAGCCGGCAGATCGCGCTCGGTGCGATCCGTCGCTGCGTGCGCTGCGGCGGACTTTTTCAGGTCGGAGATGGCCCGGCCCATGCCCATGGCCAACTGCTTGCGCATCTTGAACAACGTATACGTCGCACCGACCAGCATTCCACCCACGGCAATGGGACGCACGATCGAGTAGTAGATCGCTCCGGCCAGCAACGGCCAGGAAAGGGTTTGTCCGGCCGGCTGCGCCGCCTGAATGTAGGGACCGACCGTAAAGGTCAGCAGGGGAACCAGCAAACCCCATGCGAGCACTCCGCCGGCGAAGTTCAGCGCAGCCAGCCGGGGGCCGATGATGTAGCCCACGCCCAAGTAAGCGGGGCTGATGTCCGGAGCGGAGAAGAACGTGGCGCCTCCAGTCACGGTCGTGGCCACGCTTGGATTCGTGCTGGTGCGCAAAAGCAGTTTCTTGCCTAACGCGCCGATATTCGCATGGAAGGTATTATTCGGAGAAAAGACATTCACTGCGCCCAGGAGGAACATGAGGGCGCCGAAACCCATGTTAGCGAAGAGTATCTTTGCCGCCTTCGCCCCTCGTTGTCCTGCCTTATGAATCTCGGAAGCTGCCACCGATTCGGGGAAGGGAAGATCGGGATCCTCCACCATGACGCGCCGCAGAAGCGTCACGAACAGAATCCCCAAGGTCCCACCGATCATCATTAGGGCAACCGCTTTCCAGTACTGGTCGCGCGTGAGTCCCGGCCACAATCCGGCGATCACGAACGCCGGAATCGTGAACACGGCACCCGCGGCAACCGACTCCCCGATCGAGCCAATTGTTCGCGCGATGTTTTCTTCCAGGAGCGTGCCCTTCATCAAGCGCAGCAGCGCCATGCTGATTACTGCAGCGGGATATGTTGCCGCGATCGTCATTCCAGCCTTCAGTCCCAGATAGGCGTTTGCCGCCCCCAGGATCGCCGTCATGATCAGGCCCAGCAACACCGCGCGGAAGGTGAACTCCCTCATTTCCATATTTGCGGGAACATAAGGCTGGTGCTTCCTGGGGCTTGCTGGATCAGAGGATTGCGCGTTCATGCGTGAACCTCGCAACTACATTGTGTGGTTGGTATGTCTAGAAGACACCGAACGTTAGCACGCCCCTCAAGGCGTTCGCAAGTACGGATGCCCGACCATCGGGAGCGTTCCCGATGAAAATCGTTTCACCGCGCCGCGAACAATGGAGATGGATGTACAATGGGGCTGCTTTCGAGATCAAAAACAGAATCCCACCTCAGTACGACGGAGCACGCCATGATGCCTGCACTCGCGAACCTGGAACCTGCACGGTTATGGAAGCACTTTGACAAATTGTCGGCCATTCCTCGCGGTTCGACCAAGGAGGCTGCCGCACGGGAGTACGTCCGCAGCGTGGCCGCAAATCTGGGTCTGGAATCCAGTCAGGATCATGTCGGCAATCTCGTGATCCGCAAACCGGCGAGGCCGGGACGCGAGGGCGCGTCCATGACCCTCTTGCAGGGCCACCTCGACATGGTCTGCGAGAAGAACGAGGGAACTCTTCACAACTTCGACGTCGACCCCATCAAGGTCGTAAGAGATGGGAACTGGCTGAAGGCAGATGGCACGACCCTGGGCGCCGATAACGGAGTCGGCGTGTCCGCCGCGCTCGCCGTGATGGAAAGCACTGACATTTCCCATGGTCCCCTGGAGTTCGTTTTCACCATTGACGAGGAGACGGGACTTACTGGCGCCTCGGAATTTCGCGGTGGCGTGCTGAAGTCCAAGTATTTCCTCAACCTTGACACCGAAGAGATAGGCACCCTGTGTATTGGCTGTGCCGGCGGCGTCAACACGACTGCGCAACGTAAGGTCAAGCTTGTTCCTTCAGGCCCTGGATCGGCCTGGCGGATCAAGGTGTCTGGCTTGAGGGGTGGCCACTCTGGTGTCGATATCCATCAAGGCCGCGGCAACGCCCTGCGCATCATGGGTGGGGTCCTTCAAGAAGTGCTGGATCGCCTTCCGGCCGAACTCGCGGAGGTCAACGGCGGAAGCGCGCACAACGCCATTCCCCGCGAAGCTGTGGCGGTGGTGGTGCTCGACCCTGCTCGCGAGAGCGAATTGAAATCGCTTGTCGCCACGGCCGAGGCTGGATACAAAGCCGAATTGGGAGGATTCGATTCCGGCCTGCAAATCACGGTCGAGAAAGCCGAACCCCCGCAGATGGTGCTGGATGCCAGTGACGCGAAACGTACGGCGGCGCTACTGGCGAGTGTGCCCCATGGCATTCTGGCTATGAGTCCTGATGTTCCCGGCTTGGTCCAGACGTCCACGAACCTGGCGACCGTCAAAACCAACGGGGACATGGTCGAGATTGTCACCAGTCAGCGGAGTGCCATTGTGAGCAGCAAACAGGCGGCCGCCCGCATGGTAGCGACGATCTGCCAACTCGCGGGGTTTGAAGTGGAGCACTGGGGCAGCTACCCCGGCTGGAAACCTGAGCCCAACAGTGAACTTGTGAAAAAGCTGCAGGAGGTGCACAAGAAACTTTTCGGCAAACCTGCCGAGCTGATCGCCATGCACGCGGGTTTGGAATGCGGCGTCATTGGCGAGAAATATCCCGGCATGCAGATGGTCTCTTTTGGCCCGACGATCGTGGATCCGCACAGCCCGAACGAGCGCGTGCAGATATCCACTGTGCTGAGTTTCTGGAACTTCCTTAAGCTGGCACTCGAAACCTTGTGAACAGAGAGGATGCACTTACGGTGGAAGCGGGCATTAGAAGGAAGATGTCCGGTTTGGCAACCCATCAGGACTCAGCAGGATGCCCAGAGAATGAGCTTTGCAGTATGCAGTCTGGCGAAGCAAACCGCCCTGGTTGAAGGCGGCGTGAATGATCCAGGGCTAACCGGGAGTCGAGCGTGACAACACGGCGAGAAGTTTTGAAGTATGCGGGGCTGGGAATGGGTGCGGCGGCGGCTTCCGCGTTAGGAGTGACAGTAAACGCTGACGCGGAAACGAACGAGACGCAGGCTCCGGCGAAACCCGCGCAGACAGAAATCACCGATAAGAGCGGGAAGCGGCTGGCAGCGGGGCCGGAGATTGCATGGACGAAGATTGCGAGAAAGGCCTTGGCAGCAGACGTGACGGTGGACCCGACGCTACCGGCGCAGACGATTTTGGGATTTGGCGCGGCGTTTACCGATGCCTCGTGCTTCACGCTCTCGCGGCTGAGCGATCGCGATCGCGCCAACCTCCTGCATACGATGTTCGGGCAGGATGGGCATGCCTTGAGCATGGGGCGCATTCCGATTGGCGCGAGCGATTACAGCACCGCGGCCTACAGCTACGACGACGGTGCGGCCGATCAGGAGTTGAAGCGCTTCAGCATCGACCACGACCGCGATTACATTTTGCCGACATTGCAGGCGGCGCTCAGCGCGAACCGGGAGCTCTTTTTGTTCGGTTCACCGTGGAGCCCTCCCGGATGGATGAAGTACAGCAACTCGATGTTGGGCGGAAACATCCGGCCGGAAAATATTCCCACATACGCGCGATACCTTCAGAAATTCGTGGAGGAGTACGCGACAGCAGGCGTGAACGTGCGCGCGGTGACGACCCAAAACGAGATCGATGCGGACCAGGGCGGGCGAATGCCGGCGTGTCCCTGGCCGGAAGAGGACGAGGAGCGGCTGGTGGCAGCGCTCGGCCCACTGCTCGAAGTGAGCGGCACGAAAATATGGACGCTCGACCACAATTACAATTTGTGGGGCCGCGCGCTGGATCAATTTTCGAAGCCCCGGTTCAAGAAATATGTGAACACCGTGGCTTGGCACGGGTACGTGGGAAGCCCGGAGATGATGGGCAACGTGAAGGAGAGGTTTCCAGACGCGGAAATGCACTGGACCGAAGGCGGAGACGACTACAAGTCCGCTGATTATTTGACGAACTGGAGCAGGTGGGGCGCGACGTTCAGCGGCATTCTGGCAAACGGGCCGCAGAGCATCACGACATGGAATCTGGCTCTCGATGAGCGCGGGCGGCCCAACATCGGTCCGTTCGCTTGCAGGGGGCTGGTGCAGATTCATTCGGCGACGAGGGAAATCACATTGACGGGCTTGTATTGGGCGTTGGTGCACTATGCCCGGGCGTTTCGCCGCGGGGCTGTGATTGTTGCTTCGCACGACGCGAACGGCGACCTCCCGGCGGTGAACGGCGCGCTGGTCGGTCAGCCAGAATCGTCATCTACCGGGACGGCGACCCCAAATAGCGCCTTGACTTCGCGCGTATTTCACACCGCGGCGAAAAACCCCGACGGCTCGATGGTGTTGGTGCTGACGAATCCGGGCGACGCGAAGGAAGTGACAGTCGCGTGCGGCGGCCAAACTGCTAAAATAGCGCTTACTGCGGATTCGATCATCACGCTGCGGTGGGGCTGAATTCAAGTTTGCCGTGCCTGGTGAACGCGCTTGCCCGAAACTGACCCAGTGTTTAAAACCAGCTCCTTTTGACGCGCGGCACTCCGTCGCTTTACACTGCTGCTATGGGCACGTCGTTCGGCGCACCCCGCATGCGTTTCGACTGGCGCAGCTTCATCACTCCTGGCGTCAAGTACCTGATTATTGCCTGTTCCGCTGTTTTTCTGGTGCAAACGCTGGCGGCGATTCTTATCACCCCTGACCCGACATCATGGATCAATCACCAGTTCGGGCTGGTGCCCCTTGGACCCATCCCTGGGCTACGCATCTGGCAACCTGTCACATACATTTTTCTTCACGGCAGCCTCTTCCACCTTCTTCTCAACATGCTATTTCTCTGGATGTTCGGGCGCGAACTGGAGATGGTCTGGGGTAAGAACCGCTTCTTGAACTACTTCTTTCTCTGCGGAATCGGCGCCGGGTTGATCACCGTTCTGGTTAAAGTGTTCCCCATGCTCTGGGGACATAGGCCTAGTGATGTCCCCACCATCGGCGCATCCGGCGCAATTTACGGCATCCTCATCGCCAACGCGATTCTGTTTCCCGACCGGCGCATTTGGGTCTTCCCTCTCCCCATCATGATTCCTATGCGCCCCTTTGTCGCCGCCATGGCTGCCATCGAGTTCTTCGGCACCTTGGGATCCGGAGGAGACGGCGTCGCCCATCTCTGCCACTTGGGCGGAATGCTGGTCGGCTGGGTGTACCTGCGCCGCGGCTCTTTTCTCTACCACGTGCGCAACGAAGTAGCCGATTGGAGGTACCAGCGCAACCGCAGGCGCTTCCAGGTTTACATGAAGAAGCATCGCGAGGAGCCTCCCTCGCGGCCGGATCACTGGGTGAATTAACTTCTAATTGAAGGGGTGAGCCTGCCTGCGGGCGTTCCCCATCGCCAAGTCCGCAACTTTGTCTTGTTACTTTGTTTTAGCTGGGCCCGCCGATGACGTGGAACTTCATGAAATTCGTTGTTCCTCGAATTCCCATCGGTGTGCCCGCAACCATACCAATCACGTCTCCCTTGCGCACGAGCCGCTCTTCCAGCAGGCGCTTCTCCGCGATTGCCGCCAATCCATCGATCTTTTTGATGTCAGAGATGTGCCGCGAGGTCACGCCCCACAACAGCGCCATGCGCCGCCGCGTATTCGCCTCCGGAGTGAACGCCACGATGCGCACCAGCGGCCGGTAGCGCGATATCAGGCGCGCCGTGAATCCGCTGTGCGTAAACACGGCAATCAGCTTCATGTGCAGTTCGCGCGAGGCATGGCACACCAGTTCCGCCACGGTTTCCGGCACTTTCAGGCGCTCCTGAGGTGCGGGCCGCGGAAACTCATGGATACTCGCTTCGGCTTCTTCGATGATCCGCGCCATCATCTGTACTGCTTCCACCGGATACTTTCCGCTGGCCGTTTCGGCGGAGAGCATCACGGCATCCGAGCCATCGAAAATGGCATTGGCCACGTCGGAAGCCTCCGCCCGGGTGGGCCGGGGATTTTCGGTCATGGACTCCAACATCTGTGTGGCGATGATCACCGGACGCCGGAATTCGCGCGCTCGCGCGATGATGTTTTTCTGCACCACGGGAACGCGCTCGGGCCTCATCTCCACGCCCAGATCGCCGCGCGCCACCATCACGCCTTCGGAGGCGCGCAAAATCGCTTCCAGGTTTTCGATGGCTTCGGGCTTTTCCAACTTGGCGATCACCGGCGTGTCTTTTTTCGCCCGGCGAATCAGCGACTTCGCCAGCAGCACATCCTCGGGCCGGCGCACGAAGCTGACCGCGATGTAGTCCGCGCCGTGGGCCAGCGCAAAACGCAGGTCCTTGCGGTCCTTCTGTGTAAGAGCCGGGACGCGTAACTTCACCCCGGGAAGATTGATGCCCTGGTGTTCGCCGAGCGCCCCGCCATTGACCACCTGGCAGATGACTTCCTGCTTGCGTATTCGTTCGACGCGCAATTCGATGAGCCCGTCGGAAAGCAGGATGCGGTCGCCGGATTTCACTTCCCGCGGCAAGGGGCGAAAAATCGTGCTGACGCGCGTGGAATCCCCAAGAATCTTTGCCGTGGTGATGACGAATTGCTGTCCCGCGCGCAGTGTGACCGTGCCGCCGCCCGCCAGCACTCCCGTCCGGATTTTGGGACCCTGGAGGTCCGCCAAGATAGCGATCGGTTTCTCGAACGCGGCCGCGGCTTCGCGCAACATCGCAAAGCTCTGCGCATGCTCGGCGTGTGTTCCATGCGAAAAATTCAGCCGCGCGACGTCCATGCCTGCCAGCAAAAGTTTGTGGATCATGCGGGGAGAACGCGTCGCCGGACCAATGGTACAGACAATCTTCGAGTGGCGGGGATTCATTCTTTCCTCTCCCCCAATGTATATATCAAAAAGGTTGCTACTTGATGACGCAAAATTCCGCCACGATGCGCGTCAGCAGGTCGACACCTTTCGCGAAGGCGGTCAGGGGAAGGCGTTCGTCGTCACCGTGCACTCGGCGGTTGTCCTCATCGGTCAGGGGAAAGGGCCGCAGGCCATACGCCTGGACGCTGTGCAGACGGAGTTGCGCGGAATCGGTGGCCCCGGTTGACATGAACGGCAGGACCGGGGCGCCGCCGAATTCCCGCGCGCAGACTTTGGTAATCGTGGCGTAGAGATCGGTCTCGATCGAGGAATTGGGCGCCGCGAGGCCAACATCCGGCTGCACTTCGAAGTGCACCAGGGGATCGTTCACCAGTTTCGTGAGCTCATCCAGCAGCGCGCTGATCGTGTCGCCCGGCAGCAAACGTATATTGAGGTTCGCGCGGGCCTCCGAGGGGATGACATTCTCGCGCACGCCGGCTTGCAGCATCGTGGGCGCAATCGAATCGCGCATCATCGAGTTCCACAGCGGGTTGGCGTCGGAGAGAACGCGCTGGGCGTGCTCGCCACGATCGGGCGTATCCACCACGCGCATCCATTTGCCGATATCCTCGTCCTCGAGAGTGGCGAGCCCTTCAAAGTAGCGCCGCGTGATCGAGGTAAGATGAACCGGCGCCGTGTAACCGCTGATCTTGTCCACCGCCGCGGCCAGGTGCACCACGGCATTATCTTTTGTAGGCATGGAGGCATGTCCGGCGGTGCCCTTTGCAATCACGGCAACATTCACGGGCACTTTTTCGTCGGCTTGCACGGCCACATGCTGTACCTTGCCGTCTTTCACTACCACGTTCCCGCCTTCGTTGATGGCATAACCGGCGGCGAATTTGTCCCAATACCTGGCGATGAGCGTCTTCATGCTGGCATCGCCAAACTGCTCCTCATCGGTTGTGGCCAGGAAAATGACGTCGCGATTCAGCCGGACGTTGGAGCGCTTCAGCGCAAGGAACGCCGCGAGATTTGCCGCCAGCATGCCCTTGTCATCGATGGAGCCGCGCCCATACAAATAATCGTCCTTGATGATGCCGCCAAAAGGATCGACCGACCACTTGCTACGGTCCACGCCCACGACATCCATGTGCGCGACGAGCAGGAATGCCTTGGCCGGTTCGGCGACCGCGCTGCTGCGCAGCCGCGCCACCAAGGCGCTGCGCCCGGGCACGACGTCCAGAATTTCCGGCGTGATGCCTTCCTTGGTCAGGATGCCGGCAAGATACTTCGCGACAGCTTGTTCATTGCCGGGCGGGTTGGTGGTGTTGATCTTGACCAGATCAACGAGCCAATCCTGCGCCTCGCGCGCCAGCGCGGAGGTGTCGCCCACCAGCGGAGGCGGGTAGGGTATGCCGAAAGGAGGCGGTCCCTGTTTGATCTGCGCGCGCAGACCGCAGGCATGGCCCGCAAGAAGGGCTAACTCGACGAGAATGCATAAGCTGACCCGCTTCCAACTCACGAAAACACCCCCAGTTTGAATCCGTTAGGCAACAAGTAAAAAACATACTAACATGCGGAATGCATGGCTCCGGTGAGGGCATCGCGGGGCGTTGCCTAAGTTGCACCGTTGAAGAGGCGTACGGGTAAACGACACCAGGCCGATCAGACGCATCCTACTAGAGATGGCAGGGGGTAAGGCATGATGAGTTGGAACTCAATGATGGGCAGATTGGCGGCAGTCACCGCCACAATGCTATTGCTCGCCGCGGGCTTGGCGGCACAGGCGCCCGAGGGGCCTCAGAGCGCCTCACCACCCCAGGCAAACCCGGCGCCCGCGCCAAAGCCGGCCACTCCTCAGCAAAAACCGCAGGAAGGCGGCGTGACGATCTCCCTCGAAGTGCCCGTCGTGACGCTGGACGTGGTCGCCACCACCTCAAACGGTGGCCTCATTACCGGCCTGAAAAAGGAAAATTTCCGCGTTTTGGAAGACGGCGTGCCACAGACGATCACCAACTTTGGCGCCGGCGATGCCCCAATCACTATGGTTGTTTTGCTGGAGTGGAGCAACGTCGCGAATGGCTGGTTTGGCTATCAGGCGAGGTATTGGGCGGATGCGCTGTTCCCGAATCTCAAGCCGCAGGATTGGATCGCACTGGTAACCTTCGACATGAAGAACCGGGTGGAAGTGAACTTCACGCAAAACAAAGACGAAGTTCGCGCCGCCATCTACCATCTCATGTTCCCCGGCTTCAGCGAATCAAATTTGTTCGATGCCCTGGTCGACACCCTCGACAATCTGAAAGATGTGAAGGGGAAGAAGTCCGTGCTGGTCTTGGCGAGCGGCAGAGATACCTTTTCCAAACACACTTTGGATCAGACCCTCAAACAGCTCCGCCAGACCGACGTCACGATATTCGCGGTGGGCGTGGCCAAACCTCTTGAGAACTATCTGGAACTCCATCAAAGGTTGGGCGGGTCCAGAGAACTGACCTTTCTTCAGGCCGAAAACCAGTTGAAGACAGTGGCGCAAATGACCGGCGGTATGGCCTGGTTTCCGCAGTTCGACGGCGAAATTCCTACCGATATGCGCACGGTGGCGGAATTTCTGCGCCACCAGTACAGCATCACTTATTCGCCGACAAACCATGCTGCCGACGGAAAATACCGCAAGGTCAAGGTCGAACTGGTGGCCCCGGATGGCAGCCCGTTTACGGTCACCGACCAAAAGGGTAAGAAACAAAAGATCGTGATCTACGCCCGCGAAGGTTACCAGGCGCCCAAGGGCGGCGTCGGCGACTGAGCCGTTCGGCACAACTGAATGCGCGTTTGAATTTGGCGCCCCCTACTGAAGAGCTCCTCCGCCGATCGGTGGCCCAGGCTAAACCTTCGGCTTCACGAGCAGATCGCGCCCGGTCATGTCGGAAGGTACGGAATCACCCAGAATCCCCAGCAGAGTCGGCGCAATGTCACGCAGGGCGCCGCCGGGAGAAACCTTCAGGCGCTCATCGTCGCTGACGTAAATGAAGGGAACGGGATTCGTCGTGTGGTAGGTGTGCGGCCCGCCGGTGACCGGATCAATCATGGTTTCCGCGTTGCCGTGATCCGCAGTGATAATCCAAGCGCCGCCACGCGGTTTGAGCGTCTGATAGATGCGGCCGAGTCCGGCATCGACGGCTTCCACAGCTTTGATCGCGGCTTCCAGCTTGCCGGAATGCCCCACCATATCCGCATTGGCATAATTCATGATGATGGCGTCAAATTCGCCCTTCTCGATTGCGTTCACCACGGTGTTGGTGATGCCTTCCGCGGACATTTCCGGCTTCAGGTCATAGGTCGCGACCTTGGGCGAAGGAACCAGGATGCGCTCCTCTCCATTGAACGGTTTTTCCACCCCGCCA
>Ga0209039_10000152_pt1 | contig 63443 bp, 59 predicted proteins | sample BogFormECP12_OM1_FD_188238 | JGI IMG/M metagenome (GOLD analysis project Ga0209039, IMG submission 188238) | Bog forest soil microbial communities from Calvert Island, British Columbia, Canada - ECP12_OM1 (SPAdes) (version 2) | ecosystem: Environmental > Aquatic > Freshwater > Wetlands > Bog ...
CATGTTGGAGCGCAGCTCTCTTACTGTCGGGAAAGACTTCTTTCTGGCCTTTTCGCCGGAAAGGGTGGACCCCGGGAATGCCGCCTATCAGACCGGAAATACACCGAAAGTGGTTGGCGGAATCACACCGCAATGCACCCTCGCCGCGACAGCGCTGTACAACCTTTGCACAGGACGCGTGGTCAAGGTTTCCTCAGCACGGACGGCCGAGATGGTGAAGTTGCTCGAAAACACATTTCGTAACGTCAACATTGGCCTCGCGAACGAGATGGCCCTGCTTTGCCACAAATTCAACCTCGATGTCTGGGAAGTGATTGAGGCAGCCAACACCAAGCCTTTCGGCTTCATGCCTTTTTATCCCGGTCCGGGTCTGGGCGGACATTGCATTCCCATCGACCCCGTTTATCTCACCTGGAAGGCACGGGCGAATGGCTTCGAACCACGGCTCATCGAAGTAGCTCAGCAGATTAACAATCGCATGCCCCATCACGTAGTGGACCGCATCGGCGTCGCCCTGAACGACAACGGCAAGCCGCTAAAAGGCTCGCAGGTCCACATCCTGGGTGTAGCTTACAAGCGCGACGTCGCGGACGTGCGGGAATCTCCGGCGTTGGACATCATGCACCTGCTGGCGGAAAGAAAGGCTCGACTCTCCTACAGTGATCCTTTCGTGCCGCGGTTGTCGGAACCCGGAATTGAACTCGATTCAGAGCCATTATCGACGCTTAGCGAAAAGGATTGCGTGGTCATTGTCACCGACCACAGTTGTATCGATTACAAAGAGATCCTTCGTGTAGCGCCCTTGATTGTCGATACGCGGAACGCTTTGCGCGGATGCAAAGACGAGAAGATTTTCAGGCTTTAGGAGTGGACTATGGCTAATCGGCGAGAAAGATTTATTGTCATCAAACGATGGGCGCGGCAACGTTGCCCAAGCTTCTCTCCCTGGCGGATTGGGAATAGTCTTTCCAATTTGGCCGTCAGCTCTCGGAATCTCGCGCTGTTCTTTGCCCTGATGGTTGGGGGAAGTTCGGGATTCGCCCAGATCGCCAACGTCGCTGTACCGGAACCAGCAACGGCTTCAATTGAAGGGGTAGTCGCGGTCGCGGGACAGGGACAAGTGGACACCGTTCCGGGCCAACTCGTGAAGCTGACCGCCCCCTCGTCAGCGCTCAATCCGCTATCCGTCACAACGGACGCCGAGGGGCGCTATAGGTTTACGAACTTGTCGCCCGGTAGTTACACGATAGAAACACGCCTGGAGGGTTTCAAACCCTTTGCCGAAAGTGTCGTCGTTAAGCCGAGAGACGCCAAGATCGAGAACGTCAGTCTGGAATTGGAAAAGGTCATACAAAAGATCGAAGTGCGGGACAAGGCCGCGGCGGTCTCCACCGAGAGCGCGGCTTCGACTGCCACCGTCAGCACGCGCCAATTTACCACCCTGCCGCTGGCCGAGCAGAAATTCACCGCCGTTCTGCCACTGGTTCCGGGCGTGGTGCGAACGAGAGACAGCAAGCTCAATTTCAAGGGGGCGCCGGAGAACCAGGGCATGTTGTTGATGGACTCGGCGCAGATGGTTGATCCGGTGACGGGAAGATTCGCGGTGCCGATACCTCTCGATGCCATTCAGACGATGAATGTCAACGAGACTCCTTACAGCGCCGAATATGGCGGTTTCTCGGGCGGCTTGACAACCATCGAGACCAAGCCACCCTCCGGTGATTGGCACTATGGAGTGTCGGACTTCCTTCCGGGATTTCGCGGCAAGGAAGGTCACCTCGTCGGCGTCTCAGGGTTTACCCCTCGCCTGTTTTTCGGCGGACCCATTATCAAGAATAAACTCAACTTTTCGGAAGCGTTTACCTATGACCTGAAAAAGAATCCGGTCCGAGGACTGGCCTGGCCCTACAACGAGACCAAGCGCCAGGGCTTCGATACGCTGACCAGCTTTCAGGCAATCCTCTCACCTCGGCACCTTTTATCGGTGAACATCAACGGATTTTCGAAGCGATATCAGTTCGCAGATATCACTCCGCTCATTCCCCAGACTGCCTCATCTGACGAAGGGCAGAGGGGCGCGTCGCTCGGGGCCACCGACAGCTACCAGTTCAGATCCGGCGCGCTTCTGAGTACGACGTTTCAGTACATTCGGTTTGACAGCAACGCCCACGGCCAGGGGCCTGAAGACATGCTCATTACGCCGGAAGGTTGGGGAGGCAACTTCTTCAACACTTGGTCGAGGACCGCCAATCAGTTCGAGCTGCGGCCGATCTATAAATTTCCCTTGAAAGCGTGGTGGGGCCGCCACGAGTTGAAGGTGGGGGCAGATCTCGGCCATGCCTCCTACCGTGGGACCAGCTACTCACACCCCGTTCAGCTATTGAGACAGGACGGCTCTCTGGCCGAGCGAATCGACTTTCAAGGAGGCGGCCGTCTCCAGGCCCAAGGCACCGCTGCGGGGGAATTCGTCCAGGACCACTGGACGCTCAATGACCGTTTGACGCTGGACCTCGGTGGCAACCTGTCCAGTTATTCCATCGGCCGTTCGGCCGTCTTCGCACCCCGCGCTGGTCTGGCGTACTCGCCGGGCGAAGACCACAAGACGATCATCCGTACCGGCGCCGGGCTTTTCTATGGCCGCGTGCCGCTGCTGGCCGCAGATTTTCTGGAAAACCCGACACGGGTCGCGAGCTTCTACGACGAGACCGGATCCTTGGCCCAGTCGCCGATCGTGCTCCAAAACGCCTACGTGGACAGGGTTCGTGGCGGGGGATTTATCCCAGTTGGCGGCAATCTCGACACCAACCCGCGCAATTTCACCGGGAACTTTGAGGTGGACCGCGAACTTCGGCATGGCATGGTCGTCCGCGCCAGCTATCTCTACAGCCGGACCCAGGACCTCTATTTCGTGACTCCTGTCCCGGGGGCTCCCGGCGGCACCTCTCTGCTCGGGTTGGCCAATAACGGCGGTTCGCACTATCACCAGTTCGAAACAACCCTGCACTATCAGGTCAGCGAGCGAAGCGAGTTCAACGTCTCCTATATCCGGAGCCAGGCCCGCGGCGATTTAAACACCCTCTCCGACGTTTACGTGCCGTTCGAGCAGCCGGTCATCCGTCCCGATTTGGACCGCATCCTTGTGCAGGACATGCCCAATCGGGTGATAGGTCGGGGAGCATTTGCCTTGCCTTGGAATTTTACGTTGAGCCCTGTGGCCGATGTCCATTCGGGATTGCCTTATTCTGAAATCGATGCTCTCCAGAACTACGTGGGGACCCCTAACGGCCAACGTTTCCCAACCTTTTTCTCCCTCGACCTGAAGGTCTACCGCGAATTCAAGGTCAGCTCGTTGCCCTTCATGGGTCGCTTAAAGGACCGGAAGCTTCGTTTCGGCGTCTATTCAACCAATCTCACCAACCACTCAAACATGTTCGATGTCTACAACAATGTTTCTTCTCCGAATTTTGGTCACTTGGTGGGATTTCAGCACCGTGTCAACGGCTTCGTGATTGATATGGTGAATTGACCGTACATGACCTGAGCCTTAGAAGCTAGGCCGGAAAGCTCGAAAGCAGGCGGAACGAGAACGACTCATGATCAATAAAAGGAACAGTAGCTGTAACAAGTCGAAAGGAGCCCCAATGACGAAGAGAACCACAGCCTTGGTCGTGCACCGAAATTCCGAAACGCTGGCCACCCTCAAAGGCGCTCTGGAGCGCCAGGGCATGTCGATCATGCACGCCGAATCGCGCGCGCAGGCCAAGCGAATGCTGGGTGGGCAAAACCCGGCCCCGTTGGTGTTTACGGACGCGCAACTACCCGACGGCACGTGGGCCGACATCTTGGCTGAGGCCGAGAGGGCTGCTCAGCCCGTAAATGTGATCGTCGTGGCTCGTCTCGTGGATACGCGTTTCTACGTGGAGGTCATGGAAACCGGCGCCTTCGATTTCCTCGCGCCCCCTTTTGTCTCGACCGACCTCGCATACGTGGTCCGGAACGCCCTCGACAATGTCATGACGCGCCGCGCCTCCCGCCCTCATACCGTCCACACTCCAGAGGAGGGCCTGCAGTGACTCGTCGCGATGAAACTACTGCCCCGGGTCTCGTGGGGATCACAATTCCGGCAAAAGCTGGAAATAAATTCTTGCAGGAAGGAATCAGCTTATGGAAGCGCCGCACAGCTTGATAAGAAAAACCCTGATGGTCACCGTCATGTTGGGATTAACGGTGTCCGGGGGCCTTGCAGCAGACAAGACGAGCGCTGGCGAAGTCACGCAAACCCTTTCGCCGCTCCAGGCCCCCTTTCAAAGCATGACGGGCGACGAGTTGTTCACAAAACTGGTGGAGCATAACCGGATTCGAGATCTTCGCCTGGAACAGTATTCGGCGGTAAGGTCCTATGAAGTGACGAATGATAAAGGCAAGGTCTATGCCCAGGAGGTCGTCCGCGTCGGTTATAAGGCGCCCGACCGTAAGACCTTCGTCACTGAGTCTGAAACGGGTTCCGCGTTGGTTCGTGACCTCGTTCTCAAGCGCCTGATCGAAAGTGAGTCCGAGACATCCTCAGGACGCGCACATCGGGACAGCTCGATCAAGCCGGCCAATTACGACTTTAACCTGCTCGGGGAGCAGGATTTGGGGCCGTACCACTGCCTGGTGGTCGAGGCCCACCCGAAGCGGAGCGACAAATACCTTTTCGAAGGGAAAGTCTGGATCGACGCTGAGGATTACGCGGTTGTTCGGATCGCCGGGCAACCTGCGCAAAAGCTCTCCTTTTGGATTACGCGCGCAGATTTCGTGCGGCAGTACCAGAAAATTGGAGACTTCTGGCTTCCTGCCAAGGACGAGACACTTGTCTGCGTGCGGCTTAACGGGAAGAAGATCCTGACCATCGACCATCGTGACTACGTAATTAATCGGGCCAACGATGCAGGAATGCAGGGAGTCAAGGGGATCGAATGGGCAAAGGTAAGGTAGTGCGCAGTTTCGGCAGAAGGGCAGTGGCTAGTGCCAGGCACTATCCAGTAGCCACTGCTCGCCGGCGGAGGACCCAAAATGAGTAAAAGGCTACAAATCGCTGCCCTCTTTTTCGTTGTGGCTCTCGGCCTCGCGCTGCGCATTGGCGGACTGGATCGCGTGGGGTTCAACGAGGATGAAGTTCATAAAGTCGAGGCCGCCCGCGCCTACCTTGGCGGGAATTTCCTGGTCAACCTCGAACATCCCATGCTGATGAAGTCGCTGATCGCGATCTCGCTCGCCGCGACGGACACCTGGAACAGGAGATTGGGACACTCCCATCAGATCTCAGAGGAAGTCGCTGTCCGTCTGCCCAACGTCATCTTCGGGTCTCTGACGGCGGTCGTCATTTTTCTCTTGGCCCAGGAATACTTCGGGGTCGAGGTCGGACTGCTCAGCGCCCTGCTTTGGTCCATCGGAACCATCGCCATAATGATTAATCGTGAAGCCAAAGAGGACACTCTGCTGGTGTTCTTCACCTGGCTTGCCTACTACTTCTATCTCCGGGCCAAGAAAGTCGCTTCCACCAACATCCGACTCGCGCAGTGGTATTACGGAGCGACCGGCGGAAGCTTCGGACTCATGCTGGCCTCAAAGTACTTCCCGCACTATTTGGGCCTGATCTTTCTTTTCTACCTGTTGCTGGGCAACAAGGAGAAATTTCCGCCGCGAAGTTGGCGCAACACCCAGTTTCTCCTAGGCATTTGCGCACTCGTGTTCATTCTTGCTGACCCTGTCGCCCTGCTGCCCAGCACCTGGAAGTACATGCTTCATTATGTGGGGGAAGGCACGATGACCCATCACGGCTACCTGGTGATGGGGCGCCTCTACTTCGACGATCCGGCACACCTGTGGGGCGGAATGCCCTTCTACTTTTACCCGTTGTTTCTCATCCTCAAGACCCCGATTTCGGTCCTCGTCGCTCTAATCGTCGGCCTGGTCGAGACCTGGAAACGCCGGGCCGAGCCTGGTCCTTTCTTTCTGATCTTCATGTTCATGTTCTGGATTGTGCCCTTTTCGCTGCTGAGCGCCAAGTGGCTGAGATACATGCTCTCTTGGATGCCTACGGTTTACATCATTGCCGCGCTGGGCGTGTTCAAAATCTTTACCTGGGCCTCAGCCCAGGTGAGGCAGAGGAATCGCCGGTGGGTTCCTGCGCTGGCCGCGGCGGTCGCACTGATTTTTCTGGTGGAGCCAGCCTCGATGAGCGCTCAGAACGCCCCTTACTACAGTCTCTACCTTAATCCTCTGGGGCTTGGTCGCACCGCTTACTATTTCCCCCACGATGAAATGAATGATATGGGGCTCCGCGAGGCGATCCAACAGATTTGTGTTCATGCGCCCAAAGGGGCGAGTGTCGGCGGCGAAACCGCACCGGTCTTCGCCTACTACTTCCACCGGTTCGGCCGTGACGACTTGCGTTATTTCGATCTCTCTGACCAAACCAAGAGGATGGAAGCTCCTCCCACGGCCTATATCGTAGTCCAGGACGGAAGGAAGTATTACGAGAATATCTCTTTTATTCAAAAAGTCGAGTCCTACCAGACGCCGGTACAGACGGTTGAGATCGGCGGAGCTGCTGCGGTCCGTGTTTACCGCGACGAACTGTTTGCTGAGCTGAGGATCAGTCGATGAAGAAAACCCTCCATCACTTACGGCCGCTGGCGTTCATCGCGAGCTTCGCGTTGTTCGTCTATGCGCTGCAGCGGAGTGGCCCCGAGGCCGTTTTCCATAAGATCCGCCTGCTGGGATGGGGCTTTGCCTTTCTGATCCTACTTTCAGCGGCAAGGCATCTCTTGAGGGCAGTGGCCTGGAGGTATTGCGTCCCAACCCCAGGACTCCGTCCAAACCCGCTCGACCTCTTCGGACCCAGACTGATGGGCGAAGCGCTGGATGACCTGACCCCGGCGGGACCATTGCTCGGTGAGACCGCCAGGATTGCGGCGGTTTCGAGGTTGATTCCGGGGCAAGCGGGCGCCTCTTCGGTGGTTATCGAGAACCTCGTCTACATGCTTGCTGTTGTGTTGTTCATGCTGAGCGGGCTCGTGCTGGCGTTGCTAAAACCTACCGCGCCCGACGGGTTTCGGTGGATCAGTGGGGGACTGGTGATTTGCTTCCTTGCCTCGATTGCAGTTGCCTCGTGGATGGTCAGCCGGCGGGTCTTGCTGCTGGGAAGAACCCTCGACTACCTGGAGCGAGTGGGACTGCGCTGGGCTTTTCTCGATCGTTACCAACACTACCTGCGTGCTGTTGAGCAGGCCACTTACGACTTCTTCCTGAGTCGCAAGCGTATCTTTCTCGCCGTCCTGGGGATTGAGATCGCCACCAATTTCACTGGCGTCTGCGAGGCTTACTTCATTCTCAAAGTCACGGCGGCGCATACTTCGCTTTTCGCCGCTTACCTTGCCGAATCCGCAAGCCGTGCTACCCAACTTGCCTTTTGTTTCATTCCATTGGGAATAGGGGTGCAAGAAGGAGTGGCCGCCGCCACTCTGAAGGCGCTCGGCTATGCCGCGGCTGAAGGTGTTTCCTTGGCCATTATCCGCAAGATCCGCATGCTGTTCTGGACAGCCCTTGGACTGCTTCTGGCGGCCAGGTACTCAATTGCCCGACCGGCAGAAGAGGGAGGCACAACCTAGCCATGAGGCAACTCATTGTCAACGCAGACGATTTTGGACTTACCGAGCAGGTAAGCAGGGGCATTCTTGATGCGCATCATGAGGGCATCGTCACCAGCACGACCCTCATGGCAAACGGCGGGGCATTCGACGCTGCCGTTTCCATGGCCCGCCGAGAGTACCACCTGGCTATCGGAGTGCATTTGAACCTCACGGAAGGCGTGCCGGTTTCGCCGGCGTTGAACATTCCCACTCTCGTCGACCGCCAAGGGCGGCTGCACTTGAGTCCTCGTCGTCTCGCCCAGGGCATCATGACCCGGCAAGTTAATCTGGCCGAAGTGGAAATTGAGCTTTGGCAGCAAGTTTGGAAAGTGTTGCGCGCCGGGATTTTGCCGACGCACCTCGACGGGCATAAACACGTGCACGTTCTGCCTGGCGTTTCGGACATTGTCATTCGCCTGGCGCAGGAGTTTTCTATCCGGAGCATACGCTGCCCCAGCGAAGCGGCGCCCAAGATACCAACTTTGCTGAGGTTTGGAAATTCCCGGGCCGCGGCGGCCAAGCAGTACGTGGTGGGCCGCACCGTTTCCATCTTCGCCTGGCGCTTTAGGGAGAAATTGGTGAAAGCCGGGCTGCTCTCTCCGGCCCAATTCTATGGTCTCAGCCAGACCGGATTCTTAGATGCCCAAAGCATTCAGGACATCCTGGGGGACCTGCCAGAAGGCGCGAGTGAGCTGATGTGTCATCCGGGGTACCTTGACGCGGACCTTGCGAAGACAGGCACTCGATTGCTGGTCCAGCGTGAGGTTGAAATCCGAGGGTTGACGGCACATCAAGTCAGGAAGCTCGTGGCTGATCGTGGAATTCAACTGATCAACTATCTGTATCTGCGGCTCGAAACCCAAGTACCTGAACGCGAAGTCGCAGCTCGAGAAATGACACTTGGGTCCATGGGAATCAGTCATGGATCACTTCAACAAGAAAGGTCTACAAAATGAATAGAAACATTAAATTTTCCATCGTGGTGCCGCTCTACAACGAGGCCGCAAACGTCACCTCGCTTTACGTGCGCTTGACTCAGGTGATGACGGGGCTCGACGAACCTTATGAAATTGTTTTCGTCGACGACGGCAGTACGGACCACACCCTGGAGACGCTCTACGAAATCCATGAGAGTGATTCCCGCGTGCGAATTATTGCGTTGCGCCGGAACTTTGGCCAGACCCCGGCGCTCAAGGCGGGCTTTGATGCCGCCTGCGGCGACATCATCATCTCCATGGACGGCGACTTGCAGCACGATCCGGAAGAGATCCCCGCCTTTGTGGCCAAAATTGAAGAGGGATACGACATTGTCAGCGGGTGGCGAGCCGAGCGGCGGGACACGTGGCTGACCCGCCGGCTACCGAGCCGGATCGCGAACTGGATGATGGCCAAGCTCTCCGGAGTGGAAGTCCATGATTTTGGCACCACCTTCAAGGCTTATCGTCGTGAAATTATTCAGAACATTCCACTTTACGGCGAACTGCATCGTTTCATCCCTGCTCTGGCCGCATCGTCGGGGGCACGTATTGCTGAGATCCCTATCAATAATCCGCCTCGGAAGAACGGAAAGTCCAACTACGGACTGTCGAGAACATTCCATGTGTTCCTGGACCTCCTGAGCACCAAATTCCTGCTCGACTACTCGACGCGGCCGCTGCACTTTTTTGGATTCTTCGGATTGTCGGCGATGGGCGTAGGCACGCTAATGGGCTGCTTCCTGGCGTTCAAGAAGATGGTCCTTAATCAGGCGATCATGCTGCAGAACGGACCGCTGCTGTTTGCCGCCACCTTGCTCATTTTGGTCGGGGTTCAGATTCTCTGCTTGGGGCTGGTGGCGGAGATTCTGTCGCGCACATATTACGAATCTCAGGGCAAGCCCATTTATGCCGTGCGAGAGATAAGAACTCACGACGAACAATCGAATTTTGCGTCAGTCGAGAAACTCGGTTGACTCGCGAAGACACTCCCGCAGGTGAAGCGGACGATGACATTGGGCGGTAGGAGTGTTCGGTAGCGCGAGCAAACGGGTGAACTAGAAAGCGGCAATCAAATGACTGCTCGGCCACGTGAAAGCAAGTGAGAAGGCGCACGACGATGAGAAGGGAGATCGCAATGGAAAGGACGTTCTCATGACCCCTAACCCGGCGCCAACAAAGCTCGGGCCAGGGGCGCCGACGGTGGCGGAGGCGCTTCTTTCCCTCGTGCGTGACCCTGTCGGCCGTCTCATTCGCGACTGGAATTGGAAATCCGCCGTGCTCAGTACCGCGTTACGCGCCCCCATTTTCTTCTTGGTCAATCTATCGGCAGGGCGCAAGGCGGCTTTCGGGGTCTTGCTCACCGAGCTTGTTCTGCGCCCCCTCACCTCCGGGATCTACGGCACGTTAACCGAGGCGCTTCGCGACGCCGAGCCGACCTGGTTGGCAGGGCTCACCGCATCCGTGCTAATGCCTTTTGCAAATCACAGCTTGGAGTTGCTGGTCCATGGGCTACGAGGCACTCCCAAGTTGGCGCACAGCATTCTGGCTTCCGTCTGCTTTACGCTGTTTTCGACGCTTTTCAACCTCTACATCATGCGGCGCGGAGCCCTCATCGTTGGGGAGAACCATCAGTCGCTTGCCCAGGATATGCGGCGCATGCCCCGCTTAGTAGGCGGATTCCTTGCAGCCGGTCCGCTCGCCATTGTCCGTTTGCTCAAGCGCCGCGAGACCCGAGCGATCCCGCTCAGGCCCGAACCCGGGCTTGAAGTATTCAACAAAGAGAATCGGTCAAATGCCTGGACGATCAATACGCGATCGGCAGGTCAACGGAGAAATGAGGCACTGTCGTGAATCTGCAATTGGAAGACGAAACAGAACGTGGACGAGTGAATCCTGAAAAAATTCTCGTGACCGGGAGCGCGGGCTTCATCGGGTTTCACGTGGCCAAGCGACTTCTTGACGATGGGAAGCAGGTGTTGGGCCTGGACAACATGAACGAATACTATGACGTGAATCTCAAGTGGGCCCGACTCAGACAGTTGATGGAGCGACCCGGCTTTCGCTTCGCGTTTTCCGACATAACCGACCGGCAGAGAATGGAGCAAAGCTTTCGAACTGAGCGATTCGATTGCGTCATTCACTTGGCCGCTCAAGCGGGCGTCCGATACTCGTTGACCCACCCGCATGCTTACATCCAGGCCAACGTGGTCGGATTTCTGAACGTGCTGGAAAACTGTCGCCAGGCTGGCGTGCAGCATTTAGTCTTTGCATCCTCCAGTTCGGTCTATGGCGCCAATAAGCACCTGCCGTTTTCCGTCCACGACAATGTTGACCATCCCGTCAGCCTCTATGCGGCTACGAAGAAAACCGATGAGCTCATGGCCCATGTCTATGCTCACCTATACCAGCTTCCCGTGACAGGGCTTCGATTCTTCACGGTCTATGGTCCCTGGGGCAGGCCCGACATGGCCCTCTTTCACTTCACCAAGTCGATCCTGGAAGGCAGACCTATCGAGCTCTACAACTACGGCAGAATGCGCCGGGATTTCACTTATGTCGACGACATCGTGGAAGGGATCGTTCGGCTGGCGGGGAAGATTCCGCCTCTCAACCCGCAGTGGGGCGGCGAGGCTTTAGGTCCCGGCACGAGTTCCGCGCCTTACCGGATCTATAACATCGGAAATAACCATCCGGTCGAGTTGGAAAACTTCATTTCAATCTTGGAAGAGAAGCTGGGCAAGAAAGCAAATCGCATCCTTCTTCCCATGCAGCCCGGCGATGTACCGGCTACCTTCGCAGAGATTGCGGATCTGGAGCGTGATATCGGGTTCAAACCTCAAACCCCACTCCGCGAGGGTATCGGCCGGTTTGTCGATTGGTATCTCGAGTACTACGGCTCGGATGGAATGGGCGAAGGCCAAACAATCTGTGGCAGTCGGTCGGAAAGTGGGTTGGGACACGCCGCAGTCGAAGCGTGAACTCCTCCAGAGGCTCAAGAGACCTCGCCAGAAATCTGTTTGCAGGCTTAATCAAGGAGAATCCGATTGAGGGGCATTTGGCCGACTTGTTCTGTTGGGAGCAGTTTTTGCTGCTCTTCGGAACTTAAACGATGCCGCTGGGAAGCGGCACAGTAATACTCACGTCGTTTGAGGAGGACGCGGGGGCCCGAAGAAGGTGAGCGTCACCTTTCAGTGAATCGAGCACCGCAAGGGCCCCCGCTAGCCCGAAAGCAGGAGTCTGTGAAGGAGAGCACATGAGCATTTCAGTGATCGTGGGGGCAACCGTCATCCTGTCGCTCGGTGTGGTGGCGATAATGGGAGGAGCGCTGTGTATCTGGCTGGGAGTGCTGGCGTCTCGCAAGGAGAAGCTCTTTGATGAAGCTGCTGAAGGTAGAGAGCAGGGGATACTCTGAAGACTTATCGGAGCAAGTGATCGTTGGGACGGAACCTGCGTCGCAAGTAAGCCGGCCTTTGGGCGAATAGATGGCTAAGAGAGTCTATAAACTGATTTTGTTGTCTGCGTTCGTATTCTGCCCGACTGCGCCATGTGCCAGCATGCAGGTGAATCTCACCCGTAATGGCGACCACATCGGGGTCCTCATTGGCGCGCGGGGGCGCACGCACCGCCGGTTTGGAGAGAGCGTGAAACGGATGACGTTCGATACGCAAGCTCCTGCCGGGACCGAATTACTCATCGGAGCGAATAGGTGATCACAAGAATCGCGAAACTGGTTCTAGTCGCCCTTATCGCCTTCGGAACTGCTGTATCCAGTCGCGCCGAGTCCGTGGAAATCCAACCCCATGATGATCGCATCGACGTCCTGATTGGCGGACGTCCGTTCACGAGTTACTACTTCGGTGTCGCCGCCGCGAAGCCCTACCTTTTTCCTTTGCGGAGCGCCCTAGGCACGATCGTCACGCGGGGCTTCCCGATGGTAACGGACATTCCCGGGGAAGACCATGATGAGCCCCACCAGCGTGCCATGTACTTCGGTCACGGCGATATCAACGGGTTCGACTTCTGGGGGGAGGCAGCGTTTCCCCGCTGGAGCCGTCACTCCGCCTCGACCTTCGGCCGCACCGTCTTCCGCAAACTTGACGAAATGCGCGGTGGTTCCGACTCCGGGACCGTGAGGGCCGAATTCGATCTACTGACCCCTAAGGGGGAAGCGATTGCCACGGAGATCCAATCCTACATTTTCAAGGGCGATGAGCAATCGAGGACTATCGATTGCGAGTTTACCATCCTCGCCGACCACGGCCCGGTGAAGATAGGTGACACCAAGGAAGGAACATTTGCGATCCGGGTGGTGAAGGCCCTCGATTCACCTCCGGGCCGCATGGTGAATTCGAGCGGTGCGGTGGGCGAGAAAGCCGTCTGGGGCAAGCGGGCGGATTGGGTGGATTTCGACGGGACCGTAGCGGGGGAGGAAGTCGGCATCGCCATTTTTGACAATCCAGGAAATCCCCGCCATCCGACCTATTGGCACGCCCGCAGTTACGGCCTGTTGGCCGCGAATCCGTGCGGCTTAAGAGAGTTCACCCATGACCGGCATCAGGACGGCAGTTACACCATTGCGGCGGGCGGATCACTGACGCTCCGCTACCGGGTACTCATACATCAAGGGAACTTTCAGCAAGCAAGGGTAACCGACGCGTACAGGCAGTACGCCGAAGGAGAATAGGGGGATATAACGATGGAATCAGACACTACTCGCCGGGGCTTTCTCAAGAGCGCGGCAAAAACCACAGCGGCTCTGGGTGCACTCGGTGGGATGACATTTCTGGCTCATCCGGAACGGGTTTTTGGTGCGAACGATAGGGTGAGAGTGGCGGTCTGCGGCCTTCACGGGCGCGGGCAGGACCACTTGTCAGGTTATTCTCACGTCTCGAATGTGGAGATTGCGGCGCTTTGCGACGTGGACGAAAACGTGTTGAGGAAACGCCTCGGAGAAGTCGGCGGTAACACCCAAAGCTATGTCGATATCCGCAAACTGCTGGAAGACAAATCCATTGATGCGGTCTCGATTGCTACACCCAACCACTGGCACTCTCTGATCGCCATTTGGGCCTGCCAGGCAGGCAAGGACGTCTACGTCGAAAAGCCCTGCTCGCACAATCTCTGGGAGGGACGCCAACTGGTGCGCGCGGCGGAAAAATACAACCGCATCGTGCAGCACGGAACGCAGATTCGCTCCGCGCCGGCGATCCAAGAGGCCATCAAAGGACTCCACAGTGGCGCCATCGGCGATGTGTATCTCGCCCGCGGCTTGTGCTTCAAATGGCGCGACACGATTGGACACGCGCCGGAGGAACCGGTCCCCGCCGGCGTTCACTATGACCTCTGGACGGGGCCCGCTCCCCTGAAACCCTACACGCGCAATCGTTTTCATTACAACTGGCACTGGATCTGGGATACGGGCAACGGAGATCTCGGCAATCAGGGAATCCACCAGGTGGACGTCGCCCGGTGGGGACTGGGCCTCAAGTTCCCCAATCGCATCTCCGCCGTGGGCGGGCATTTCATGTTTGACGATGATCAGCAGACACCCAACACCTTGAGTTGTGCTTTTGAATTCGACCTGCCGGACGGCAAGCGCAAAATGATGGAGTTTGAAGTCCGGCACTGGATTACCAACAACGAGGCGGGAGTCGGACGGGGGGACCTAGTGGCGGGGAAGAAGCGTTTCTTCGGCCATCACAACACGATCGGCAACATCTTCTACGGCGCCAATGGATACCTCGCCACCGGAGACGAGGACGCGTCCAGTTATGAGACCTGGCTGGGCAAAGAGGAGAAGTCAGGATCCCACGGTCACGGCGGCGGAGATCACTTTGGTAACTTCATCGATTGCGTTCGCAGCCGGAAGAAAGAGGACCTGAACGCGCCCATTGAAGAAGGTCACATCTCGTGCGCCTTGGTCCACTTGGCCAACGCGTCTTACCGCCTGGGCCGGACGCTGCGCTTTGATCCCGAAGCCGAGCAGGTAATAGGGGACGACGAGGCCAATAACTTGTTGCACGATGGCGACCGAATGTATCGGGCGCCGTTTACGGTGCCCGAAAAGATCTGATGTGGATTGGTTTGCATCACGAAGCTTGATGGGCGTTTCCCTAGCCCATCGGGGAAAGGAACGCCATGCTCACAATTACCTGTGGCAGGACCAACCGAGGCCGCAGGTCCCCGAGGCTATGCCTGAAAGTGTACCGAGGCAGGATCGAAGTATCGCTGCTGGTGCATGGTTATGCTCAAGGCCACAAAGCCTGACTGTTTGTGCAGCAGCCATCACCTAGCAGGCGAACTGGTTGACATAAACAATGAGACTGTGATACTTTATGCTTCAATAATCGCCCAGTGGGCAAACTAATGGCTTCAAAACATAACTCATTGAAAACTGTCGGCACACAGACGGCACCCCTTCTGAACGCTCTCTATGATCGCGCTCAGACTACCTTCACTCTGGCTGATGTCATTGAGATCACCGGCTTACGTTCGGCATTGGCTAGCAGTCTCCTTTACAAAGCCGCCAATCGCGGACTGGTTTCACGGCTCAAGCGCGGTGTTTGGGTGTTGGTCCCGCCGGAGCTGGGGAGCGCCACCGAGTACGCCGGGAATCCGTATCTGGTCGCCCAAAGGCTGGTGGGCGACGCACCCAATTTCATCTCCCACGCGTCGGCGATGGAGATTCATCGCATGGTCACCCAGCCGCAGTTTGTGGTCTTTGCCTCGAGCACGAAACGTGTCCCGAGCCGGACGCTGAACGGAACCGAATTCCGTTTCGTTCTGATCAAGCCGGACCATTTCTTCGGTACAACAAGACACTGGGTAACCAAACAGGAATCTGTGGACATCAGCGACCTGGAGCGGACCGTAATTGACGGACTCCGTCAGCCGGAGTATTGCGGAGGGGTTACGGAGGTCGCCAAAGGTCTCTGGATGCGGCACGCGGACATGCAGCCGGCCAAGCTCGTGGACTATGCCTTGCGTCTGCATGTCGGAGCCGTTACCCGTCGCCTTGGGTACCTGCTCGAGTTGTACAGGATCGCGCCTGAACACGAATTGGCGCGGCTCCGGCAATCCCTTACCTCGACCTATCAACCGCTTGATCCCATCCTACCGAGGGAGGGTCCGCACGTGGCGCGCTGGCGCCTGCAGGTGAATATCTCACCCGAAGAACTCGAAGGAGTCCGCGCGACCTAAAGTGATTCCACAGCGAAACATCTCGCTGCTTTCCAACCGTCTGGCAAACGAAGGCGGCCGGCGCATCCGGGAGGATGTGCTCGAACGCGACTATTGTCTGGCGTGGTCCCTGGCGGTGCTTTCGCAGTCCGAACTCAAAACTGTTCTCGGGTTCAAGGGTGGAACGGCACTGGCCTATCAGATGCCGATTCTGCCGGAATACGAGGAAGTGTTCCGCGCAATTCGTCGCACGCTTCGTCACGCAAATCTGCCGTGACGGAGCGGGAACCGATGTCCACAATTGAGCTTGCAGAGACGGTCGTGGCGGATGATAAACAAACAATAACTGAGTGCGTTGGAGGCAAACCCTTCGGGAATTTTATGGTCCACTTATGGTCCAGTTAGGGCTGACTCATCGTTCCTCAAGCTTACTGAACGTGTCCTCGGTAGCCATCCGTATCGCATCGTTTCAGTAAGTTACGGTCGGGCATCGCCCTTTCACGGTGGTAACACGGGTTCAAATCCCGTCGGGGACGCCAAATTGTTTCAATAACTTACAGGCGAGTGCGGCATTTCCCACAGGCACAAAATGGGAACAAATTCCGCTACTGTCGGGCCGCGGAAGGCTGCGGGTTCAACTTTCCAAAGAGGCCGACGACCGAACTTTGTGCATTCCGTTTCGGGGATGTGACCGCCTGTGTGTGCGTGCCCATCGTCACGCGGCAAGAGGCGTGCCGCGACAACTCCCGCACGCCCTTGACATCGACGCCTTCAGCGCTCAGGAGGGTCGCGTAGGTGTGTCGGATTGTGTGCCATCCGATTCGCTTCGTGATCCTGACCCTACGTCCTGCAGGCTGAATGTAGTATCGCATCAGCGGCTGCCCCCGATAGGGCTTGCGGCCCCTCGTATGGGGGCCAGCGAAATTCCCATCGTGTCCTCGAAAGCGGGTCCGACGCCGCCAACTGCGAAGAGCCTTGGCCAAGTGGGAATCGACACGCCCAGCACCTCAGGGGTTCTCTGCCGTTTGGCACTCTGCCCGACCAGATTGATCGGATTGCCATCAAACAGGTCGTATCTTCTCGCGTGATTGAAAAGCACACTCATAAGGCTCCGGCAGGCAACAGGGAAGCGGTCAAAATCCTGGATCCCATCCGAACCAGGGTGCCCGCTTCCGGTCCAAGACGCCCAAGGTGGTGGGGGCGAGGCAATTCGAAATCTGAACGGGCCTCGTTGCTTCCCCGCGCTGAGGGAATAAGCGATGCGCTCGGCGCGCGACCGGGGGGGAGGGAGATTTTCGACGCGAATATCCGCATAAAAGCCGCTCTAAAAGTGTCAATCAAGCTGAACTGTCTGTCAAATCCTGAATTTTTCTGCAAAATCCGCGTCGAATTGCCGTAAATGTCCGACCTTTTAGCGGTCATTTTGTCCATGTTTCTTTTGTTTTCATACACATCCCGGCTTTGATCGAATCAAATTAACATCTTTTTTCGTAGACCAGTTCCTGATAGTGACATTTTGTTGGTTTAAGCGTAACGGGATCTCCACGACGGAGAGGAGGCCGGATTGTTCCAGGCTCGGCATGGGCAGCGCCTTTTCGTCCCCGAACGCAGGCTTGCCTATAAACTATACCCATCAATCTAGGCTTTGTCAAGCACAAAGTGAGGCTACACTCTGGCGCCGACCGTGGCCCCAAACCGGACCGGTGTCTGCCGAAGGGCGCTCGACATCCGCACTATCGGGGGTTTCGACACACCGACGGTCGAGAAGAGGCGTCGCTCGGAGCCGCGACTTTCCCCGCGAGCACAAACATGATCGCCGGAAAAAGGGAGATTCGTGATATCGCCATGCGGACCACCTGTAGGGTTCGCCGACTTACCATTAAAAGGCGAGACAAACTCCGCCACTTTCGGTTGGGGCTAGGGATTTCCAGACTTTTCCGTGTGGGTCGCGCGAGGCATGGTGGCTTACACTGCGTATCAGTTAGCCCACATTCTAACCTTCATTCACGCCCTGCCCCGAGCACATTTCTGGCTGTCGAAAAGTGTCTCTAGGACGGCGACCCTCAGTTCAACAAGACCTGGGTTTTTGCCTCCGGTGGGCCGCTGGCCCCTCGGAGGGGCCGGCAGCCGCAAAGCTTCCCGCTTTGCCGGGGGATACTTACTTCCGAGCGGACACCTCAATCTTTGGCGGCTGGGCGTAAGGTGTCAAGTAGGGAATCACCGGAGCAACCTGGAAGGGCATCTTCTCCGTGGCATCGACGAGCGGTACGGCCTTCCGGGTTGTGAAGGCGATCGTTCCATCCCAGGCATTGACCTGCACGCGTGACCCCAGGGGCAGCGCGGCAACCTGGTTGACGTTCCCGGGAGCGAGCGCGGGAGAGGCGGTGATCAACGCCGCCATGCGAATCATTTTATGATTGCCCTCGGTCAGCCCATTGCCCAGGTGACCCCCGAAGAGGTGGGGAGCATTGGGGGCGGCGGCAGCGGCCGCCCGCAGAAACAGGCCGGCCTGAACAAGATTGTCTTTGTACGGCGAGTTCTTAAGGAACTCAATCCCCTTGGCATCAGCGGCCGCTTCATCTTCGCTACTCCGGGCCAAATCCAAGCTGGCAAGCAATTCCTCATCGGAAACCTCCAGCCGGTCATTGAAAGCGTAATTGGTACTCACTTTGTGTCCCAGGGCAATGTGCGCGACTTCATGAGCAAGAATCATGGACAGACTCGCCTCATCGGGCAAGACATCGATAAGCCCCCGGCTGACGACAATCGTGTAGGCCAGGCTGAACGATTCCAAAGTCGACGTCAACATAACGCGGCACTGGATGGGAGGCACGTTGTCGAGATGGTTGGTCGCCTTCAGGTTGTTGACCACGGTTTCAAGGACCTTGTCCACCGGTCCGGGCGGCGCGATGAGTCGCGCTTTCTCCAACCGGTCGAGCACATTGTGCTCCGCTTCCATACTCAAAAGACGCCGGCTCTCGACGGGGGACAAGTCCACCCCATGCTCGCTGCTGTCCCGGACGGGCGCCGGGGCATCGACCTGAATGCTGGTCCACTCCTGCTGTTGGCGGCGGGCCGTGAGGTCGTAGCCCCAAAGCCGCGTCATCGACTTGTAGCGCAGCCGCGTGCCGAGGTCCGATTCCTCGCTGTAGATATAGACGGGCAGCCACAGCCCAGGTTGAAGATTTTCGCGCCAACAATCGAAGTGGACGTAGAAGTTGAAGTGAGGTGGATGGACCCGCACGCCATTCAAGCGAACGATGGCGTAGTTATGATCCTCAACCCAGATCCGTCCGATGAAGGCCCCCACCCCCGCGGATTTGCGGGGTTTGACATCCAGGGCCAGGCAGCGCACATCCCCCAAATACTCCCAGCGGACCGGTTCGATCGTATAGTGCTCCCGATCAAAGGCTTCCGGATCCACCGCCACAGCTTCCAAGGCAAAGTAATCGGGACGGAGATGCGTGCGAAGGCGGGGAGTATGATGTTCTTCAATAAAAGCCGCTTCCTTCTCCATGTTGTCCAACTTCAACCGGCCCAGGAAGGTGGCGTCATCCCGGGCCACATCGCCCAATTGGGGGTCCGGCTGAACGTACTGAATGTATGTCTCGACCCGAGGGGAGAATTCCATGATCCTGCTGCTGTATTGTTTCTCGCTGCTGATAACGTGGTTGATAATGCTGGCCAGCTCCGCCGACTCCGGCTGCACGCCCCCTTTTGCGGGCTCCGTTCTGCTTCTCCCGAACACTGGCAGGACCATCAGGGTAACGAATGCCAGGGCTAGAATCCAGATGGCTCGTCCGATACGAAGTGTTAACATAACATCTCCTCCGATTAAATGGTTTGGTCGGCCAGACGGAACTCAATGCGCAAGGTCGCTGGAAAATCCACCGGCTTGCCATTGTGCCGAGCTGGCTTAAAGTGAATCTGCGAGGCAGCTTGCTCCGCCGCCTGATCGAGCCCGTGTCCCAGGGAATTGACGACTTCCAGGATGCGGATCGCGCCGCCGGCCTGGAAGACCACCGACAGCGTGACTTCACCTTGAATTCGCAATCGACGTCCCTCCTCGGTGTAGACGGGGGAAGGCTTGGAAAGCAGCTCGACGGGCTGGAATTCCGTGGGTTGTGGCGCCGGTAAACTTTTCATTGGGAACTGCGCAACTTGGCCTACCTTCTGGAAACCACCCATCGCCACCCCGGTTCCACCACCATCAGGTGCGTATCCTGAGCCCACCCCGCGGCCAAAACCGGCGCTGACCACCACTCCCTGAACGCCCTGAGCTCCGCCGCCTCCGTTCCTGGCGCCGGGGCCTGCGGGAAGCCCGAAGGATCCCAACTTCGGAATGTTGCCGGCACTTTCACTTTGCGCCCTGCCGCGGAGTCCTTCGCTCGCGACCCCTCCCGGAATGCCTTGAGCTCCGCCGGTGCCGTTCCCGACACCGGGGCCTCCCGGAAACCCTGCGGACCCCAACCTCGGAACGTTGCCGGCACTTTCACCTTGCGCCTCGCCGCGGAATCCTTGCAGACTTCCAAATCCTCCGGTTTGCACCTGTTCCACCTGGCGTTGGGTGGCCACGGGTTCCGAGGCACCACCAAAAGTGCCCGTGTGCACTTCGATGATTTGCACTTTAGGCGCCGCATTGGGCTGAGCAAAGGATGGGGCCGGCAACAGGGGTTGTGGAAGACTGGCCATGAGCGGGGGAGCAACAGGCCGAATCTTGGGGAGTTCGAGATCGGTCGCCGCGAAGACAGGGGGGGCAGGACTCCCGGGGAGTTCAAGTTTCGGGGTAGCCACCTGACCAACATTGCGCGGAGAATTCACCACCGGCGCTGGCGGCGGAAGCAAAGAGGGGAGCCAAACAATTACATATCGCCGGGCGCTGACGGGCAACTTATCCGGGAACAATATCCCAAGGAAAATTGCGGTTCCAATCATGACCATGTGGACAAGGAAGCCACTGATGAATGCGACGTTACGACGTCTTCGACCTTCCGAGGAACTTTCCAGTGTTCTGAACATCGCCGATGACATATATCCCCCCCTAAAGGCAAACCGTCATCCCCGACATCTTGAGGAGACGGATGAAACCTCGATCCGTGGTCAAAAAGCGAGGCGTACGCGTGCATAGCATCCAAGCACGTTGCCATAACCCGGGTTGAGTACCGCACCGACGAACGCAAAATTACAACTACGCAGAATAGCGGTCTATAGTACAAAGGTACTGCCTTTGATGCTATGCTTTCTTCGTGACATACAATATATCGGCCAAATTGACGCGTAGATACTATTAGTAGTAGTCGGCGACCAAATTAGGGCGAAAGCCGTGGAAGTCCACGGAACCGCCATTTAATAAACTAGTTAACACGCCGGGACGAGCAGGGAGATCGCGGGGGGCATCACCGCCTGTTGAAAACGATTGCGCTCCGCAGATTGAATTATTCTCCCGGACCGCAAAGGGGATGGGGCAACGGCAGAAAACGCTGGTGGGAGCATTCGGAACATTTGATTCTGGGCTTTTCGCAAATTCCCTGGACCCATTCATTGCCGCACACTGGCGAATAGCCGGCCCTGCCCGTCTTGAGGCTTTCGAAGCGGCGCGGGTAAACATCTTCGCGCCCACGAAACACCGAAGGGAAGAGGGCGATTTTGGCCTCGGCGGGGGAACGTTGATTCACGCCACCCTGCGCCAGGTCAGGAAGCCGGATCGGTGGGTCCACAACCCTATTTTATATTTGCATCTGCGCCTGGTCATCGAGTCGCGCCAGAATGGGATTTTGGAAAGCCGGAAGGAAGATGTCGCGGATCAGTTCCGCCGAGAGCTTGCCGCCGCTCCCGTGGCCCAAGAGCACTTGATCTATAGCGGGCAATGAGGCGGGGCAACTGAACTGCGGGACGGTTTCATGCTCGCTGCCCACGGCGGCTGTCCTTATGCTTTGACGGCGTGCCGGCGGTATTGATAATAAGCTGCGCAGGCGCCTTCGGCAGAGACCATGGGTGCGCCGAGCGGGTTCTCCGGCGTGCAGGTGCGTGCGAAGGCCGGGCAATCGACGGGCTTTTTAAGCCCTTGCAGCACTTGGGCGCTGATGCAGTCGGGCGGTTCGTCCACCGCCACGTCCGACAATTGGAACACCTGCTCGGCGTCGTGTGCGGCGAACTCCGGCCGCAGCCGAAGGCCGCTCGCCGGGATGGAGCCCACGCCCCGCCACTTGCGGTCGCAGACTTCAAAGACCTCGGCCATGATGCGCTGCGCGGGCAGATTCCCCTCGTAGCAGACGGACCGTACATACTGGTTTTCCACCCCCGCGCGTCCGGCTTCGAGCTGGGCGACAAGCATGGAGATGGCTTCGAGCAGATCGAGAGGCTCGAATCCGCCCACCACGATGGGCACGCGGAATTCCCGGCTCAGCACCTCGTATTCACGATACCCCATCACCGTGCAGACGTGGCCCGGGGCGATGAAACCCTGGACGCGGGTGGCCGGCGAACCGAGCAGCAGGCGAATGGCCGGGGGAACGAGCACCTGCGAGACCAGCATGGAGAAATTCTTGAGCCCCTCGCGCCGGGCTTGCCAGACGGCCATGGCGTTGGCGGGAGCGGTGGTCTCAAATCCGATCGCGAAGAACACCACGTGGCGGTCCGGGTGCGCGCGCGCCACCTTCAACGCATCCAGGGGCGAGTAAACCACGCGCACGTCACCGCCGCCGGCTTTCACACGGAAGAGGTCGGAATGGGACCCCGGTACCCGCAGCATATCGCCGTAAGAGACCAACGTCACGTCGGGGCGAGAGGCAAGTTGAATGGCCTGGTCGATAGTCTCGAGCGCCGTAACGCAGACCGGGCAGCCGGGGCCGTGCACAAGTTCGATGTGGGAAGGGAGCATCTCGTCGATGCCGTAGCGCATTAGCGTGTGGGTTTGCCCGCCGCAGATTTCCATCAGCACCCAGGGGCGGGTAACCTGCCGGGCAATCTCCGCTGCCAGGGTGCGAGCGAGGCGCGCATCGCGGTACTCATCGATGTATTTCAAGCGGCACCTCCCCCGGGGTCATCCCGCGACGCCGTGCCCAGCCCTTCGCTCTCCGGCAGACCCATCTCTTCCAACAGTTCGTAGGTGCGCGCGGCTTCTTCCGCGTTTACGCGGCTGAGAGCAAAGCCCACGTGGACCATAACGTAGTCGCCCACGGCGGCCTCGGGAACAAACTCCAGGTAGGCGGGGCGCGTGATGCCGCCAAACTGCACGCGGGCAATGCGGCTGCCGTCGCGCTCTTCCACTTCCAGGATTTTTCCGGGGACTGCCAGGCACATGGAGACTCTCCCGAGGCGTGCTCACTCCGCGCGCGGAGGTTCGGAGGGGATTATTGGGGCCCGTTGCCCGGCGGTGCAGCGGGGGTATTTTTGCGGCTCCGTTGCCGGTGGTAAATACAGTTGCAGCGGACCAGTTGCCTCACCAGGCACTTCTTGCGGTAATAGATGCCGCACTGCAAGCAGATCTCCTCCTCCCGGGCCGTGTGGTCCACGATCCCGGCGGTAAGGCGGTCCAGCAAGTCAGCAGTCCGTTGCAGGTCATGCGCGCGGAACTCGCGGAAGACTCTGGCGAGCTTTCGGTCCTTTGCCGCATTGTAGGCGGCCAGCACCCGGCGGCTGGAGGCGGTGAGGGAAAGTTGGATGGCGCGGCGGTCGCTCTGGGCTTCCTCGCGAACCAGCAGGCCCCGGCGGACGAGCTTATCCACGGCCTTGCTGGCGGCCGCGTTGCTGACGCGGAGAAAAGCCGCCACGTCGCCGATGGTCTGCGCATCGGTGAGCGCCACCAGTTTGAGCAGCTTGAACTGGGAGAAGGTGAGCTGCGGTGGCCCCACCTCGCGCAGCAAGCGCTCCTCGATGACGTCGTTCACGGAAGAGGCGAAGACGTGCGTGCTCCCCAGAAAGTCATTGATGAGCTCGGCAGTGTGGGCGGTGGCCATCCCTTAGATCATTTCCTCCAGAAATATTTTACCAAGTTAAATAAGTCTCTGTCCAGCGTGAAAATAGCCCGCGGCCACCCGTTCGGCGGCCTGGGGCAGGGCGCGACGTACCGGCTCCGACAGGCCCGGGCACACCTCTTCGGGCAAGGGCGCGGTCTGGCAGGCGAGGACGCGCACCTCCACCCCGCACTGCTCTTCGAGCTCGCGCAACAGGTTGGAGGTAGGGATTTGGTGCATGGAGAAATCATCCGTCTTGATGGCTGGAATATCCTGCGGGGCGAGGTTAAACAGTTCGCCCGGAGTACGGCCGACGTCGAACGCATCCAGGATGAGCAGGCGCCGGGGGCGCGCCGGGCTTAAGCAAAGAGTAAAAAGGAGTTTGCGAACGCCCGTACCAACATCCAGAAGGCAGACGTCCTCGGGCAGCGCGTAGTGGGCTTCCAGGTACTCCACCGTCGCGCAGCCGAAGCCGTCGTCTCCGAATAGAGTATTGCCGCAACCGAGGATGAGGGTCGGCTTGCGGCAATACTCGGGAAGTGCATCTTGATCTGGAATAAGCACGATTCACCACCACCCCGGCGCTCGGCGCGCCACCCCTCCTCATCTGAGGAGGGGAGCTCCTAAATAGCTCCCCTCCTGATTCAGGAGGGGTGGCGCCTTGGCGCCGGGGTGGTTATTCCTTCTAATTCGCGAACGAGTCGAGAAGCTTGCCGTTCGCTCCCTTAATGTCCACCTTCACCCAGAGTTTCCCATCCAGCCGATGGGTGGCGCAGGAGAAGCAGGGATCGTAGGCGCGGATGGACATCTCCACGGTGTTCAGAATGCCCTGGTCGTAGTTGCCCCCGCGGATCAATCCCTTGGCCGCCTGGGTGACCGACATGTTGATGGGGGCATTGTTGTGGGTAGTGCCCACAATGAGGTTGACGTTGGTCAGCATGCCGTCGGCGTCCGTCTCATAGTCGTGGATCAGGGTGCCGCGCGGGGCTTCAGTGCACCCCACGCCACGCGCCGCCCGGGGTGTCACTTTGACGCGAGTATTGGTGCTGGTGATCTCGGGGTCGGCGAGCAGGCGGACGGCGTTCTCCGCGTTGTAGAGCAGCTCGATCAGGCGCGCCCAGTGGTAGAGCAAGGTGAGTTGGGCGGGCCGGCCGAACTTCTGGCGGAACTCCTCCAGCTCCGCCTGGGCCAGCGGCGTGTCAATGTGATCGCACACGTTGATTCGCGCCAGGGTATTGGTGCGATAAATGGCCGCCGTCTTGCCCTCGTCCATCGAGAAGCTGCCCCAGTTCTTGGCATAGGGGAACTTCAGGTAGGTCCAGGGCTCAATGTGCTCCGCGATGAAATCCGTGTACCGGTCGTATGGGAAATCCTCGAAAGAGCCGTCGGGTTTCATCAGGCGGAGCTTGCCGTCGTAGAGGTTGAGCGCCCCCTTGTCGTTGACGGTGCCCAGGAAGCCGGTGGTGATGACTCCCAGGGACTTAACGACGTCCAGGTACTTAGGGAAGATGTTCTCTTTAGCGAAGGCGATGGAGAACTTCGCCAGTTCCAGAGCCTCTTCCGCCATCTTCGCCAAGTCGTCCCGGTCGCCGGTGGCGAGGGGTTTGGAGAACCCGCCGGGCACGGCCGCCTGGGGATGGATGGCCTTGCCGGCAATAATCTCCAGCATATGGGCGCACATATGGCGCACCTTCACCACGCGGCGCGCCACGTCCGGCGCGGCCTGGAGAATCCCGATGACGTTGCGCACGGAATAGTCCGCGTTGGGGCCGAGGAGGAAGTCGGCGCCCGCCAGGAAGTAGAAGTGCAGGATGTGCTCCTCCATGTAGGCAATGCTGTTGCAGAGTTCGCGCAGTTTGGCGCCCGCGGGCGGAGGCACGACTCCGAAGACCGCGTCACAGGCCTTGGCCGCCGCCAGGTGGTGCGACCAGGGGCAGACTCCGCAGATGCGCGGTGTGATGCGCGGCATATCCTCCACGGCCCGGCCCAGGCAAAAGCGTTCGAAGCCGCGCAACTCGATCACGTTCACGCGGGCGGTATCCACATTCCCGGCATCGTCGAGTTGGATGGTCACCTTGGCGTGACCCTCAATGCGGGTGACGGGCTGAATGACCAGTGTTTTTCCCATAGCTCACCTCCGGGGCGCGGGTCGTAGGCGGCCGGCGCCAGCAAAGCGGTTGAAAGTTGCGGAGCGATCGGGGATCTGCTTGGGGTCGAGGCCGATACTGGACAGCGCTCCCATCATGTCCACCATCGGGTTGGCCGTATCGGAGAGGGGGCCGAAGCAACCCTCGCAAGGCATGTAGGCGCGAATGCAGCGCGGCGTGCCGGCGCTGCCCCCACAACCTGAACGGGTGGCCGGCCCGTCGCAGAGGATGCCCTGCTCCATTAAGCAGCGCATCTCCGTCAGGGGCGCGCCGGGCGTGAACTCCGCCGCCTCCAGGCGGCGCTTCAGCGTGCCCGTCGCCTTCTTTTCCCGGATCGTCGGGCACTCGTCGCAGACGCTCTTGGAAGGAAGCGGATAGGGCTTGCCCTCCAGCAGCGCCGTGAGCGCTCCCGCGACCATCTCCGGGGTGGTGGGACAGCCGGGAAGCTTCATGTCCACGGGAACGACCTCGCTGAGCGCGTACACCCGGTCGGTGAGGGGGGGAATTTGCTGATTCGGTATACCGTTCGTGTCGGTGCTCTTGCTGCCCCGGTAGACTTTCTCCAGCACCTCCTGGGTCGTCGAGAGGTTGGCGAGCGCGGGGATGCCGCCGGAGCAGGCGCAGGAGCCGAGCGCGATCAGGGTTTTGCATTTCTTGCGCATTTCCTTGGCGAGCGTGCGGTTCTCCTCGTTGCGGATGCCGCCGGAGATAAGGCCCACGTCCGCCTCGGGGACTTCCATCTCGGTTTTTTCACCAGTTTGACCGAAGAGCTTGTGGTCCATGAGAACAGGCATATGAACAATGTCTATTTTTGCCAGGATATCCAGGAGAGGTTCGCCGATGTCGAGGATCGTGACTTCGCACCCTCCGCATATGGAGAACCATTCCTCGTTCACTCGTACTCCCATGTTTCACCTCCTTATGTAGTCCGATAGGGGCTGGCCCCCAACTTCTGTACTTGTTCGGTAAACTCCCGCACCACCTGCGCGAACCTCGCCCCTTCCGCCGCCGAAACCCATTCCAGGCGAAAGCGCTCCTCTTCGAGGCCGAAGTCCGGCAGCATCAGGCGAATGGCCTCGGCACGCTTTTCCGCCTTCAGATTGCCTTCCTGATAGTGGCAATCTCCGGGGTGGCAGCCGCACATGAGCACCCCGTCTGCCCCCTGGGTGAAGGCGTCGATGACCAGGTTGGGGTGGACCATACCCGAGCACATCACCCGGATGACCCGGATGCTGGGGGGATACTGGCTTCTGGAGACGCCGGCCAGGTCAGCGCCCGCATACGAGCACCAGTTGCAGCACAACGCGATAATCAAAGGTTCAAAGGTTTCGGCCATTACGCGACTCCCAAGGCAGCGTGGATCTGGGCCTGAATCTGGTCCAGCGTAAATCCCTTGATGAGGATCCCGCACTTCGGACAGGTCGCCTGGCAACACCCGCAGCCCTTGCAGGTGCTCTCGTTTGCCTCTACAAGCTTCTTCACCGACCCCTGCCACAGGTACTCAAACAGGGTAATCGCCTTGAAGGGACAAGTGTCCACGCAGTAGGCGCACCCGTCGCACTTCTCATCGATGACCTGCGAAATGTTGGCACCCAGCTCGAGGCTGTCCTGGGAGAGGATGGTGGCCGCCCGGGCCGCCGCCGCTTGCGCCTGGAGAATGGATTCGTCGATCCCTTTCGGGGAATGGGCCAGGCCACAGAGAAAGACGCCGTCGGTCATGAACTCCACAGGGCGAAGCTTCATATGGGCCTCGAGGAAAAAGCCCTCGCTGTTCAGCGGGACCTTCAGGAACTGGGCGATCTGCCGGTTGCCTTCGTCCGGACAAATGCCAGCCGACAAGACCACCAGGTCGGCGGAGATCGCGAGTGGCATCCCCAGGGTCTGGTCGAAGACGGATACCTCCAGCCCGTGGCCGTTTCGTGAGACCTCCGGTTTGCGGTCCTCCTCGTAACGGACAAACATGACGCCTTGCTGGCGCGCCTGCGTGTAGTAGCTCTCCTTGAACCCGTAGGTCCGGATGTCCCGGTAGAGGACGTACACCGGGCTGCCTGGCGAGAGGCTCTTGATCTTCAGCGCATTCTTGATGGCTTCCGCGCAGCACATCCGCGAGCAGTAAGGCCGCTCGTGGTCTCGTGACCCCACGCACTGGATCATGACCACGCTCTTCGGTGCGCGATTACCATCCGCCGCTAAGAACCCATTTCCCGCAGCCAGGACTGCCTCGAGTTCCCGCTGCGTCAAGACCCTCCCGTCCTGCCCGTACAGGTATTCCTTGGGTTGATACTCACGTGCGCCGGTGGCGACGATCACCACCCCATGTGCGACCTCGATGGTTTCGCCGTGGGCTCGAATTCTGGTCTTGAAATCGCCGATGGTGCCTTCAATGCTCTCGATGGCCGCCCCCGTGAACAAGTGGACCCGATCGTGCAGCCGGACCAGCTCTTTCCAACGCTTCAACTCATCCTGAGGTTTCTCTCCGTTGAGCAGGTAGTGGATGTGCCTCAGGTTGCCGCCCAGCTCCTCGGTTTTCTCCACCAGGTAAGCCTCAAAGCCCTGAGACGCCAACTCCAGGGCAGCGGTCATGCCCGCCAGTCCTCCGCCGATGACCAGGGCGGATTTCTGTATCTTGAGGGAGCGGCTGGGGAGTGGCTCGAGGAGCCGTGCCTTGGCCACCGCCATCCTCACCAAGTCCTTGGATTTCTCTGTGGCGCGGTCGGGTTCGTGCATGTGGACCCAGGAGCACTGGTCCCGGATGTTCGCCATCTCGAAGAGGTAGGGGTTGAGCCCCACCTCGCGCAGGGTGTTCCGGAACAGAGGCTCGTGGGTGCGGGGCGTGCAGGAGGCCACCACCACACGGTTCAGCTTGTGTTCGGTTATCTTCTCCTTGATCCGTTCCTGGGTATCATTGGAGCAGGTATAGAGATTATTCTCCGCGTACACGACGCTCGGCAGCGTCTGCGCATACTCCACCACCGCGGGCACATTCACCACTCCGGCGATGTTCGTTCCGCAGTGGCAGACAAAGATTCCAATGCGGGGCTCTTCTTTCCCCACCTCTCGCTCCGGCGGATAGGTCTTGGGAGTGATCAGGGTGCCCCGAGCGTCCTTCAGCAGGGAAAGCACCTGGGCCGCGGCCGCCGAGGACTGCATGACGGTTTCCGGAATGTCCTTGGGCTCCGCGAAGGGCCCCGCGACGTAGATCCCTTTTCGGCTGGTTTCGCTGGGGGCGAAGAGAGACGTTCGGCAGAAGTTAAACTGATTCAACTCGACGCCAAATTTGGCGGCGAGCGCGGCCACTTCCTTGGGTGGCTGCATGCCGACGGAGAGAACGACCAGGTCGTACTCTTCGGAGACCTTCTTGTCGTCTTCGGCCAGATACTGGATGGTAAGGTCCTTGCTCCCGGGGAGCTCCTCGACCCTCGGCACGCGGCAGCGGATGTACCTGACCCCGAGTTCCTGCGCCCGCTTGTAGTACTGCTCGAAGCCCTTGCTGAAGGCCCGCAGGTCCATGAAGAAGATGTCGCAGGCCAGGTCCTCGCCTAGGTGCTCCTTGGCGATGATGGCTTCTTTGGTGGCGTACATGCAGCAAACCGAGGAGCAATAATCCCGCTCCGCATCCCGCGAACCGACGCATTGGATGAAGGCGATGCGCTTCGGCTCCTTCTGGTCGCGGGGCCGCAGCACGTGGCCGGAAGACGGTCCGGAGGCGGAAAGGATGCGCTCAAACTCCATGGCCGAAAGCACGTTTTCGAAGCGGCCGTATCCCAGTTCTTTCTTCAGGCGGGCATCGAAGATTTCATATCCGGGCGAGAGGATGATGGAGCCCACCTTCAGCTCCCGCGTCTGCTCTTTCTGTTCGAAATCGATGGCCTTGGCCTCGCATACTTCCTTGCAGATGCCGCAATCGTCGTAGTTCAGATGGATACAATGCGCCGGGTCGATCACCGCCTTGTTGGGCACCGCCTGCGGGTAAAGGATGGAGACGGCGGGCCGCGCGTCGAGCCCGAAGTTGTGGGGATTGGGGATGGGCAGCGGGGCATGGGGGGTGGTCAGGAAGGAGACCTTTTTTCCCGTGGGACAAATGAAATTGCAGGCTCCGCATGTCCAGCAAACGGGATTGTGCTTGCCAAATGGCGCCTCGAGTTTCTTCCTCGGACCCCTGCCAGAGAAGCCGATCGCGGCTCTCCCCATCCTTTCCTGGCACATCCGGACGCACAGGCCGCAATAGATGCAGTCGTCGTGCTTCTTCGCAATCCGCGTTTCCCGGACGCCCAACTCCGCCGCGATCCTCTGAATAGGTTCGGCGTCCGGACAGCGCGCCAGGAGAAGTTCGGCTACGATCCGCCTCGCGCGGGTTACGCGGTCCGTGTGCGTCAAGACGCTCATCCCATCCAGGGCGGGGTAGGAACACGACGCTTGAACGGAGGGCGGCCTGCCGGGAACCTGAACCTCCACGACGCACAGCCGGCAGGCGCCATAGGGCGTCAGGGCCTTATGGTGGCAGAGGGTCGGCACCTTGACCCCGGCCTTCTCGATCGCCGGGAGGAGGTTCCTCCCCTCCTCCACTTCCACCGGCTTGTTATTGATGCTGAGATGTACCATTGCCTCTCACCTCAATCTGTCTCCACGCTTTCAAAGCGAAAGCAGACCTCGGGATGTGTCGCTCTCAGGCATTGCAGGGTCTCCTTGATATTGCCAAGGGGTTTTCGATCAATATGACTCAGCCCCAAGGTAGCGATCACCTTCGTGCCCTTGCCGGGCGCACTCTGGACCTCCAATTCCCCGCCGGCTTCTTCGGCAGCTTGCGCCAGCAAAGGCAAACCGAGGCCGACTCTTTTGCCTCGCTTCGTCGTGTAAAAGGGGTCGACAGACCGTATCCTGGCTTCGTCATTCATTCCTTCACCGTCGTCGGTTACTTCCAGGACGAGTCGGTCGTCTCTCTTGCTCTGAGCCAGCCGGACGAAGACATTCTTCGCCCCGGCTCGCAGCGCGTTCTCGGCAATATCCAGGATGTGCAGAGAGATATCCTCCATGGTTAGATTCTCGTTCTTCTTTCGTCCACGCTGGAAAGGCACTGCCTGATTTCGGCGATGTTCGCAGCCTCCATCAGGAACGTCGTTGATCTCCTCCCAACCTCCTGCAACTGGTGAGCATCAGAGGAGGTGATGAAGGGCCAACGGCCCCCCTGGGGAATGCGATCCCGTTTCGACGGATCTGCCAGCTCCAGGGCGTCAAGGTGCAATCCTTCGGGAATGAACCCAAGCTGCCCGATAATGCCGAACCCTTCCCGGTCCACATGAGCGGCAATAGCCAGTCCCTCAAACTCGTGGATCAAATCGACAAGCCGCTCAAGGGTGATGTCGGTCGCCCCGATCAGGAGCTTGTCACTGAAGCCGATGACTTCTTCTTCCTCGTTGACGATCACCTGCTCTCCATAGCGCTTCTCATCGTTGGTTCCGTGAAGATTCTCATGGACGGTTCCTTGAAAAGAAAACAGGCGTTCCTCGCTGCCGAATAAAGCGAGAATGTGCACCTCCTCTTTGGAAGTTACCTCCATCCCGCCGATCACCAAAATGCCTTCTCGCACGGCATTTTTCTCCACCGCCGGGACGTTCTCGGCCGAGTTATGGTCGCAAATGCCGATCACCTGCAGTCCTTTCCGCTTCGCCTCGCTCACGATATTCCGTGGCGACATCTCCAGATCAGCGCAGGGCGATAGACAGGTATGAATATGCAAATCCGCCTTAAACTCCTTCACCGTTCTTCACTCCCAGTTGGTACAACCGGCACACCACGTCGTACGTCGAGAGCGGGCTGACCAGGAGGGGAATGTGTTCGTCCTCAGCCTTGCGCAGCGTTCCTTCTTCCGGTGTTCTTCCATGGACGATGATGATTCCGCAGAGTTCCTTGGCGCTGGCCACCGCAACGACGTTGGCGTGCGTTTGAAGCGTGATCCAGACTTGTCCTTTCCCGGCGTGGGCAAGAACGTCGCTCAGCAAGTCCCCCGCATATCCGCCCGTCACCTTGCGCGCGAGCAGGTCTTCACGAGTGATCGCCGCCAGGTTCAGTGCCTCCGCGATTTCTTTGAGTGTCCTGGTCATAGAAAGACCGTAAACTGAAGGTTCGTTCCCTCGCCGACCTTCGACTCCAGTTTCAGCTCGTGGGCGCAATTCTTGATGTTAGGAAGTCCCATGCCGGCCCCGAAGCCCAGCTCTCGCACCCAATCCGGCGCCGTGGAATATCCCGGCTGCATGGCCCGCTCGATATCCGGGATGCCGGGCCCGTGGTCGGCCAAGGTAACCGTCACTTTCCCCGGTTCGACGGCAGCAGCCAGCTCGCCTCCCTCCGTAAAGATGACCATATTCATCTCCCCTTCGTAAGAGGCGATGGTGATTCGCCGAACCGCATCGGGGGAAAGCCCGAGCGTCAGGAGATTGCGCTTCAGTTTGCTGCTGACCTCCCCCGCCTTCTCGAAGTTCCCACCCTCAACGTGATACCGCAGCCCGAGGGTGGTCTGGTTGGAATCAAGTTCCGCAAACCAATCGCGGGGTTTGTACCGCCGGCTTTCTTGCTGGTGGAAATCCATTTCCAGGCGCCGGAGCATGCAATGGATGATGTCCACTTTGGTCAGGATGCCGACCAGCGCCTTGGTCTTGCGGTGAATCACCGGGAATCGCCCATAGCCACACTGCTCGAATTTCTGCACGGCATGAACCAGCGGCTCATCCGCATAGAGCGTCGTGACGCTTTCGCTCATCCACGGCTTCACGGGCTGTGAGCCATTCCCGTTCCGAAGCGAGCGGATCAGGTCCTCGATGCTGACAATCCCCACTAACTCTCCTCCCTTCGTCACGGGCGTTCCGGAAAGCTTGTGCTCTTTGAGGATCCGGCGGACTTCCTCCATGGTGTCCTCCGGCTCAACGGTGATCACCTGCCGGGTCATGGCCTGCTCCACCTTCAGCTCATAAATCAGTTCCTGCGTTCGCGCCGCCTGAAGCGTCCGGCTGACCCCGTTGGTATTCATGTTTCCGAACCGCCTTTCAGACCCTTCCGGTACAATCGTCCGCAGCTCTCGTACATGGGAAGGTTTGTGCTGAGAAGAACAAGGCCCCTTTCTTCCGCCAGTCTCAGTGCTTCCGCCTGCGGTCTCTTCCCCCGGACATAGCAAACGACATTCACGTCCGCCATCTCCGCCGTATAGATGCTTTGCGGGGTGGTCAGTCCGGTCAAAAGCAACGCGTCAGGTTTGACGCGATTCAGCACGTCGCTCATCAGGTCGGCGGCGCGCGCCCGCTCCACGACCATCTCCGGATCGTGGTTGTCCAGCACGATGGTTGCCTCCAGCGTTTCAACGATCTCGCGAAGCGTCATGCGCACTCCTCGTGCTCCAAGTCACGCTTGCACGGGTTGATGTTCCGGCTTCCCCGTCTTCTTCTTCCGTTCCACTTTGATTCCGCGCTCCACCGCGGGAACCGGCACACCGGATAGTTTTTTCACGCCGCAAAAGCGCGGCGGACAGACATCCAAGCAGGTTCCGCATTTCGTACATTTGGCCTGGTCAATCACGTGAACCGTGTGCTTTTCACCATAGATGGATTCCGCCGGGCATTCCCTCTGGCAGATCAGGCACGCCTGGCATAACTGAGGATCGATCCAGTAAGCGATCAGGTTCTTGCACACCTTGGCGGGACAGCGCTTCTCTTTGATGTGCGCTTCGAACTCCTCCCGGAAGTAGCGCAGCGTGGAGAGCACGGGGTTGGGCAACGTCTGGCCGAGACCGCACATCGAGGCATCCTTGATGGCCGACCCCAGCTCTTCGAGAAATTCCAAGTCCCCTTCGCGCCCCTCCCCCTTCGAGATCCTGGTCAAGACCTCGAGAAGCGCGTCGCTCCCATCCCGGCAAACCGTGCATTTCCCGCACGATTCATCATTGGTGAACTGGATGAAGAATTTCGCCACATCCACCATGCAGGTATCTTCATCCATGACGATCATGCCCCCCGACCCCATCATGGCGCCTGCCTCCTTCAGGTGTTCATAATCGATGGGAAGGTCGATAAGGCTCGAGGGGATGCAACCTCCGGAAGGTCCACCCGTCTGCACGGCCTTGAATTGCTTGTGGTCAGGAATCCCGCCGCCAATCTCGTTGATGACCTCCCGAAGGGTGATTCCCATGGGGACCTCAATGAGGCCCGTGTTGTTGATCTTCCCCACCAGGGAAAATATCTTGGTGCCTTTGCTGGTGGCGGTTCCGATGCTGGAATACCATGCCGCGCCCCGGTTGATGATGATGGGAACGGTGGCCAGCGTCTCGACGTTGTTGATGACCGTCGGACAGCCCCACAGCCCGACCTGCGCGGGGAAGGGAGGCCGCTGCCGGGGCTCCGGACTTTCTCCTTCAATGGAGTGGATGAGCGACGTTTCCTCGCCGCAGACAAAGGCTCCGGAACCTTCTCGGATCTCCAGGTCAAAGGAAAAACCGGTGCCCAGAATGTCCTCGCCCAGCAGGCCATGCTCGAGCGCCTGGTCCAGAGCGATCTGCATGCGCTTGATGGCCAGCGGATACTCCGACCGAACATAGATGTAGCCGTGCGAGGCGCCGAGGGCATAGGCCGCAATCGTCTGACCTTCGATCAGGGAATGCGGGTCAGATTCGAATACGCTTCGGTCCATGTAGGCGCCCGGATCCCCTTCATCGCAGTTGCAGATCACGTATTTCGGTGTTTTGGGTTCCTTCCGGCACACCTTCCATTTCACCCCGGTGGGAAACCCGGCGCCGCCGCGGCCGCGGAGCCCCGACCGGGTGATTTCCTCGGTCACTTCCTCGGGGCTCAGGGAGGTGAGCACTTTTTCCAACGCCGTGTAACCATCCCGCGCGAGATAGTCATCAATTTTCTCCGGGTCAATGAGGCCCTTGTTCCGCAAGACCAGAAGCATCTGTTTCTTAAAGAACGGGATGTCTCCCAGCAGCGGAATCGGCTCCTTCTTTTCGGGGGGAGTGAACATCAGCTTCTTCACCGGTCGGCCCTTCAGGAAATGCTCTTGCACAAGGAACGGAATGTCCTCGGTCTTGAGCCAGCCGTAGAAGACTTGTTCCGGAAGCACCACCAACAGCGGTCCTTGACCGCAGAAGCCGTTGCAGCCGGTCGGCACGAGAGAGACTTCGTGCGACAAGCCGTGTCGGGCCATTTCATCTTCCAGGGCCTTCTTGATCCGGAAAGCCCCGCCGGCCACGCAGCCCGTGCCGGTGCACAGCATGACTTCGATCCGTCTCGTCGCCATCGCTCTAGGCGCCCCTCTCCGAACCGATCCCCAGTGCGTATTCGACAGCAGCCGTCCCACCGACGATGTGTTCTTTGAAAATTGTTCTTGCCTTTTCGGGTGTGAGCTCTCCGTACTTCACGGGCGGCGAATTCAGCATCTCCACCGTGGCCATGGGTTCCTTCGAGCACAGTCCCGCGCACCCGGTGGTCGTGACGATGATGTCTTCCCTCCCGCTTTTTTCCAGCTCCTCCAGGAATGCGGCGACGATGGCTCTCGCGCCCGCGGCGATGCCGCAAGTGCCCATGTGCACAATGACCTTTCCGCGGAACGCACCTTCTCGCAGATAGATGCCCTTTTGCGCTTCGGCTCGTTTTCTTCTGAGCTCATCCAGCGTGAGCTTTGGCATGGCCATTGACTCCCTGATACTTGCGGGCGATCCCGGAAACCTCTTTGACGGTCAGCTTCCCGTAAACAGCGTCGCCGACCATCACCGCAGGCGCCAACCCGCAGCATCCAATGCAGCGAACGGTTTTCAGGGTGAAGAGCATGTCCGGGGTCGTTTCTTCCGGCTTGATCTTGAGCGTATCGGCAAACCGATCCATCAGGCGCTCGCTTCCTCGCACATAGCAGGTTGTTCCCATGCAGACGTTAATGACGTATTTCCCGCGGGGCACCACGCTGAAAGCGCTATAGAAGGTCGCAATCCGGTAAATGTGAGTAAGGGGTTCGCCTGTTTCCTGGGAAATGTACCGCAGCACGCTTTCGGGGAAATAGTTGAAGGCCGCGTTGACCTCTTGAAGGATCGGCATCAGCGGTCCCTGTCGGTTCTTATGCCGCGCCAGGATGTTCCCGACGGTCTCCCGCTGGGAAGGTTCGAGCTCGATCGGGGGGCTCTCGAGAGGCTGCGCGTGGTTGCGGGTGGGGCAGTTCGATACGCAGGAGCCACAACCGGTGCATTTCGCCTCGTCCACAAAGCTGGGCTGCCGCTTGACGGTGACCGTGAAATCACCCGGCTGGCCCTGGACACGAGCCACTTCGCTCAGGGTGAGGATTTCAATGTCCCGGTGCCTGCCGATCTCGACTAGCCGCGGGGCCATGGTACACATGGCGCAGTCGTTGGTGGGGAAGGTCTTGTCAAGCTGGGACATGACCCCGCCGATAGAAGCGCGGCGGTCGGACAGGTAAACCTTGATGCCGGAGGCGGCGAGATCGAGGGCGGCCTGCATACCGCCGATTCCGCCCCCCACCACCAGGGCGGCGCCGACCGGATGGGTTTGGGGCCTCTCAGACGGCATCGGGAACAACCTCCTGGGCGGGCGCCTGGCTCCGTGCCCGCTCCTTGACCGCTTGGAAGTACAGGGCGAGGGGACGGTAGATCATGTGAGACCACTTTCCGAACGACATCTCGACGACCAGGATCGGCGTGGCGATGACGATGTGCAGCGCGTAGATGAAGTGGCAGGTCATCTCAAAACCTGCGTAGCGGAGGATGTGAACGGAAATCCCACTCAAGGCCGTGGCCACGAGCAAGATGGGAAACATCAAATCATCCAACCCTCGCGTCTTGCAGATTTCCTTATCCCCCTTAAAGCGGCATACCAGAATGGTCCCGACGCCGTACAAGATGCACGCTGTGGCCAAATACCCCAGCCATCTTTGGGGATGGTAGAGGGGATAAAGTTTGTCGGTTTGGAACCAGCGCAGCGCGAACACCTTGATGGCGAGAATCAAGACCACACCCGCGGCGAGGAGCCAGTGTCCTGCCCACCGCCCCTTTTCCGGGCACTTCCGCATCAGCGTGTGGGTCACCGATTGCCACACGTAGGTCCACGCCTCGGCGAAATAAGCTGACCAGGGGATTTGCTCCCCACGCATGGTGAGCCGCCAAATACGGAAGACGCGGGCGAGCAAAAGGAGGAAGGGAAGGAGAATCACCGTGAGCGTGAAGTACGTGATGATGGGGAACATGTGCTCGAGTCCCATCGGCGTGGTCACCAAGTCGTGAACCGGTAGACCGACGCGGAGCAAGTGATAGAGCACGATGAGCAGCAGGACCGAGACCGCGGCAAAGACCAGGGAACCGATGTACCAGGCCCGGGAGGCCAGGATCTTGGACGAGAGGCCCGTCCAGTCGTACTGCGCGGTCAGGAACCGCCGCACCGTCATCATCGAGATGCGCGGCTCCGCCTGGCGCGGGCAGATCAGGGAACAGTCGCCGCAGTCGTGGCAGACCCAGGGCTCCAGACTTTCCACGAGCGGCTTTCTCAATCCCAGCAGGGCATAGCGGATGATCTTGCGCGGGAAGCTTACGAAGTCCGTTACCAGGTCGCAGGAAATCGTGCAGCTACCGCATTGGTAGCAGCCTGTGGTGTCAAACTTGCCGTAACGCCGAATGTCAGCGAGGAGCGTCGGATCGGAGTGAATGCTGACGGTGCCGTGGTTGTTCATGGCTGGTCACCCGCAAGCCCTTCCTGCCTCAGTCCCCTGATTGCGACCGCCTGCTAAGAGGCGGTGGCCGCAACCCCCTTGACAGTCCTTCTCGTGTAAATGAGGAACTTCCCGCCTTCCTCCACTAGCCGGACTTCAAAGCCGTCGCTCTGACATGCATCCCGCACCGTCGAGGCCTCTTCTCCTGTCGCGTAGAGCCGCCCGTCCCACATGAACTTCTTTCCGTCGCTGACTAGAGAGAGATTCGGATTCATGCGGACACCTCATCATCTCTTCTGAGCCGGCGGGATCGAATCACTTTTGCTGGGGTGAGATTTTTAGCAGAAAGCAAACTATGGACCGCCTTCCGTCTTTCACAGAGAAAGCAGGTATCCGGCGAGAAGCTGAGTAGGCGCGTAAAGATTGTGGAATTACTCAGCAGTGCAATGATGCGAAATTCCACGATGCATATCCCTCGGTAAAAAACTCCCCACATCGGGAAAAACGTGCCGGATAATTAAACAGGTGAAATATAAACCTAGTTAAGCATATCTTGTCAAGAGACATTGTGTCCGTATTGAAAATTCAGTTGTTTCGTCTCGTGCTGAGCCCCGAACTGGCGGCTGGAATCTCTACGCTGGGGTAGAGCTTGCGCTTGATGAATTATTCGTCCTGGAGGGCAATACGTTCCAGCTCCAGGGCGATTTTGAGTTTAGAATTCTTGCCGGTGACTTCGAAGACTTGGTCGGCTGCCTACTTGATGATGCGAGCGCGGGAGTCGTAATTGTTACAGATGTGGTGGCGGAAGCCCATCAGCTTGACCTGTCCGGCCTTGACGCGCTCGATGTAAGCGGGGATATTCTCCTACGCTTCGAAAGCACCGACGTGATCTTCCGTGAAAGCGAAACGGCCAACGAGTTTTATCTTATTCGTACCGGAACGGTGGCCTTGCAGCTATTTGCTGACCGGCGTGGTCCCCTTATCGTTCTGACCCTTGAGGAAGGTGATGTGCTGGGTTGGTCATGGCGCTCTCCCCCTTACCATTGGAAGTTTACGGCGTGCGCACTCGAGACCACAAATGCCATTTCCTTGGATGGGAAATGCATACGCGAGAAAGCCGAAACCGACCATGACTTGGGTTACGAGCTGCTGAAGCGGTTTGTTCACGTCAACGAGGGGCGGATTCGGGCAACCAGCTTACGACTCCCGAGTGTCTATGAGGGTTGACCTTGAAGTTCTGATCACTCACTGATCCTGGTAAACATTCAAGAGCTGTAGCCGTGTGGCCTCAAGGCGCTCCTCGACAACATGCGCAAATCGTTTCAGGAGCTCGAAGCCCAGATCATGGTCGCGTTCGGCTTTTTCCCGAAGACACTTTCCGTCCGCGGCAAACGCGCGGGTTTCCTCGAGGGTGCGGGCGGAGAACTTCCAACGGTAAGGAGGAAAAAGCCACGACCACCCCAGGATGTCACCTGCGCCGAGGGTCAAGATCGTTAGGGGGCCACGGCGTTCGGAATGAATCCGCAGCGCCACCTTTCCTTCGCGAATCAAGTAAAAATGATTGGCCTCTTCGCCTTCATGGAAAATGACGTCTCCGGGCTTGAAGCGTACGTTGGAAACGCAGCCGGTGACGGTCTCGATGTGCTGCGTGGGCAGATCATTGAAAAACGGGTGCACGCTCAGAACGCCTCGCAGAGTTTCCATGGTGATCCTCCTCCCCCGATGTGATCAGCTTTGACCCTGTTGCAGGGTAACACACGCGAGCAGAATAGGCCTGCTGGTTATCCGAACTCGTTACTTTTCCACTGCCACAAGGTGTACGGAAAGTGCCTCAACAAGGTTTTCGATAATTTGCGCAAATCGTTTCATGAGTTCGTAACCGAGATCGTGGTCTTCGTCACATCTAGCACAAACGCTCCTGCCGCCAATGGAGATGGCCCGTATGACACCGAGCGCTTTGGCCGTGAATTTCCAGCGGTAGGGCGGAAAGAGCCACGACCATCCGATGATGTCGCTCTCTTCCAGGTTCATGAGGGGTAAAGGGTCTGGTTCGATAGGACACCAGTTGCAGTGCCACCCTGCCCGTCCGAATCAGATAAAAACGGTGAGCCGGTTCACCCTCTTCGAAGATCACGTCGCCGGGTTCGAAGCGCACCACGGTTGCGCTCTCGACGAGGGTCCGGAGATGTTGCGTGTTCATACCCCTGAACAATGGATGTTCGTCCAAAATCTTCTCCAAGGTTTCAGTCTCCATGGTTCTCCTTCCCTTGCGTTTAGCCGAGATACGTGACGATCAGCCTGAATCAATGAGCTTCTTTTTAAACACCCTTGCCCGCGACGATGGATTTGCCGCATGCCAACTCCTCGAGGGTCTCCTGACGGAACTTTTCCTCGGCAACCTTCTTTGGCGCCAACCCCAATGCAACCGCCACCCCGTATAGGATGGCTTCCGGCCGGGGCGGACATCCCGGGACGTAAAAGTCAACGGGAATTACCTTGTCCGCGCCTCCCCTCACGTTATAGGTGTCGAACCAGCAGCCGCCTCCCGTCGCACAGGAACCGATCGCAAAGGTCAGCTTGGGATTGGGGACGGCTTCCACCAACCTCTTGAGCGCCGGCTCGACTTGCCGGGTGACGGGGCCGGAAATCAAGATGACATCCGCGTGCCGGGGTGACCCCACGAGCTTGATCCCGAAGCGCTCAGCGTCATAATATGGAGTAAGGACATTAATGACTTCGATATCACACCCATTGCAAGCGCCGCAGTTGGCGTGATACACCCAAAGCGCCTTGCCAAACGCCTTCCTACAAAGACCTTTTAGCATACGCGCACCTCTCACCTTCCCAGGGTGGCCAGAACTGCCGCCGCTCGATTCAGCAGCGGGTAGGGCATTTGGGGGTAAATTCCAAGCAATGCGCACATTCCCGCCAAAAATACCATGGGGGCCCACATTCGGGCCGGCACTTCCCTCACCACCGATGTGGGGGTGTTGCTCGATCCTCGCTCTCCCCAAAACACTCGGTACGCCGCCCGAACCATAACGACCATGGTCAAGATACTCACCACGACGGCAATGACTGCTGCCCACCACAGCCCGGCCCGGGCGAGGGCCAGATACACCGTCAGCTTGCTCCAGAATCCATTGAGCGGCGGGAAGCCCGCAATCGCCAGCGCCCCAACAAAGAAACAGGCGCTGGTGATCGGCATCTGCCTTCTGAGTCCGCCGAGCTCGCTGATTCGCCGAAAGCCCGTGGCATACATCACCGCACCCACGCACATGAACAGCAATGACTTGAATATAGCGTGGTTAAGTAAGTGATAAAGGCCGCCATAGCACCCCAGGTAAGTTCCCAGCCCGATGCCCACCAGCACATATCCCATCTGACTCACGGAGGAATACGCCAGCAGGCGCTTGAGGTCGTCCTGGGTCAAGGCCAGGATAATGCCCAGCAGCATCGTGAACGCGCCCAGGGCCACGAGGAAGATGGTGACCTGGGGCCAGGCGGGGTAGAAGATGCTCACGGTGCGGGCCAGGGCGTACAGCGCCATCTTGATCATCACGCCCGACAGCAGCACGCTGATCGGTGTGGGCGCCTCGGCGTGCGCGTCAGGGAGCCAGGGATGAAACGGCGCGATGCCCGCTTTGGTCCCGAATCCGATCACCAGAAACGCGATGGTAATCGCCGCCGTGCCGCGCGGTATGAAGGGCGCCACGTTGCGAATTTCGCTGATCAGCAGGGCGCTGGCTCCCGTCAGTTTATTGGTGGCCGCCGCGCCGGCGTAAAGCAATACACAGCCGAACAAAGCGAAGGTAATCCCAATGGTGAGCAGCATGAGATACTTGTAGCCCGCTTCCAGCGCGCGCCGATCCCAATAGAAAGCGACCAGGAGGCCCGACGTGAGGGTGGTGGCTTCAATGGCGACGTAGAGCATGATCACGTTATTGGTGACGCATCCCCACAGCATGGTGCCGAGAAACCACATCAGCAGGCCGTAAAATATCCGAATGCGGCGGGCCGCAGTTTCCTCGGCCATGCGCTCCCCGAGGTATCGGATGGAGTAAACCGAGGTGAGCAGTCCGATACCACAGATGATGACCACCATCAGCGCGCTCAAGGCATCGACGCGGAGTTCCCCGCTCCAGGTGGTCAGGACCACCCCATGCACGACCCGGTTGGCCATCCAAGCGCTCATTCCGGTGACCAGTGCCGCCGTCACAATGCATAGCCCTTGTTGAAAAGTGCGGCCCAGGCGCGTGGCCGAGAACACGATGGCGCCCGCGAGCATCGGTAAGAGGAATACCACCGCCGGTACGATTGAGGTCTCTGTCACAACTTCTCCCGCCATAGGTACATCCTTTGTCCGAACCGCTGGATCGTATTCACCACCTTAATTCATGCAGCCGGAACGTATCGGTGGATCCGAATTCCTGCCGCACTCCCCCGATCACGTAGACCAGAAGGAATACGGTCACCACCACCTCGGTGGCCACGCCGAACAGGGCCGTTTCCGGCAGGCCGGGCGCCAGGCTCACCAAGCTCAGGTGGACGCCGTTTTCCAGCAGGCAGAGTCCGATCACCGTCTTGATGGCGTCGCGGCGCGTCAGCACCGCATACAGGCCCAACGCGAAAACTGTGGACGCTACTGCCAAATTTGTCCTGAACACCTCGAGTTGGCCCATGGCGGTGGGCGCCAGAAGAGTGGTTCGAGCGTGGGTAAGATGGTAGAAGCCTAACATCAGCAAGGCGGCAATCACCGCAGACGGGCCAAAACCAATCACCGGCTTCAATTCGCGGTCATCCACTCCGCGAATCGCGCGGAAAAGGACCCACGGCGTGAGGATCGCCTTGGTGACCAGGGCGGTGGCGGCCCACCAGTATAGAGCATGGTTGACAGCCGCAAAGCTCAGCAGCAGGCCCACAATCAGCAGCGCCTGGCAGAGGTAGGCGACAATGGAAAACTTGAGTCGCCGCATCTCGACCGCCGCCACCGAGGTAATCACCAGGGTCAAGCTCAGGGTCTCGATCAAACCTGTGTGCAGCGCTTCCGGGTTCATGCTCTCCCTCCGTGCAAACCGTCCCTGAAACCGGTCTTCATCATGCGGTCAAGCGCGGTGGGGGGCGGGAAACACCGGCCGCATCTTTGGCACGGTCCCATGAAAACCTCCAGCCGCATGTACATGTCCTGGGGAGCGTTGGTGGCGGTTTCAAATTGTTGACTGAGGTGGATCGCATCCTCGGGGCAAACTTCTTCGCACCGGCCGCAATACGTACACCGGCGCCAGAAGAACTCCACGAGGCGCATGTGTTGTTCCTTGTCCGTCAGCACAATCACCCCGGCCGGACAGACGTTGGCGCATCCGCCGCATCCGAAGCAGAGATCGGCATCGAGAGTGATCTTGCCGCGGAATCCAGGTTTGGGGTCGTGCGGCGCAAACGGGTATCCGAGGGTCACGCGCCCGGCCTTCAAGCAAATCAGGGCCTCTCGCAGTTTGCTCAGGAACACCTTAACCTCCTGCCTGCCTCGTGGCACGGGCGTCCCGCCCGTGACCCTTCATGGCCGAGACGGCCATGCCACGAGCGGAGCGGGCGGGACGCCCGCGCTACATTCCCAGGCCGAACGCTGTTCGGCCCTACTTCCCAATCACCGCAAAGGCCAGGGCCGCCAGGGACGATACCCCGACCCGCATGAAATAACCCATGGCCTGATCGATGCGGAGCCGCGGATTGACGACATCAACAACCGTTACCAGGACCAGCACCAAAAGCACTTTCAGGATCGTCGAGAGCAGATCGACCAGGTAGTTGCCAAAGTGCGGCCAGGGAAAGAACACTTCCACCAGCAAGAACGCGAACACGAGTTGCTTCACCCACATCGCCCAGCGGAAGAGTGCCAGGCGAGGACCGCTTTGCTCGATCAATGGACCGCCCATGATTTCCTGGTCGGCCTCGGAAATGTCGAAGGGCAACTTACCTGCCACGGCTTGCAACGCGAGGAAAAATGCCACGCCCCCTATGGCCATGCTGATGCTGGGTCCATTCTGAATTTGCCAGTTGGCAATGCCGCCGAGTGCCAAGGTCTTGGCCTTAAACGCACCGACAACGAGGGCAATGGCCAGGATGGGTTCAACCGATAAAAGCATCATCATTTCGCGGGAGCTTCCGATGAAGGCATAAGGACTGGCGCTGGCGAACCCCGCCAACATGATCGCCACTCCGCTCATCGCCGCGACGTAGATCACCACGATCATGTCGCCGGCAAAGGCCAGCGGCGCGGCCGCGCCCATGGGGACCAAGGCGGCAAGCAGCAGCACTGACGCCAGGGTGAGAGCCGGCAGGCCCGCATAGACCGCTCCTCCCGTGCTGCGCAGGTCCTCCTTGCCCAGGAGTTTCAGGAGGTCCCAATAGGGTTGGGTGATGGGGGGCCCCATGCGCGAGTGGATCGCGGCGCGAATTTTGCGCATGATGCCTTCGCAAAGTGGCGACAGCAACAGCGCGGCCGCCACGTTCAGCAAGCAGAGCAGAAAACCCTTGATGAGCCAAGCTGTCATCACGCCCCTCCGCCATGAGTGTTCTGCATTTCAAACTGGTAACTTTCTAGCTTTCCAGCCATCATTCCTCAATGTCCTCTGTGGGCACTCAGAGTCCTAGGATGAAGCAGGAAAAGGATTCCAGCTATGAGTGGAGGTCCACCGAAGACGACGGTCGTAATCGCACGGCTCGTGAACGGTAACCGCGACGTCGACCACCTTGCGTAACCTACTGCAATCAACAAGCCGCTTACCACGAGCAGAACGCCTCCGGTTGTCTGCCACTTCCACGGCAGTAGTGCCAAGATGCTGAATGCAAGGCCTACGGCTGCCCAAAGCGCCATCACCCGCCAAGGCGAGCGCCATGCCCAGCCTTCTGCCACGAAGAACCAGATCCAGAATCCAGCCCACAGTAGGGCTAACGCCCGCGCGATGAATACCATCCGAGTCTCCACGGCGAACCTCCCTCCTGTAGCACGCCCCTCCCAACCGCATGATCGCTGGCTCACGTGGCGCTACGTTCCACGGTGCTTTCTGGACATCTCCAGAATCTCCGCCCGGGAATAGACCCTGACTTCCCTGGTGGTTCGATCCACGGTCTCCAGGCGCTCGGTGCAGGAGAAACACGGGTCCAGGCTCCCCAGCGTAATTGGCACGTCGGCGATGTTCCCATCCTGGACCATGGCCGGCAGAGCCTGCAGGTTCGGATAGCTGGGGGCACGCACTCTCCAGCGATACGGCCGGTTATCGCCGCCGGTCAGCACAAAGTGGACGGCCTCGCCCCGCGGCGCCTCGACCACCGACACGCCCACCCTCCCGGGCGGTATTGCTTCCTTGATCTCCGCGCAAATCGGGCCCTCGGGAAGGGCCGCAATGCCCTCGCGTACTAGCCGGATGGATTCCAGCAACTCGGTGACGCGCACCAGCACGCGCGCCCAAGTATCTCCTGCATCTTGGGTGGCGATCTTCGGGGGCAGCTCGTCATACGCCGCATAGGGGTGGTCGAGACGCGCATCGATGGCCACCGCGGAAGCTCGAGCCGGCGGGCCCACGGCGCAGATTTTCTTCGCCCAGTCGTTGGTCAGCACGCCGACTCCCTTGGTCCGTGCATGGAGCGTGCTGTCCCCAATGATGGCGTTGCGAACGGCGATGCTCTCCTTTTCCACCTGGGTAATGGTTTCGAGGAGCTTGGGCTTGATCTCATTGCGGAGATCGCGGCTCAGCCCGCCGACCGTATTCATTCCGTAAGTCTTGCGGTTTCCGGAGATCTCTTCACAGAGCCACATGACCGGCTCGCGGATGCGCCACGTCTGCATCAGCACGGTCTCGAAACCGATGATATGCCCGGCAATACCCAACCAGAGTAGATGAGAATGGATACGTTCGAGCTCGAGCAGGATGGTGCGGATGTAGCGGGCGCGGCGCGGCGCTTCGATGCCTGCCGCCTTCTCCACCGCCTGGCAATAGCAGGAGGAATGGATGAAGCCGCAAATCCCGCAGATTCTCTCGGCTAAATACGGGATCTGGCCGTAGGTCATCACGCTGTCACCGAGCTTTTCAATTCCCCGGTGGTTGTAGAAGAGGCGGGTATCGCATCCCACGATCGTTTCGCCTTCCACGAACAGGCGCCAGTAGGAGGGCTCCTCCAGTACGGGAAAGAAAGGTCCCAGCGGCACCACACTGGCGCCTTTGGGGGGCTCGCGCATCTGCGGGGCCACATTCTCGGCACGCGGAGGCTGGTAGTTATAAGGAAAATCCCGGCGCAGCGGGTAGACGCCTTCCGGCCAGTCGTCGGCCAGGAGCAGGCGGCGCGGGTCCGGATGCCCTTCAGGATGCACTCCGATGGCATCGCGGTATTCCCGCTCCGCCCAGTTTGCCCCCGGGATGATGTCGGTGATCGAATCCATCTTCAGGTCTTCGGCGGACACGGGAGATTCCAGCAGAACGTAGAGATGCTCATGGTCCAGTGAAAACAAATGCAAAATGGCGTAGTCGCCGCTAAGGGATCGGGTGTCTGTCCCCACCGAAATCAGGAAGCGCGCGTGCAACTCCTCGACCAACCCCTCCACCACCGCGCGCATGGCCCGCTTCTCGATCTTGAAGTGGAGGGTGTCCGCTTGCGGTTGCGTCCCTGACAGGAAAGCGCTGTTGCTGCGTGCGGCAACGGTTTCCTCAACCCGCGTAACGGTCGACTGCTCGGTAATCATCATGCCCATCTCCTCAGATAACTCCCCTCCTGACTCAGGAGGGGTGGCGCCGTAGGCGACGGGGTGGTTATCCCTTCCGCCGGGTGGCTTGACGCCATGATAAGCACCACCCCCTTATCTTGTCAGCACCACCCCGGCGCTCGGCGCACCACCCCTCCTCATCTGAGGAGGGGAGCCATTTTCATCACCGCCGAAGGCGCATCCGCACTCCAACCAGGTGTTCACCCAGAGTCTCCTTACCCCCTCACGAGGAGGAGGATTCCCGTCACGATCACGGCGCCAATCACCATCCACAGAAGATAGATTTGCGGCGTTCCGACGTGCGTTCTGCTCACACCGCCTGCGGCCCGGTCAAGAAGCTTGCTGGCCGGCGTGTACAGCCATTGATCAAAATCCAGCGCGCGGCGAAGGGGAGCCGGGAATCTCGGCACGTGGAATTGTCCGATCGGATAGATTCCCTGGAAAGCGTGTTTGAAGGGCAAGTAGAAGCTGCTGGCGGGGTAACGGACCGTGGCCGGAGCGTGTTCTTCTCCGCAGTACCAAACCGGCGCTGTCCTCACTTGGGCTCCGCCCGCGCGCTGAATACCATAGGAGATCAGGGCCAGGATGGACAAGGCGGCCAGCATGGCGAGGGGCGACCAGAATCCCACCGGCGACCCATCCATCAGTGTCAGGCCTCCCCACATCCGGCTCGCGTCTACGGCCGACATCGGCACGGAAGTAACATCCTTGATCGCATTCCCGATGAAATGCAACATGGGCTGGGGAAAGATGCCCAGCAGTACGCACAGGGCCGCAAGCACCACCTGGGGCACCACCATGGATACCGGCACTTCCTTAATTCCCTGGTTCTCATCTGCCAAACCGAGAAAGACGGAGCCAAGCACCTTCAGGAATGAAGCGAGCGTGGCGAGTGAAATGAAGAGCGCCACAATCCCCAGCACCAGGAACAACGGAAATCGCATTCCGGCCAACAGGCACCCGGCGACGATGAGCCACTTGCTCGTGAACCCGTTGAAGGGCGGCACTCCCGCGATGCTCAATGAGGCAATGGTCGTCGTCCCGGCGGTGTACGGCATGAAAGCTGCCAGGCCGCCCAGCTTGTCCATGTCGCGCTGGCCAGTCCGGTAAAGTACCGACCCGGCTCCCAGGAACAAGCACGACTTGAAGCAGGCATGGTTGACCGCATGCAAAATTGCCCCCGCGAGAGCAATGGAGGCCAGCGTTGGGTACGTCTGCAAACAGTAAACGCCCACGCCGAGCCCCAGGCAGATGTAACCGATCTGCCCGATGGTATGGAAAGCCATCAGCCGCTTGGTGTCCGTCTGCCGGAGGGCCGTCAAGGTCCCCACGAAAAGCGATCCGGTGCCGGCGAGGGCCAGGAAAATTCCCCACATGCGCAGCGACGGTGACACCACTAGAAAAGAGCAGAAGAGGCGAACCAGCCCATAGATCCCCAGTTTGACCAGTGCGCCTGAAAGCGTGGCGCTCATCCCGGAAGGGGCAACGGGATGGGCATCGGGGAGCCAATCGCCCATGGGCAGGATTCCCGCTTTGGTGGCGAACCCCACGAAGAACAGAAAGATGACCGTGTTCGCCAGGAACGGCCGGGTGTCGAGCAGCGCGGACAGAGTTTGCCGGATGGCCTCAAAAGAAAACGAGCCGGACGTCCTCCAGAGCAACAGTGCCGCCGCCACCATGCAAAGCGTTGCGCCGTGGGTGATGATGAAGTACTTCAGGCCCGCCCGCTGGCTCGCGGGGTTCTCACTCTCAAACGTCACCAGGAAGTAGGACGTCAGGGTCATGGACTCCCAGAAAATGAGGAAGAAAAAGAAATCCCTGCACACCAGAACTCCCGTCATGCTGGCGATCGAGAGGAGAAGCAGGGGGAAGAACTTCGCCACCTTATCGTGCGCGTAGTGCTCCATGTAGCGCACGGAGTAGAGGGTGCTCAGCAGGGCAATCACGGCGACGATGGCCAGGAAGATGGCGCTCAAGGGGTCAACCCGCAGGGTGAGACTCGCGCCCAGTTGGGGCAACGCGAGGAGCGTTTGTTCGGCGGACGCCACCGCGCGGGATTCTACCACCGCGAGCCCGGTGAACACCGAGGAGGCGCAGACGAAAGCGAAGCTGACCCAGCCGCACACTCTCCGGTTCCGCGCCAAGAGCAGGCTCACGAGTGACCCCACGATCAGGATCACGAAGCTGACTTCGACTTGCCGGACCGCATTGACCATGCTATTTCCCCATCAACTGCACCAAGGGCATGCCCACCAGGGGGGCTACTACACAGCCGATCATCAGGATGATCAAAGTGGAATCCATGGGCCACGGGGGATCGGCCGGGACCGCCACCAGGGGCGCACCCAGGAAGATTTTCTGCGCGATGTAAAGCATCCATCCGAAGGAGACCAGGGTTTCGACAAGGATGAAAGTAACGATGAGCGGTCCCAGGGGACCGGGAAGACGTATGGCGCCCGAGAGAATCATGAACTTGCTCCAGAAGCAGGCCAGGGGTGGAACTCCGGTAACACTCAGGAGGCCGACGAAAAATGCCGTCGCGGTGAGGGGCAAAGTCTTTCCCAGGCCGCGCAGCGCCGAGATTTTGCGAGTTCCGGTGACGTAAGCGATGGAGCCGGCGCAAAAGAAGAGGGTCGCCTTGCTGTAACCGTGGCAAATGATGTGCAATACGGCGCCCCGGAACGCCAGGGTCGATCCCAGCGCTCCCAGGGCGAGGCCCAGCAGCACGTAGCCGAGATGAGCGATGGTGGAATAGGCAAGCAACCGCTTCAGGTCATCCTGAACGAAATAAAAGGAGAGAGCGACGAGAATCGTAACCAGCGCCATGCCCGCCATGAGCAAGGCCATTCTCGGTGGAATATCCCATCCGCTACTCACCGTACGGGCCATCAGGAAGACGCCGGCTTTGACCATGGCCGCGGCGTGGAGATAAGCGCTGATGGGAGTGGGAGCCTCCATGGCGTCCGGCAGCCACGTGTGGAAGGGGACCTGCGCCGCCTTCGCCCAAGCGGCAATCAGGATAAAGAGGAAAACCCATGATTTCAGACCGGGGGGGAGCCGGCCGAGAGCGGAGAATTCAAATGAGCTGGTTTTCGCAAAAATAATAAGAATGGCCAGCAGCAAAAAGGCGCTGCCGACGGAGGTCATCAGGAGCGCCTTGAATCCGGCCCGTAAACTCTTCTCGTCCTGGCGGAAGGAGATCAGCGCCCACGAACACAAAGTGGTCATTTCCCAGAAGACCAGGAATTGGAGGAAATTCGGCGAAATCGCCACTCCCACCATGCTGGTGATGAACAACAGGAGCCAGAAATAGTACCGGCCGTACTGCTCACTCCCCACCGGGTGCTCGTGGTTCTTGTCGGTAAGGTAGGAAGTGGAGTAAAGGACGGTGAGCAATCCGATCGGCACCGCCACCAGCAGCATCAAGGAAGATAGGGGATCGATCAGAATTCCCAACAGGGGCGCATCGACAATGCCGTGCAGCCAGGGAAGACTCCCCAACATTCGGGTGTACGGAGCGCCGAAAGCGGTGATGGTGAGCCAAACCGCCAACCCGGTTACAATTGCGGCAATCGCTACCGCGGCGGGGCGGGCGCGCCCTTCTAGAAGCGCGCACACGAGGGCTCCCGCCGCGGGCAGGATCAGCATGAGGATGGCAATTGAGGTGGTCAAGTCCATACCTATTCTCTCATCGGGCGTAGCGGCGACCTTCAGGTCGCGGGTGGCGCATACATTGCTTTTTATGTATGCGCTCCGGCAACACGCGCAACATTTTGGTCCACTCTGTGCACGCGTCCTCACCCTGGCCGGTCCTGACTTCTTAAAGGTCGCCGACATAAAAGGCAATGTCGGCGCCACTCGCGCCTATAGAAGGCAAACAATTTCACACAGAGGACACAGAGGTTCAATCACAGAGGCCACGGAGCGAGCCCGAGCTGTTCCGGCAACTGCCTCTCCGTGTTCTCTGTGTTTCATGGCTTGCAAGGTCCTCATCGACGGGCGGCTCCGTGAACTCTGTGTGAAACGTTCTTAGATCTGCTCCCTTTTGCCGTTTTCGTGCATATTTCCGGCCTGTGAATCCAATTGGCCCGACATCTGCCGCTCCCCGAAAACGTCGTTCAACACCTCGGCGATGCTCACGACGCTGGCGTGCACCTCGCCGCTCATCGGTTGCATAAAAGCCGTGTGCCGTGGCTGAATAGCAATCAGAAATGTGCGGGCATGGGTTTCACGCTCGAGGTAGTCCATGAGCAGGCTCAGGGGCATGCGATGTGTGCTCGGCCAGTACCCCGCCACTTGATCCTTATCCAGAAGCGCCACGGAGCCAGGCGCGGACTTCAAATCAACAGAGTCAATCAGCACGACGGTGTTGGGGTTTTCGCCCACCACCGGGCGCAAGTAGTTTTCCGGATCCTCCTGGGCGTCGATCACGCGCACCCCAGGGATATCGCTGGTCAGTTGGGCCACCACGCTGCCGGCCGCATCGTCACCACGACAGAGATTGCCAATCCCCATGACGACGACGTTGCCTTGAATCTCCGTGGCGAGTTGTGTTTTTAAGTCCATGGTGAACTGAACTTCCAACCCTCTCCATTCTGGGAGAACGGGCTGTGTGGCTTCGAATTTCCAACCCTCTCCCCCTGAGGGGCAGGGAGGATTTGGTTTTCCAACCCTCTCCCCCTTGGGGGAGAGGGTGGACCGCCTCCGGCGTTTTCACCAGCCGGGGCGGGACGGGTGAGGGGGTCTAAACCCTAGCGCCTCTTTCAGACCTAACGTCTACGCACTCGCGTTGGTGTTGACCCCCTCACCCCCACGACGTGCAAAACGTGGGGCCCCCTCCGCTTTACGGTCCCCCCTCTCCTCCAAGGGGGAGAGGGAAAAAGAGATCCTCACCCTACTCCACCAACTCCGCGATCTGGCGATAATTGAACACCGGTCCATCGCGGCACACATAGCGATGGCCAATGGCGCAGTGATTGCACTTGCCAATGCCACACTGCATCATGCGTTCCAACGTCGAGATCACCGACTCTTCTTTGAACCCGCGCGCCAGCAGATCGCGGACCACGAACCGGATCATGATCGGCGGGCCGCAAACATAGGCCAGAGTGGATTCCGGGTGCAGGGTGACCTTCTGGAACAAGATGGGGACCACCCCCACATTTCCCGTCCAATCGTGCGGGGCCACGTCCACGGTCACGAGCAGTTCCACATCCGAGCGCTTTCCCCAAGCTTCCAGTTCATCCTTGTAAACCAGGTCCGCCGGCGTTCGGGCGCCGTAAAGGATGGTTACCTTGCCAAAACGGTCGCGCTCATCCAGGACATTCCAAATCAAGCTGCGCAACGGGGGCAATCCGATGCCGCCGGCCACGAAGAGCATGTCCTTGCCGCGGGCAGCTTGCACGTCGAAGCCGTTGCCGAAGGGACCGCGAATGCCCACCTCGTCGCCATTTCCCAAGCGGTGCAACTGATCGGTCAACTGCCCCGTGCGCCGCACCGTAGTTTCCAAGGCGCCGGACCGAGTGGGGCTGGAGGCAATGCAAAACGGCGCCTCGCCGCGGCCGAATACGGAAAGTTCCAGGAACTGTCCGGGTAGGAAATGAAAATGGTTCCCATTCACGTGGTCCCGGAAACGCAACGTGAAGGTCTTGGTGTCGGGCGTTTCATCCCGGACCTTCTCGAGGCAGGCAATATCCGGAAGGAAAACATCATTCATGCCATTTCCCCTTCCTGATGGCGGCCACCACCGCCGGCATGTGCGTCGAGCCTAGGCACGTCTTGACGCACCTCCCGCAACCCACGCACCCCACCGCGCTGTCGCGGGCGTAATACTGCGCACTTACTTTGTGGAAGAAACGGCGCTTCATCCGCTCCTTGCGCTGCGCCCGCGGATTGTGTCCCGACGCTTCCAGGGTAAAGGCGGCGTACTGGCAGGAATCCCAAGTGCGGCAACGCACCCACGCGCCATTCCGGCGGAGGTCCTTCACGCTGAAGCAGTAGCAGGTGGGGCACACAAAGTTGCACCCGCCACACTCCAGACACCAGTCCGCCATCTTCTCCCACAGCGCATCGGGCACCCGCCCCGTCGAGATGCGCCTCATGGCCGAGCCGAAATGGCAGGTCTCGGGCCCAAAACGGGTTTTCGCCGCGGCCTCGAGTGCCTTGCGCTGGGTTACTTCATCTTCGGCAGCTTTCCGGAAGAGGTCCGGCGCCTTAGCCATCGCCGCCTCACCCTTTGCGCTGCCGACCTCGACGAGAAAGCGCCCGCCCAGATCCGTTAATTGCAGGTCGTAACCGCCACTCAAGAAGGGTCCGGAATCCGTACAGACACAGAAACCCGTCGGGCAGGGAGTAGGGCAAGCCAAGCTGATGATGGTAAGGTTGTGGGCCCGGCGGAGGTAGGAAGCATCGGCCGGCTCCGCTTCGTGCATCTGCGTCAGGAAGGAGATTCCTGCCACATCACAGCTTCGCACATTGAACAGAGTGCGAGGCGCATCATCATAGATGGGCTCGACCTCGTGGCGCGCGCCGTTGCGCTTGATTTTGATCAGGGGGTCGGTTTGGGGCAGGACAAATTGCTTCGGTGGGTGAAGGGGGTTCTCGAAATCCCACAGGACCTGACTGGGGGAACGGAGCGCGGAGAAGATGACGTCCCCACAAGGGCCACGAACTGGAGCGATGACCTCTCCCGCCTCCAGCAGTTTCTCAAGCCATTTGGTGGTGCCTTCTCTTGGTATCGTGAAGACCATCGCCGGCCCCTTAGGCCTGTTCTACCTTAACGGCCGTAACACTATGTTTTCCCAATACGTTAGCAAGATGATCGCGAAAGGCATAAGGCACAAGCAGCACGCCGGGCTTAAGATCGGTCCTGACCCGAGTGGGAACTACCGCCTCCCCATGGACGGAGGTCAGTTTGACCGGCCGTCCGGGGTGCACCCCCACTCCGTCGGCATCCAGCTTGCACATTTCAATATAACCTTTCGGAAAGAGCTTTCGCTCTGACTGGTAGTCGCGACTTAATGTCGGCGAAAACGCAACGAGCGGGTCTCGGCCCCAGTCAAAATCGCCATCACGCACCAGCACATGCGACCCCTCAGCAGGAGTCACACGTGCTGCTTCAGCGGCAAAAAGTCTGAACTTCCCGCCGTTGGCGTCCTTTGCGGACCGCATCCCAACCCATTTGTTTTCGGATTGGCCCACGCGAGCGTATGTTGGCGTGGCTTGTCCCACTTCGCTGAGGACATCAGAAACTGAACGGTATGTGGCGCCCAAGTCGGATCGCGCGCAAAGCTCCGCCAGCACCTGCCATCCGGGGCGCGCTTCGCCCGGAGGATCCGTGGCGACATGGAGTCTTTGGACTCTCCCTTCCATGCTGGTGATGGTTCCTTCCGTCTCCGCAAAACTCGCCATCGGCAGTACCACGTGGGCGATCTGCGCGGTGGCTGTGAGGAAAGCATCCAACACCACCAGGAACTCGACTCTCCCCAAGGCAGCCATTGCCCGCTGCCCACCTGGCAGCACGGCAGGGGGGTCGTCAGCTAGGACAATTACCCCGCTCGCAGACTGCAATAGGCTTTCCGCATCCATGCCAGAGGCCAAGGGCAGTTTTTTACCCCAGAGGTCTTGGAGGCGCTGCCGGGATGGTTCGTCATCCAACCGTTGGTATCCAGGGAGGCGATCCGGGACGATTCCCATTTCGCAGGCCCCTCGCACGTTGTTCCGCGCCAGCAGCGGCAACAACCCGGAACCCGGCCTGCCCAGATGTCCCGTGAGTGCGGCCAGGGTGGCAAGAGCGGCGGCCTCTCTGCCGGATGGTGGGCCCTCCCCGCTGACCGGTGGAATCAAGAACGTCGCCCGCGTGGCTCGGGCGATCCACTCCGCGGCTTGGCGCATCTCGGCAGTTATCTTGACGGTCTCCAGGTCCCGCAGCAGTGCGTGATACCCCTCGCAACGGACCTTAACCGATGCTTGATCTTCCAGCCCGAGACGCAGGACCGCAGCGAGCAGACCATCGATCACTTCACCTTCATTCCCCCGTATGGCGGGCAAGAGGAGGGAAGCCAGGCGCGACATCTGCGTCGCGGTGTGGATTATCGTTACGAGGTGGGCGCCTTTTTCCACTGCTGCCATCACCGCCGAAGCAGCTCGCGGGTGGGTCTCAGCCAGATCACCTTCAATCAGCAAGATCGTCTGGCTTGATTCAATATCATTCAGACTGACGGAAGGAGTGCATTCGCCACATACTTCTTCAAGACCGGCCATTAACGGGCCACAGAGGGCACGGTAAGAAAAATCGAGGTTGTTGGTTTGGAAACCAGCCCTGGCAAGCTTGCCGGCCAGGTAGTTCTCCTCGTTGGTTGCCCGTGCAGAACCAAGAACACCCACGGACTTGCCCGCATCGATCAATTCCTTGAAGCGCCCGGCAACGAGATCAAGGGCCTCGACCCACGAGACAGATTCCAGCTTTCCGTTCCGGTTGACCAGCGGTTGCGTCAACCGGTTGCCCCACAAGGCAGCCTCATGGGCGCTCCATCCCCTGGCGCAGAGCCTTCCCAAGGATACAGGGTGGGTTTCGCTCGGCGCTACGCCCACCAACCCTCCGTTGTTCGCCAACAAGTAAAACCCGCAGCCACAAGCGCAAAACGGGCACGTGGTCGGGACCGGTAGCATGTCAGACCTCCTCCCGAAGCCCCGGACTCGGACGGTGACTTTGGCTTAGAAGACTGTAGGGAGCAGGTTCCTTTGAGGGGAGTGATAGTCGCAGCGATGCCTGCCGACCCTGCTCTGGGTTTAGCTCCGTTGATATGATCTCAAGGTTTAGTTTATCCGCTGACCGCTGGGTCGCGGCCCTTTCACCGGGGAAGTCGAGAGTATCGTCTCGGGTATCAAATACCCTAGGCCACACAAATGCCAACATGGGGATAGCACCCCCGCCCGGGAGATGGTATCTGGGAGGGGGCACGGCAACACGGTTGCCAAAGCATGAATTCTTAAGAAGGGGTAAAGACCAGGATAAGAAAGAACTAGTTGTCCTAGCCCTTCGACGGTTTTCGCTGAGAATTTCAACTATTCGTTCTAGCCATTGTAAATAAGCGAATTAGTTGAGTGAAAGCCCGCAATCTTAAGGAGGATGACAGCCCAGTTCGCGCTGTTTTGCAGGGAATATGTCTGAATGACTCCGAAATTGTGCGCGGAATCTCGACGTGCGTCGCCTATGCGGGGCAGTTTCAAGCGAGGAGTGACATTTGGACTGCAAACTTTGCAGTTTACTGCCTCAGCCAGACAGCCACATAGTCCAGTGGGGATTCGTCCTGCAAAGCTGCGAGGCCGGGTCTATGGGTTACCCTCCAGGGTGCTCTTGATGGCCATGAGCGCCTTTTGGAGATTGGAAACCGACCGGCCTACTGCGGCCTTTCGCACGATCGATCCCTTAGGGCCGCTCAGACCCGCCTGCTCGGAACCCAGGGCCTTGATCAGATAGAAGCCGGGTTGCTTCGGGTCGTCACCCTCACGGACGCAGATGGAGAGGTCCAAGGCGGTCTGGAAGTAGTGGCTCGAATAGAGTTGCTTTTGAGCGATGGCACGAGCGATAGGGTCGGCAGGGCTCCCGCGCATGGTCACCATGTGCACGATGCGCAACGTCGGCTTCAAACCGAATTTCACCTTTGCCCAATAGAACGTCTCCTCGTAGTTCGCGGGCTTCCCATGGGGGTAGACGAGAAGGTAATGGTAGAAATCCGGCGCTTGCTCTGACAATGCCTGGTCATAGCTGAGCAGGTAGGCGAACTGCTCGGGTACCGCGGTTGGGTCACGCTTATCGTTATAAACTCCCAGAGCCTCATTGCCCTTGCGTTGGTAGGCGAGCAGAAGCTCGAATGCCGTTTTCTGTAGGAGTTGATTCACTTGGTCGTTCACGTCGGCGGCAGACCAATTGATGGATCGGTGAAGCTTTTCGATGGACGTCGCGGGCATCTGAATCCGACAGTTACCGGGTTCGCAATTCTGCAAGGCCTGAATGTCATCGCTGTCGAAGGCAAAACCCTGCAAGTCAGAAAGCTGCGGAGGGTCGGTGAACACCCCAAGCCCCAAAAAGCCCGGGACCTCACGAAGGCGGTCGAAATTGCGGGCAAACTGGAAGTAGGTCTCAGGAGCAACACGGATGTAAATCGCGCCAAACAACAAGACCTCGGCCGGCGTGCGGGGCGGAAGGGTCGTCGTGACCGCCTGACCGCTGCGAATAGCAGCGATTTGATCCTCACTCAGCCCGATCTTCTGCCGAAAGAACGTTTTCAGGTCAGGGTTCGACTGAGAAAAGCCGGGCAGGGCAGCCGCAGCAATCAAGACCAGCAACGTGGCCGCAGGTATGACTCTTCGCATCATGGCTACTTTACCTCACCAATTCCGCTGCGTCGCCTAAGGCACGTCCTCTCGAAGCGGTGGTCAGGTGACATGCAGGAAGATCTTGCCACGTGTGTGGCCCGTTTGACTGAGTTCGTAGACCCGCCGCGCTTCCGCAAGCGGCAGGACGGTTTCGACCTGGGGTTTCAGTTTCCTGGAATCCACGAGACCAGCGATCTCCGTCAGCTTCGCGCCATTGGGCGTCATGAAAATGAACGCCTGCCGAGCTCCGGCCTTGGCAGCCGCTTCTGCCCTCGCTGCCGCCAAGCCGCCCTTCGTCCTTGCCTTCACATCTTGCGCAGGCCAAGAGCCAGCGCAATCCATGCCCAACCGAAAAAGATCAGGTCAATCCCCACGAAGAGACCGATCGCATATAGCCCCGAGATCGGCCATTGCGCCAGGAGCAGACCGCCCAGGACCGTGGTGATGACTCCATTCGCTATTTGCCAACCATAGCCCGGCAGATGCGCCCACAACGCGGAAATCAATTGATACAGTCCGGCGATCAGAAAGAGTATCGACATCACAAAGGTCGCCGCTTCGGCGCTGATCGACGGGCTCTTCAAAAACAGCACGCCGGTTACTCCGAAGAGAATTGCGATCAGCAGGTGCAGGAAGAACCCTGCCCACTTCCCCACCATGAACGCAGTGACAAATTCGGCAATACTTGCAAACACCAGCACCCATCCGAAGAACAGCATCGAGACCACCGTGGAGGTTACGGACCGAACAAGCGCGGCGATGCCGAGCACCATTAACACGATGCCAAACGCCAGGAACCATCCCCAGTTACGAATCATCTCCGGGGTAACTTGAAAGATCAGTACATCAGTCACACTTGACATTGTCTTCTCTCCTTTCGCGAATTCTTGCTCTCATGCGCGATTGTTTTGAAACCACATCCTCTCGCATTGCAATGCGAAGGCCACACCTAACCTCTTGAAAACGTTTGACTAAACAGATCTTGAGATCATTATCCATTCGCGAATTCGCGAACTTTCGTGAAAACTAATCCGCGACAATCAGTGCCAACGCGGTTCGACAGCTAGACCGTGGTGAAGTGATAAGGTCTTCTCACCCCCGATTCACCAGGACTACCACACTTCGGGCCTCGACCAGACGCGTGTTCCCTCGTACTTCTGGCTCGGAGCCGGGGTCGGCGATGTCGTGAGGAGAAGGCCGGGCGGTGTCCACGGCCAGGCACCAACGTCTGCCCGGCACAGGGGGGAGTTCAAAATCCAGGCTTTCCCAGAACATGTTGAACATGACGTGCAAGTCGGAGTCTCCCCCGAAACCTGCCAGCGTCATGGCGAGAGCGCGAGCGCCGACATCGTCCCATCCCGGACTGTTGAGTTTCGTGCCGTGCCACGCTACGTCCTTTAAGCCGCGCTCGTTCACCGCGCCATTGAAGAACTGGTCGCGCCGGAGTGCTGCGTGCATCTTCCGGAAACGAATCATGCTCCTACAGAAGCGGAGCAAGTCGGCGTGCTTGTTCACCAAAGTCCAGTCGAACCAACTGATCTCATTATCCTGGCAATAGGCGTTGTTGTTACCTCTCTGGGAACGAAATATCTCGTCGCCGGCCACAAACATGGGGACGCCACGCGAAAGCAGCAGGATGACCATAAAGTTGCGAACCTGACGGTTGCGGAGCGAGTCGATGTTGGGATCGTCGGAATCACCCTCCGCGCCACAGTTCCAGCTCAAGTTGTCGTTGATGCCATCACGGTTGGATTCGCCGTTCGCCTCATTGTGCTTATCGTTGAAGGAGACCAAGTCATTGAGGGTAAAACCGTCGTGACAGGTCACGAAATTGATGCTATTCATCGGTGACCCGCCCCGTTCCTGATAAATATCAGCGCTACCACCCAGGCGCGACGCGATTGCGCCCACCACCCCGGGGTCGCCCCTCACGAAGCGCCGCACGTCGTCACGATAGCGCCCGTTCCATTCGGCCCATCGGTCGCCGGGGAAATGCCCGATCTGGTATAGGCCGGCGGCGTCCCACGCTTCGGCAATCAGCTTCGTATCGGCAAAAGATTCGTCCAGCTCGATACTCCAAACGAGCGGGGGATGCGCCGCAGGCGTTCCGTCTTCACCGCGCGAAAGGATGGACCCTTCATCGAAGCGGAAGCCGTCCACATGGGCCTCCTGAACCCAGTATTGCAGGCACTCGACGATCATCTTTACGGCGAAGGGGTGGTTGCAATTGAAGGTGTTCCCGCACCCGGAATAATCCATGTAGTATTGCAGCGCCCAAGGGACGAGCAAATAGTAAGTGCGGTTATCGATGCCTCGGAAAGAATACGTCGGCCCCTCGTGGTTGCCTTCATCCGTGTGGTTGAAGACCACGTCGAGAATGACTTCGATATCCGCCTTGTGTAGAGCCTTGACCAAATCGCGAAACTCGCGCAAGTGGGCGCCGCTTTCGGGCTGGAGGCAATAGAAGGACTGGGGCGCGAAGTAGCCAATCGTGCTGTATCCCCAATAATTGTGGACGGGCTTTCCATCGACGACTCTGAGCACGGCGGTCTCGTCAAAATCAAAGATGGGAAGCAATTCGACCGCGGTAATGCCCAGATCTTTAAGGTAAGGAATCTTTTCAACGAGGCCGGCGAAAGTCCCGGGATGCGGAACCCCCGAAGTCGGAGATTGCGTGAAGCCGCGGACGTGCGCCTCATAGATGATGCATTCCGCCATCGGACGATTGAGGGGCGTGTCACCTTCCCAATCATAGCCGGAAGCATCGATGACAACGGAGCGGATGGACGTCCTCAGGTTATCCTCCGGGGTGCAGGCGCTGCCGCGATCCCAAAGCGCATCAGAATTGCCGTGGGCGTAGGGATCGATCAGGACCTTGTTCCTGTTGAATCGCTGCCCGGGGGAGTCAATCGGGCCATCGACACGGTACGCATAGTGAACGCCCGGTTTCAGGCCGCGCACAAAGGCGTGCCAGAAATGGAAGGTCTTGTTCACGCAAGGATCGAACCGAATCGTTTGGAATGGCTCCGCCGAACCGTGAGCCGCGAATAGCAGCAGCTCGACGCCTGTGGCATTCGAGGAAAAAAGTGAGAAATTCACTCCAGAAGGCGAAGGCGCAGCCCCCAACGGATGGGGAGATCCGGCCTCAACCGGGAATGGAATCTGCCTGGCAGTCTCAGCAGAAAGTGGGCTGCCCATCGTGTTTCCTCCGTTTGGATGCAAAGAGGACTATTTTTTTTGCACCCTCTTCAACGCCTCCCGTAGGGTCTTGTCCTGTGGGTCGAGGGCGAGAGCCGCATTATACTGCTCGGCCGCCAAGTCAGGCTTGTCTTCATTTTCGTAGAGCTTCCCAAGCCACTCATAGGCCGAAGAGTGCGAAGGGATTTCGGAATTGTCGGGCACGGTGTTGAGGTAGGTGCGAAGGTCATTCTCCGCGGCCGTCGAATCCTTATTTTCTAAGATCAGCACAACACCGCGGTAATAGCTGAGTCGGCGATCCGAAGGGGCGAGTTTCGCGGCGGCCTCGACGGCTTGCTCCGTATGCTCGGAGTCGCCCCGATCGCGATAGTAATCCGCGGCTTCGAGATAGACGCTAATGCGGCTGGGCGCCGATTTGAGGGTTTTTTGATACTCCTCGTTCGCTTGCTGGAACTTCTTCTCCACAGCATAAAGATCAGCGAGGGCCAACGCCCCTTCCACCGGGTCCACGGCCGACAAGGCGCGAATCTGGCCTAGTGCATTCCCTTCGCCGCCTCCAAGGCTGGCAGGAGCACTCGCCATAAAGGCAATGAGATCCCGCCGGGCTTGGATATTGGTGGCATCCAAACGGACCGCAATTTCGAATTCGTGGTGGGTCCGGCGCGCCAGGGAAAGAGCGGAAACCATGTTGGAATGGCTGCTCTCGTCGGCTTTACGACCGCACGCCCGGCCGAGCCAATCGTGATACGCGGAGAGCCCAGACGCTAGTTCGGTGGCGTCCTCCAAGCTCGAAATCGAACGAGTGAAATCACGGATCTCAAACAAGCAACGGCCGAGCCAATAATGAAGGGAAGCGACCTGCGGATTTCGTTTGACCGCGGCTTCGAGCGCCTCCGCAGCCCGGCGATAATGCCCTGCATCGTAAAGTGTCGCAATATCCGGTGGGAGGGCGTCACGCCCTTCAGGCAAAGCCCGGGCTGGGCGTGCCGCCGACGCAGTGGCCAACCATGCGGCTAAGACAATGAGAATACTCCGACCGACCTTTTCCCGTCTCAATGCCACTCCCTAGCTCCAACTACATGGACCGCCCATCTGATCGGGAGGTCCAGGAGTTCTTAGCATGGATGTAGCGCAGCCAAACCATGCGCGATCCTGCTGCTGATAGTCTGAAAGGCGACCGCCCGGGATAGTCCATTCCACCGCTGGAGGATTACCGCCCAATGGGCGATGGGCCTGATCATTCCACGGGCGGCCGTTGATCCGCGACCCGACATTTTATTAAGACCAGCAACCGTGCAGCTTATTTCTGACTATTTCTGTTGAGCCGGAGGCCGCGGGGCCGCGTGGCTCCTCAGGCTCGTGACGACTTGTCCGAGCAAGACGTTGAGTTTGGCCAGGTCTGCCTCGATCTCCGCCTTGGCCTTTGTGTCCGCCGAGGTCGTCATATCTTGGAGCTTTTTGGTGAGCTCTTGCTTCTTACTCTTGAGATCGTTGATTGCATCCATCTCAGCTTGTGACGCAATTCCTTTGGCTAGACTTTCGATCTCTTTCATCTGCGATTTGGTTTTCTCCAACTGCGCGCTGACGTTCTCTTCGAATGTTGCCATGATCGTTCTCCTTTCAGTCTCCTGTGAATTGATTTGACTCTAGATTTTCGTCACGCCTGGGTTCAGCTACTACCCTGTGAAAAACGCCGCCTTTGTCATGCCGTCGATAAAACGGGCGATATTCGCCTTTAACTCGACAAAGAGGGAATCAGGAGAGATAGCCATTTCAATTAGCTTTCCGGCGAAGAAGATGAGACATACGATATCGCGCCAACTCATCCTCAGGGTCGACACCGAGAACGGTGTCGCGAGGCCAGTCCGAAGATTGCCGCCAATACAATAAACCCAAGAGCGATTCGCATATCAAATCCGGTCGCGAAATCTTCTTTCCCATGCTCCCTCTATCGACCTCACCAGCTCGTCGATGGAGGAAAGCACGGAAGTGATTTCGCCGAGGACGTTCCTCCGCAATCCTCATCTATTCTTGAGCAATACGAAGGCCCATGCTAAGCTCTTGAATACACTTCGACAAAAGAATCCTAAAGTCGCGACGTCTTCGCGAATTCGCAAACTTGCTAAAGATAATAAGACAATCGAGGTTCCGATTACTTCGTGGCAGCATGGCTCTTCAGCTTCGTGGCGACTTGTCCTATCGCGACGTTAAGTTTGGCCAGGTCTGCCTCGATCTCAGTCTTGATCTGCGCGGCCTTGGTGTCGGCGGAGGTCTTCAGCTCTTGGAGCTTATTGTCAAGCTCTAGCTTCTTGAGCTTGAGGTCCTTGATGGCATCGATCTCCAACTTTTCTTTGGCCAGAGCTTCGATCTCTTCAATCTGCGATTTGATTTTCTCCAACCGCGCGCCGATCTTCCCCGTGTGTTCCTTTGTCCCCACATGCGTTTTATCCATGGTGTTGTTCCTCTCTTTTCATTGTTGGATTTAGGCCTTATGCATCGGTACTCGCGAAGCAAGCGCCCTTACTTGGCGCTGGCGGCGAGGACTTTCTCCACCTTCGCCTGCTGATCCTTGCTCAACGTCGTGCGGAGGATCGTGCCTCCGTAGCCCCGGAACTTTTCGGCCACAACGTCGGGATCGCCCACCCGCAGGATTGCGTATATTGCTGAGTCGCCGGGTTGAATCATCGTGCCGACCCGCTGAACGAAATCATCGGGAATGCCAAACTCATTTTTCCAAGAGTACGCGTCGATGGCGCCCGCCCCAATGCCGAGTCCGGTCCCGCCGAGGGCACCCGCCGCCAAAGCGCTTGCCGCGACCGCCGAACTTGCCCCGGCGGTGAACGGAATGGCCAGCGTGGCTCCGATCAGCAAGCCCCAAAATCCGCCCCACGCGGCGCCTTGGCCCGTGGTCATCTGGTAGCTTTGATCGACTCGCAGCTTGCCCTTGTTGTCACGATAGACGGCCACGGCGTCATGCAGATCAACCACCCAGTCGTCGTTCAGGTCCAGCAACTGGTTGAGCACTTCCGATGCGCGGTACATATCTTTCTTGAAACCCACCACGATCAGCTCTGCCATAATCGTTCTCCTCTCACTGTAGTGCGAATTGATTTGATCAAGAGTTTTTGTCACGCTCGTGACTCTCTTCCTCGATCATCTATCATTGGGCAATACGAAGGCCAAACCTAAGCTCTTGAAAACAATTCGACCGACGAATATAAGGTCGCGCTTTTTTCGCGAATTCACGAACTTCGCTAAAAGATAATGAGATCACTGCTTCGGCGCGCTGAAATCCACTTTGGGAGCTTGGCGCGCGGGCTCGGAAGCAGCAAAGTAGTCGTTATTCCGTTGGAATCCCGCCCACCCGGCAAAGATGTTATTGGGGAAGAGGCCGATGTAAGTGTTGTAGTCCTGAATGGCCTCGTTATACCGGCGGCGTTCGACGGCGATGCGGTTTTCGGTGCCGGCCAACTCGTCCTGAA
>Ga0209039_10000156_pt1 | contig 62938 bp, 53 predicted proteins | sample BogFormECP12_OM1_FD_188238 | JGI IMG/M metagenome (GOLD analysis project Ga0209039, IMG submission 188238) | Bog forest soil microbial communities from Calvert Island, British Columbia, Canada - ECP12_OM1 (SPAdes) (version 2) | ecosystem: Environmental > Aquatic > Freshwater > Wetlands > Bog ...
TCTCACCCGTTCTAAGTTCTCCTTCCGCTTGCCTGTGGAACTCGCGCACGCCTGCTGTCGACAGCAGGCTTACCGCTCAGACAGTCCTCGGCATGCGCCTCACACTGCGCACCGCTCCCTCCGAACATAAGACGGGTCCCGAGAGACTGCCGCAATGCTTCGCTCAGGAAAGGTTGAGCCGCGCTCCGCATTTCTCGTAAAACTTTTGACAATACCTGCGCATTACCGCTTCGTCACCTTCAGTATTGCTGTTGTCGCTGGTTTCTTATCGCTTGCGACAGGCCACTGATCACCGATCACTGATCACTCTCTTTATGCCACGCCCGGTATGATATTACCTCCAGAGGGAAAGATTGCAACATCAGCCTTCGGCATCTTATTCGCGGCCATATCGACTGCTTCTAAGAGGCTCCGCGCGTGGGTGAACTTCATCATGCGCACCGTCTCTGTCGGCAACCCTTCGGTGACGTGAATCACGTCGAACTTCTCCGCAAGTTCCTTGAAAAAGACCACCTGCATAATATAAGAGATGCCGAAGGAGGTGAGTTGGTCAGGAATGTTCCCTGAGATGAGTCTCCGGTGAAAGTCGGTTGCTGTCTCAGAGCTTGCCATCTCCTGAACGAGAGGCAGAATCGGGCCAGCCTCTTTTTGCGGTGCGACCCAGATAATGATGCCTCCCGAGCGAGTACAATATCCGGCCATGGTCAAGGCCTTGGTAGCCTGCACGGCGATCTCCAGAGGATATGCCGAAGTGATCGTCACGTCAGCCACCTTAGCGAGCGGTACGAAATAAAGCGACGTCGCAAACTTCGCGGCCTCTTTCTGTTCAGCCATGGTTTCACCGGCGAAGGCCCGGATGATCTCCTTCTTATCATTGATCACGAGGTCAAGTTTGAAGGCCAGACGGGCCAGTCGTCCGGCGTCGACAACCTCTTCATAAAAAGGGTTGCCCTCCATCACGTTCACCTTGGCGTAACGGTGGCGGATCCAGGCGAAATGATGATCGGCGACTGCCCGGTAAGAGGAGACACCGGGCATGACGATCTTATATCCGCCGCCGAAACCTGCAGTCGGGTGAGGCATGCATTCACCAACGCCTATAATCAAGTCGGCAAAGGCCACATGCGGATTGATCTCAACGATGGTACCCCTGTGCGTACGGCCGATGACCACATTCTGCGTCGAGTACGGATCATGCGAGATGAGCCGCTCACCGAGACGTTTCGCAACTTCTTCACCAGCCTTTTTCTTGAGCTGTTCGTAGGAAAGAACCGGGTGTGTTCCCAGGGCGCAAACAGCAGTCATTCGAGAATCGGGAATCCCCGCGCGGTTGAGCCGGTTCATCAATTCCGGAAGGGCCAGGTGCGCAGGTGTTGGCCGCTGCAGGTCGTCAAACAAGAGTACGACGTCCATCCCCGGTTTCGCGAGTTCTTCCAGCTTCGGACTTCCTATAGGGTTGTCGAGCGCCCTCCTGATTTCTGCGACAGGATCGGCAACACCGGGAACTGTCGGCTTATCTTGATCAGAGAGCACTTTCCATCCACTGGGGAGGGAGAAACAGATCTGCTTGCCTTCACAGATGACATACCGTTCACGCGTTTCAGCCATCTATCACCTCGTCTTGGTAAGTACTTTTTTCAGCTCCGGTGTGGTCTTGGGCGCCTTTTCTGCCAGCTCTGCCCAGCCTGCGTCGTACGCCGTTTTCAGGAATTTTTCGCTCTCAGCAGGCGACAGTTGTATGACCTCGATCCCTTCCTTCTGTAATATCGGACGCTCCTTTTTCTTCAGATCGTCAAACAGGGCGACCGCCTTCTTCTCCCCTTCTATTGCCGCCTCGTTCAGGATATCCTGGAGCTTCTTCGGCAATCCGTTGTAAGTTTTCATGTTGAGGAGCACGGGATTGGGCACGTTATAAAAACCGGGTTCGACCACATACTTGGTCACCTTGTCCCAGCCCCAATCGCGTATCCCGACCGAGGGCCAGCAGTAGCCATCGACCACGTGACGTTCGAGCGCGGCGTATACCTCGGTCGGCGGTATCACAACCGGGTTTCCGCCCAGCGTCTTTATCGCCTGGAGCTGGTTGGCTGATACCCTGATATTAAGTCCCTTCAAATCAGCGCTCTTGATTGGCTTCAATAGGTAAAGATGAAACCTGAGATCGAGACCGAGCCGTGCCTGGTAACGGAGCCCGAGCCTCTGTTCGTGCAGCGTGTTAAAATAGGCCCAGGCGCCGCTTGCCCTCTCCTCCATGGGTGTCATGGTGGAAAGCTTCATCGCGTCAGCCTCGGGCAACACCGAAAGATAGTACGCGTTTGTGGTGAAGACCATGTCCACCATACCACGCTGCGCAGCCGCTACTTGATCCATGGTTTTTACTGCTTCGGGTCCGCCGATATAGTTGATCTTCAGCTCGCCCGGCGCCTTCTTTGCTACAAGCTGCTCAACAAGATCCGTGAAGATAAAGAACGCCTGGTTGTCTGTGGCTGTTTTCGGCCAGGCCGTCACAGCCTTGAGCGTGAAGACCTCAGCCGCTTTGGCAGGAATAGTCTGCGTAAAGAGTATCGAGACCGCGACCAGCACTACAAAGAGAAGAACGCCCGATCTTCTTTTCATGGATGAACCCCCTCGATGTTTTTATGCAGGCCGGGCAAGCTGCGCCGGCCTGTCGTTCTCACAGACTACAGATGATTTATCTTACTTCCCCATTTTCTTTGTCAGTAGCTTTTTGAGCTCGGGACCTGTTTTCGGACATTTCTCTATGACATCTTTCCATCCCTCATCGTAGGCGATCTTCAGGAATTTTTCCTTCTCCGCCGGGGGGAGGTCAATCACCTGAAGACCAGCCTTTTTCAGAAGGGGAATCTCCTTCTTGCCTTCCTCCTCGTAAAAGGCGACCGTTTTTCTCTCGGATTCCATGGCAGCCTCCGTCAAAACATCCTGGAACTTTTTCGGTAGCGCGTTCCATGCTTTTAGATTCATGATGAGAGGGTGTGGCCCTGAGTAAAATCCAGGCTCAACGATATACTTGGTCTGCTTTTCCCATCCCCACTCCCGGATGCTGACGAGCACAAAGCAATAACCATCGACGACCTTTCTTTCCAGGGCTTGGTAAACGTCCGTGGGCGGGATTACTACGGGATTGCCTCCGAGACCCTTGATAACTTGGAGGTACATGGGAGAGACGCGGATGTTGAATCCTTTAAGATCGGCCGTTTTTATTGGCCGCGTTAAATAAAGGTAAAAGGGCGCATCAATGCCGAGTCTGCCCAGAAGATAGAGACCTTTCTTTTCGTGCAGGTCATTAAAGTAAGCCATGGCCCCGTTTGCCCTTTCCTCCCAGGGCTTGAAATCTGAAAGCTTCATAGCATCAACTTCCGGGACCTCCGAAACATAGTAGGCGTTGGTGGTATGGACAATATCAACCATACCAGTCTGTGCGGCGTGCGCCTGGTCCTGGATCTTGACGGCCTCAGGGCCCCCAACGAGGTTCAGCTTCAGTTCTCCTGGATACTTCTTTGCCACCTGCTGTTCAACGCTCTCCATGAAATAGAGTAGTGATTTGTTGTCAGTGGTATTCTTTGGCCATGCTGTGACAACCTTAAGCGTGATTGTCTGAGCCTCGGCCATCTGGGTCAAAAACGGCAGCAATAGAAAGGCTAAAAACGCGGCGGACAGTAACAAGCCAAATCGTTTTTTCACGGTAACCTCCTTAAGGTATGTGTTTAGTGTTTCGTGTTCAGTGCTACCACCTTTCCTAATTCTACACTAGTCACCAGTCACTAGTCACTCTCTTTCACTTCATCCCCATAAGGATCGGTACAATGGTTGCTAAGAAAGGAACTGCCAGCACGAGGATAATGACCAACGTATCAATAATCCAATAAGGGGTTGCGGCTCTCCAGATGTCCGTCATGGAGATCTCAGGAGGGGCAACGCCCTTCATAACGAAGAGGGTCACGCCGAAAGGTGGGGTGATCAGGCCGGTCTCCAACGACATGAGCATGACCACGCCGAACCAGATGGTATTAATGTGCAGGGCATTAATAACGGGCATAAAGATCGGTATGGTGATCATCATGATGGCCACGGTCTCCATGCAGATGTCCAAAACGACTACGGTTAAGATCATGCCGATGACGATGAGGAGAGGCGGCAAGTTGATGTTGCTGATAAAGCTGGTTAGGCCTGCGGCGGCGCCGGTAAAGGCCAATATCTCGCCGTACGTGCTTGAGACGATGATAATCATGAATATCATGGCCGTCACTTTCACCGTACCCAGGGCTGACTTCTTGATGATCTCCCAGTTCAGGCGTCGGTAGCAAAGGGCCAGGATGAACGAACCGAGCGTCCCTGTGGCGGCCGCCTCGGTGGGCGTTGCTACCCCGAGGAATATGAAGCCCAGGACCATGAAGATGATGAGGCCGAGGGGTAAGAGGTAGACCACGGTGACCCAAATTTTTTCCTTCAGAGGGACCTTGGGAACGTCGTAGAGGGGCGCTTCTTTAGGGAAGATACGAACCCATATCACTACATACACGAAGTAGAAGATGGACATGATGATGCCTGGTACGATCCCGGCCATGAGGAGCTGGCCCACATCGATGCCGGCAAGGCTCGCGAACACTACGGTGAGGGCATTGGGAGGAATGAGGGCATCGACGGTACCTACCCCCATGAGCGGCCCGAGGCTCATGTTTTTGCTGTAGCCCCGCCTGAGCATCTCAGGAAGCAGGATGGTGCCGAGAAGCGCACAGGTGGCAATGGTGGAGCCGCTCAAAGCGCCTATAATGACCCCCATGATGATGGCCAGAACGGAGAGCCGCCCCCGGAGCTGGCCGAGCCACTTGTCAAGGACATTCACCGCATTGAGCCCCAGCCCTGAGTGAAATATCAGTTCACCCATAAGGATAAAGAAGGGCACGGGGAGCAGGGTGAAGGTGGTAATGGACGTGAAGACACCTGTTGCAACTCCGGTGAGACCTGCCGTTCCCCCGAGGAAGAACCAGGCGGCAACCATGTTGACAATGAGGAAGGCAAAGGCGATGGGAATCCCCGTGAGCAAGAGGAAGATCGTACCACCAAAGAGTAGTGAGATAACCAGCCACCATTCCATGGGTCACCTCCCCGCCTTAAGTTCGCTGAACCTATTCCAGGCCATCCTGAAGAACTGGATGATAAGAAAGATGCTCCCAATGGGGATGATGATATAAACGGTCCATTTCGGAACCGTCACTGCCCGCACATCCGTGACTCCTGCGATAATGGAGTCGTAGGTGTACGCCGCACTGTAGTAGAAAAGTACTGCGCAGGCAAGCCCGCTCAGGGTGAAGGTGATCCCATCGAGCACCCGCTGGGTTTTGGGACCCAGGTGCTCGTATATGAGGTCGGTGGTGATGTGCCCTTTTTCTCTCAGGAGCCAGGTTGTTGAAAGAAATACGATCCACAACAGGGCATATTCAGTTGTCTGCATGATCCATATGGTCGTCTGCGTAAAGAGGAATCGCATGCCGATGGTGTAACAGACAGCAGCGCATATGAATAAGAGTATTATCCAGGCTATCGCTGCCATTACGTCTAACAGTTTGTCGAAAACCTTCCAGAAGACCTCCATGACCCCTACCTCCCATCTCGTCGTAGTATGTCCGTGACCTGTTTATCCCGTCACCCCTTGCGTGAGTCAGCCTCCTATCTTTTTTCCTCCGCATGCTCGTGGAAAGCATAGAGGAGTATATCTTTCTTCGATTGTTCCAGATGACTCCGGACGGCCTTCGAAGCCATCTTCATATCTCCTGTTTCTATTGCTGCCAATATCGCCTTATGGCCGTTTATTCCCCGGAGAACATTGTCGGGCGCATAGATGCTCTGCACCCTGTAACGCACCATGTGACGCCTGAGGGCTTGGGCCAATTCCAGTAGCCTCTTGCTCCCGCTGAGGCCGGCGATGATTTCATGAAACTGTGCATCAAGGTCTACGTATGCCCGCACTTCGCCTTGCACTACTCGTTGCTCGGTTGCGGCAATGTTTTTCCTGAGGTTGTTGACGAGCTTCTTATGGGCCTTCTCAATAGCCCAGCGAACAGCAAGGGTCTCAATCGCTGTTCTGATCTCGCATATTTCCTCCACTTCCTTGTCGCTTATGGTATTTACCTTGTAACCGACCCTTGGGATCGATTCAAGAAGGCCTTCCATTTCAAGAGTATGAAGAGCCTCTCTCACGGGTGTCCTCGACGTGCCTATCTCTTTCGCAATCCTGGCTTCGATGAGTCTTTCGTGGGGCCCAATCTCGCCGCCCAGGATCTGTTCCCTCAGGTAGGCATGGACCTTTCTGCGGATAGTGGTGCTATCGGTGATGACGAGCTTTTTCATAGAAACCAGGCCAAAGGCCAAAGGTTAAAGGCTAAAGGTCCAGGGACAAAGGCTTGAAGCCCTTAGCCCTTGGCCTTTATCCGTTGGCCGGGTTCTTTGGCTCAACAGATGCCCTTTGTCTGTGCCACCAAGTGTTCCCAGTCTTCGTCCACCTGTCTCTGAAGCCTTGCCACGTCTTCGTCCGTGAAATGGCGGTACCTGCCCTGCATCTTCGTATATTCGCTCACCGGTAGGCCTTGAGGCTCATGCGTGATCCGGTATTCTGTCCCGTCTATGATCTCATAAAGGGGAAAGATCTTTGTCTCAACGGCGAGCATGGCTGATTTCGCGGAGAGATCCTCGGACATTCTCCAGCCTGTAGGGCAGGGCGTTAAGGTGTGGATGAAGCGGGTGCCCTTGATCTCTTTCGCCCTTTTTACCTTGGCCATGAGATCGTGCGGATGGCCGAAGGAAGCGGTCGCTGCGTAGGGCATCCTGTGGGCTGCGATAATCTGCATGAACTTTTTCTTCTTACCCTGCCTCCCGCCCGGTGTGGTCATGGTCCAGACATTCTGCGGCGTCGAAGAGCTCGACTGGATGCCGGTATTCATGTAAGCTTCGTTGTCGAGGCAGATATAGATGAAGTTGTCGTCACGGTCCGCAGCACCTGATAGGGACTGGAGGCCTATATCGAACGTGCCGCCGTCACCGGCGAATGCCACGGGGATGATGTCATCGCGGCCCTGAACTTTTAGCGCGTTGGCTATACCGGCTGCGGTGGGTGCGGCGATCTCGAAGGCAGAATGGAAGCAGGGTACTTCGAATACGCTGTTCGGGTAGTTTGCGCTGATAGGACCGACACATGAGGGGATCATGACAACGATCGTATTCTTCCCCAGGACCTTCATGACGAGCCGTATGGTGCTTGCCAGACCGCAGCCCGGGCAACCCATGTGACCCGACCGCATGTACTCCTTCTCTGTTTCTATTTCTTTTGTAGCCATGTTTCTCTCCTTACCCATACAGGTAAATCTGTGGGCTTGTCCCGTTTCAGGGCCTCGACTACCATATCTTCGATCATCTCCGGTGACACGTCGGCCCCGCAGATGCCGGCAATGTACCCGGTTACCGTGGGCCGGCGCTCAAGAGGATAGAGGGCTGACTTCAGCTCGTGGCAGAATATGCCCTCTTTGCCGAGCGATATATTCCGGTCGAGCACCGCGACTTTCGGAACGCTCTTCAATGCCTCCTGCACTTCCTCAGCCGGGAAGGGTCTGAAAGCCTTTATTTTGAGGAGCCCCGCCTTATAGCCCTTGGCCCGCAGCGACTCTATTGCCACCCGTGCCGTACTTGTCATGGCTCCGCTCGTGACGAGGACGATTTCCGCGCCATCCGTATTAACTGCTTCTACGACCTCATAGCCCCTGCCGACGATATCCTGGTATTCCCTGTTGGCCTCTCTGATGATCGGCCGCGTCTTCTCCATGTCAGCAAAGCTTCTCTCCCGATAGACCATGTACTGCTCAGGGCTTACCACGTTCGAGATGAACGCAGGATCCTCCACATTGAACCGTGTCGGGATGCTGAAAGGCGGCAGAAAAGCATCGACCGTTGCCTGGTCAGGAATCTCGATCGGCTCCATGAAATGGGATGTGAAAAAACCGTCTATTGCGACGATCACGGGAAAGAGGGATTGCTCCGCGATCTTATACGCCTGGATGACCGTGTCGAGCGCCTCCTGGGCATCCTCACAGTAAAACTGCAACCAGCCCGTGTCCCGCTGGGAGAGGCTGTCCGACTGGTCGCTGCCGAAGGCCCAGGGCACAGCAACTACACGATTAACGTTGCACATGACGATCGGTACCCTGTTTCCGGAAGCAAAGTGAAGCATCTCGTGCATGAGTGCCAGGCCTTGAGACGCCGTAGCGGTGAAGGTGCGCACACCCGTAAGGGAAGCAGCGATGCAGGCTGCCATGGCGGAATGTTCCGATTCCGTCCGCATCATGACTCCGGTCAACTTTCCTTCGAGCTCCATATCGGAGAGCTTTTCGTAGATGGGCGTCTGCGGCGTGATAGGGTAAGCGGCCACAAGTTGTACCCGGGCGAGCCGGACCGCTTCAGCGACTGCGTAATTGCCTTGAAGAAGTTGTTTCATTTGCTCGCTCCTGTGCTTCCTATTTCAATTACATTTCTCGGGCAGCTCGTGGCGCAGATGCTGCAGCCCTTGCAGTAATCCATTTTCACGGTATAACCTTTCTTGCCTGTCTTCACGAGAGAGATGTCAGGACAGAGCAGGAAGCAGAGATCGCAGTCGGTGCAGGTCCCGCACTTGAAGCAACGATTGATTTCGGCTGTCATCTGGGACGGGTCAATGCCTTGCGCGACCTCCTTAAAGCCTTTTATACTTTGTTTCGGCGTTAGCGCATCAGAATCGTTCGTCCGTGTTCCATGAGAGAAACAGAGAGTGTTGATCTTCTCATAGGGAACGATTCTCTTCAAATCAACCGCGTACCCGTCGGGATCCATGAAGCTCTGAAAGGAGAACGAACGTCTATCGCCGATTTGATGGCTCTGGAATTCTTCCCCTACGTTTTTTCGTTCCAGGTAACAGTGAATTGCCAGAGCGCCCATCTTGCCACTGGCGATGGCGTCTGCCACAAATGCTCTTACCCCTGCGCTGTCTCCTCCGGCGAAGATCCCCTCGATGTTCGTGGCCGTGCTCTCGGGCGAAATCTCTATCACGCCTCTCCTGCTCAGCCGGAGCCCTAAGTCATTTAGGAACTTCACATCAGGAGCCTGTCCTATCGCTGCGATGACCGTGTCGAGCGGCACGACGAACTCAGATCGCGCGACGGGGGTCGGCTGGGGTCTACCGCTTTCGTCCGCGTCGCCGAGCGCCATGCGGAGGCATTCAATCCCTGAAAGACGGCCGCTTTCCGAAAGCAACCGTTTCGGTGAAGCCAGAAGGTCGATCTTTATCCCCTCCCGCTCAACCGCAGCCACGTCTTCTGGAAGAGCAGGCATCTCTCTCCGAGAGCGGCGGTATATAATGGTCACTTCTTTGGCGCCGATTCGTCTCGCGGTCCGTGCGCAATCGATAGCCGTATTTCCACCCCCTACCACCGCTACCTTTTTGCCGACTTTCACTTTTTCGCCAAGGTTGACGCTCCGCAGGAACTGTATCCCTTCCATTACCCCGGGGAGATCTTCCCCCTCGACACCAAGGCGCATCCCCTGATGGGCGCCCACAGCGATGAATACAGCCTGGTAGCTATTTCTGAGCTCGGCGAAAGCGATGTCTTTGCCCACCCGCACTCCCGTCATTATCTGTGCGCCCAACTGCTCTATGTAACCTATCTCTCTTCGGAGGATTTCTTTTGGAAGTCGGTATTCGGGAATGCCGTACCGCAGCATGCCTCCTGCTTCGGGCAAGGCCTCGAGAATCGTAACCGGGTAGCCGAGCCGGGCCAGATGATAGGCAGCGCTCAGGCCGGCAGGGCCTGAGCCGATCACCGCGACTTTTTCTTTTCTCGTCCTGGCCGGAGTTTCATGCTTTACATCGACCTTGCCGTGATCGGCCAAGTAGCGCTCGAACCCGCGGATGTTTATTGCTTCGTCAAACTCTTTCCGATTGCACTCCGATTCGCATGGGTGATAGCAAACCCTCCCGCACACGCCGGGTAAAGGATTGTCCTGCCTGTAAATGCGCAAGGCTTCATCGTAATTGCCAAGCGAAGCCGCACTGAAGGCCCGCGCAATATCGTTTCCTATGGGACACCCTCCGCGGCACGGCGATGTCTTCTCTGCGTAGACAGGTTTTTTGCTGCTCCAGTGGCCGGTGAAAAAAATTTCCGTGGTGCCCCTGGAGAAGGGGATTATCGGTTCTATATCTTCGATGCGTATGGTGCGATGGCTCATCTATAGCACTCCTTTATGCTAGTCAGATCAATAGAAGAGTTTCGTCATTTCATATGCCCGTTTTGCTGAGGCCACGTTGGCTGAAACCTTTGCGGGAACGGTCTCCTTGATCACCTGTTCCAGCAGGTCCATGGGCACTGCTTTGCTTGCCTTTGCGTAAGCCCCCAGTATCGCCGTATTGATTGTAGCCCCCATGCCCAACTCCTCCGCGATGGAGAGCGCATCAACAAGGGCAAGACGGAACTTTCTTAACGACCGGAAATCGTTATCGGTGAGGGCATTATTTATCAGGATGAGGCCTCCGGGCTTCAGCACTGATTCAATTTCTTTCTCGTCGACGAGGTCCGGGGCCATATAGATCATTTCATCCGGGGCTGTGATCTCGCACTTGAGGAGGATTTTTTTGTCATCCACCCTGAGGAAGCTCGCGACGGGCGCCCCCCGCCTTTCCCCTCCAAAGACAGAGAAGCATTGCGGGTACTTCCCCATTATGAAAAAAACCTTTGCGAGGATCTGGGACGCGATGACCGCACCCTGTCCTCCCCTGCCGTAAAATTTGATTTCAATCATCTGGATATCGTGCCTCGCTTTTGAGGAGTAGAGGAATCTAACTTGGGATACTGTACCCCAATAATCGAAGGGCCGTCAAGGCAAATCCAGAGATGAGGATCGCAGTTCAGACTGACTTGCATTCAAGCGGCCGACCCAGCTTTCGGCCGGGTGCCCTGGCCCCCAGCAGTCTGGTTTGGCCTTATTGACTGTTATCGGCACAATCTAGTAGACTGCCCACATCTCCACTCTTCATGGATTCCCAACATGCGCCGTTACTTGATTTTTATCACTGCGGGGCTGAGCCTCCTGATGTCCGCCATCGACAGCACGGCGGTGGCGGTCGCCTTCCCCAACTTCACGAGGGAGCTGCACACGAACGTCCTCTGGTCTGCGTGGACCATCTCCATCTTCTTTATTGCCGTGACTATGGCGATGCCGTTGGCAGGAAAGCTGGGCGACAGTTTAGGGCGCAAAAAGGTATTTCTCGTTTCCCTCATGCTCTTCACCGGCAGTTCCCTCGCCTGCGGCCTTGCACCCAGTATCTATGCCTTAATCGCTTTCAGGTTCCTTCAGGGTATCGGAGGCGCCTGTTTTCTTCCGACGGCGTCGGGGATCGTAAGTGATCAGTTTCCTGAGAACCGGGAAACTGCCATTGGCCTTTTTTCCAGTATTTTTAGCGTAGGAGCTGTTATCGGGCCGAACCTAGGGGGCTGGATCGTCAGCCAGTACTCCTGGCGCTACATCTTCTATATCAATGTACCCATCGGGATGCTCTTGATGGGTTCGACCATGCTCCTGCTCAAGGAACCCAGGATTTTCACCCGCCCTCGGGTTGACCTTGTCGGGGTCGCGCTCATGAGCGGGTCGCTGCTCTTCCTCATGTTCGGCCTGAATTTCGTTGGTGAGAGCTTCTCCACGCCCTCGATCCTTCTTGCCGCGCTCTTTGTGCTCGTCAGCCTTTTTCTCGCGGTTTGCTTTCTTCGGCAAGAGAAGCGGGCAGCGTCTCCGATCCTCGATACTGCGCTGCTCCAGTCAACACCATTTGTGGCGGCAAACATATCGAACCTGATGATCGGTATGGTGTCGATCGGCGTCTTTTCGTTCATTCCGCTCTATGCGACCTCAGTTCATAAGCTCTCCACGCTGATGAGCGGGGTGATTCTCACTCCCCGTTCCCTGGGCATGGCCATCGCCGCGGCAGTAACGAGCTTCTTTTTGAAAAGATGGGGTTACCGGTGGCCTATGGTACTCGGCTTTGGTCTCACCTCGGTCACTACCATGGCTCTTGCGCCGGCATTGTCCCTGTGGGGCGTTACGGGCGCCGGATGGGGAACCGCAGAAACGCTTGCATTCCTGCTCCTCCTGAACGGCATCGGTGGGGGGGTAACATTTCCCGCTGCCAACAACGCCTGCATAGAGTTGATGCCGGAAAAGGTAGGCACGATCGTCGGGCTGAGAAACATGTTCCGAAATGTTGGCGCGGCGCTCGGTGTTTCCCTCATTACCTTTATCCTTCATGTGAACTCTGATCCCGCCAACGGTTTCACCATCGTCTTTATCGCTTCGGGCCTCACGTTGCTGGCCTCCATACCCTTCCTCTTTCTCATGCCCGCAGGAAGAAAAGCATGGGGATAGGCCATTAAGAAACTCTTGCATCTCTATAGGTCTTGGAGGATAATGGGTTTGACCGAAAAGGTTCCACGACGGCATGAAATCTCCTGATGCCCCATCATCGAAACCGACTGTCCGCCAGGAACGCTGCTCCAAGGTTCGCTTCTCGAGCGCACAGTGCGATAGGTGCGTTGCCGGATGCCCGACCGATTCAATTCGAATCATTTACCCCGATCTTGCGATCGATGATACGTGCTCAGGGTGCGGCTTCTGCGTCGCTCTCTGCCCGAACGAGGTTTTCAGCTTCCCGGGAGAGAGTCCGATAAGGTTTGCGAATGATGAAGAGAAACCAGGCCCTCTTTACTGCTCGGGGCTTTTTGCTACGGGTCGTGCGCCTGCCAGGATTCTGCCACCTTCAGTCATTCCCTGTCTCGGATCGATCTCTACAGCCTTCATCCTGGCGCGCGTCCTTCAGGATTCGAAGCCTCTCCAGGTTGTGACGGGGTCTTGTGAAACGTGCCTGATGAAAGTAGGGAAGAATAGCTATCGCCAACGGGAACGGGAGATTCAGTCTCTCTTTGATTATCTGGGCATCGGTTTTTCTCCCGTAATAGTCTCAACAGCATCCGCGGCCGAGAGAGAAGAGGCCTCAAAACAATACGAAATCTTCCGGGCCAGTCAGGAAGAATCAAAGGCCCTCTCCCGCAGGGATTTTTTCAAACACTTGCGCGGCAGCGCCGCCACCCGCCGCTCGCGGCCTGCGGGAAACGCTGCACGCTCTGGAGATATCGAGTCCGAACAACGAGGCCCCACCAAGGAGAAGAGGACTCTCGTGGCGCTTTTCCGGAGATATGCCGGACGAGTAGCCGGGGAAAATGGGGCCGTTCCAGCGTTCATTGAGGTCGAGGCAGATGAAAACTGCAGCGGATGCGGCGCCTGCGCCAGCCTCTGTCCCACCGGTGCTCTCAGGCTTGACGAAGGCCCTTCGACAGTGCGGCTGCAATGGACGCCGGCTTACTGCTCCAACTGTAATCTCTGTTTCGACGTCTGTGCCCGGAAGGCGCTTCATTGGTTGCCGTGCCTGGACGCGGGGAGGATTGCCAACGAGAGCACATCAACACTCAAAGCGTTTCAACGGCACCTCTGTCAGGAATGCGGGAATAGATTTCTTTCTTCCGGTCCGAAGGCCCGCTGTGGTGATTGTTCGAAGACGGAAAACCTCATGGATGCGCTTTCGATGATGATTTACGGAGAGGAAAGGAGAACTGCCTCGTGACAAGGAAAGGAACCGCTACCCCTTCCGACATTCTGTGTGATGTTCTGGGCCCATTCCGCACGTCATTCTATCTCCTCCTTTCCAGGGCGTTCAGCCGGGAGCCGAATCAAAAAATGCTCAACGGCGTAGAGCACGTATCGGCCGGGCTCATGGACGCATGGGAATTGATGGGACTGCCCTCTGACCCCGATGTGGAGGCGAGCAAAGCCCTTTTGAAGACGTTCTTTTCGGAGCTCCGACAGAGGGATCTCGACGGAGTGATAGAGCAGTTGGCCAGAGACTATGCGTCCCTGTTCCTCGGTGTCGGCCCCAAAACCGTCTCTCTCTGCGAATCGGTCTATCGGAGCGCGTCAGGGCTGCTCTATCAATCCTCCCTTTTCGAGGTGCAGCAGTCATACAGCGAAACCGGCATGACAAAAAGCGACCAGTATCATGAACCGGAGGATCACATCGCCGTCGAGCTGAGCTACATGGCGAGGCTCTGCGAACTGACACAGGAGGCTGTCAAGGCAGGCAGAGAACAGGCCCTCAACTACCTCAGGCTCCAGCGGTTATTTCTTGAAGACCACCTTGTGCGATGGATCCCTCTTTTTTCGCAGCAGCTCATTGCCGCGTCGCCCCCCGGTTTTTACCGGGCCATGGCCCATCTCTTGAAAGGCTATATCGGGATCGACAACAGGCTGGTCGACTCCATGACTCAGGAACTGAACCTGAACCATAAACCCAGAACTGGAAAAGGCAGAAAGAAAGTAAGCAGTAAAAGGCCAACGACACACTACAAGACGTAAGGAGGTCTTATGCCCAAAGTGACGAGAAGAGCCTTCATGAAAGTAGCGGGGGTGGGCGCGGCAGCCCTTGCCCTGAGCGATCGCCTGCTCGTGTCCCGGGCCGGTGCGCAGGCAGGGGCGCAAGACAAGGAAGAAGCAGGGTACACCATCTGCGATGGCTGCAACGGGGTTCCTTTCTGCGGGATCAAGTTCTACCGCAGAGGCGACATTGTGACCCGGATAGAACCCTGGCCCGGGTTCCCCACGGCAACCCTCTGCTCGAAAGCCTATGGCACGCTGCAGCGGATCTATCATCCCCAGAGGATCAAGTACCCCATGAAGCGGACCAAGCCCAAAGGATCTCCTGACCCGGGATATGTGCGGATATCATGGGATGAAGCTTACGACATGATCGTAGGCCACCTGATGCGAATCAGAGAGAAGTACGGTCCTCATACGGTCTTCTTTTACGTGGGGGATCCCAAGGAGCCCAGAACCGCTGTCCAGCGCCTCGCAGCCACGTTCGGTTCCGTCAACTATGGCGATGAGAGTTCCACGGCTTGTCGAAAGGGAGCTAACACCGCCGAGGTATTGACCTACGGGTACGGCACCACCGGCAGTCCTCCGGGCAAGGATACCAGGTCCATGCTGATCTGGGGAACGAACCCGCCCTATTCCGGCCCGGCCAATGACTGGCAGGAGTTGCTCAAGGCCAAAGAGCGGGGAGTAAAGTTCGTCGTGGTAGATCCAAGAAACACTCCCACCGCAACAATCCTCGCAGACATCCACCTCCAGCCGCGGCTTAACACCACGGCAGCTCTGGCCGCCGGCGTCATGCATGTGATCTTCAAAGAGGGTCTCTACGACGAAGCCTTCTGCGCGAAATGGATACACGGGATTGATGAGTTGAAGGAATACGTCAAGGCCTTTACTCCTGAAAAGACTGAAGAGATCACGTGGGTCCCGGCAAAGAAGATTGTCGATGCCGCCCGTCTCTACGCAGGCAACGGACCCGGCGGCATGAAGACCAGCCCGCAGGGCACTACGCACGATCTGAACGCGGGCAACAATCACCGCGCCATCCTCATGATCCCCGCCATCTGCGGGTACATCGATGTCGCGGGCGGGGTGGAAGACCCCACCAATCCCTTGGAAGGCTTGGGGGGAAACTGGAGCAATGGCCCGCCCGTATTCTGCATGAGGAAGAAGATGAACGATATGAGAGAGCACCGCGTGGACAACAAGGATTTTCCCGCTTTCGCGGAGCTCAATTTCGATGTGCAGACTAACCGCATGGTGGAATACATTAAAGAGGGAAGGGTCAAGGCATTTCTCGCCTGGGGCTTGAACATGATGATCTGGCCCCAGACGCAGGAATACCAGAAAGCCTTCGAGTCCCTCGAATTTTCCATGGCCGTTGATTTCTTCTACAGACCGTGGACCCACAACTACGTTGATATGGTGCTGCCCGGGGCCGTCAATTACGAGAGGCTTGCCCCGTTTGCTGTTCATGGCCGCAAACTTTTCGGCCGGATGCCTGTAAAACCGGTCGGAGAGTGCAAAGAGGACTGGCAGATCGCTCTTGAGATCGGCGTGCGCCTCGGCCATCCGGAAATCTTTTTCAATGGGAACGTGGAGGCGGCCTGCGACGATATCCTCAAAATGTGGGGTGTGAACTACGCGGCCCTGCGCAAGGACATCGAGAAGGGAGTAGTAATTCCTCCAAAAAAACCTAACACGTACCGAAAGTACGAGGTCGGTATGATGAGACAGGATGGGAAGCCCGGGTTTCCGACGCCTTCGGGAAAAGTGGAGGCGGTCTCCCTGATCCTGAAGAAACACGGACTGACGGCCCTTCCGGAGTACAAGGAGGGGCTCAAAACCTCTCAAGAATATCCGTTGATCCTCCTTTCCGGGGGCAGGGTGCCCTATATAACCCACAGCAAATGGCGCGACGACGCACCATGGCTGCTGGAACTCCAGCCCCAGCCCCTCCTGGACATCCACCCTGACGACGCGGCAAAGAGGGGAATCAAGAAGGGAGATGAGGTGGTTCTGAAATCCCAGTGGGGCGAGATTCGGGTCAAGGCAAAACCTACCATCTTGGTGAGGCACGGGATCGTGGGCATCATGCACGGGTGGTCCAAGGCAAATGTGAATCAGCTCGTGCCAAGGCAGTTCGACCCGATCACAGGTTACCCGCCTTTTAAGGAAGTTCCTGTCCAGGTGATAAAGGCGTGAAAGAGACACAATCAAGAGAGGAGGAAATTCCATCATGGCACGATATGGATTGATTGTTGACCTGAATGTATGTACTGGTTGCATGACCTGCGTGCTCGCCTGCAAGCAGGAAAACCTTACCAAACCGGGCATCCAGTGGAACAAGGTTCTGGAGCTGGAGAGCCCCACGCTCGATCAGATCACGTACGTGAGGCAGGCTTGCATGCACTGTGACCATCCGCCCTGTGTGGAAGCCTGTCCTTCCAAGGCCATTTCAAAACGTGCTGACGGCATCGTGTTGATCGATCAGAAAAAGTGCACAGGCTCCAAGACCTGCATAGATGCCTGCCCTTACGGTGTGCCGCGATTGAATCCCAAGGAAGATTACTTTCCTGGAAATGCCATCCCCTACGAGCAGAATGCGGCGCCCTATCGCATCCAGTTGGCCGGCAAGGCATCAAAGTGCACTCTTTGCGCGCATCGCGTGGACAAGGGCAAAGAGCCGGCCTGCGTTGAAGGGTGTCCTTCGAAGGCTCTCATCTTCGGCGACCTTGACGACCCGAAGAGCCCGATACGACAGAGACTCTGGCAATCCAAGCAGCTTCTGGCCGAACAGGGAACCCACCCTAAGGTTTCGTATATTGCTCCAAAGAACGCCTTTCGGGGTTCAGAGCAGAAGATTCTGGAGAATAGGTAAACCACAGATCCGCGTACCACCGAGCTCGATCCATTAAACAGAGGCCCCGTTAATGGATAATGTAGAGGACATAGAAATGGACCACGGGGACGATTACAAGTACTCAGCCGATAACCGCAGGGCTGGTGAACCTGGCAGCGGACAGGAAAAAGCGTCGGGGAAGATCGCCACCGCTACCAAAGCGATCAGAGCTATAACGGCTATCGTTGTTTTCGGTGTTCCCTTGGTAACCGGAACCGCTACCCTGCTCGGCTATGGGGTCTATAAAGCATATAAGCGCATAAAGGGTGGCTCATAACTGGTATACGAGAGCCTGGGTGCCCCCATTACCCTGTCAAATGTTCGTAGAGACTGGAAGCGAGCAAGACTCGCGAAGGAGGAAAATGGATCGCACCTTTTTCGATGTACACATGCATGCCATGGACCTCAGCCACCCTAACCTGCGGGCGTTCGTTGGCCGCGATTATATGATCAATCTCATGTGGTCGAATTCGTATAACGAATATCTGGATCTGTTCATCAAGACGAGCCACATTGGAGATAAACAAAAAGTTTTATTCTGCAACGTGAATCCAACGAGGTTCCTGTTTCTCTAGCCAGGCGAAAGATGCGCCGTTACCTCATCTTCCTCACCTCCGGCTTGAGCCTCCTGATGTACGCCATCGACAGCACGGTGGTAGCGGTCGCCTTCCCCAACTTCACGAGGGACTTACATACGGATGTTCTCTGGTCCGCGTGGACTATCTCCATCTTCTTTATTGCCGGCACCATGGCCGTGCCGTTGGCTGGAAACCTCGGTGACAGTTTCGGACGCAAAAAGGTCTTTCTCGTTTCCCTCATGCTTTTCACCGGCAGTTCCCTCGCCTGCGGCCTTGCGCCCAGTATCCTTGCCTTAATCGCCTTCAGGTTCCTTCAGGGCATTGGAGGCGCCTGTTTTATTCCTACCGCATCGGGGATCGTAAGCGATCACTTCCCCGAGAACCGGGAAGCTGCCATTGGCCTGTTTTCCAGTATTTATAGCGTAGGAACCGTTATCGGGCCAAACCTGGGGGGCTGGATCGTGAGCCAATACTCCTGGCGGTACATCTTCTATATCAATGTACCGATCGGTATGCTCTTGATGGGTTCAAGCATGCTGCTGCTTAAGGACTCCAGGATATTTTCGCGCCCTCACGTCGACCTTGCCGGGGTCACGCTTATGAGCGGGTCGCTGCTCTTCCTCATGTTCGGCCTGAATCTTGTTGGTGAAAGCTTCTCGATCCCCTCCGTCCTCCTTGCGGTGCTCTTTGTCCTCGCCAGCCTTTTTCTCGCGGTTCTCTTTCTCCGGCAGGAAAAGCGGGCAGCTTCTCCGATCCTCGATATTGTCCTGCTCCGGTCAACACCGTTTGTGGCCGCAAACGCGTCGAATCTGATTGTGGGTATGACCATGATCGGTGTTTTTTCGTTCATACCGCTCTATGCGACCTCGGTCCATAAGCTTTCCACGCTGATGAGCGGGGTGATTCTCACTCCCCGCTCCCTGGCGATGGCTATCGTCGCGGGAGTAACGAGCTTCTCTTTGAAAAAATGGGGTTACCGGTGGCCTATGGTACTCGGTTTTGGTCTCACCTCGCTTACGACCATTCTTCTTGTGCCGGGACTATCCCTATGGGGCATCACGAGCATTCGATGGGGAACCGTAGAAACCCTCTCGCTTCTGCTTCTCCTGAACGGGATCGCTGGAGGACTGGTATGGCCCGCCGCTAACAACGCCTGCATAGAGTTGATGCCCGAGAAGGTGGGCACGATCGTCGGGCTGAGAAATATGTTCAGGAATATTGGCGCAGCGCTTGGTGTCTCCGTCATTACCTTCATCCTTCATGTGAGCTCTGATCCAGCCAGCGGCTTCACGATTGCCTTCATTTCCTTCGGCCTCACGTTTCTGCTTTCAATTCCTCTCCTCTTTCTCATGCCCGCGGGAAGGAAAGCATGGGGATAGCCCAGGCCCGGGCGTACAGACGTAATGTATTTGTTCTATCGGATAAAATGAAGGGGGACTAGCTTCGCAAGGTCTGCAAGAGAAGGAAGCGTCGATACTGCCTCTTTTGTTCTTTCAGTTCTTCGGGAGACGACCTTCCGCCACAGGGAGAAGGGGAGGATATTTTCCCGTACCTCAGCGGATTTGCCCGCTCCAAGATGGAGAGATAGCTGCATAGCTTCTTTACAGAGGGCGTGTCTTTCTCGGGTTTCATGGCCTGTTTAGATATTACACATCCTAACGCCTGTTTGTCGAGCCTTATATTTGCGATGCTCTACACCGTGCAATGAAAGCAAGGCCACACCGAAAGACTTGCGTATTACGCTACAAGACCAGGAGGTGTAAGATAGAAGGCTGGCCGGTTTGATGGGGGCAACGCAGCCGAAAATCGGCGCTTATTATTCACTGGTTGCCGACCCGGAACAACTTGCGGAGACAATCGCCCTTTTCACGAGGGTTTTGATAATCTCGACCTTGTAGGCGTTATCACTCAAAGGCTTTGCCCCCTCTACCGCCAATTGCGCCGCCGCCTCAGCCGTTGGGATGTCAACCTGACGTTCCGCGAGGAATTTCTCGGCCTCCCGCGCCCGCAAGGGCTCTGCAGCCACCCCGCCCAAGGCGATACGGGCTTCGGAACAGACGCCATCTTGCATGGTCATAACACATGTGACACTGGCAACAGCAAAATCGATAGGTTTTCGCAAGGTGAACTTTGAGTACACCTGTCGCGATCCCGCAGCCGGCTTCGGAACTTGAATCTCAGTTATTAACTCATCATCGGCCAGAACAGTCGAACGTGTTGCAGTGGCGGAAAAAAACTTTTGTGCGCTTAACGCCCGCTTGGTTGTCACGACATGCGCGTCCAGCGCTACGAGCGCCATGCCTATGTCCGAAGGGCTTACAGCCACGCAGCCGCAATTGAAGCACCTCCCGGCCTCTGCGATTACAGCCTCGGCCCCGGCGCCCCCGTCTTCTTCGTCCAGGCCCTTGATCCGTTCAGCTTTTGCCATAACAGGAACTATTATACGGGAGGCTGAATTATAGGAAGGCACGGTGAAACGAGGCTCGGCTTCATGAGCCTGGAGCGACGGCTCGTCGCCCTGGAGCCACGAATGAATGGCGCGGGCCGCATTTCGCCCGGAGGTCACGGCCTCGATAACCGTTGAAGGGCCGGTCACGAAGTCGCCGCCTGCAAAGAGATTCTTGTCGAGGAAAAGCGGAGAGCTGCCTCCGCCTTTTACCCTCCGTCGCAGGTCGGCAGAAAGAAATGATCTATCCGGCTCCTCGCCAATGGCCTTGATAACCGCATCGACGGTCATGGTAAAGTCTGAGCCTTTCTTGGGCGCCGGGGCTCGCCTGCCCGATGCGTCCGGAGGACCGAGTTTCATGCGCCTGCAGGTCAGAAGGACGCTTTCCTTTATCCGGGCCGCTTCGACCGGCAAAGTAAGGAACTTGAAAGGGATACCGTCTTCTTCCGCTTTGACGATCATATCCTTCAGGGCCGGCATCTCGTTCCGGGTTCGCCGATAGAGCACCACGGGTCTGGCGCCGAGCCTGAGAAGCGTCCTTGCTACATCGATGGCCACATTCCCGCCGCCGATCACGGCGACCCTCTTCCACGGCATTTCCCGGGAGCCCATATTCACCCTGTTGAGGATAGAGAGTCCTGACAGTGCGATCTCTTCACCCTTGATCCCCAGGAATCGCTCTTTCCACGCGCCTGCCGCTGCAAAAACCGCGTCGAAAGTCTCCATGATGCCTTCCGTGGCAAGGTCCTTTCCGACGGTAACGCCACACTTGAACGTGATCCCCATGGCCTCCAGGGCCCGAATTTCTTTCTCTACAACGCCTTTCGGCAGGCGATAGGGCGGTATCGCGGAGACGAGCATACCTCCCGGCTCGGGCGCCCTTTCGAAGACCGTCACTCCGTGTCCATCCCTCCTCAGATAATAGGCTGCCGCGAGCCCGGCAGGCCCCGAGCCGATAACGGCCACCTTCCTTCCTGATTCAGTGGAGGGAGACCTGAAGAATCGGCCCGGGTTCTCAAGGATGCGATCACCCAGGAATCGCTCAACACAGCGTATGGCCACGGGGTCATCGTACTCACGACGGTTGCACGCGGGCTCACAGAACATCGGGCAGACCCTGCCGGTGACGGCCGGCATCGGATTGGCTGCGAGAAGGATCTCGGCTGCATCCGAAAGATCGCCGCTCTTGACTTTGCTCAAAGAGAGGGGGATATCAGTCGAGGCCGGACAGTGTGAAGAGCACGGATATTGCTCCATTGGGGCCGAGCCGAATATGGAGTGATACCTGTTGTCGCCGAAAAGGGCATTACATACCTTGCCCCCTTTTCGCAGGCAGACGATATGCCCTCCCAGGTGGTCGGGATATCTGTAGTACCAACAGCGGACGTCCTGGGCGAGGTTTCCACCCACTGTGGCCGCATTTCTGACTTGGGGCGTTGCAACGGAGCGGGCCGCTTCGGCGAGGACCTTATACTTCTCATTGATCAGTGGTGAGGCGGCTATGTCGGCAAGCGTGGCAAGGGCTCCGATCTTTAGCCCCTCTCCGTCCTCACGGATGGAATCGAGCCCCTCGATGCTTTTTATGTTGATGATCGCCTCTGGGTAGTCGGGAAGAAATTCGTTTTTCAGTGCGCCTAAAAGATCTGTGCCACCCGCGAAAAGCCGGGCCTTGCCCCCATAGCGTTTCAACGCGGCAAGCGCCGAATTTATCGAACGGGCGTTGATGTGGGAAAAAGGCCTCATGAGACACCTCCTTGACGAACGGGCGGTATCTTCCCGAGGGCCCTGAGAATCTTGTCCGGTGTAAGCGGGTACTCGTGCACCCATGTGCCGATGGCGTTTGAAACGGCAATGAGGACCGCGATAGGTCCCGGAGCCGTCGCAACTTCTCCGACCCCTATCGCCCCAAAACGATGGGTGGGAAAAGGTGTTTCAAGAACCACATTGTCTATCGGGGGTAGTTCCGAGAAGGTGCGCCACTTGTAGTCGATCATGTTGGCGTTAAGCGTACGTCCGGTTGAGGGGTCGAGGATCGTTTCCTCAAAGAGGGCGCTATCGAGACCCGCCGACCCCAGGCACCCGTTGAGCTGGCCTTCAAGGGCCTGTGGGTCCATGATCTGGCCCACATCGGTTGCATTCACGACACGCACCAGATCCACCTTTCCGGTTTCGGTATCGACTTCCACCTCGACAAAAGTCGTCATACAGTTGGACATGCTGTAATCATGCTCAAAACGCCCTATCCCGGTCACGGTCCGGTCGAAGCCCATCGCCCTCCAGGGCACCTTCCTCTCAGGGTTGGAGCGGGCAAAGATCATTCCGTCCACGGTGTCCAGCTCGTCCGGCCCTGCCTGGAGCGCGGGAGCGACTATCTCAAAAAGCTTCTTTTTCGCATCTTCGGCGGCAGCGATCAGGGCGCTTGCGATTGCATACGTACCCCTGGACCCCGATGGTCCAAACTCGTACGGGTTAAAGAGAGTGTCCGACGGCGTGACGGTTACGCGGTCAAGGGGCAATTGAAGCACTTCAGCTACCACCTTGTGGAGATTGCTCCACTGGCCTGTTCCGTGCTCCGTGAGGTTGGAATTAACAAGTACCGTTCCATCCGGCCGAAGTTGAACATAGGCTTCCGAGGAATCCTCGCCCACGTCTGCATTTCCGTGTATGCCTACGCCTACGCCTCTGCGCTTTGTGCCGCTCACCGAACTGGGCTTGAGCCACCCTTTCCATTTCTCCCTCCAGTCAAAACGCTCGGCGCCTTTCTCCATGGCCCTCCAGTACTCTGCTCCCCTGTACGTATACCAGATGCCGTCCCTCCAGAAGTACCCGTCCCCGGGTCTGGCAAAGTTCTTCTTGAAGAATTCCAGAGGATCGACGCCCGCCTTCTCCATAGCGAGACAGAGAAGGGGAATGAGGGCGCATTTAAGCTCTTGGCCGCCGAAGCCGCGGACCGGCCCCGAGGCATTGCGGTTGGTGCAAACGATGATGGGCCTCAAATCCCAATTCGGGCATCGGACCATCAACTGAGCTTCACCGGCCCCGACCCCGACCATGAACTGGGTGCTGAAGGAATAGTGTCCCGTCCCGACAAGCCATGTGCCTGATACTGCCGTTACGGTTCCATCTTTTTTCATACCTACCTTTGCGCGCATGCGGGAGCCGAGTCGGAGCGTAAACGTAGCCAAATGCTCCCCTTTGGTCAGGATGAGCTTCACGGGCCTGCCCGTGGCCTTGCTGAGGAGGAGCGCGTATGTCTGCATCTGCCAGGACATGGTCCGTGATCCGTAGCTCCCGCCACAGGGACCGCCGTGAATTCTCACGTCTATCTTTCTGCCAAAGTTGTGATAGAGTGCGATCTTGTCAAGGTAGGGCGATTGATTTGCAACCCAAAAGGTGGCCTTGTTCGGGTCTTCCCACAGAGCAACTACGCCCGGAGGTTCGGGCGGAATAGGGTTCGGCGTTTTCTCGTACCCAAAGGTCCCTTCGGTTATGACGTCGGCCTCTTCAAAACCTTTCTTCACATCCCCCATGACCACTTGCGTTAGCCCCTTCGGACCGAGAATGCCCGAGCCCGGTGTGGCGATATTGCCCGGAAGGTCGTCATGCAATTGGGGAGCGCCGGGCTTAAGGGCATCATCCACGTCAAAGACCGCTGGAAGGATCTCGTATTCCACGTCGATAAGACGAAGCGCCTTTTTGGCTGTCTCTTCACTGGTGGCTGCCACAAGTGCGACTGCATCGCCCACATAGCGGACTTTACGATCGAGAATGCGAACTACCCTGGGCGTACCTCCCTTCCAATCGGGGACGTCTTCCCAGGTAAGTACCGCCTTAACGCCCTTCAATCTTCGCGCCTTGCCGCAGTCGATCCTTTTTATGACCGCGTGGGGGTGAGGGCTGCGGAGTACTTTTGCGTGGAGGAGATCGGGAAATTTGATCTGCTTGTTATCGTCAAGGAACCTGGTTGCTCCGGTGACGATGTCAACGGCATCTCTTCTGGGTAAAGCCTTGCCTATGTATCGGTATGTGTCGGCCATTTTTTCACCTCATCTTCTCTGACGCTGCGAGGACAGCCCTGACCACGTGGTAGTGGCTGATGCACCGGCAGAAATTGCCGGACAGCGCTTCTTTCACCTCGTCCTCCGTGGGGTGGGGGGTTTCGTTGAGGAGGGCCTTTGCGCTCATAATCATGCCCGGCGTGCAATACCCGCACTGAAACGCGGTATGGTCAACAAATGCTTGCTGAAGGGGATCGAGACTGCGCGTTTTCGGGTCCCTGAGTCCTTCGATGGTTCTTATCTCCTTTCCGTCGCACTCAACCGTGAGCGTCATGCAGGAGAGCCTGGCCTTTCCATTTATGAGCACGGTGCAGCACCCGCACGCGCCATTGTCGCATGAGAGCTTGGTACCCGTCAGACCGAGTGTCTCCCTGAGGGTATGGGTCAGTGTGTCTGAGACTTGCAGCTTATCATCACCCTGTCCGACCTCCAGCTCATACCGTTGGTCGTTGACGGTCAGGCTGATGAAAGGCGTCCGGCCGGATGTTCTTTTGCTGTCTTTCATCGTTCCCATCACTCAGTCCTCCTTTTTCGATCGAGTGGCTCCCACGAGTCATAAGGCATAGTTGAGAGATAAAGGATTTGACGCCGGGTTTGGTCCAACGCGTCATGGTCTGCAAAGCGCTCACCCTTGCTGCCTCGTTATCCATCAAACATAGCCTCAGCCAGAAAATCAAGACAAAGACTGAAAATACAAAGAGCCGTTCCTCAGCTGTGAGGAACCTAAGTGTTATTGCCTTTACCGGCCGGGAAACGTCCCGCATGCCCCTGGACAATACCTCGGATCCTGCGCTCGCGAGCAGGAAGGCCGTGCCTCGCCTTTCGAGGTATGGAAACTCTTATCACAAGTGAGCTGGCCTGTAAATGGTAAACAACAGACACCATTGACCATCATCTCCGTCTTCTTACCGATCGCGCGTCAGGGGTCTTGTTTTTTTTGCACACATGGTGCTCTTCATGAAACCAACATTTCTCCGATGGTACCTTCTTTCTTTTGGTTGTGCACCTGTTGTATACTTCACATGCCGCACCTCACGAAGTCGAACGGAACGGCATAGGAATGATTGTTGCGGGTTCCGTGTTACGAGTTCAAGAATCCAACAGCAAGAACGTGCCGGCCAGGAGGATGCAAAAGAAGATGAAAGAGATACGGTTGCATGGCAGGGGAGGGCAAGGGGTAGTGATGGGTGCTGAGATGCTCGCCTACGCATTTGTTCTTGAGGGTAAGTATGCCTCTTCATTCCCGACGTTCGGGGCTGAAAGGAGAGGAGCACCGGTGGCTGCGTTTCTCCGATGTGACGAAAAGCCGATCAGGGAAACACATCAGATCTATGATCCGGACTGTATTATGTGTCTGGATCCTTTCATAGGAAGATCACAGGAGATCTTCAAGGGTCTGAAAGGTGACGGCATAGCAATCATAAACACCCCGAAGCAGAGCCTGGAAAACTGGCCAGACAGTCTTAAGGTTCTCGGTTTGATCGATGCGACAGCCCTCGCCCTTCATGAGATTGGAAGGGCGATTGTGAATACCTGCATGCTTGGGGTGATAGCACGGGTCACGGGCTGGGTAAAACTCGACTCCGTGCTGTCGAGCTTGGACATGAATTTTGAAGGAAAACTGCTGCAGAAAAACATAGACCTGGTGAAGCGTGGCTACGAGACCGTGGCCGTATCGGTAAAGGAAGGATAGAGATGAAATTTATAAGCAAATTTGAAGGACCCTGGTCAACGCCCGCTGAGCCGCTCGATGTTAAGACGGGTGAGTGGCGGTCGCAGAGGCCGATTACTAAAAGCGAAAAATGCCGCCAGTGCGGTTGGTGCTTTATCTTCTGCCCTTGCGGATGCAGGAAGGAAACGGGAAATTATTTTTCCGCCGATCTCGACTATTGCAAAGGCTGCGGGGTCTGTGCCAGAGTCTGTCCCGCCAGAGCAATCACGCTGGTAAGAGAGGAGATCTGATGGCAACGATGGACTTAAGGGGTCAAACGAGAGTGCTAGATGGAAACCGGGCAGGGGCTTATGGGGTACTATTGTCGAAGCCGGACGTCATTGCCTCCTATCCGATCACTCCGCAGACGCCCTTACTGGAGACGATTTACAAATTTGAAGCCGAAGGTTTACTCAATGCAGAAATGGTCGAGCCCGAAGGAGAGAACTCGGCCATGGGCGTGCTCATAGGGGCATGCGCAGCCGGTGGGCGCACGTTCACGGCGAGCTCCTCCCAGGGATTATCGTTTATGAATGACGCCTATCTTCTTGCCGCGGGAAACAGGTTTCCCATCGTGATGGCAATCGGCATGAGAGAGCAGGTGAGCCCGCACGGCGTCGTGGCAGGGCAGCAAGACGCCGTCCTGGTGAAGGATCATGGCTGGATTCAACTCTACATGGAATCCTGCCAGGAGATTCTTGACTCGATAATCATGGCCTATCGACTGGCGGAAGATTCAGACGTTCTGCTGCCGGTCAATGTATGCTACGAAGGATTTTTTCTATCACATCATTCCCAGAGAGTAGAGATTCCGCGGCAGGAAGAGGTTGATACATTTCTTGCTCCGCTTAAGGCTATGGAAAGGCCCAAATGGACGCTCGATGATCCGATGGTCTTTTCCAGCTACACTGTCCCTGCGGAGCTGTTTACCGAATACCGGTATAAGATGTGTGCAGCGCACCAGAGGGCAAAAGCAAAGTTCGACGAGATCGACAGGGAATTTGGAAAGCAGTTTGGACGGAGCTATGGCGGTCAGATCGAAGAATACAGAACAGAGGATGCGGAGGTTGTCATTGTCTCCATGGGGTGCTCCACAGGGACGGCAAAGGTAGTGGTTGACAAGAAACGCGAAGCAGGGCTCAAGGTCGGGTTGATCAAGGTACGGATGTTCCGTCCGAGCCCGAGGGAAAGGTTGGTCAAAGCCCTTAACGGGAAGAAAGCGATAGGAGTGATCGACCGCAGCGTCTGCTATGCCTGGAACTGTGGTCACAATTTTGTCGAGCTAAAAACACTCCTGAGTGATCTGGATAAGCCGGCACCCTGGTTGATCGATTTTATCGGAGGTTTAGGAGGCGCGGATATCACGGCTCTTCAGGTGGAACGCGTTATTGACAGGACTTTCGCGGCGGCCAGAGGAGAAGAGCAGCCGCCTGTGACCTGGCTGTCATTAGAATAATAGAGGGAGACGGGATTTGGAAAAGAAAAAACATATCATTATAGGATGCGGCACGGCTGCTCTCGCAGCCTTGAAGCAAATGAGAAAAAATAACTCCGAGGATGAGATTAAGCTCGTTACGATGGAGCCTCACCTTCCCTATTCTCCCACATCGCTGCCCTACCTCATCTCCGGCAAGATAAAGGAATCTGAAATTCCCATGGTGTCGGACGATTTTTTTGATCAGATGAAAGCAGTATGGGTCAGAGGCAAGCGGGTTGATCATGTGGATACGGAAAAAGGAGAGGTTCTTTATGATTCTCGTGAACGGGAATCTTATGATACTCTCCTGATCGCGACAGGCAGCGAGCCCGTTCTTCCTCCGATTCCCGGCCTGGAGAATGAACAGGTCCTACAGATGAGGGTCCTCGATCATGCCAGGGATCTGATGAAAAGAATGAAGGGAACTCAAGCCGCTATCATTCTCGGTGCCGGTCTGATTGGCATGCACGTGGCTGAGTGCCTGGCCGAACACGGCGTTCAGGTGAAGGTAGTAGAGATGCTCCCCCGTATCCTCCCTGCCTATTTTGACGAGGATGCGTCCGGCATGATCCAACGTGTATTGGAGAAGCATGGAGTGAGCTTTTTTGTCGGTCGACGGGCGAAGGAGGTAGCCTGGAAAAAACGCTCGGCTGAAGTATCGCTGGAAGAGGGAGAGCCCTTACAAACCGACCTGCTGATGGTGGCGACGGGGGTGAGGCCTCGCGTTGCTTTCTTAAATGGAAGCGACGTGAAGATCAAAGACGGTATACTGGTCGACAGCACGATGAAAACAAGTGTTGAGAACGTATTTGCCGCGGGAGACGTAGCTGAGGCTAAGAGTTTTCTTACCGGCGAGCATGGCCTGAATCCCATTCTTCCGAACGCCGCCGAACAGGGGAAAGTTGCCGGCAGCAATATGGTGGGCGAGAAAAAAGAGTACTCAGGCTGGTTGCCGATGAACACGTTCAATTTTTTTGGCCACCGCGCTGTCTCCGTCGGAAAAATACTACCGGCCAAAGACGATGAGGTGCTCCTGGAAAAAGATGATAAAAACGGAACGTACAGAAAGATCGTTTGCAGGCAGGACAGGCTTCTGGGCGCGACCTTCCTCGACACCGATGTGGATGCCGGTGTTTTTCAATACTTGATCAGGGGGAGGGTGGAGATAGGCCCGCACAAAAAGACGCTCATCAGGCAACCGCGCGAAGTAAGTCTGTGGTTGATGCGAGAATCTGAGAAGAAGGCAACAGTCTCTATCGAGGAGTAGGGGCAGAACACAGGTAAAAACAAGAGCTAAGGTTGAGGAAAGATGCCTTATCTTTTTCCTATTTGTTCTGAAGAGAGGTCAGTGATATGAAAAGCTTTTATGATACGTTGCGCATTGAAGAGGATGTGTGCCCTCCTGATTGCACGGCATGCCGCACGCGATGCGTTGAAGTGAAACAGGACAAAGGTTCGGCAGGGAACGGCATTCGGGAGATCCATGTTCCCGAGATTGGTGTTCACACGGCCAATACGTGCAACCAATGCTCGGAACCGGCTTGTGTCGATGCCTGTCCTACAGGGGCGATTACAAAAAGTGAAACCGACGGAATCGTGCGGATCACGCAAACGAAGTGCCTCGGTTGCGGATTGTGCGATCTTGCGTGTCCTTACGGGGGGATCGAATTCGACGCAGCCGCGAAGAAGGCTTCAAAATGTGACCTGTGCGATGGCGACCCTCAGTGTATAGAAGTCTGTCCGATTCACGCCGTTTCCTTGATGAAAGCACGCTCCGTGGTTGAGCACTTCCATGAGGATCCCTTACTCATGGGGTCCTCGTTGTGTGTAGGCTGCCCCGCTGAGACAACGCTCCGGTTCGTGCTCAGGGTGATGGGTAAAGATACGTACCTGTTCGGAGCCCCGGGATGTGCTACCAACGTGATCAACGGAATGGGGATCCGGACGATGGTGCGCATTCCCAGCCACATGTCGAACATGACAACGGTGCCCTCCACAATGACGGGCGTCAAGAGATATCACAGAAAGATGGGCCGGGATGTGAGGTGCGTGGCGTTTGTCGGTGATGGGTGTGCCACAGATGTGGGATTTCAGCCCCTCTCAGGTGCGGCAGAGAGGAACGAGAACATCATATTCATAACGTACGACAACGAAGGCTACATGAATACGGGTATCCAGAGAAGCAGCACCACGCCTTACGGGGGATGGACCACGACCACGCCCGCAATGGGAAAGCGGAAAGGGAAACAGATGACTTCCAAAAACGTGCCCCTTATCATGGCAGCGCATGATATTCCCTATGTCGCAACCGCGGTCATCGGCTATCCTGAAGACTTTCTCATGAAATTGAAAAAGGCCATGGCCGTAAAGGATGGGATGTCGTACATCCATATACTGAGCCCCTGCATTCTCGGTTGGGGGTACGGTATATCAGAATCTCTGGACGTGGTGCGGGCAGCTGTGGATACAAATTATTTCCCTCTCTGGGAGTACGAGCGCGGAGAATACCGGTTGACCCATGTAGTGGAGAAGCCGAAACCGATTACTGAGTATACCAAGCTCTTGAAGAAGTTTGCCCACCTGGATCAGCAGGAGTTGGATGAGCTGCAGAGAATCGTTAATAAGCGCTTTAATCACATCAAGGCTCTCACCAGGATCGAAAGAGCACCGAGTGAAGCGCAGCTTGCCTGATGGCAATTGCAGCACGCATAAGGCGCGGCAATATTCCATAATACACAAAACAAGGAGGGTTGTCTGCTTAACCTTCGCTTTAGTCCTTGCCTCAACCTGTCTTGTCTCTTACCTGTTCTTTCCGATCCCCCTCATCTTTTTTAGTAATTAGCCGATCATTTAGATTAGGGAGTATATAAAAATGATTAGGGGGAGCGGCACCGTTGGTTGAAGAAAAGACTGCCAGGGACTGGTTTGTGGAGGCCTGTCAGCTTGACCAAATCGAGGGCTTGCCTGAAAGAGCTATACAGGCATACAAGGAGTGTCTCCGCGTTGACGATGAGTACGCTGATGCCTATGTGAACCTTGGTTTCATCTATCTGGAAAGGGACGAGTATGAACAGGCTTTGAAATGCTTTACGCGGGTCACCGAATTGGAGCCGGATAACCCGGAAGCATTCAACAACCTTGGATTCGCGTACGAGAGGATGGAACGACTGGGCAGCGCAAGGCAGATGTACGAGCGGGCCCTGGAAGCTGATCCAAATGATGAGGAGGCGTATATAAACATCGCTCACATCGCTGATCTGCAAGGAGATTACGAAGGGGCCATGAAGCAATATCAGAAGGCCATCCGGGCAAACCCCGAGTCCGTTTCCGCGCATTTCTGCCTGGGGCTCCTGTATGACCGGCATGATCTATTTGAGGAAGCGATGGCTCAGTACCAGGAGGTTCTTAACCTGGACCCCCGCCATATCAAGGCTCTCTTCAACCTGGGAAATTTGCACGTGCAGCATGGAGAGTATGACCAGGCCATCTCCTGCTTTAAATGGGTACTCAACCTCAACAGTACCAACGCTGAGGCATGCAACAACCTGGGGTCGGTCTATGAGGGGCTTGGACGGTACGATGATGCCATCGAAATGTACAGGAAATCGATTACCTTCAAATCAGTTCAGGAAGAGGCCCATTGCAATCTAGCCAGCCTGGAATACCGGATGAGTGCTGAGCACCCAGCTGACGCAAAGCTAGAGGCGATAGTTAGCAGGCTCCAGTTTGTTCTGTCGGTAAACCCGAGAAACGCGAACGCCCAGCAAATTCTTCAAAGAATAGAAAACTCGAACAGGACCGAAGTTACCCCTGCACAGGATCTCTCGGACAATACATGACTCATTGCCCGGCGGCTGCTTTTTCACCCGTTTCCGTCTGTGCTATTTCCCTTTCAAAAGCGTTAAGGACAAGAGCTTTTATCTCGCTCCAGAGGGCCACAGGATCAACGGCGGTCTCGCTGGTCAGCTGTGGATATTTGTCGAGGGTCTGAGCGGCTAGGCTCCCTGCCAGTTTGGCACGATTCTCCCGCGTTGACGAAGTAGCCATCTTCAGAAGTTGGAGCGGGATGCCGACCTTGATCTTGAACTTTCCAACTATGGCCTCCTCGTAAAGCTCCGTCCGTGTCTCGTCGGGAACTGACCGGCGTGTCTCCTCCTGAACTGTTTCAGGAGTACCCTCGAAAGTTTCGTGGGACTCCCCAAAAGCAGTCTTACCATCAGTAGCTTCATCGTCCGAAGAAACTTCAGGCACGTTCAAAGACTTATCCTGGAGGGTAAAAGACTCTGAAGGTTCCTCTTCGGTCTTCTCTTCTTCTGCGTTTGTTTGGAGAGCGCCGCCCAGCAGCCGCTTGCGAGGTCTCCTCTTTTGCAGTGCCGGACCGGTGAGCTTCTGGAAGCGTTCCGCTATCTGTTTCGCAGTCACGCCGTCTACAAGCTCGAATCCGTTTGTTTCTCCTGCTTTCAGACAGAGTTTGCAGATCTTGTTGATGAGGCGGGGGACACCGTGTTCTGAGTATTCCCAGAGTATGTCGACGGCCTCGTCCGTGAAGATCTTTTTCGAGCCGCCCGCAAGCCTCAAGCGAGTCTCGACGTAGTCTTTGATCAGGTCGGGCGATTGAATCTTGTCGATCCTGCAATAGGTGCCAATGCGCTGGAAGAGGTTTGCTCGACGGGGATGTTCTAGTCTCCGCGCCAATTCTATCTGCCCGGCCAGAACGATGGTAAAGAGGTTCCTGTTATCTTCCTGCATGTTTGTGAGAAGCCTGAGGCTCTCGAGATTTCCGGGAGGAAGGGCATTCGCTTCGTCTACGAACAGGAGAACCTTTTTTTCTTCGTCAGCCGTCTGGAAAATTATCTTGTTAAAGGTCTCCAGCAGATCGATGCGTTTCTGGATCTCGCACGGCTGGCCGGTGAGCTGTCCGACTATCTCCCTCATCAGCTGCACGAAAGACATGTCGGGGTTGGTTATAAAGGCAACTTTGTATTTGTCCTGAGAAAGGTTATCCAGGATCAGCCTGAGGGAGAGGGTTTTGCCCAGCCCGACATCTCCTATGATGACGGCTATGCATTCGTTGCCTTCCTCTATGGCGAATAACGTCTCTGCTATTGTGTTTTCCACAGAAGCGTGCGACTCGACGTACATCGAAGGGTCAGGAACATTGTCGAACGGCGGCTTTTTCAGACCCCAATATTCAAAATACATTGTCTCCCCCTTTTGCCCAAGTCTCTGCGCTTTCGCCGAGATGGGCAAGAATGTCTTCCAGCGCAAAACGTCTCAGTCTGCCGATTTTGTAACTCTTGAGCTTGCCTGTTTTGATCAGTCTGCCAAGGAAAGTCCTGCTTACCTGTAACATGTTGCACACGTCCGAAGTGGTGAGCATTTTGGAGAGGTAGACCTGCTTGAAATAGAAATTGAATATGATTTCACCATCCTCGGACCGCTCCACACCTACGCTCGATCCGTCAGCTTCAGCGCCCAGGAGAAGCTTGAAATAGGCATGAGACTTGACTACGTCTGCCTGTGTGGGCGTCAACTCTATTGAGAGTTTCTGATCGTCGGGTCCAGCGACGTCTCCGCGCAAAGGATATTCCCAGGCCAGAGAGATCCCGTCAGACGCTCCAATCGCTTCGTGTTTCAGCCCGTCTGCCACGCAGTAGTCCGGGCTCTCAGCCACACCGAGTCCGATCTGGCCTTCGAGCCTTCTCCTCCTCACGATACAGAGCTTTTCCATAATCCTCTTTATCGGCTCATACTGCCGTTTGCTTGAGCCTCTGATCTGGTCGGGTTACGCCTCGACGCACCCCGCATGATAATTATCGGTAAAGTAAGCAAAATTTATTAGTCTGCTGCCAACCAATCCGATCTTATTTCAAAAGAATTATCGGCCGAAATTTGTAATGTTGAACCCATATTATCCTTTTCTCTCCTGGGCTTCTTGTGCTACAAATTGGTTTCAGGAGGAGACGAACCATGACGAATCAACAATTGCAGCATCTCTTTTCTCCTGAGTCTGTCGCGGTCATCGGTGCGTCCAACAGCTTTGACAAGCTCGGATACCACGTCATGAAGAGTCTCGCAGGCAACTACCGGGGGAAGATCATTCCGGTAAACCCGAAAGGAGAAAAGGTATGGGGTATCGACTCGTACCCGTCTCTCAAAGAGGTTCCCGAACGGGTTGACCTCGCTGTGATAGTTGTACCGGCCGCTCTGGTCGCGGAAACGGTTCATACTTGTGGACAGAAGGGCGTAAAGGGGATAGTGCTGATCACGGCAGGTTTCAAGGAAATCGAGGACGCGCAAGGAGAAGTTCGTGAACACGAACTGCGTGCGGTTGCGGACAGCTACGGCATCCCGGTCATCGGTCCCAATACCTTCGGCTATGTTAACCTTACACTTGGCATAAACGCGTCCTTTACTTCCGAATTCCTACACATACAAAAGGGTGGCGTTGCCCTGATCAGCCAGAGCGGCGGTATGTGCCATCTATGCGGATTTCTCGCCATTGACCAGCGCGTGGCCATGTCCAAGCTGATGAGCCTCGGAAACCGGTGCAACGTGGATTTTCCCGAGATGCTCAAGTACCTGGTGGAAGCAGATGAGGCAACGAAGGTCATAGCTCTCTACATAGAGGGGCTGGACAAGCCCAGGGACCTCATGGAAACGGCGGCATCGCTCCGGGGAAAAAAGCCGATAGTCGCGTACAAGGCGGGAAGGAGCGAGAAGGGTGACTCTGCGAGCCGGTTTCACACGGGTTCCCTCGCAGGAGACCACGAGATTTGGACAGGAGCCCTCAAGCAGGCAGGCATGCTCCAGGTCGAATCGGCAGAGGAGCTGCTGGACACGGCCAAGGCCCTTGATGCATGCGTGCTCCCCCTGGGTCCGCGCGTCGCAGTCCTCTCCGGACAGGCAGGTCCCGGAATGGTCGCCTCCGACGCTCTTGAGCCCGCGGGGCTCCAGCTCGCACGTTTTACCCCGGCAACACAGGAAAAGATCAACAGCCTCCTGCCGCCGATCGCTATCCGCACGAACCCTGTGGATATGGGACCAGCCTGGTACAACCCCAAGGCCATGCTCGAAATCTTGCAGGCGGCCGTAAAGGACGAAAGCACGGACGGCGTGATCTTTCTCGCCATGTATGCATCGGCCAATCTAAAACTTGCAGAAGAGCTGGAGAAATACATGAAGGACCTCGAGCCATTTCCGAAACCCGTGGTTGCCTGCTTCACCGCGCCACCCAACATATGGGACGAGTCCGTCAGGCGGTTGGACAGGAAGAAGGGTATGGTGATTCTGGCTACGCCGGAACGGTGTGCGAAAGCCATGAGTAATCTATGGAAGGCCCGCCTGCTTTGGGGCGGAGAGAGGTAAGCATGGAAAAAGTACTCCTTGGGGTCGAAGCGCTCACGTTTCTCGAAAAAGAGGGATTTCCCGTGCTTAAGGCAGGACTCGCGAATGATCCGGACAAAGCAGCGAGCGTAGCATCCGCGTTAGGCTTTCCCGTGGCACTCAAGATATCGTCTCCTGATGTGATCCACAAGACCGAAGAAGGAGGCGTCAGAGTCTTCCTCACCCGGGAAGAGGAGGTAAGACAAACCTTTCAAGACCTCGTCAAAGGCTTTCGTCTCCACAGTCCGGGTAAAAGACTGGACGGAGTGATGGTGCAGCACATGGGCACAGGACTTGAGCTGATCGTGGGGAGTCTTATGGATCCGCAGTTCGGCCCGGTATTGCTGTTCGGCCTGGGCGGTATCTTCGCAGAGGCCATGAAGGATGTCTCTTTCAGGCTCATCCCCATCGAGCCCAGGGACGCAAGGGAGATGATCGAGGATTTGCGGAGCTCACAGGTTCTCACAAATCCCCGCGGAGCGAGGATCGATCTGACTGCCATCGAACAGTTTCTCCTGCAGGTTTCGCGCCTGATCGTGGAGCACGGCGAGATTCAGGAGATGGACCTGAACCCCGTCTTCGCGTCATCCCGGGGGACCGAGATCTGTGATGCACGCATCAAGATAGATCAGGCATAGCGCGCCGTCTCTTGGATCAATATGCCAGCGCTGTCCTTTATCTATTGCCTTTGTCCGTCAGCTTTACAATGTCCAGGCCGTTGTCGCGGTCAATAAGGTAAATCAGGCCGTTCGCGTCAACATAGAGATCGTTTGTCTGTGCTGAACGAAAACCCGGAGCCGGCTTCGGAACGTAGTGCGCAATTTCTTTGGGTTGATAGGGGTTGGAGATATCGATCACCCGAAGACCGCCCGAAAACCACGCACTGTAGACCAAATTATCCGGGCCGACGTATTCGTGCGGCTGGTGCGCACCGAACCGCCCGGCGGCGTATGCCTTCCTCTCCTGCTCGGGAATCTGGAACGTAGCGACCGGCACGGGATTTGTTTCCACCGTGATGTCGAACACCCACATGAAAGCAGGAGGGTTCGTCTCCGGTCCCACGGCCTCATCAAAGACAACGAGCCAGTCACGTCCGACGATCTTATGACCCACGGGTAAAGCAGTATGTGTTGGATAAGAGTAGGTGGGGTGGTAATCGAAGTGGCTGATCGTCTTTGGTTTCGTAAGGTCTGTTACATCGACGATCGAAAAGCCGCCGCCCCACAACGGGACGTAAAGGCGACTTCCCCAGCGGTTGGGATGATGGGTCCGCACCTCCGCGCCCTGCCAGGTCGGCTTCTCCCCACCCGCAATCCATTGGCCGGGAGCCCACCACCTTCCCACCTCCTTGGGCTTCGTAGGGTCAGAGAAATCGATGATCATCGTGATATTCCCCTGATACCCCGTAGCGCTTGCGCTCGCGTAGACGAGCTTTTTGTCCCGGTCTAGGCTGAAACGATGCACACCTGTCCCGCCCGTATCCAACCCGCCCATCTCCATGAACGCGATCTCCCTGGGCTGGGCCGGGTTCGATATGTCAAAAAAGGCGAGTCCGGCTTTGTCTCCCTGTTTCCAACCTTTATACGATTCCACGTTGATGACCAGGGTATTACCGCAGAGGCGCGCCTTGTGCGAGTGAGTGCCCGGCCGTGTCTTGATCCTGGAAATGACCCGCGGATTGGCAGGATCGGAAACGTCGAGGATACTTGTGGCAAAAGGCTTCTCCATGTGGCCGATGACAGCAAGCTTTCCCTGAACGTCCACCATACCGCCGCCTTCGATATCCAGATGACCAACCCGGGTGATTCCTTTAACTGCTACAGCTTCCATAGTACCTCCCAGAACGTATTGAGACGTAGAGACGAGAAGAGCAACTGCAAGGAACCACGGCGAGGCTTTGCGACAAAAATCCATCATTGCTTGATCCCCCTTCCTAGAATCGGCGACTATCGCCTGTGTGCGTGAGACCATTATTCTTTAATGCCGTCCAAAAGTCAAGACCATGCGGATAGGCCATAATGGGAAGTCGATTACGCGGGGATGGGCCAATAGCGGCCATGTTTCTTGACGAGCCGCACGGCGATACCATAGAGCTCGCTGATGCTTTGGTCGGAAAGCACGTCGTGCGTATTCCCACTCTTCATGACCTTGCCATCCTTGAGTATAAGGGTCTTCGTGAAGATAGGCAGAATCTCCTCCACGTGGTGGGTCACGTAAATGAAGCTCGGATGACTTGGGTTCCGTCCAATTGACAGGAGAGAAGAGAGGAAGACTTCCCGGGCTCCCGGGTCCATTCCGGCACATGGTTCATCCAGGATGGTGAGGTACGGCTCCGTCATTCTGGCCCGGCAGATCAGGATCTTTTGCTGTTCGCCCTGCGACAGGGTTCCAAAGTGTCTCTGAGCGAGGTTTTCGCATCCCATCTCCCTCAGGTACCGCAGCGCCCTTTCTGCATCGCCCGCAGTCGGGGGTTCCCATGAGAATCTCCACAAGCCCACCTGAGCGTATTTTCCGGAGATGACTGTATCCAAAACTGTTTCCCGTTTCGGGACCTCATCAACAAGTGTGGAAGTGACCCAGCCGATACTCCTGCGCAAATCACCGAGATCGAGATGAGCATGACCGTTTCTGTAGACTTCACCTCCGTCATTGGGCCAGAGGTATCCGCACACAATCTTGAGCAGCGTGGTTTTCCCTGCCCCGTTTGGTCCAAGAACGGCCCAGTGCTCCTCCGGCGCGACAACCCAGGAAACGGATTTGAGGATACTCTTCCCGTTTACGGCGAAACTTACTCTGCGCAAATCTAAACGAGGAACCTTCATTTGCTGACACTGATCTCCTTTTCAAAAAATAACCGGATAGCCAACACTATCTGCCACGGGCAAGAGATGTGTAACACATCCCCGGGTGATTCTCAAGCGCCTTTTTTTCAGTTTTTTTTCAACTAATCCTTGACTTTTTGGCCCAATCGTACGATAATTATACAGAGGTTTCGGAAGTACCTGTTGTTGATTGCCGCAAAAGCCTTGGACTTTGCAGGTTCTGTAAACACAATTCCGTATTCCTTAAATTTATTAAAACAAAAAAGTTGGAGGTAGTTTAAGTATGCCAAAAGGAACAGTAAAGTGGTTTAACGAATCCAAAGGTTTTGGATTCATTCAGAGTGAGGACGGTGGAGACGTCTTCGTCCATTACTCAGCTATTCAGGAAGCGGGCTTCAAGTCCTTGGCTGAGGGCCAGCAAGTCAAGTTCGACATCGTGGATGGCAAGAAGGGACCTGCTGCGGCAAACGTTCAAAAGGTCTAAAGTCAATATGCCCTGATCATCATCAGGGCACCCCTTAAGGGGATCCAAGGTCCCCTTTTTCAATCTTAATTGCAACCTATATGAAAATAGGCCCGGGTATCCATTTCCCTACCCCCGGCTCCAGAAGGTTTTGCCAAAAACTCTTCTCGCACTGAATACTGCTTCCTTGACGGACTTGCTTTTGGTCATGCATAATAGGCGTAGCAGATGAGTAGATCGTGCGGCAAGGGTTCCGGTTTCTATCCCCGATTGCTGACCTTCTGATACCAATTTGTATTCGGGTGGAGACCGAGGCGGCAGCGAGGAGCCGACGCAGGCGTACTGCTAGTACGTCGAGGAGAGCGACGGAGCGACAACGAAGGTATACACTTGAAGACAAATTGGTATAGATGGAGGGGCGTGAGAGGACAAATCTGATGGGTGTACCGCGGGTTCCCTGGACCATGACGGCGAAGATCCTCCTCCGGGTGATACCCAGGGTACGGCACCATCTCGAATACTGGAAGGACAAAGCAGCTGCCATTCCTGATCCGGAATTGCGCAGACAGGCCCTTGCGAGCATTGAGACGAAGACTTTTCATTGCGAAGGAGGCGCCCTGTACGCACTCCTTGCGGGAGTTCACCGGGAAGATGCCATTCGATTCATAGTTGCATACCAAACCATTTCGGACTATCTCGATAACCTCTGCGACCGCAGCACAAGCCTTGACCCTGAGGATTTCGCGGCGCTCCATGAGTCGATGCTTCACGCATTGACTCCCGGTGCGTCTCCCCGCGACTATTACAGGTTCCGACGGGAGCAGGACGACAACGGCTATCTGAGAGGCCTTGTCACGACTTGCCAGGAAGTGCTTTCCAGAGTTACCCGTTATGACGTCATTGCCAGCTGGCTGCACGAACTGGAAGGCTATTATGCTGATCTGCAGGTGCACAAGCACGTGAGATTGGAAGAGCGTGTGCCTCGACTCCAGGCATGGTTTGAAAAGCACAAGGGCGGCCTTCCTGAAATGAGATGGTACGAATTTTCAGCGTGTGCAGGCTCGACGCTGGGCATTTTCTGCCTCGTTTCGTCCGCATTTGATCCATCCCTCTCCGCCGAGTACGCGTGCGCCATACGATATGCCTATTTTCCCTGGGTGCAGGGACTGCACATCCTTTTGGATTATTTCGTTGATCAGGAAGAAGATCGCCTGGCGGGTGACCTCAATTTTTGTTCCTTTTATGAGAACAGCGATATCATGGTGAAGCGGCTCGTGCATGTTTTCAAGGAATCGGATAGGGCGGTCGCAGGACTGCCTCATGCGGCCTTTCACCGCATGGTGTGCCACGGTCTCCTCGCCATCTACCTCTCTGACAGGAAGGTTGACCGTCAGGAGAGGATGCGCCAGATGGCGATACGCATCATGAAGGAGGGCAGGGGAGCTACGTTGTTGTTCTTTGTGACCTGCTGGATCCGCAGGCGTCTCAGAAACGTCTAAAACAGGCAAAAGATAAAGCAGGTTAAGGTTGAGGTTAAGAAAAACCTATTACCTGCTTCAACCTTGTCTCGGCCTTCAGCTCCTGCTTTTCTTAACCTTAACCTTTGTTGTCGTCTTTTTCCTGCCTTTTCCCTAGGAAGGCCAGGTAATAGCTCTTGAAGAACAGGCCATACGCAGCCACGGTAATGAAAATCCCTAAGGTAAAGAATGAGTAAGGCCTTCCAGGCATGACCTTCCGTAAGCCCAGGAGCAGGAGGGTAACAATAGCCCCCGCAATGAGAGATCGCACTATCTCTTCCTTCGTTTTTCGGGACGGCCGGTAGCCCGTTTTTCTTCTGTACAGCACATAGAGCACGGAAAAATTGTAGAAAGAGACGATCGACGTCGCAAGGGCCACGCCCAGATTTCCCAGAGGCATCATGAGAAGGTAAACCAGTATCACGTTCAACCCTATAGAGGTGATGCCGACCCGGGCAGGAGTTTTCATGTCGTGGCGCGCGTTGAAGATACGACCGAAGGAAATGGACAAAGCGTAAAAAATGAGTCCGACGCTGTAACCGGAAAGAGCCCGATACGTCATCAGCGTATCTTTTAGCGTGAAAGCGCCCCGTTGATAGAGCAGCTTTACGAGCACATCACCGGCAACGCAGAGAAAGATTGTCGAAGGTACGAGCGTGATGCAGACGAGGACCAGGGAGCTGTCTACATGTGCGTCTATTCCCTTCCAATCTTCTTCATGAAAGAGCCTTGAGAGCTTCGAGAAGAGCACCGTGTAAATCGAAACTGCAAAGAGACTATACGGGAAGAGAAAGATGCGAAATGCATAAGCGAGCGAGGCAACGCCCCCCTCAGGTAGATAAGAGGCCATGCTCCTACCGATGAAGCTATTGATGGGAACGACGGAGGTTGCGATGAGCGCGCCGGTGAATAGCCTCTTCGCCTCCTTGAGAGAAGGATGATCAAGGGGAAGAGTCATCCGGTAATGAATGCCCAGCCCTCGCAGGTAGGGTATCTGGAGGATAATCTGCGCGACGGCACCCAGCGCGACGCCTACCGCAAGACTGTAGATCCCGATGGTGCCACTTATTGTGAGGGCCGCGAGAATAAAGATTATGTTCCAGATGATACCCGACAGCTCGGGCGCGGCGAATTGCTCTTTCGCATTGAGAAACGCCTTCATCACGGAAAGCATGGCATGAAGGGGAATAACCGGAATCATGATGATAAAGAGGCAACGTGTGACATACCTCTCTTCCATACTGAAGCCCGGGGCGATGAGTCGCATGACCGGTCCGCTGGCCACGAGAAGAAAAATCGAGGCCAGGGCCGTGATGATAATCGCCACGTTCATGAAAAGAGAATATACTCTCGAGAACTCCTCGCGATCTTCCAGGTATCTCGAACAGACGGGTATAAGAAAGGCGCTTGTCGCTCCGGAGAAAAAGAGCGTCTGTATCAATTCCGGGAAATTGAAGGCGATGACGAATGCACCGACAAGACGCGTTGCCCCGAAGAGGTACGCCTGAACCGCCTCCCTCACGAAGCCAAGCGGCCTGCTCACCAGGGTGATGCCTGTGATAACCGAACCTTTGCGGATGAGATAGTCAGCGGAGGATTGTTTCAGAAGCGTACCCCAAAACAGAAACGTTACAAGTTACAGGTTGAAACACGTTACACGTTACAGACTAAATACGTTACAGGTTAAAACACGTTACCGGTTGCATGTTGGAGGCCAAGACTCTGACGTGCAACCTGCAGCCTTTAACAGTTCTTCGTTAACTTGTAACATGTAGCTCGTAACATCTAACCGCCCGGCGGGCAGTTAGATGTTTTCTCTTCCAATATTTTTTCGTTTCACAACCTTCTGGAGCTTGCTGATAGATTTGAGCTCTATCTGGCGTATGCGCTCCCGAGTCACTCCAAAAAGTTTCCCGATCGATTCGAGAGTTTGTGGTTCCGCTCCGTCAAGACCGTATCTCAGGATAATCACTCTTTTCTCATCGTCGCGCAGCGTATCAAGCCATGAGGCTATGTATTCAATTCTCTTGGTTTGCTCCAACACAGAGAGCGGTTCGTCGACGCTGTGATCAGGTAGAAAATCTTCCATCGTCACATTATCTTCTTCGTCAAGGAGACTATCAAGGGAATCTGTTCTTGTGACGACAAACATCAGGTTTCGGATGAAGCTTAAAGGTATGTCTGTGCTGAGGTGAAGCTCTTCCTCGGTGGGCTCTCTCCCCTCCCTTTCAATATAACCGTGCATGACCTTCGATACCTTACGTATGCGAGCGGAAACATGTACCGGAAGCCTGACTATACGTGAATAGTTGAGAATTGCGCGTTCGATGGACTGTTTAATCCACCATGTGGCGTAGGTCGAGAACCGGCAATTCTTTGAAAGGTCGAATTTCTCAACCGCGCGGATCAGGCCCAGGTTGCCTTCTTCTATAAGATCGAGCATCGAGATACCGGGGGTTACGTGTTTCCTGGCAATCTTAACCACCAGTCTCAGGTTGGCCTCGATCATCTTCTGGCGGGCTTCACGGTCTCCCCGTGAGATTCTCTCAGCTAATTCCTTTTCCTCCTTCTCGCTCATCGTGGACAGTTTGCGCAAGTCCCGGAGATAGAATTTTTCAGCCTCAAAGTCGTCAAGCTCAAAACATTCTTTTGGCTCTTCTAATCTTTCCATCCGTGTGCCCCTATGAGCTTAACAAACCTGACCCCTCCGTAGTTTTCCTCTTGGTATCGGTCCTCTCCCTCCTTGATGTAAACCATCAAATCCTGTTGAGATTCGTCGCCAATAGGGATCACCAGACGGCCGCCGGTCTCAAGCTGTTCGAGCAAAGGATCAGGCGCTTCGGGTGCAGCCGCCGTGACGATAATTCCGCCGTAGGGGCCGTATTCCCTCCATCCTTGTGTTCCATCGCCGATGTTCACAATCACGTTGGTGTATTTCAAATCGTCGAGCAGCTTGCGCGCCCTTTTCGCGAGTGACGGAATACGCTCTATAGAGTATACTTGCTCTGCCAACTCCGCGAGTATGGCTGTCTGGTAACCGGAGCCGGTTCCTATTTCCAGCACGTTTTCATGTCCCGTCAAACGCAGCGCTTCGGTCATGAGCGCAACGATATAGGGTTGAGAGATAGTCTGTTTCTCTCCGATGGGTAACGGATGGTCTTCGTACGCTTGGGGCCAGAGGGCTTCATCCAGGAATAGATGACGCGGAACCTTCCGGAAGGCTTCAAGCAACTTGCGATCTTTCACGCCTCGGTCCCTGATCTGGGTCTCGACCATCTGCAGTCGTTTGCTTTCGTACTCGTTTCGCATCAGGCCGACAACTCCTTGGCCCTGTTTCGCGCTTGTTCTATTGCCTTGATGAGACTGCCCCTGAATCCCTTTTCTTCCAATAGCGTGAGGCCGGCAATAGTTGTGCCTCCGGGAGACGTGACCATCTCTTTCATTACGGTAGGATGAAGTTTTTCTGCCTCCAATGTTGCGATCGTGCCCTTGATGGTCTGTATCGCGAGTATGCTCGCCTTGTCCCTGGGTAGTCCGACGTTGACGCCGGCATCGATCATGGCTTCGAGGAAACAGAGGAGGAAGGCGGGTCCGCTACCGCTCAGTGCTGTTACGGCATCCATCAGGTCTTCCCTCACCTCAACAACCCTGCCGAGAGGCGCAAGCATCTTTTTTGTCTCCTCCAGTTCTCCCTCCGGCACCAGGTCGTTGGAGGTCATACCCAGGGCTCCTTCGCCAACTTTGACGCAGATGTTTGGCATTATTCTGATGACCTTGACAGGCCTTTGCAGCATCGATAGGATAGTCGACGTGGTCACGCCGGCCATTATGGAGATCACCAGTTTCTCCTTATCGAATGCAGGCGCGATGGCGCCCAAGAGTCGCTTTGCGTCCTGAGGCTTCACGGCGATGAGTATGTACCTTGCCTTCTGCGCCAAATCCCTTGCATTTGCGGCAAGGCCAATGCGATAGCGCCTCGCCACGGTCTGGGCACGGTCCTTTTTAACTTCGAAGGCCAAGAGGTCCTTGCGATCGAATCCCGAGCCCAGGAGTGCACCCACGATTGCTTCGCCCATGTTTCCCAAACCGAGTATGCCCAGTCGCGCCATAGACTCCTCCTTTCTTTCTTATATCAGATGGGCCAGCTAATTTAAAGTGAAATCTGCGTTCGACGGCGGCTTCACCGAAAGCCTATCCGATTGATGCGCCGTTACGGGTTCCGAGTTCCGGGTTCGAAGCATTGACTCAATATGCCCTTCGCCCGTAACTGCGCCGAAGGTGCGTTAACTCGCAACGCGTAACTCGCAACGCCGCTCACTTCATCCGACGATATGGAGCTTCTCTTTCTTAGGTTGTTGACGCAGGAGAATGTTTGTGGCTCCCGGGCCCCCGTCGCGCATGTTTGAGCTTGCGAACGCGATAACCCACCTGCGGTGCATAGCCCGGAGTATCCACTCCTTGAGCCTTCCTTTCAAGACCGGCTCGTGCCTCGATTTGAGTCCGCGGCCGTGAATGATTTTGACACACCGAACATTCGAGCGAACAGCATCTTTGATGAAGCCTTGAAACATCTCGTAGGCTTCCTCCGCCCCAAGCCCATGGAGGTCGAGCACTTTCTGGACGGAGTACTCGCCCCGCCTGAGTTTCTCCATGGTAACCGGGTTGGTACCCTCCACGCACCCCTCCATATACTCGGGTAAATTTGTAACGTTGAGCCGGTATTCTTCGTTCAGGGCCTCCGTGAGTCTTCTCTCCCCATCGTGCTCATCAGCGATGGCCTTCCGGTCTGACCTGATCTGGCCGACCCTCTGCTTATCCTGCCTTATCTTCTGTATATCTCTCATTGCCTCATCGAAATCGAGAGGCTCCTCTGCGAGCTCTTCTTTGGAGGTTTCCGTGAATTCCTTCCTGAGTGATATCCGTCGGTCCTTCACAAAATGTGAAAGATCCCCTAGCAGCTTGTAAATAGAGTCCTCGTTTTCCATCTGACTATAAGTTTAACCCTCTAACCGCTGTCTATCAATGGGGCACAGAGCCGACCTCTTTGCTTGAGGACCGCCCCACCTGGGGCGGGGCTCAAGGACCGGGAGCTACTCTCCCTTGAGGAGCGTCGCCCGTGGCGACTTGAGGCAGTTGCCTCTAGGCCGAAGGCCGATCCTTAAGCGAAGCGGTCCTCAAGGGCGAAGCCCAGTCCTTAAGCCGCTGAAGGTGTGGCGGCGGGCTGGCGGCGACTTTGACAATCCGATTGGCGTATACTAGAGTAACTCAATGGATTGGCTCAAATACATGATCGATTATGGAATTACGGGCCTGCTCGTGTTGCTTTCTCTCATCTCGCTTGCCATCTTTGTGGAACGCTATCTGTTCATGAAAAGGCTGAAGGTAGATGAGTGCGACGGCAGAAAAAGGCTGGAGATCGAGTTGACGAAGAGTCTCACGATCCTTGCAACAATAGGTGGAAACGCACCTTATATCGGGCTGCTTGGTACCGTGCTTGGGATTATGCTCACCTTTTATACGATCGGCGTCGAAGGATATGTCGATCCTACAAGAATCATGGTTGGTCTGGCTCTGGCCCTGAAGGCCACCGCGGTAGGTCTCCTGGTTGCCATACCTTCGATCGCTTTTTATAACTATCTTCTTCGACGGGTGAAGGTGATCCTCGCCGAGTGGGACATAAGGAATGGAAGAGAAAGAGTTTGATTACATCAGTATGATCCCCTTGATCGATGTGATGCTCGTCCTACTGACCATCGTCCTGATGACGAGCACCTTCATCATGGGAGGCATGATCCGCGTAGAACTCCCCAGGGTAAGCGGAGAACAGGAAGCCGTTGCCAGGACACGGTCTGTGGAAATGGATCAGACTGGCAGGCTTTACTACGACGGCCTTGCGGTGAGTCTTGAAGAGTTCAAAGGACGCCTGAGCAATGTTTCGAGGGATGTGCCGTTTCTCATTCGTGCTGACAAACGAGTACCGCTCCAGTATTTCGTGGAGGTCCTCGGCACGGTGAAGGGCATGGGCTTTAAGCGCGTGAGCGTGCAGACCGAGCGGGAACGTCAATGAGAGGATTTTCAGAGGGGCTTCTTGTTTCTGTTTTTGTACATGCGCTGGTGGGTGCGGTTGTCTATGCCATTCCCGTGGACAAGTTTTCCAAGCCGGAGACAATTTCCGTCGATTTTACCCTTATCGATTACGAAGGGGGTCGGGCAACTGATCAGCAGCCCGGATCCGGCCTGGCGCGTACGGCCGCTGCAGGGACAAAAGCGAATGGGGTAACCCGGAGCGCCATGTGGAAAGTGAAGCAGCAGGCTCGGGCAGAGATGGATATGCACACCGCGGACAACCGGCGCGGTCAGACATCTCTTGGTGCCGACCCCGCACAAAGTGAGGAATTCCTCGCAACGTCATCGAGTGATTCTCAAGGAACACAAGGAACGTTCTCGTCGCCCGATGGGGTTCCGGTTGCCGGTTTATCGAGCGACGGTTCGCCAGGCCGCGGTTCTGGACCGTCGGGACCGGGAGGCACGAATTTCGCGAGTCTTAATAAGGCAGGGGCAGGAGCATCGGGTGACGCCTCTGGCGGTGGGCAGGGTGCCATCCTCCGGGAGATTCGGGATAGCATCATGAAGAACGTGGTCTATCCTGAAAAAGCCAGGCGGATGGGCTGGGAGGGGAAGGTGATTCTTGCATTCACAGTCTACGAGGATGGATCCATTCGCGATGCCCGCGTCATGCAGAGTTCCGGAGCTCTCATCCTGGACGATGCCGCTAAAGAAGCGCTCAGGAAATCTACCATACGGACTCAGTTTGCAAGAAGAGTTCAGGTGGTGCTCCCTATCGAATATAAACTGAAATAAATGCCCGCCTCAGAGGTACTGCCGTGGCTTTGATTCAGGAGAACGATCTCATCCTCATTGTGTATCAGGGGAACAGGTACCTGAAGAAGGTGGAGCTTAAGAAAAATTTTCACGGTAAGGGGGGTACCCTGGATTTCTCCTCGTTGGTCGGTCTTCCCTACGGGATCAGACAAGGACAGTATGAAGTCTTTGAGCCAACGCTCGAAGACATGATCATGTATGGTCTGCGCAGGGAGACTCAGATTGTTTACCCTAAGGACGCCTGCTATATCTGTTTCAAGCTCAATTTGAACCACGGCGACAGGGTGATGGAAGTTGGTACAGGGAGTGGTGCTCTGACAGTGCTCTTATCACGCGCGGTTGGGCCTGCGGGCATGGTCGTGTCCTTTGAGAAGGAGGAAAGGCACTACAAGAATGCACGGAAGAATGTTGAGCGGTTTGCGACCTCTTCCAATGTTGATCTGAGACTCGCGGACGTATCCCAGCAGGAGGGGAGCGAATTCGACGCGGCCTTCATAGACGTGCGTGAACCGTGGTCGGTCATCGAGAAGGTCTGGACGTTTCTTAAAGCCAGCGCAAGCCTTGCTATTATTGTGCCTACGACAAACCAGGTGTCGGAAACGCTCCGCGCGCTGCAGCCCTTATTCGGAGATGTCGAAGTGCTGGAGATCCTTCTCAGAAAATACAAGACTGTAGCTGACCGGTTGCGGCCGGACGATCGCATGGTGGCCCACACCGGGTATCTTATCTTCAGCCGGAAAGTCACGGAGCAGATTACTGGTTGATTGATTATTAGCTGACTGGTTAGTCAACGAGTTAACCTATCAACCAATCAGCTAATCAGCCGTTCAGCCAATAATCAGTCATAGCTAGTGAGGCTTCTTTGTAAGATCCTTTAGTTCTTCCTCGTATTTTTCCGCGCATTCCGGACACAGGCCGTGACTCAAAACTGCGTCAGTATGCTTACTGATATAGGCTTCCAGTTGATTCCAGTAGCCTTGATCGTCTCGGATTTTTTTACAGGATGCGCAAATGGGTATGAACCCTTTCAGGGTCTTGATCTCTGCAAGTGCTTCCTGGAGCTCTGAGATCAGTTTTTGCTGCTCTTTTTCCTTTAACCGTAATGCGTCTTCTGCTCGTTTGATGCGGACCAGAGAGTGGACCCGTGCAACAAGTTCCTTATTGGAAATTGGCTTGATGATATAACCGTCTGCCCCAACGTCGAGTCCTTCTGCCTGGTATTCAGACGAAACCTGGACTCCGGATACGAGGATGACGAAAATATCCCTTAAGGCCTCATCGGCCTTGATTTGTTTGCATACCTCAATCCCTGATATGTCGGGAAGGATGACATCCAGCAAGATTATGTCCGGGTGATGTGCTTGCGTGGCTTCGAGACATTCCTTCCCCGTAGAGGCTTCCAGTACCTCGTACCCCGCTCTTTCCAAGATCGTGGCTGTTAGGCGAAGAAGTTCTGGATCGTCGTCGGTGATGAGTACCTTGGCGGTTTCTCTCATGCCCGTCTTTAGTATAGACGCGCAAAGATACGCAGTCAATTCTCTTTTCTCAGTCGAACTCCGATTTTTGTTTTATGGTCCTTGTCTCTCTTGACAGAACCTCACAATGGAGATAGCTTTACCAGAGAACGCGACCAAGCTGCACCCTTAAGTTGGGACACACCGCACGAAACTTTAAAGGCGAACAATGAAGGCTCACCTTCGACGTTGCGAAGGAGTGAGTCAGAGGGGTGGATGAAGAAATATATAAAACCGATTCTCTGGATCGCCGCAGCTTCAGCGGCGATTCTGGCCTTCCTGTTCATCTTGCTCCTTCTGGCACCTTTCCTGATTAATTTGGAGCCCGCTAAGCAGAGGGTTGTCGCCGACATCTCTCAGGCAATAGGAGGTAGATTAGAAGCCCGGAGGATCAATCTCCATTTTTTTCCGCGCCCCTCTATAATCCTCCAGGGAGGAATTATATCGGTTCCGGAAAAGGTTTCGGGGACGTTTGACTCTTTGTCGATCTACCCCGAGATTACCATGCTTCTCCGGGGAAAAGTCCGGATTGCACGACTTATCCTCGCGGGTCCCGACATGCAGGTGAGTCTGCCGGACGATCTTGAGAAGATGGAGGGACTGAAGCAATTCTCATTGAAGGCGATTGACGATGAACTGGCATCTATTATGGCGAAGGTCGCATCCGAAGCACCTGGCCTCGTTCTCTCAATTGAAAAAGGAAGCCTCAATCTCCTCAGGCAGAGAAATTCGGCTTTCTGGTTCCATGACATCTACGCCAGTATTGCTCTCCCTGGAAAACAACTCGGGGTTGAACTTGCCTGCAGCTCGAATATCTGGAGGCGTGCCTCCCTCGCCGGATGGCTCAAGCCGGGTGAATTTCGGGGTGAAGGGCGTATCCAACTCACTCAACTCAGGCCTGATCTGATTGCCCAAAACCTTTTTCCGCGCGTGGAACCTCGCATTGAAGAGTCACAGGCAAACCTCGAGATCAGCTTTGGGGCCGACGGAATAAAGTCTTCTCACGCGGAGTTCCAGAGTGACGTGCCCAGCACAACCTTGCGAAGGGGGCAGCAATCAGTAACACTAAGAAAGGTGAGCCTAAAAGGAACGTTACGTCAGGATGGAGATAAGACCATAGCTTTCCTCACCGAACTGGATAGCGTTTATCCCCAGATGACGGTGTCAGGAAATCTAAACGCAGACGCGGCTCCTGCTCAAGCAAGCCTGGATATCCGTGCGAGCGCCGTGGACGTGGAATCGGTACGCAGCGCGGCTCTGTTTCTGTTGGGCCGACAGCCGGTTGTGCAGTCAATCTTTGACATCCTGAGAAAAGGCAGTGTGCCGGCGTTGGACATCACGTCTCGCGGAAGTACGCTCCGTGATCTGGCAAAAGAAGAAAACATTGTCATTCAAGGCAGCATGACCGGAGGAACCGTCGTTCTTCGGGAGAATCATCTCGACCTGGAAGAAGTTAAGGGCAATGCGGTGATTTCCCGCGGTGTCCTCGAGGGGAAGGATCTCGAGGCCCGGCTCGGCAATGCATGGGGGACGGCCGGGCTATTGAGGGTCGATTTCAAGAGCGAGCCTACACAATTTCGCCTCGATATCGGCGTCAAGGCTGATATCGCTGAACTTCCGTTCTATCTTAAGAACCTGATAGGAGAGGAAGGATTCACCAGAGAGCTCGACCTTATTAAAGAGCTCCGAGGTGGTGCCTCGGGAAGGCTGGTTCTGGACCGGCGCGCAAGCGGAACCCAGGTAAGCGTCGACGTCCAGGCATTCACCCTCTATGCAGCTTATCAGAGGTTTCCGTTTCCCCTGGAACTACATGGAAAGTTCTCGTATGATGGGCCCGCGGCAAGAATTATGGTGGATGGTCTGTCGGGGAGGGCGGGAAAGTCCTCTTTTTCTCAGCTTACCGGCCAGCTGACCCTGGAAGGAAACCCTTTCATTAAAGTTACCTCCGGTTCAGGTACGATTCTGCTTGATGAGTTCTATCCCTGGCTGCTGGGATTTGAACCAGTGCAGAACGCGCTTGGAAAAGGCGGCTCTGTGAAGGGTATTCTCACACTCGATACCTTGCAACTACAAGGCCCTCTCTCCCAACCGAAGAGCTGGCAGTTTCAGGCAGTAGGGCACGTGCAAAATGTCGCGGTGGCCTCGCCGCGACTACCGGTGCCGGTCGAAATAACGAGTGGGAACTTTGAAGCCGGACCGGAACAGCTTTCTCTTTCCAATGTCCAGACCAGCTTCCAGGACTCGTCGCTGTCGATTTCGGGTGTGCTCTACCATTATCTCGAAGAGCTTGACAGGGCCGATCTGTCGTTACAGGGGCAGGTTGGAGCAGAGTCCACTCTGCGAATATCGGATCTCATGAATCTGCCCCAGGAGCTTAGATATCGTTCACCCTTCTATCTGTCCCAGGCGCACCTGGTCTGGGAGAAGAGCGGCAGGATTTCGTGGTCAGGGAATGCACGGATGGAACATGGCCCTGATGTATCTGTCGATGCTGTATCTGAGCCCGACGAGCTGACGATCAAGCGTATGGTTATCCGGGATGCGAAGTCAGACGCCTCGCTTTTTTTTCATCTGAAGGCAAGGGAGTTGGGCCTTACCTTTAACGGTACCCTGACCGGAACTACGCTGGACGACCTGTTAGAAAGAAACGAATTTCTCACGGGCTGGCTGAAGGGGAATCTATCGGCTCACATCGATCTTGATCAACCGTTTAACTCTGTGGCTCAGGGGGCGCTTCAGGGCGATGGTCTAACTTATCCATATAGTGGTGACGTCCCGGTGCAGATTGACGCGTTCTCTGTTACTGCAAAGGGCAACCTCTTCACGGTAGATTCGAATCTCCATGTCTCGGGGCATAGTCTGAAGACAAAAGGAGAGGTCGATTTTCTACTTGATGGATTCATGGTCGATATGGACATTTCCATGAATGGGTTCGATCTGGACCATGTCATGACGAGTGCGCTCGGCAAAAAAAGAGATGGGGCTTCCCGACCCCTGCCCCTGAAAGGGATTCTGAGGGTCGAGTCGGAGTACGTGAAGTACGGCCGGTTCACGTGGCGTCCCGTGCGCGCCAATATCACCTTTGATCCTGAAACGACACGCATTGAGATTACCCAGGCCAATCTCTGCGGTATCGACACCCCCGGGCTTCTGGAGATCTCTCCGAAGGGAGTGGAGCTTCGCACCAAGCCGAAGGCAAAGGATAAGGACCTGCATGAGACGCTCATCTGCTTATCGGACACCAGAGATATCAGTGGCCATTTCTCCTTCAATGCGGACGTGTCCGGGAAAGGAGAGGCCGAATCATTGGCCCGCTCGCTCAAGGGCACCATGGAATTAGAGGCTAAGAACGGCCGCATCCATCGATGGGGGTTCTTGGCAAAAATCTTCGAGGTCCTCAGCCCTACGGGCCTTCTCAGGATTCCTGACCTGACAAAGGAAGGATTATCGTACTACACGATAAAAGCAGAAGGAAATTTGCAGGACGGCAAGATCGCGATTAAAGAGGCTCTTGTGGACGCTTCTTCGGCTGACCTCGTTTTCAACGGAGAGATAGATCTTATTGACAGGAAGATCGATGCGGTTGTTCTGGTTCTCCCGTTCAGAACCATAGACCGGATTATCAACTTCATTCCTCTGGTCCGCTATATCCTGGCTGGAAGACTTGTTGCTATTCCTGTCAGGGTAAGCGGTGATCTGGACAAACCGGACGTAATTCCTTTTTCTCCCTCAGCAGTCGGTGCCGGTCTGCTGGACACGGTAAAGAGAATTTTTCATCTTCCCTTCCATCTCATACAGCCTTTGCTCCCGCGGGAAAAGCAAGACTGAATAGTCCTGGCTCTAGTCTATTATTCCGCGAGGATGATCTGGATATCCATCACATTGGTCCCAGTTGGCCCCGTAATCAGAAGTTCGCCGGTCTTATGGAAGAAGCTATAGGAGTCGTTACCATCTAAGTACGCCTTTGCGTCGAGATTAATGGTTCTTGCGCGACCGATGGTGTGACCGTCCACTATTGCCCCCGCGGCATCGGTTGGTCCGTCAGTCCCATCCGTTCCTGCCGAAAGAAGCGTTACCCTTGGTTCTCCTTCAATCTCGAGCGCAAAGGCAAGGGCAAGCTCGGTATTTCTGCCACCGAGTCCACTACCCCTCACCGTGACCGTGGTTTCTCCGCCGGAGAGCAGGCAAAAGGGACGGTTAAGTTTTGCTGTGCGTGCCCGATGGGCCAGTGACCGGGCAGCATTACAGGCCTCTCCTTGTAAAGTCGAGGAGATGATGGAGGTTTGAAATCCGAGTTCCTCGGCCTTCCTTTTTGCGGCAAGGAGTGCTCCGCGGTTACTTGCAACTACGATGTTCTGCACCGCGGTGAAGATATCATCCCCCTCCTTCGGAGTCTCCGGGATCTCTCCTCTGGCGCCTCGCTCAAGGATTGAGAGGGCTTTCGCTGGCATCTGATCAGTGAGCTGGCACTTTCCCAGGACCGCAAGCGCGTCACTGTACGTGGACGAATCCGGAGCTGTGGGACCGGATGCGATGACGTCGAGACTATCACCGACCACATCAGAGACGATCAGGGAAATAATGGAAGCTGGGTAGGCGATCCCTGCCAGCCGGCCGCCTTTTACCATGGAGAGATGCTTGCGGACAGTGTTCAATTCGTTTATTGTTACCCCTGATTTAAGCAGTAGGTTTGTTACTTCCTGTTTTTCTCGAAGACTGATGCCTTCATACGGCTCCACGAGTAAAGCAGATCCACCGCCGGATATGAGGCAGAGTATGAGCGTTCTTTCATCAGCTCCTTTGAGAAGATCAACGATCCTTCTGGTAGTTGCCACGCCGTTCTCGTCAGGTACCGGGTGAGCTGCTTCGTACCCGGTAATCTTTGCGAGCCGCCCTGAGGCGCTTGTATGCCCGTACTTTGTAATGATGATCCCGGTGTCGATCAGATCGCCAAGGAATTGCTCTGAAGCTTCTGCCATGCGCCCTGAGGCCTTGCCGAAGCCAATCACGAAGAGTCTCGCGAAATCTCCAATCCGGAAAAAGGTGCGGACCTGTTCCAGTTCCGGCCGAACGGCCTTAAAGGGATCAGCTGCGGCGAGGGCCGCGTAAAAGATTTCCCGGGCAGGAGCTGCGAGATTTGTCATAGGCTTTCCGGCCGACAATGACGGGAGCTGTTCTAAGTCTCCCCCTCCAGTATATGTCTTGGCCCTTCTTTTCTCAACACTCAATCTTTGTTTCAAATCCCAAATCCCAATTTCCAAATCTCAAACAATTGCCCAATATCAAAAGTCGCAAACGTAGGGATCTTGGCGGGAGACTGGATTTTGTTGATTGCACAGGGCGAGTGATGTAATCTGATAACATGCTTAGAGACTCAAACCTTGAGGGAGGGGGAAGATGAGGCGTGAAGGTCGTTTATGTGGTGCCCTTGCTGTAGTGGTGCTCGTCTGCATTTTTCTTCTATCAGGCTGTGCAAAGCCGCCAACAGAGGAGATTGCTAAGGCTGAAAAAGCCCTGTCCGATGCAAAAGCAAAGGAAGCAGATATCTACCTTGAAGATGGATTCAAGAAGGCCGAAGCAGCCCTCAAGAAAGCAAAAGATCTGATGGCTCAGAAAGAATATAGGGACGCGAAATCGGCTGCGGAAGAGGCGTCGTCCGGAGCTCAGCTCCTTTCTTCACAGGTGGATGCAGCCAAGGCGAAGATGAAGGCTGATGCAGAGCAGATGCTCCAGGAAGTCAAGGGGCAGACAAATGAACTGAAAACACTTGTTGCCGATGCCGTCAAGAGAAAGCTTCCAATCAACCGTGAAGAAGCTCAAGCCCTGATAGGGAAGAACGAGATTGATCTGATCAATGTGAAGGTCAGGCTCGAGACCGGAAAAGTTCGCCAGGGTTACGACGATCTGAAAGTTATGAAATCGCAAACTGCTGCCCAGAAGGAAAAGTTCATGGCGTCCTTACCGCCCGATCCGGAGAAGAAATAGCAGAAGATCAGCCTTTCTTCATTGTGAGCGATCAAAATCGTGGAGTTGATCATGAATTTTGGGAGTGTTGGCAGCCCGTAGGAATTCACGATATAGGTGTGGTTTAGTCGCCATGCAAGAAACGAAGTTTCAGCTGCTGAGTCATTCCGCGCTCGTCTTACTCCTCGGGTACGCGGCCTACCTGATATTCAGGCCCTTCTTTGTGCCCATCGGGTGGGCCATCGTGTTTGCCATCGTCCTCTACCCGGTACACAACTTCTTTCTGAAATACGTGAAGATGGGCGCTATTTCCGCCGTTGTCATCCTCATTCTGATCCTCATTATAACACTCGGCCCGCTTTCTTACGTTTCCTATCAACTCGCAGTGGAGTTACAAAACATTTCCTTTGAACACGCAACAGAAGAGATTGTCGGTATCTTCAACCACCCATGGATTAAGCCCCTCGTGGAACGTGTACTTTCTCTTTTCAGCATAACGGAGGAACAGTTCAGGGCGTCTGTCGTGGAGAATCTTACAAAACTCGGCAAGAATCTGCTCGGGCCCGCGGGAGGCAGGATAAGCGATATTATAACGGGCGCATTCGATTTTGTCCTGATGGCGTTTACCCTCTTTTTCCTCCTCAAGGACGGTCCAAAGTTTCTCGAAAAGTTGCGTGACTACATGCCATTCCCGGAATATGAAAAGAAGCAGCTTGCAAAACAGATAAAGGATGTGGTCGTGTCAACCATCTATGGTGGCGTGGTGGTTGCGCTTGCGCAAGGCCTTATAGGCGTCATTGCATTTGCTGTCGTTGGTATCCATGCCCCTGTACTCTGGGGAATGGCCATGTCGATCACGTCCTTCATACCCATAGTCGGGTGCGCACTCATATGGGTACCGGCTACGCTTTATCTCTTCGCCAAAGGGCTGACTACTCAAGCAGTCATCCTTGCTGCAATCGGGATCTTTGTTATAAGCGCAGTGGACAATATTTTAAGGCCCATTATCATCAGAGGTAGGGTGAGTATGCCTCTCCTGCTTGTATTCTTCAGTGTTTTTGGCGGAATTCAGGTTTTTGGTCTGCTCGGTCTTGTTCTTGGCCCTCTTGTTGTGGCAGTGTTCGCATCCGTCGTGGGCATATTCCGAACCCGGGAGTAAAAACAGGTTGAGGCACAAAATAGGAAAAAGGTAAAACAGGTTAAGGTTAAGAAAAACAGAAACGGATAAGGCAGGTTAAGGTTAAGAAAAGATAAATAAGGATCCTAAAGTCGAAGGCAGGACTCTTTTTTTTAACCTCAACCTTTGCCTTAGTCCTTACCGCAACCTGCCTTTCTGAGGCGTCTTGCATTGTCAGCTGTCCCGACGTAAAATATGATGATCAAAATCTGAATATAAGCAAAGGAGCAAACATGAAGGTGCGATTCATTGCAGTTCTGGCGGTCGGTCTGTTTTTCTCTGCAGTCAACTTATACGCTGCAGATGAGGTAACGCTAAAAACTGAGAAAGAGAAGCTGAGTTACATCATTGGAGTTCAGGTCGGCAATGATCTGAAAAACCAGTCCATCGACGTTGATCCTGCGATTGTCGGTAAGGGCCTGCAGGATTCAATTCTCGGAAATAAGCTCCTGATCGGCGATCAAGAGGCAAAGGACTTCATTGCGGCGTATCAGAAGGAGAGGACCGCGAAGATTGCTGAAGAGAAAAAGAAGCTTGGTGAAAAAAATAAACAGGAGGGAACCGTCTTCCTGGCCGAGAACAAGAAGAAGGCAGGGGTAAAAACTCTGCCCAGCGGCCTGCAGTACAAAGTAATCAAGGAGGGTACCGGCAAGACACCGAAGGCGACTGATACCGTTGTGACCCAGTACAAGGGCACATTGATCAATGGTACAGAGTTCGATAGCTCATACCGAAGGAACGAGCCAGCGACGTTCCCGGTCAATGGGGTCATACGTGGCTGGACTGAGGCCTTACAGCTGATGAAGGAAGGCTCCAAGTGGCAACTCGTTGTCCCGCCAGAGCTTGCTTATGGTGAACAGGGCGCCGGTCCCATCGGTCCGAACGCTACCTTGATCTTTGAGGTAGAGCTGGTATCCGTAAAACAGTGACGAGTTGCGTGTTGCGGGTTACGAGTTTGCTTAAGTAATTTAACCCGGAACCCGTAACGGTCTGCGCAGTTCAGACTGGGGTTGCGGACCGTGGCTGGTGAGGACTTTTCCCGGCTCAAATTAGATAAATCAAAGATCACTTCCGGCCTCACGAGAAAGCGTGGGAGATGGTGGTTACTGGTGCGAGCCTTGCGCTGGTTTTGCCGGTCGTGCTTTATACGACCGGCCTGCAGTTGGGGTCACACGTTGACAATGAGCTGAGCGCTTCGTCTTCAACAACAGGAAACGCGTACGTAAATCCCGGATAAAAAACACTCATTTTTGTCTCGCTGGCCAGGGGCATTTACAGTAGTACCTGACTAATTTACTGACTAATTTACCTACTTGCACGCACATCACGTTTGTGCTAAACTGTGCCCTTTCGTGTTCTGGAACATGAACAGGATACCGGCTGGTCACAGAAGGAAATCGTGTGAAATTACAAGGACTCTTATTCAAGGGCGCTACCAGATTTGATGAGCATAAAAGTACCTTTTGATGAACAGGAGGGACTGTGAACGTTCAGGGGTGTCATTGCAGGCCGATCGACGAATTGGTAGGTGAACTTGCAACACACATCGAGCAAGGCTTGACCCAGGCGGAAGCAGAGGCCAGATTGGTTCACCTTGGCCCTAATGAGCTTGATGAACGTCCACGACCGGGTTTTTTCAGGATGCTCCTCGACCAGTTCAATAATTTCCTGGTGATCATTCTTCTCGTTGCGGCCGCGGTGTCGTTGCTCCTCGGGGAGTACATCGATGCGATTGCCATTATGGTCATCGTGGTGTTGAATGCTGTGGTCGGAGTTGTTCAGGAATCGAAGGCAGAGCAGTCCTTGGCCGCCCTCAAGAAAATGGCTGCGCCGACTGCGCAGGTAATTCGTGACGGACATCAGACAACGATCCCCTCGCGAGAATTGGTGCCGGGTGACGTTGTTCTGGTCGAAGCCGGTAACTATATCCCAGCTGATCTGCGTCTTATAGAAAGCGTGAATCTTAAGGTTGAGGAAGCATCCCTGACCGGCGAGTCAGTGCCGGTCAATAAGGTAGCCGCCGTGGTACTTGACAAGGAGATTCCTCTCGGCGACCGGAAGAATTCCGCATTTATGAGTACTATGGTCACCTATGGACGAGGGAAAGGGATCGTGACTTCCACAGGCATGCATACTGAGGTAGGCCTCATCGCATATCTGCTCCAGTCGTATGAGGACGAATCGACACCGCTGCAACTAAAGCTCGATCAGCTCGCCAAGTGGTTAGGGACGGCATGCCTGGTCATTTGCGGAATTATTTTTGTGTACGGGATCCTACGGGATACTCACATTGCGACCGTTGTCAACGACGGGCTTCTCGCCTATTTTAAGGCGGAGCAGAAGGACATCGTAGAGCTCTTTATGACTGCAGTAAGCTTGGCAATCGCAGCCATCCCTGAGGGCTTGCCCGCGGTGGTCACGATCTGTCTGGCTATCGGTATGCAAAGGATGATCCGGCGCCACGCCCTGATTCGAAAGCTTCCGGCAGTGGAGACACTCGGCTGTGCTACCGTGATCTGTTCCGACAAGACGGGTACCTTGACCCAGAACGAGATGACGGTTCTCCAGGGTTGGGTAAGTGGGAAGAGGTTCAGAGTCACGGGGGAAGGCTATAACCCAACGGGACAATTCGTTGAAAAGGAGAGCGCGTTTAACCCCCTGAGGGACCCGGATGCTTCACTCCTGCTTCACGGCGGGCTCCTTTGTAACGATGCTCACTTGGAGCAAACGGCCGGGGAAAAGGGTGAACCGGCTTGGCGTGTTGTGGGTGACCCAACGGAAGGGGCTTTGGTGGTAGCGGCGGCCAAGGCGGGTCTTTGGCGCAAGGAAGTCGAGAAAGAGTTGCCGCGTGTGCAGGAGATCCCCTTTGATTCTGAGCGTAAGCGTATGACCACGATTCACAAATCGAACGGGATAGCTGCTCAGGCGGCGAAATTATGTTTCAGCTGTCCTCCTATCGCGGCCTTCGTTAAGGGCGCACCAGACATCGTGCTTGATCTGTGCGATTCCGTCTTTGAAAAGAACATACAAGTACCCCTTTCCGATGAAAAACGCAAAGAAGTATTGGATGCGGTCACCGACATGGCCAGCCAGGCCCTCAGGGTGCTGGGCGTAGCCTATCGGCCGCTCGATGGCATACCCGATCCAGATACCTGTAACAGCGATACGGTCGAAAGACAGCTCACGTTCATAGGCCTTCTGGGTATAATCGATCCGGCGAGACCAGAAGTAAAAGAGGCGGTGAAAGTAGCAAGGATGGCTGGCCTGAAGAGCGTGATGGTCACGGGTGACTATAAGGACACCGCGGTCGCTATTGCCAGAGAGATAGGACTCTTGACTCCGGGCGGGAAGGTCTTTACCGGAGCCGAGCTTGACAAGATGAGTGAAGAGGAACTGACTGCCCAGATCGATAACTTGGACGTCTGCTGCCGTGTTTCCCCACAGCATAAGACAAAGATCGTGGATGCCTTTAAGGCGAGAGGTCACGTGGTTGCAATGACCGGAGATGGCGTGAATGACGCGCCGGCCCTAAAGAGAGCGAACATAGGCGTGGCTATGGGTATCGCCGGCACCGACGTTTCCAAAGAAACGGCGGACATGGTGCTGACGGATGACAACTTTGCCAGCATCGTCTCAGCCATAGAAGAGGGGCGGGTCATCTACTCGAATATCCGCAAGTTTGTTTACTACCTCATCTCCTGTAATATCGGAGAAATTCTCATCATCTTTTTGGCCATGCTGTTTGGGATCCCGATACCACTCAAGCCAGTTCAGCTGTTGCTCCTCAACCTGGTTACGGACGGCGCACCGGCTCTGGCACTGGGGCTGGAAAAGGGTGAAGCGAACATCATGAAACGGCCCCCTCGTCCCACAAAAGAACCGGTCATTAACTGGGAAATGCAGGTGGGCACGGTGGTGCAGGCAATCGTCATGACCGGTGCAGTACTGCTCAATTATTATTGGGCGCTCAACCAGTATCCCGGTCACGTGGCACGCGCTCAGACGGTCGCTTTTACAACGCTCTGCATGTCCGAGTTGCTGAGGGCTTTTACCGCACGCTCGGAACACTACGGGATATTCTCCATCGGTTTTTTCAGCAACCGCTGGATGCTATGGGCAGTCGGTGGATCAGGTCTGCTGGTTATCCTGGCGGTATATATCCCCTTCCTCAGACCGTTCTTTGGCACGACGTTTCTCGGCCTGGCGGACTGGGTAGTTATGATTCCGTGCATGCTGATGGCATCTGTGGCTGCAGAAGTAACCAAGTTCTTTCTCCGGCGGCATACCACTAAACTCACGGCCGCCGTTGCAGTAGAATAGCCAATAATGGCACCCGTGGGAATCTATTTCTTTGACTGTTTCAAAATCTGCCAAGTGAGGGGTCAGTGATGAGAGCGCTGGCATGGGGACTCCGGAGACTGGTTCTTGTTCCTTTTTGTGTGATGCCTCTTTTGTTTGCAACTTTTTCTCACGCGCAACAGGCGTATCCGGCGAGGCCGGTGAACATCCTCGTGAGCTTTGCTCCGGGGGGCGTCATGGACATTTCGACTAGGGCCATAGCGGCCAGGGCTGAGAAATTCCTCGGCCAGACCTTCGTCATCTCGAACAACGGTGGGGGAGGCGGAGCAGTGGCGGCGGCGGTCGTCTCGACGCAGAAACCGGACGGTTATAACCTGCTTGCCTGTACATCTACCACGCTCATAAGAATTCCGCAGTACAGGACCGTTCCATACAGTCTCAATGATTTCGTCCCCATCGTGCAGCATGCGTCAACCGAAAGCGGGCTTGCGGTCAAGGCGGATTCTCCCTTTAAAACGCTCAAAGACCTCGTTGAGTATGCCAGGAAGAACCCCCGCAAGGTAACATACAGCACCCTTGGAATAGGGTCGCCCATGCATCTTTCTATGGAATACATTGCCAAGCAGGATGGGATCGTCTGGACCCATGTACCCTATCCCGGCAGCATGCCCGCAGTAACCGCACTTCTCGGGGGGCACGTCATGGCCACATCTTCGAGTACTGAGTGGAAGCCCTTTGTTCAGGAGGGGAAACTTCGTCTGCTCGCGACGCACGGCGAGAAGCGGATGCAGTCGTTCCCAAATGTTCCGACGCTCCGTGAGCTCGGCTACGATTTTTACAACGACACCACATTCCTGGTTGTGGGGCCGAAAGGGACGCCGTTGGAAATCGTAAAAAAACTTGAGGACGCCTTTCACAAGGCCTTCAATGATCCCGAGTACGCCGTCATTCTCGCAAAGATCGATCACGTCCCGGCCTTCAGAAATTCTGAAGATACCAGGAAGTTCCTGCAATCCGCATACGAGCTTAATGGGAAGTGGATCGCTGAGCTCAAGATTCCTAAGGAAACAGAGCAGAAGAAATAACAGAGGGTTTACTACGCGGGAGCTAGGATTATTAAATCATACTATACCATTGTATTTCATACTATCATCATTTGAGAATCCAAGTCATTGAGCACTGACAAAAACCTATCTACTTAATAAAATAGTATGATATTTCATGGTATGGCAAAATAACATATGAAACAAATAAAGAACTTGAAAAGTGTCAGAAATTACCCAGAGGGAGAGATACCGCCTTAGAGCCCCGGGTTGGTTAAGCGATTTTCATTACCCCTGCTTGTCCACTGTAAGGACGCCTGCGATCGCGTAATTAGGTCGCGCCATTTCATGTAAGATGATCCGCACGGCGTCCGGTTTGGCATCAAGGCTTTTCACCACAGCCTCGGTCAGATTTGCGACAAGCTTCCTCTTCTGGTCTGTCGTTCTTCCTTCAAGCAAATGCACCTGGATGATCGGCATAAGGCCTCCTTTTCATCAAAGAAATTTTGTGCCTTAGCTTATCATAAGGGCTCAGTCCATATGTATAAGGAATTGTTTCCAGCTTTAGGTCATGTGGTCGTGGACGGGCTTGCCTGTGGAAAGCTATTTCTCTGGCTGCTCTGGGGCTTTAAATTCTTTGATGTAGTATCGGCGATGCCAGTCCCAATCGTAGAGGGCGTTATCTTTGAGGTAATACCTCTTTATCCATTTCTTGTCGAAGACTGAATCATCCCGTATATAATACTGGATCTGCCAGTCCGGACTATAAAGAATGTTATCCTTCAGATAGTACCGTAGCTGCCAATCCAGGTCGTACACTGCTTGAAGTGGAGTGGTCTGACCTGCGGAGGATATCGCCGTGACAATGACTAAGAGACCTGCTAGAGCGATGCATCTTCTCGTCTGTGCTGACATGAGACAGCCCCCTGTATTTGTAGACGATCCCGCTTCTGTGCGCCGAGATCTTATACCGATTTGCCTTCAAGTGTATACCTTCCGGGTACCCGCTTGCGGGTGTGCTGCGTCGCTCTCCTCGACGTACATCTAAGTACGCCGGGGTACCTGCTTGCGGGTGGGGCTCCTCGCTGCCGCCTTGGTCTCCATCTTGAATGCAAATCGGTACTGCGTATATTTTACCACAAGACAGGCTGTCAGGGGCCACTTGCATGAAACTCATTTATCCTTCCTCAAATCTTTTTCCTCTTGCCATTTACAGGGCGGCGCACCTGTCTTATGTTTCAGTACCAAGGAGCCGAGCGTTTTTATCGGGCGCCTTTGCGCCGTAAAACAGACGGCGGGTGATATGACGGTGCGGGCGATACAAGGGGTATGCTGAAGAAGAAATCGAAATCTTCGGATAGCCGGGCGCACAGTGAAGTGAGTCAAAGACAGAAGAGAGACCCACTCGCGGAACGAGTTCGCAAATTGCTCTCTTCAGAGCTCACGTCGTCGTCCTCGGATGATCTTCAGGCTGTGGATGACTTTGACGTCTACCAGCTCGAACTGAAGATGCAAAATGAAGCACTCCGTATCGCGCATAAAACGATCCGAGAGGCTCAGGACAGGTATGCTGATCTTTACGATTTTGCCCCGGTGGGATATTTCACCTTCGACCAAGCCGGGTCAATCAAAGAGGCAAACCTTACTGCAGCCGGCCTGCTCGGTTATGAAGTAAATTTTCTGACCGGGAAGCCGTTCACGGATTTTATCACGGTCCCGTACAGGGAGACGTTTCGCCTCCATGTGGCGGGTGTTTTCGATACTAATGCAAACCGGGTCGATGAATTGGAGCTGAGGAGGGGGGATGGGAGCACGTTCGTTGCTTCCATGGCGAGCGCGTCCGTGCGGGATGCCAACAGGGCAATCGTTGAGTGCAGGTCTGTAATAATCGACGTCACCGAACACAAGGAGATGGAACGGGCACTCGCAAAAAGCGAGGAAAGGCTCAAGCTCGCATTGGAGGCGTCCGGGCAGGCCGTGTGGGATTGGAACCTGGCAAGCAGCATAGCTGAGTGGTCGGATAGGGCTAAGACTCTTTTTGGTTTTGAGCCGGATGCCCAGTTGACGCACGACCAGTTCCTCGAAAGGGTGCATCCCGACGACCGGGATCGCATACGCGACGGAGTTATCAAGGCTATTGAAAGAGAACGCGAGTATAGTGACGAGATAAGGGTCATCTGGCCTGGTGGTG